>ERZ506113.1-NODE-1-length-162954-cov-9.10306_pt1 | contig 162954 bp, 156 predicted proteins | sample MGYA00513573_ERZ506113 | MGnify/ENA metagenome assembly ERZ506113
TCTTCCGATCTCGTCAACACGCGTGGCTTACGCGGTGAACTAAAGGTGATTGCGTACACCGACTTCCCGGAAGAACGTTTCCAAGCCGGCACCGAGTTGCAATTGTTTAAAGACGCAAACGCAACGACACCAACCCAAGCGGTGACGGTGCAATCGGCAAAACCTTTTAAGGGAATGTGGTTAATCCAATTGGCCGGACTAGACTCAATCAACGAAGTCGAAAAGTTCAAGGGCATGATGCTAAAAATTGCTGAAGACCAGCTTCAAGAACTCGCAGATGGTGAATTTTACCAACATGAAATTATTGGTTTGACGGTAATTGAAGATGGACAAACCCTCGGTAAAGTGAAAGAGATTTTATCGTATGGCCCTAACGATGTTTGGGTAGTTGAACGGCCGGGTAAAAAAGACTTGTTACTGCCATATTTGAACGACGTGGTTTTAAAGGTTGACTTAGATAAAAGTATCGTTGAGGTCGCGGTACCTGAGGGGTTAGATTAATGAAGATCGATATTTTAACTTTATTTCCGAAAATGGTTGAAGTGCCACTCCACGAGTCAATCGTGGGAAAAGCGATCGAAAGCGGCAAATTAGGCGTTGAGGTGACTGACTTTCGGGAGTATTCAACTAATAAGCACAAGAACGTTGATGACTACCCATACGGGGGCGGCGCCGGGATGTTGTTAACCCCGCAACCAATTTTTGACGCTATGGAACATGTTAAAAGCCAAAACCAGCAATCGGCAGGTCGGGTCATTTTGGTAGATCCGGGTGGCAAACGATTCGACCAAGCGATGGCAGAAGACTTTGCGAAAGAAGAACATCTGACCTTTATTTGTGGCCATTATGAAGGTTATGATGAGCGGATTAAGACGTTGGTTGACGACGAAGTTTCTTTGGGTGATTTTGTGATTACCGGTGGTGAGCTAGCGGCGTTGACGATGATTGATGCGACGGTGCGCTTACTTCCAGATGTTTTAGGTAATGACGAATCTGCTGAAGATGATTCGTTTTCAACCGGATTACTGGAGTTTCCGCAGTATACCCGTCCCGCTGATTTTCGAGGATTAAAAGTTCCCGAGATTTTATTAAGTGGTAATCATGGCAAAATTGACGAGTGGCGCCGAACCATGGCATTAAAGAAGACGCTCGAACGTCGCCCAGATTTGCTAAAAACTGCTAAACTAACGACGGAAGACCAAAAAATCCTCCGGGAATTGCAAACGCCAGATATATAATGAGGATGAACATTATTTTAGCAATTATCTAGTAAAAGGATGACATGGCGCAAAGCTGGCCACCTAAAAATATTTTAAAAGATAACTATGTTGCTAGAATAGCGGTTCATCCTCTTTTTACTAGTAACTTACGTTTTTTTAAATTATAATGAATCTAAATAGGTTAGGGGAGTGACTTTTATGACCAAAATCTTTTCCGTTCGTAATCTTAATTACGTGGTTAACGGAACCAGAATTTTAAATTCAATTGATTTTGATGCGGAACTTGGTGATTACGTTACGATAATTGGCCCATCGGGGTCGGGGAAAAGTACTTTTTTAAAGATTTTGGCCACGTTGCTGACCCCGACAAGCGGAACGATTATGTATCATGGGGAAGACCAGCTTGCGATCCCCAAAATTGAATACCGTAAGGAAGTTTCTTATTGTTTTCAGCAACCCACGTTGTTTGGGGAAACGGTGCGCGATAATTTAGCGTTTCCTTTTGAAATTCGTAACCATCCTTTTAATGCTGATAAGGCAGTTAGGTCGCTCGAACAGGTCGATTTAACGGCGCGCTTTTTGGACAAACCAATTGTTGATCTCTCCGGAGGCGAAAAACAACGGGTAGCGTTGGTACGCAACTTACTCTTCCCACCAAAGGTCCTTTTGCTAGATGAAGTTACCACGGGGTTAGATGTGGATACCAAGGCGATTGTCCATCAATTAATTGAAAAAATGAATCAAAAAAGTAAAATTACGGTTTTGGCAATTACGCACGATGAAGCCGAAATTGGTTTAGCTCATCGATTAGTAACAATTGAAAATGGCAGAATTGTAGGTGAACGACATGAACTTAATCGTTAGTCCCTTAGCATTATCCTTCGCCATCATCCTGGTGATTATCGCCTTAGGAATCAATTTACACGAAAAAATTGGTTTGGAAAAAGACATGGTGGTGGGCGTAGTACGAGCGGTTATTCAATTAACCGTCGTGGGTTACGTTTTAACGTACGTTATTAAGGTTGATCGGGTGTGGTTAACCATTTTAATGGTGTTAATCATCATCTTTAATGCCGCTCTTAACGCAAAAAAACGGGCGGACAAGATTCCCCACGCGTTTTTTATCAGTCTCTTAGCGATTAGCGTGGCCACCGTAACTACCATTTGCTTGCTAGTGTTGGCCCGCGCAATTAAATTTACCCCTAGTCAAATCGTACCGATTTCCGGAATGATTGCTAGTAACACGATGGTGGCGATTGGGTTATGTTACCGTAGCATGAACCAAACCTTCAAAGACCAGCGTCAAGGGGTTTTAGAACGATTGGCGTTAGGAGCTAATTTAAAACAGGCGTCACGGGCGATTGTTCAAAGTTCAATTAAGACGGGAATGTCGCCGACCATTGACTCGGCTAAGACGGTTGGAATTGTAAGTTTACCTGGAATGATGTCGGGATTGATTTTTGCCGGAGTGGATCCGACAAAGGCAATTTTGTACCAAATTATGGTAACTTTTATGTTGCTAGCGGCTACTAGTATTGGTAGCGTGATTGCGTGTTACATGGCGTATCCGCTTTTTTATAATGATGATTTACAGCTAAAATAACTTTGCATCACAGTAGCGGATGTGTTATTATTTTATTTGGCTTGAATGCCAACAATTAACAATGTTCCGCTGGCTCCGGGTGAGTTAAGAAGATTGGTGAAGGGAAGATTTTTTGATGAATGAATTAATCAACAAGATTACAAAAGAACAACTTCGCGATGACATTCCTGAATTCCGCGCTGGTGATACTGTTCGGGTTCACGCTAAGGTTGTTGAAGGTAACCGCGAACGGATCCAGATGTTTGAAGGGGTAGTTATCAAGCGTCATGGTTCAGGTATTAGTGCTACATACACTGTTCGTAAGATCAGTAACGGAATTGGTGTGGAACGGACATTCCCACTCCACTCACCACGTGTAGCTAAGATTGACGTTGTTCGTTACGGTCGCGTTCGTCGTGCTAAGCTTTACTACTTACGTGCACTACATGGTAAGGCAGCTCGGATTAAGGAAGACCGTCGTAAAGCTAACGCTATGAAAAACAAATAGTCTTTAACCCTACTAAGATTGGGTAACGGCTATTGAAGAAACCAATTCGCTTAATTGCGGGTTGGTTTTTTGTTGTTAAGAATGAAAAGAAAATGCTAAATTTTTTAAATTTCCATGGTCAAAAAAAGAGCCTCGACTATCGTTTAGCAGCAGCTATTTATGGTACTCCACTTTGGGGAGCCTTTATGACTGATTTAGTAGCCATTAATGAAAGTAAGAGTGATAACGTGGTTAGTGGGGAAGCTGAGGTCAAGGCACTGGAATCACATCTTGATCAACTTGGCGTTTCATCTCAGGCCGTCTTGGTTGGACTTGGAGATAAAACTGCCACAACCTTACGTCAATTTGCGCAACGCCCGGTTGAAAAGCTACCCCATTATTCAGGCGCAAACGGACACTGGAAAGCTGCTAATACACGACAAGCAGTTCTAAAGATTGCTGAAAAATATTAATAACTCAACTAGGTAATTAATCAAAAAGGAATCCGGAGTATTCGAGGAGCATTTCGTATACTTAGGATTTCTTTTTGATTTGATAACAAAGACTATAAATTAGTTATTAATTCATTATTAGTGACTGATTAAGTTGAGGGAACATCATGAGCTTTAAGTAAATTAACCGAGCGGTTTACCATTATTAGAATTAACGATCTTCAAGAGAATACGTATATTAAAATTTCAAGCAAAAATAAAAAGGAAAGACATACCTTTTAACGAGATATGACTTTCCTTTTTTATTAAAACCTTTTACTACGCTTGGATAAACTTAACGGCAGTCCCGTAAGCAGCAACCGACTGCATATCCGAAACAATTGATCCAGAGTCAAAACGCATCATGACTACGGCGTCGGCGCCCATTTCTGCAGCATTTTCGCGTAAACGTTGGACCGCGATGTGGCGGGATTCGTCTAACATCTTGGTATAGTCCTTAATTTCGCCACCAACGATATTTTTCAGTCCTGCGCCAATATTGCGCACCAAGTTCTTTGATTGGGTGGTTAAGCCAAAAACTTCTCCAAGCACCTGATATTCCTTGCCAGGAATGTGTTCGGTAGTGGTAACTAACATTTCTTCCATAAAAATTCCTCCTCGTATAAGTTACGGACGTAAATATGCATAACCAGCGGATTGCTTTTCTACTAGTTCAACAACCCCCGAGGGAACCACTTTTGCTGCTGAAATTAAACTCCCGGGATTAATTTGTCGTTGGTCTAATGAATTTTGGCAAATGGCTAACTGATTTTGTGGTTGTAGGGCGGATTGAACTGACGCACTACGAGCCTGTGAAGTTTGTAAAGCCACCACTGCCGGACCGTTAACAAGTAATTCGATCACGTCGTCTGAATTAACGTAATGCTCATTCAAATGTGCGAGATTGCTTAACACCATCGGCCATTTTTCAATTTCGTCAATATGGATAATTATTTTCATTAGTAACGAGTCTGCCTTTCTCAATGGTTATGTAACTCATATTATAACGCGAATCAAAGACGGTAGGGAGCTAAAAGCAAGTTACACAATCAGTTTATTTGTACACCATTAACGATGTCTAGGATGTATAAAAAAGACTTGACACGTTAAAAGCCGGTCTAAAGGTAATTTTAGTACATGGGGTTAATTAATTGTGACGATTCACATCAAACTGTTTCAGTAAGAAAGGAAAGTCTCCAGCCCCGTGGTTACGGAGTTTAGCGGAGCTTTATTAAAAAATAGAAAAAAGTTCATATTTTAAAATCAATTGCGCAAAGATATTTTTCTCGCTATTCTTTTGAATATTCCTTATGTAAGGAATCGCAAGGAACACTCGGTTGAGGAGGAAATAAGAATTTGAGTATTTTAAACGCGGCAGAAATCATGGAATTAATTCCAAACCGTTATCCAATCTTGTTTATGGATTACGTTGACGAATTAGAACCAGGAAAATCAATCATTGCAACTAAAAACGTTACTATTAACGAAGAATTTTTCCAAGGACATTTCCCGGGAAATCCGGTAATGCCTGGCGTATTAATTATTGAATCATTAGCACAAGCAGCTTCAATTTTAATTTTGAAGTCGGAAGAGTTTGCCGGGAAGACAGCATACCTTGGCGCGATTAATAATGCTAAATTCCGCCAGATTGTTCGTCCCGGGGACGTTTTGAAATTACACGTCGAAATGATTAAGAAAAAACGCAACATGGGGGTTGTGGAAACATTTGCAACCGTCGGTGAAAAGAAAGTTTGCCAAGCTCAATTGACCTTTATTGTTGGGGCAACTGACCAGCCTAAAGCATAGTTGGTGAAGTAAATGGGATTAAAAATTATTGATTCGGCAAAGTATAGTCCTGAAAGGATTATTACTAACGACGAACTAGCCCAAACGTTAGATACGTCGGACGAATGGATTTCGAAACGAACCGGCATCAAGCGGCGACACCGAATTGGTGAAGAAACTAATGCAGCGATGGCAACTAGGGTCGCAGAAGCTTTATTAACCAAGACGAATACCGTTCCCGAAGAGGTGGACCTGATCGTGGTGGCGACCATGTCTCCGGATTACCAAACTCCTTCGGTGGCCGCACTAGTTCAAGGTGCACTTAAAGCTTCTAGAGCCATGGCCTTCGACATTAGTGCCGCGTGCAGCGGCTTTGTTTACGGAATGAGCGTGGTGAACCAAATGCTCCAGTCGCCGAATTATCATAAAGCTTTATTAATTGGCTCAGAGGCACTGTCTCGCTTGTTAGATTGGCAAGACCGGAGTACGGCAGTTTTGTTTGGTGATTCCGCGGCGGGCGTTTTAGTTGAAAATGATCCCGCGAGTTCTGCTAGTTTAATTGCCGAACGACTAACTACTTATGGCGATTTAGGGGAACACCTCACAGCTGGTAACGTGGCTGCGTTAACTGATTCAACGCAATCTTATTTTTTTCAAATGAATGGCCGCAAGGTTTACGAATTTGCAACTAACCGGGTTCCTGAATCAATTCAAGCAGTGTTACAAGCGGCGGAAATCGACGCGAAAGACGTTAAGTATTTCCTGTTACACCAGGCGAACGCCCGCATTATTAAAAGCGTGGCCAAACGACTGGAACTTCCGATAGAGAAGTTTCCGATTAACATTGCTGATTATGGGAATACCGCGGCAGCCAGCGAACCGTTGCTTTTAGCAGAACTGATGCAGGAGCATAAAATCCAGCGCGGCGACATCATTGTGTTCAGCGGCTTTGGCGGTGGTCTGACCATCGGAACTAACGTAATTAAATTTTAAAAACATATTATTTGGAGGAACATAAAATGACAAAAGAAGAAGTATTCGCAAAGGTACAAGAAGTAATCGCAGACCAATTGGAAAAAGACGCAAGCAAAATCACAATGGAAACTAGTTTTTCAGAAGATTTAGAAGCAGATAGCTTGGACATTTTTGAAGTTGTGGATCAATTAGAAGATGAATTTGATATCGACATTGATACTGACGAAAATATGGATACCGTAGGCAAATTAGTTGATTACATCATTGAAAATCAAGATTAGTTTTAGTCAGTATTAAGGAGAGCGTAATGGTTAAAGCAGCATACTTATTCAGCGGACAGGGTCAGCAGTTTGCGGGAATGGGGCAAGACTTCTATAAAACTGAACCAGCTTATCGGGCTTTAGTTGATGAAGCTAGTCAAATTTTAGACCAAGATTTTGCAGATCCTGCGGTAATGGATGATCCCGTCAATACCCAATTAGCGATTGTAATTTTTAGCTTAGGGGTGGAACGAATTTTACGGCAGGAAAAACTGCGAGCAGAAAAATTTGTGGGACTAAGCTTAGGTGAGTATTCTGCATTGTTAGCGGCAGGTAGTTTTTCATTGGCGGATGGTTTAACAGTAATTGGAGACCGTGCGCGATACATGAGTGAAGCTGGTAAACAAAACCCTGGTCAAATGGTAGCGGTGCTCAACGCAGAACCTTCAGTAGTCGATGAAGCGCTAGCGGATGCCCGAGAAGTTGGTGACGTTTTTCCAGCAAACTATAATACGCCAAAACAAACCGTTTTTGGTGGCAACGCAGAGGGAATTGAACGCTTTAGTGCGGCTTTAAAGGCGGCGGGCGTAAAACGCGTTGTTCCAATCAAAATGCCGGTGGCTTCGCATACTCCGTATATGATGCCAGCTAGTGCTCGTTTAGCAGAGCGCTTAGCAAACGTTCCGGTTCAAGAACCGCAAATCCCGGTAATTAGCAATACGCTGAAGGCACCGTTTACCGTAAGTAATTTGAAGGAAACCTTAGCGAAGCAGTTAACGCATCCGACTTACTTTACGGATTGTTTAAATAGTTTAAACGTTGACGAACTAGACTGTCTTATTGAAGTGGGACCTGGCAAAGCGTTGAGTGGTTTTGCGAAAAAAACGTTGAAAAAAGCGGAACTACCAATTTTTAACGTTGACCGGGTGGAAAATTTAAATAAACTACGCGAGTTCCTAGTGACTAAACAAGCTAAGGAACCGGTTATCTAAAGGTTTACGGACATTGATAGACACGAATAGGCTGGGAAAATTTAATTTAAGTTTTCTCAGTCTTTAATTAGGAGGCCATAATAATTGGATATTAAAGATAAAGTTGCGGTAGTTACTGGCGGAACTAAAGGGATTGGACTAGCAATCGCCAAAGATTTAGCGCAACAAGGTGCGAAGGTTTTTATCACTGCACGCCGGGCAGTTGAAGACGAAGTGTTACAAAACGAACTCAATGATTTAGGAATTACCTTCAAGAACTTGGATATTCGCGCTGACGGAGCAGTGGGGACGTTGCTTAACGAACTTAACGAAGAACAAGGCCACGTGGACATTGTCATTAATAACGCTGGCATCACCCGCGATAAGTTATTGAGTCGGATGTCGGTAGAAGATTTTGAAGAAGTTATCGCAACTAATCTGGTAGGAACTTTTTCAGTTACTAAATACGCAATGAAAATCATGCAAAAACAACGTTCGGGAAACATCGTCAACATTTCTAGTATTTCAGGAACTCACGGAAACGTGGGCCAAGCTAATTATTCTGCTAGCAAGGCGGGAATTGTAGGTTTGACCAAAACAACCGCTCGCGAAGGTTTGTTAAGAAATATTCGGTGCAACGCGATTGCTCCCGGGATGATCGAAACAGCAATGACGGGAAAACTAAGCGACAAGGTTCACGCTAAGACTGAAGAAATGATTCCAATGCACCGTTTTGGGCAACCGGAAGAAATTGCCATGGCGGTAAGCTTTTTACTGAAAAATGATTACATTACTGGGCAAGTTCTGACCGTGGATGGCGGATTGACCCTTTAAATCAAGGAGGAAAATATGACTAGAAGAGTTGTTGTAACGGGAATGGGGGCACTAACCCCACTTGGTAATAGTCGGGACGCCTTTATTGAAGGGTTAAATGAATCTAAAGTAGGAATCGACCAAATTACTCATTTTGATGCTGAACCTACTGGAATTACGGTTGCTGGAGAAGTTAAAGATTTTAACGCTACCGAACGTTTAGAAAGAAAAATTGCTAAGCGGATGGATCCGTTTTCCCAGTACGCTTTGTACACGGCGGTAGAAGCCATGGAACAAGCTGATTTTAAGGATGGCGAAGTGGATCCCGAACAGATGGGGGTTATCTACGGCTCTGGAATTGGCGGGTTAACCACAATTCAAGAACAAGTAATCAAAATGAACACCAAGGGACCTAAACGAGTTTCTCCGTTGTTCGTTACTAATTCAATCACGAACATGGCGGCGGGTAATATTTCGATGTACTTTAATGCCAAAAATACTAGTCAAGCAATCGTTACGGCTTGTGCTAGCGCTAATAATGCCATTGGTAATGCGTTCCACCATATTAAAAATGGGTATGCGGACGTGATGATTACTGGTGGTGCCGAATCATCAATTAATGAAATCGGAATTGCCGGTTTTGCGGCTTTAACAGCGTTATCGACCGCGACGGATCGTTTGCGCGCTTCGATTCCGTTTGATAAGGAAAGAAATGGCTTTGTCATGGGTGAAGGAGCCGCTACCTTAGTTTTAGAAGAGTACGAACACGCGAAGGCCCGTGGTGCAAAAATTTTAGCAGAAATTGTCGGCTACGGAATGACTAGTGACGCTTTCCACATGACCCAGCCAGATCCTGACGGTCGCGGAGCTATCCGGGCGATGGAAATGGCCTTACAAGAAGGAGGTTTAACTCCTGCGGACGTGGATTACATTAACGCCCACGGGACCAGTACCCACGCTAATGATAGTGCGGAATCTAAAGCAATTGCGAAGGTTTTTGCTGACAACAATCATTACCAAGTAAGTAGTACTAAGTCGATGACCGGACATTTATTAGGGGCGGCAGGTGCCATTGAAGCCGTAGCAACCATTGCGGCATTACAAAATGACGTGATGCCAGTAAACGTCGGGCTTCAAGTTAAGGATCCGGAAGTCAACATTCCGTTGGTAACGGAAGCCAGCCGGCGAACAAAGGTTAATGCAGCAATTAGTAATTCCTTTGGTTTTGGCGGTCATAATGCGGTATTAGCATTTAAGAGGTGAGAAAATGGAAGAGATTGATTTAGATAAATTATTAACTAAATTGGATCAATCGTCGTTTACGTCATTTGAAATCCACGACGGCGACTTTAATTTAAAGGTTAAAAAAGAAGCAGTAGCGAGCCAACCCGTAATGCAAAATAATCTACCGGTAGCGGAAGCGGCTCCTTCCATGCCTGAAAGCGAACCGTTAGCTGAAATTAAGGCACCGTTTGTGGGAGTAGTTTATTTTGCTCCGGCAGAGGGCGAAGATCCGTATATTCAAGAAGGTAGTACGGTTAAAAAAGGTGACACCGTTGCCTTGATTGAAGCAATGAAGATGTTTAACGAAGTTCATTCACCAATTGAAGGCGAAGTTGTCGAAATCCTGGTTGATAATGGTTCGATGGTGGAATATGACCAGCCAATCGCTCGGATTCGCGAAAAATAGGGGGGCGTGGAAATGGTAAATGTACAAGACATCATTCCCCAACGGCCACCATTTCAATTAATTGACCAGTTGATTAATTTAGAAGATGGCAAAAAGGCGGTTGCCCAAAAGCAAGTTACCATCAACGAATGGTTTTTTGGCCATCAAAGCGAACTATTTATGCCGGAACCATTATTAATTGAGGCACTTGCGCAAACGGGGGCCTGTGCACTACTATCAGCACCCGAATTTGCTGGCAAAAACGCCTTTTTTGGCGGGATTAAGTCGGCAATCTTTAACCAGCGGGTGGTTCCTGGAAACGAGTTAACCCTAACCGTGGAATTAACCAAACTGAAGCGTCAAATTGGGACGGGCCACGGGGTGATTGAAAATGAGCGACACGAAGTGGTTTGTGAAGCTGATTTAACTTTCATCGTGGGCTAGAAAGAGGAGAGTATTGATGTTTCAAAAAGTTTTAGTAGCCAACCGGGGTGAAATTGCGGTACAGATTATTCGTTCGTTACACGAGTTAGATATTCAGGCAGTGGCGGTCTATTCTACCGCAGATGAAAATAGTCTCTTTGTACGCCTCGCGGATGAAGCAGTCTGTATTGGCGGTCCCCAAACAGCGGAATCGTACCTAAATACTTTTAATATTGTTAACGCAGCCATTTTAACCGGCTGTGACGCAATTCATCCGGGCTATGGCTTTTTATCAGAAAATGCTGAATTTGCGCGGTTGTGTGAAGAAAGCAATTTAAAATTTATCGGACCAAGTTACCAGACAATCGAGTTGATGGGTAATAAATCGCGAGCCCGTGAAACCATGATTAGTGCGAACGTACCGGTTATCCCAGGTAGTAACGGGATGGTGCGGGATTTAGAAAACGCCATGGTGGTTGCGGAGCAGATCGGTTATCCCGTAATGCTAAAGGCGGCCGACGGTGGTGGCGGAAAGGGAATCCGGCGAATTAATTCACCAGACGAACTAAAAAAAGCTTACCAAGCGGCGCAACGTGAAGCACAAACTTCTTTTGGTAACGCGGATTTATACCTAGAAAAAATTATTGAAAACGCCAAGCATATTGAAATGCAAGTGATTGCCGACCAGTATGGACACTACGTTTTCTTACCGGAGCGAGATTGTTCACTTCAGCGGACCAATCAAAAGGTGATTGAAGAAACGCCTTGCGCAGTAATCTCTCACACGGAACGGGAAACTTTAGGTGAAATCGTGGTTCGGGCGGCTAAGGCAATTAAGTACTATAACACCGGCACCATCGAATTCCTTATGGATCAAGATCACCATTTTTACTTCATGGAAATGAACACCCGCCTACAAGTGGAGCATACCGTTACCGAAGAAGTTACTGGAATTGAATTAATTAAGGAACAAATTAAGATTGCGGAAGGTCAAAAATTAAGTTTTAGTCAACTTGACGTAAACATTTTAGGTCACGCAATTGAATGTCGGATTAATGCTGAGGACCCTAGTAACAACTTTATGCCATCGGCTGGTAAGATTGATCACCTCTTTTTGCCGGTGGGGACCATGGGAGTGCGAATTGACTCGGGAATTACCCAAGGAAGTTTAATTCCACCGTTCTACGACTCGATGATTGCTAAAATGATTGTAAAAATGCCGACTCGTCAAGAAGCAATTGTTAAAATGCGACGGGTTCTAAAGGAATTTGAAATTGCTGGGGTTAAATGTAACAAGACGTTCTTAGAAGCGTTGTTAGTTGATAAAGGGTTTGAAAAGGCACAATTTTCAACTAAATATATTGAAAATAACTTTTTGAAAGAGTGGTTGAATAATGAAAAGTAAGTTTTCCTTGCCAACCCAAGAAGAAATTGTTAAACGCCTGAAGAAAATTCCAGAAGGCTTGTGGCGTGAATGCCCCGAGTGTCATGAGAAGTATTACTATCGTCACGCGGGTAGCTTAGAAGTTTGTCCCAAGTGTGGGTACGGAATGCGAATTGGTGCACGCAAACGAATCAAGATGGTCTGTGACGAGTTTGAAGAGTGGGATAAAGCCCTTACTACTGACCCTCAGAACGCTGACCCAAAGTATCGCCAGAAGTTAGCAAACGGGATTAAGCAGACTCGAGTCAACGAGAGTGTCCTAACTGGAAAGGGCAAAATTGGTAATTTTGCGGTAGCTATTGCGGTGATGGACTCCCGGTTTATCATGGGAAGTTTAGGCCAGGTTACCGGGCAAAAAATTGCTCATCTTTTCCAAAAAGCCACTCAAGAACGGTTACCAGTGATCATCTTTACGGCTTCTGGCGGCGCGCGGATGCAAGATGGAATTCATTCTCTTATGCAAATGGCGAAGGTGTCTGATGAAGTGGCTCGGCATAGCGCGGAAGGCTTGTTATACGTCGCGGTTTTGACCGATCCAACTACCGGCGGGGTGACTGCCAGTTACGCAATGCAAGCCGACATTATTTTGGCGGAACCGAAAACCTTAATTGGTTTTGCGGGGCGGCGGGTAATCGAACAAACCATTAATCAAAAACCGCCTAAGGATTTCCAAAAGGCAGAAACGTTACTTAAAAATGGATTTTTGGATGCAATTGTCGAACGCAAGGACTTAAAAAGCTACTTAAATAACTTGTTAAGCCTCCATGCGGAATGAATAAGTAGGGATGAAAATGACAAAAACAGCATATGAAACGGTTATGGCAGCCCGGGCAAAAGAAAAGGTTGCCACCGAAGATTTGATTAATAATATTTTTACCGACTTTACTGAATTTCATGGTGATCGGCAATTAAGCGATGATCCGGCAATCATTGGTGGAATTGCCCGACTAAACGGTTTACCAGTGACCGTTATCGGAACCCAAAAGGGAAAAAATACCGCCGAAAATATCGAACGCCATTTCGGGACGGTTGAACCGGAGGGCTATCGTAAGGCAATTCGTTTAATGAAGCAGGCTGAAAAATTTAAACGCCCAGTAATTACCTTTGTTAACACGCCGGGTGCTTACCCAGGAATGGATGCTGAATATCACGGCCAGGGATCGGCAATTGCCCAATGCTTAATGGTGGGTATGGAGCTGCGGGTACCATACATCAGCGTAATTGTTGGTGAAGGTGGCAGTGGCGGCGCATTAGCCTTGGCAACTGCGGACCGGGTCTGGATGTTTGAAAACAGCATCTATTCGGTGCTATCGCCAGAAGGCTACGCCTCAATCGTTTGGAAAGATGCTAAACGAGTGGCGGACGCGGCGGAAGAATTAAAGCTGACACCAGAGATTCTGCTGACCGAAGGAATCATTGATAAAATCATTCCGGAAGTTGTCGACCAAGAAAGCACAAAAGTTTTAAAAAATATGTTAGTTTCCGAAGTGGAAAGTTTACGACAATTTTCGGCTGACGAACTTGTTGAACAGCGCCACGAACGGTTTAGTAAATTTTAGAAAAGGGGTTACCGATTTGGAAGGAATACTTAGTGGAAAAACAATTATTGTAATGGGCGTGGCCAATAAAAATAGTATCGCTTGGGGATGTACCCAAGCGATCATTAACCAAGGCGGCCGAGTAATTTTAACTTACCAAAATGATCGAATTAAAAAGAGCTTAAGCAAATTTGTAGCTCCCGACGTTCCCTTAGTGGAATGTGACGTGGCCGAAGATGAAAACATTGCAGCTGCTTTTGATAAAATCAAGGCGGAATATGGCGAAGTCGACGGGATTATTCACGCGATTGCCTTTGCCGACAAGGAAACCTTAGAAGGTGGCGTAATTAATACCAAAAAGGCTGGCTACAATTTAGCGCAGGACGTGAGTGCCTATTCATTGATTGCGGTATCTCGCTACGGCGCAAAAATTATGAAGAACTCGGGAAGCATTGTAACGTTAACATACTTTGGCTCTACCCGGGCAATCCCTAATTACAACATGATGGGAATTGCAAAAGCAGCGCTAGAATCTAGTGTACGTTATTTAGCAAGCGACCTTGGCGAACAACACATCCGGGTTAACGCAATTTCTGCTGGAGCAATTAAAACCTTAGCAGTTACGGGAATTAAGAAACACCGTGATCTGCTAAAAGAATCTCAAAGCCGGACGGTGGATGGCGAAAACGTTACTACTGATGAAGTGGGAAATGTTGCGGCATTCTTAGTAAGTGATCTGGCAACCGGAGTAACGGGTGACGTGATTTACGTAGATAAAGGCGTCCACCTCGTTTAGGACTATTAAATTTGCAATTATTATCGATACTTTTAAAGCCATAGCTGGAATGCTATGGCTTTTTGTGGTGAGGTATTTTTAAAGAAGTGAAAAGTAGCGATAATTTTTAGAAATGCTTCGGAATAGTTAGTGGAACCATTGGCATCCTAGAGTTTATCGAAACTGCTAATAAAAAAGTTAGTGAGAAGTTCCGATGGACCTTTATTTTTCTTGTTAACTCCCACCAGCGGAATCGAACCGCTGCGTGTCACCAGAGTGAGGATACGCTATGGTCTAGCGTATTCATTTCCTCTAGGTGCTCGATGAGCACCCGATGAATCAGCATCTTGTTGGCTAACGTATTGGAAATTACCAGGATTCTTAACTCTTGAATAGTACAAATTACTATCTGATACAAAAACCATACCAGGTCCAGCAACTGTCCAATCGCCTTCTTGAGTGGAAGAAACTTCTTCCGTAGAAGATGAGCTTTCGTCGTTAATTGATTCTTCAACATCACGAGACGCTATAGAATCCGTATCTGATTCAGAACTGGTACCATCTGTATCGTAATCCTCATCAGATGAAGCTTCTTCTGAACTATCAGATTCATCGTCTAAGTCGTTATCGCTTGAAGAATCGTCTACATCTTCATTACTATCTCCAGAGTCATCATCTAAAGAATCATAATAATCAATTTGTTTTTTTGTGTAAGTAAGTGTTTGTTTGAACTTATCTTTTTCTATTTCTGAAACATACTTATCTTTTATCTCGTTACCGTCCGTATCAGATACGTTATCTGGCGATGCTGCCAATATATATACGTTCACTTTATCACCATCATGTTTACCATCAATATCAGTTAATGAAGTGTCTATTGTGGCAGAAATTTTGCCATCTTTTACAGTAGGTACATCACCAGCATCATCTTCTAGAAGTTGGATATCGTCATCTTTAGTGACCGCAACAACTTGAGATTCATCAGGAGCATCAGTAGTACCTCCGATTACCCAATCAGATTCTTCAGGTTTAATGTTTGTGACCTTCACTGTATAGAACTTTTGAGAGACTGACGAATCAGTAGAATTTTTTTCAACTTTGTTATCACTGGAACAGGCGGTAAGCGTGATGAGAGCTATAAATGAAATTACTATTGTATAAAAACGTTTCATGATTGTCCTTTCAAAAAATTTCAGCTTTTAAAAGTGGCAGTGTTTGGATTTAACATAACACGGTGGCTATACGTAGTTTTTAGAGCAAATTGTTTAATCCTCAGAAATATAAATACTCAATTATTTTAAAGTGGTTTGTAAAGGATCAAATACTTTACTACGTCCTAAGTAATGATTTTGGTTATTAAAGAACATGAAATGTAGCATTTCAGGGTCCTCATCTTCGTCAACTTCACCTAGAATTCCACGTATAAGCCTAATTGTCATATGACCAAGTTCTTTTCTATCAGATTTACTTAGTTGGTTATAACCAGATGTAAAATGAACTTCAACTTCATCATCTTTCTTTATGTAATGGATTTTGCTGATCAAAAGAGAAAAGGCAAATTCTTCCTCAGGTGTACCGTCTGGCACCGGGTTGCCATCGTCATCAAGCAATCCTTGGTACTGTTTCAATTGCATGTCAATTTGTTTGTTCATTTGAACATTTTTAGAAATTTTTTTCTTTTTAGGTTTAGATTTTTTAGGTTTTTGTTTATCTTCAGTAAGTGAATTGATAGCAGAAATTTGGCTTTTCTTAATTGGTAATGTTTGCTTGTACTTAGATTTACGGATCTTTTTTAAATATTTATGTTTGACGGTTACAGTATCTTTCAAAGGCTTTTTATTAGTAGTAGCTGCTACGTAAAAATGAACTTTTTTTCCAGCCTTAGCTTCGTCTGGAATAAGTGCTATCCCGTCTAGTGACGCCTTAAATCTACCGTTTTTTACAGTAGGAATGTTAATATCCGAATCTTCAAGTAAAGAAGTGTCGTCTTCTTTGGTGATTCCAACAACCTTAGTTCCATCAGGTGCTTTGGTTTTTCCTTTAACAACCCAGTCAGTGTCGTCAGTTTTCACAACCTTTAATTTAACAGGGTAGTATTTAAAGTGGCTTTTTGCTGAAGCAGCATTTGAACCAACCATAAACACTACAAAAATTGCTAAAAAAAAGCTTGCTGTTGTAATAGCTTTTTTCATATGTAGAACTCCTCCAAAAAGTTTCAGCTTTTAATGTCGTCAGTTTTTGGACTTATTTTTTACGAACGAAGTCTAATCGCAACGGGTTACTAGAGTGGGATAGGATTTTTTGGAAATTTTCTGTACCTAGTAATCATTAACATTAACTTTGCTACTTAATTAGAAAGATTCAACTATTTTAATCGGAATCCTTTAATACCAAATGACAAATTTTTTGTGTTTAATATTTGTGTTTAATAACTGTGCCTTATTATTTTGTAAGTCAGCGTAGTATGTAACATTAAAGTTTTTATATTGATTGCATCCATTAAAAGATTGGACATCTTTTAAAATACCCGTCTTCTAATTCTGTCGAATACTTATGACCGTAAAACTTTTAGCAGTAATTTAATGCTAAGCGTGTTTTAGTCTTTTACATGTTTTAGTTTGCAGAACGCATCTTGTGGCGCTGTCTAAAATGCTTATTGATGTAGTTTGTGTATCGTTTTTGCAACCTCACAGTGTAAAATATATCAAAAATTTTACAGTAACACCATGATTTTCTTTAAAATATATGAATGTTACGCCATTTAAATAACCTTTGGAAAACCAACTAATAAACATTCAATTAAAATTTATTAATGCTTTTGATAAAGCCCGTCGCTTTTGCTAGAATTACTTGAATTGGTTCAACGTAAAAATTGGGAGGCACTAATTTTGAATATCGGAATTGATAAGATCAGTTTTTTTACTAGCGACCTTTATCTACCAATGGAAGATTTGGCAAAGGCGCGCAATGAAGATCCGAATAAGTATTTAATTGGCATTGGACAGTCTAAACAAGCGGTCATCCGGAATTCACAAGACGCAGTCACCTTGGCAGCCAATGCGGCTTGGCAAATTCTCGATGAAAAAGAGCGGCAATCAATTGATTTGATTTTGTTTGGAACTGAGTCGGGAGTGGATAATTCGAAATCTGCGGCGGTTTACTTACAGTCGCTATTGGGGATTAACGCACAGGCAAGCGGGGTAGAGCTTAAGCAAGCTTGTTTTGGACTTACTGCAGGAATTCAGTTGGCGATGGGACATATTGCTCTGCATCCACAAAGCAGGGTTTTACTCGTCGGTGCCGATATTGCCCGTTACGGAATTAAGACGGCTGGTGAACCAACCCAAGGCGGGGGAGCAGTGGCCATGATTATGAGTGCTAATCCGCGTATCTTAAAGATTAACCCCGAAAGTGCGCATTTGACAAAAGACATTATGGATTTTTGGCGCCCGCTTTATCGTAGTGAAGCGTTGGTAGATGGTCACTACTCATCCCAAGAATTTATTGACTTCTTCCAAAGTACTTTTCAACAGTACTCAGCCAAAACTGGGCAAGGACTTAACGACTTTGCAGCGTTAATTTTCCATTTGCCGTACACGAAAATGGGATTAAAAGCTCTTCGAAGCGTGCTGGAAGAAGCACCTGATGATCAAATTGCCGAAGGACTATTAGCTCGTTTTGAAGACAGTCGCCAGTTAAATCGCGAAGTTGGTAATTTATATACTGGATCGTTATACCTCAGTTTATTGTCGCTATTACAGGCACATTCATTACGTGAAGGGGATCAAATTGGTCTCTTTAGTTATGGTTCAGGAGCAGAAGGAGAGTTTTATACTGGTGAAGTGGTGCAAGGCTATGAGAAAATGTTAGATACAAACGTTTCTAAGCAGTTACGGCAACGTAAGCCAGTTAGTGTAACTGAATACGAGGAAATTTATCGTAGTTTCATGGCGGCGCAACCATCAGATTTTGTAACGGACTATCAAAATGATCCTGCCCGTTTTGTGTTAAAAGGACAAAAAGATCAGCAACGACAATACGTAGAACGCAAAGATTGATTTTGAGCTTGATTACTAATTGGCCGGTGCTATTATTGAAAATAATAAAGGAGACTTCCATTTCCAGGAAGTCTCCTTTATTAATAAGTCTGAAATTTACTTTATGATGCAAGCGCGTCTTCAACTATCTTGCCATCTTTAACGACTAACAAAGCTCGGTTACTATCGGGTTGTAAAAGTTTTACCGTATATCCAGCACCTAACTCCTTCTTTAAGGATTTTGAAAGTCCAGTAAATTGTTTCTTTAGCCCTGCGTAGCTATCTTTATCAATTGTTCGGGGATCTTTTACCCAAGCACTGAAAGCTTTTTTGCTATTCGCATCAGTTGGGGTAACCACGAATACTTTTTGATCTGCGTTAAAGGTGAGGTCGCCTAATGACTTCAAATTTTTCTTAAGACTAGCAGTAATGTTTCTTTCTTTAGCAGCCTGTTGTGACGCTGCCTGACTATCACTGTTCATTTTTTCAAATTTGTCGTCTTTAATTGAGGCTTCCTTACTTTTTTTAGCAGCCAAATGTGAACTAGCTGTGCTAGCAGCTGTAGACGGTTTTTCATGAATAACCTGGTTTCCCGAAAAAATGACTAGGGCTAGGGGAATTATAAAAAGAATAATTGCTCCAAAAATGGACTCACGGCTACGTATTGAAGAATGTAGCTTAAAGAGACTAAGTATTAACGCGATTGATGCTAAAACTAAAACATATAACATAATGTCCTCCGAAATGATTCATTGCCTTGACCATTAGTATGACGGGTATAGGCGCAGAAATCAATAGATAACTATTAATTTTAGTATATATCGCTTCTAAAAAGTCCCACCACTTTGCCCAAAATGGTGACGTTGTCCAAAATAATTGGGCTCATGGTATCATTTTCGGGTTGCAAGCGGATGTGGTCGGTTTCTTTAAAGAACCGTTTGCAGGTTGCTTCGTTTTCGTCAGTCATCGCAATTACGATTTCGCCATTATCGGCGGTTGATTGTTTTCGAACGATGACTTGATCGCCCGATAAAATGCCGGCATTGATCATACTTTCCCCTCGAATGGTCAACATGAAAAGATCGCTGCTTTCATTTTTAAATTCTGGTGGAACGGGGAAAAAGTCGGTAGCTTCTTCAACGGCTAGGATGGGTTCCCCAGCGGTAACTACCCCTAAAACTGGGATTTGCTCGTCATTTTCTTGAATACCAAGTGCTTCTAAGCCTTGAGCCGTAATTTCTAATGCTCGAGGCTTAGTAGGATCTTTTTCTAAGTACCCATTTTTTTGTAGGCGATCGATATGCCCATGTACCGTTGATGTCGAAGATAAACCAATTGCCTTACCAATTTCTCGAACGGTAGGCGGATAACCTTGCGTTTGGACCGTTTGATAGATATACTCAAGAACGTTAAGTTGCTTAGTACTCAAATTCTTTATCATTTTTTCACCCCACGAATATTTGATATAATTTTAACATAGACAGGTGAACTTCTCAAACAGATGTTCGCATTTTACTAAACGAAATAAATAAAGGGGAGTAATAGTAATGGCAGATCAAGAAATGCAAAAGCTAATTAAACGGATTAATGAATTAGCAAAAAAAGCAAAAGAAGAAGGCTTAACTGAGCTTGAGACTATTGAACGTAAGGAATTGCGGCAAAAATATTTAAAACGATTTAGAGAAAGTTTTCGGAGCCAAATTGAAATGATGAAGATTTTTGATAAAGATGGTAAGGAAGTCACCCCCGAAAAGGTAAAGAAAGTTCAACGGAAAAAAGGCTTACGTGACGATTAAACGGGGCTTTTGTTTTTACTTGTTTTTGTGTAAAATGAAAAGGCAGACTGTTCACGAGGAGGATTGACAATGTCAACTGGAATTTGGATTATGATTGTAATTATCGCCGTTCTTGTTGGAGCAATCGGTGGATTTTTCTTTGCACGTCGTTACATGGAAAACTACTTAAAGAATAACCCACCAATTAACGAAGACATGCTTAGAACAATGATGCTTCAGATGGGGCAAAAGCCATCACAAAAAAAGCTTCATCAAATGATGACCGCAATGAAGAATCAATCGAAAAAATAAAAAAGCGTCCGTTATTTGGACGCTTTTTTTGTATGGGAAGGCTCGGCCATGTCAACATATTGGAACGTTGGATCTAATTCGCGGTCTAAAGCAGCAAATGCCGCGTTTAAGTCTTTTTCCAATTGGGCTAAGTTTTCGTCGTTCATCCGAGTTTTTCGGTCAATTACGATTGGCTCACCAAAATTAATTTGGACTTTTCGCCGGCTAAATAGCGCTTTAAACGAAAGTGGTCCCTGATAAACAGCGGGAACAATGGGAACGTTAGCTAGCTTGGCAATCACGAACGCACCGTTTTTTAATTCTTGGGAATGGCGCGTGCCAGATGGAAAAATAATGGTTGAGAGTTCACCCTTTTTTAAAATTTTGACGGGCACTTTGATTGCCGATGGGCCAGGATTCTGACGATCAACTGGAAAAGCGTTGAGCTTGGTGATTAACCATTTTAAAAATCGGTTTTGAAACAGTTCCTTTTTCGCCATAAAAGAAAAACGCTTTGGGTAAGCTGCTAATGCGTATAAAACCGGGTCTAGCCACGTTCGGTGTGGTGCAACTAACACGTACGAACCGCTTGGCAACCGATCTTTGTGATGGAATTGCGGTCGCCCGTTAATCAGCGTTAAAAGTCCCGAAACTAGATGTTTAATAAATGTATACAACATATAGAATAACCTTTGCTTTCAATTTGATATTAATTTGATTATATTATGAAGTAATGGGATTGAAAAGGAGTTTTAAATGGAAGTTAAGTTAAATGCTGACGAACGAATTGATCAGCTTTATCGCGATAATATTCAAATTATTCAAAGTCCTAGCGTTTTTTCATTTTCACTAGATGCGGTATTGTTAGCTAATTTCGCGGAAGTAAAGCAAAGTTCCAAGGCACAAATTGTTGACCTTTGTGCAGGAAACGGAGCGGTAGGACTTTTTTTATCTAAAAAAACCCATGGGCATGTGACAATGGTAGAAATTCAGTCACGTTTAGCGGAGATGGCCGAGCGAAGTATTTTACTTAACGACCTTAAAGAACGCTACCGCGTGTTGAACCTCCCGCTTGCAGACTCATTAGGAACAATTAAAACTGACAGCGTTGATAACATTGTTTGCAACCCGCCGTATTTTCCAAACCATCCGGATAGTAAAAAAAATCCTAACCAGTTTTTGGCAATTGCCCGGCATGAAATAACGACTTCCCTCAATGAAATTTTGGAAACTAGTCAAAAAATGTTGAAAATGAATGGAAAACTATTCATGGTGCATCGTCCCGACCGGTTACCGGAAATTATTAATGACTTTACCCAAAATCGACTTGCTCCTAAACGGATTCAATTTGTTCACTCGCATGAGGGCGACGAAGCCAACATGGTTTTGATCGAAGCAATCAAGGATGGCAGGCCTAATGGAGTTAGAATTTTACCGCCAATCATTACTTATGACGGGCTTGAATATTCACCAACAGTAAAGGAAATGTTATATGGAAGCACCAAGTGAAAACGGTTTTTACTTCTACGTGCTCTGGTGTGCAGATCAGACGTTGTACACAGGCTACACGGTTAATTTAAAACAACGGGTTGCCCGGCATAATTCTGGTCAAGGCGCTAAATATACCCGGGTTCCTAAACGTCGTCCGGTTCAGCTGCTTTATTATGAAAGCTTTGAAAACCAGCATGATGCAATGAGTGCAGAATATTTTTTTAAAAAACAAAGCCGCAAAGAGAAACTTAAATATTTAAAAAATAATGGGGTAATAGTAACTACTTTCTCACATTAGTGGTACATTTATATTGATTAAAAAAGAAAGGGGTAATATTACAATGAAGATTATTGCTTATGGAATTCGTGACGATGAAAAACCATATTTAGACGAATGGGTAACGAAGAACCATATCGAGGTTAAAGCGGTCCCCGATTTGTTAGATTCTAGTAACATTGATTTGGCAAAGGATTACGATGGGGTAGTTGCTTACCAACAAAAGCCTTACACCGCTGATTTATTTGATAAGATGCACGAATTTGGGATTCATGCCTTCTCGCTGCGTAACGTCGGAGTTGATAACGTACCCGCAGATGCACTCAAGAAAAATGATATCAAAATTTCGAACGTACCAGCATATTCTCCAAGAGCAATTGCTGAATTGTCAGTCACCCAACTGTTAGCATTACTCCGTAAGATTCCTGAATTTGAATACAAAATGGCTCATGGCGATTATCGTTGGGAACCAGACATCGGTTTGGAACTTAATCAAATGACCGTTGGGGTAATTGGTACCGGACGGATTGGCCGTGCTGCAATTGACATTTTTAAAGGATTTGGCGCAAAGGTAATTGCGTACGATGTTTTCCGTAATCCTGCATTAGAAAAGGAAGGCATGTATGTAGATACTTTAGAAGAGCTTTACCAACAAGCTAACGTGATTACTTTACACGTTCCAGCACTAAAGGATAATTACCACATGTTGGATGAAAAGGCCTTTGGTCAAATGCAAGACGGAACCTTCATCCTAAACTTCGCGCGGGGGACTTTAGTTGATACACCTGCACTTTTAAAGGCGTTAGATAGTGGTAAAGTTGCTGGAGCTGCGCTAGATACTTACGAAAACGAAGTCGGCATCTTTGATGTCGATCATGGTGATCAACCAATTGATGACCCAGTTTTTAACGATTTGATGAGTCGCCGTAACGTAATGATTACGCCACACGCTGCCTTCTACACCCGCCCAGCGGTTAAAAACATGGTTCAAATCGCCTTAGACAACAACCGGGACTTAATTGAAAAGAATTCTTCAAAGAATGAAGTTAAGTTTGAGTAATTTTTCTGCTTGAAATGAGTTTTAAGGTAAGGTAAAATTGTACTCGGCTTATGAGGCCAAAAACACACTTGGTTGGAAGTCAAAGGCGTGCTTTGTGAGGTTGACTTACGAAGTCCTGCGACCGTAGATAACCAAGGAGGAAAAAACTAGGAGGAAAATAACATGTCTGTTATTTCGATGAAACAATTGCTTGAAGCAGGTGTACATTTCGGACACCAAACCCGTCGCTGGAACCCTAAGATGAAGCCATTCATTTTTACTGAACGAAATGGTATTTACATCATTGATTTGCAAAAGACCGTTAAGTTGATTGACAATGCTTACAACTTTGTTAAAGACGTTGCTGCAAATGATGGGGTTGTTCTTTTTGTTGGTACTAAGAAACAAGCACAAACTGCTATCGAAGAAGAAGCAAAACGTGCTGGTCAATTCTACGTTAACCATCGTTGGTTAGGTGGAACCCTTACTAACTGGAACACAATCCAAAAACGGATCAAGCGTTTGAAGGATCTTAAGAAGATGGAAGAAGATGGTACTTTTGACCGTCTACCTAAGAAAGAAGTAGCACTTCTTAACAAGCAAAAAGACAAGCTTGAAAAATTCTTGGGTGGTATCGAAGACATGCCACACATTCCAGATGTATTGTTTGTTGTTGACCCTCGCAAGGAACAAATTGCAATCAAGGAAGCTCAAAAATTGAATATTCCGGTTGTAGCTATGGTCGACACCAATACTGATCCAGATCAAGTTGACGTAATTATTCCATCAAATGATGATGCTATCCGTGCCGTTCGTTTGATTACTTCTAAGATGGCTGATGCTGTTGTTGAAGGTCGTCAAGGTGAAGATGATGAAGCTGTTCAACAAGAAGAAGTTGCTGAAGGCGTAAGCAAAGACTCCCTTGAAGACTTAAAGAAGACGGTTGAAGAAGGAAGCAACGAAGAATAATTCTCACTTAGGCTGTTGCGATTTAAGACCTTTATGGCCTGAGATTTAGCACAGCCTTTTTTTACGGTTTCATAAAATTAAGATTTAATTATTAAATGCTAAGGAGGCCATAAAAATGGCAAGTATTTCAGCTAAACAAGTAAAAGAATTGCGCGACAAAATTGGTGTCGGAATGATGGATGCTAAAAAAGCTTTAGTAGCCAGTGATGGTGACATGGACAAGGCTGTTGATTTCCTTCGTGAAAAGGGAATTGCTAAAGCAGCTAAGAAGAGCGACCGTGTAGCTGCCGAAGGTCTTGCAGATGTTGAGATGCATGATAACACTGCGGCAATCGTTGAAGTTAACTCAGAAACTGACTTCGTTGCTTCAAACGACCGCTTTATCGATCTTGTTAAGGAAATTGCATCACAAGTTGCTCTTGAAAAACCAGCTAGCGTTGAAGATGCGCTTAAGTTGAAATCACCAAAGGGTACTTTGAACGATGACATTATCGAAGCAACTCAAGTTATTGGTGAAAAGATTTCTCTTCGTCGTTTTGCAACTCTTGAAAAGAGTGAAAACGAACATTTTGGTGCTTACCTACACATGGGTGGTAAGATTGCTGCTCTTGTATTATTAGAAGGTGCTGACGAAGAAACTGCTAAGGATGTTGCTATGCACGTTGCTGCTATCAATCCTAAGTACGTTAACCGTGACGAAGTACCAAGTGATGTGCTTGATCACGAACGTGAAGTACTTACTAAAGAAGCTGAAGGCGAAGGCAAGCCAGCTAACATCATTGAAAAAATGGTGGAAGGCCGCTTGAACAAGTTCTTAGCAGAAGTTAGCTTGGATGACCAAGAATTTGTTAAGGATCCTGACCAAACAGTTGCTAAGTACGTTGCTTCTAAGGGTGGAAAAGTTAAGTCATTCATCCGTTACGAAGTTGGCGAAGGAATTGAAAAGCAAACGGTTGATTTTGCTGAAGAAGTTCGTAAGGAAATGGGCCAATAAAAATCATTATCTTGCAAAAATCACGGTTGCGATAGGCGCCGTGATTTTTTTATGGGTAATGGAAAGATTTGGTACCACGGTTATAAAGGAACTTAATGACCCTGAACCACATTTGTGATAAAATTTATTGAAGGTAAAAAAACATAGGAGGCCGTAAAATGTCTGAAGTTAAATACAAGCGAGTAATCATGAAGCTAAGCGGTGAAGCGTTAGCTGGTGAAAAGGGAACGGGAATTAACCCGCCTGTAATCCAAAAAGTGGCTGAAGAACTTCGGGACGTACATGACCTAGGAGTGCAAATTGCAATTGTCGTCGGCGGTGGAAACATGTGGCGTGGCGAGACTGGTGAAGAACTAGGGATGGAACGTGTCCAAGCTGATTATATTGGAATGTTGGGAACCGTGATGAACGCTCTAGCATTGCAAGATAGTTTAGAATCTTTGGGAGTACCTACTCGCGTACAAACATCAATCGAAATGCGTCAAATTGCTGAACCATACATTCGACGCAAAGCAGTTCGTCATCTAGAAAAGAATCGTATCGTAATTTTTGCGGCCGGAACTGGTAGTCCATACTTCTCAACGGATACAACTTCCGCACTACGGGCGGCTGAAATTGGTGCAGAGGCTATTTTAATGGCCAAGAACGGGGTTGATGGAATTTACTCTGCAGACCCTAACGTGGATCCAAATGCCGTTAAATTCGAAAGCCTAACTCATATGGATATTATCGACAAGGGCTTGCACGTAATGGATACAACTGCAAGTTCGTTATCAATGGAAAATGACATTCCTTTGGTAGTCTTTAATTTAAACCAACCAGGAAATATTAAAAAGGTAGTTGCTGGTGAAAATATTGGAACAACAGTAAGGGGAGAATAAATTGGCAAATAACGAAATACTTAAAACAGCTGAAGAAAAAATGCATAAAGCACACCAAGCTTTAGAACGTGATTTAGGTTCAATTCGTGCTGGCCGTGCAAACGCGTCCCTATTAGACCGGGTTACGGTAGATTACTATGGAGCACCAACACCTTTAAACCAAATGGCCTCCATTAGTATTCCAGAACCCCGGGTGTTGTTAATTACTCCGTACGATAAGAGTGTTTTAAACGACATTGAACAAGCTTTACTAGTTGCTGACTTGGGAATCAATCCTGCTAACGACGGAAGCGCAATTCGCTTAGTAATCCCACAACTTACGGAAGAAACTCGTAAAGAGTTGGCCAAGGACGTTAAAGCTGAAGGTGAAAAGGGTAAAGTGGCAATTCGAAACGTTCGTCGGGAAGCTATGGAAGCTTTGAAAAAAGCTCATAAAAACGGTGACTACAACGATGATGAATTCCACGATTTAGAAAAACAAGCTCAAGATATTACGGATAAAGCCATCAAAAAGGTCGAAGAAATCGTGGCTAATAAAGAAAAAGAAGTGCTTGAAGGATAAGTTAATTTGAAGTGATTTTTAGAGTTAAAACTGGACCGTAGGGTTGTTTTAACTCTTTTATTTTCACGGGAAAATGATTTTATGCCCTTTTTTTGGTAAAATAATAACCATTAACTTGGAGGCTTCTTTTAATGAAGGCAAATCAACAAAGTAAAATAACGCTAAATGAAAACATTCCTAACCACGTGGCCATTATTATGGATGGAAACGGCCGGTGGGCGCAACGGCGCTTTATGCCACGGGTTGCGGGACATAAAAGGGGAATGGAAGTAGTCAAAACAATCACTAAAGCGGCAAGCAGTCTAGGAGTGAAGGTGCTTACGCTTTACGCATTTTCAACGGAAAATTGGAAACGGCCGCAAGATGAAGTTTCATTCTTAATGAAGCTTCCAATTACCTTTTTTGATACCTTTGTGCCAGAATTAATCGAGCAGGGAGTCCGGGTGAAGGTCACTGGCAATATTGAAGGCTTACCACAAGCTACCCAAGATGCAGTAAACCGGGCAATTAGCGATACTGCACATGGAACTAAAATGATCTTAAACTTTGCGTTAAATTATGGTAGCCGAGATGAGCTTACCCAAATGACCCGCTCAATTGCACAACAAGTTGCTAACGGAGAAATTGTTCCGGAGGCCATTGATGAACAATTAATTGCGCGGAATTTGCAAACTAGTTTTTTAGGCGATTTAGCAGATCCGGATTTGTTGATTCGAACCAGTGGTGAAGAACGCATTTCAAACTTTCTCTTATGGCAAATCGCGTACAGTGAATTGGTTTTTACCGATACGCTATGGCCAGATTTTAATGAACAAACCTTTATGGAAATGATTAAAGAGTATCAAAAACGCGACCGTCGTTTTGGTGCGATTAAAAAGTGAGGAATTAGTTTTGAAACAAAGAGTAATTACGGCCGTGGTGGCCTTAATAATTTTTATTCCAATTATTTTGCTTGGGGGACCATTTATTGAAATTGCTGCTCTAGTACTAGCTGGAGTTGCCATGAGCGAAGTTTTAATCATGAAAAAAATTTTGTTAGTTTCTCCAGAAGCAATTTTGAGTATTTTGGGTACTTTATTTTTAGTAGCACCAAAAACATGGCTACATAGTTTACCCAGCCAAATTAACACTCCGGCGATTTTTATGGTGTTTGCGATTGCGTTAATGATTCGGACCGTTTTTAGTAAAAATCGGTTTAACTTTGACGATGCGGGCATTCTCACATTAACCATGCTTTATATTGGAGTAGGATTTAATTTGTTCGTACAAGCGCGGACGATTGGCCTAGGAATGATTTTGTACCTACTATTAACCGTCTGGTGCACGGACAGTGGCGCGTACTTAATTGGCCGTAAATTAGGAAAAAGAAAACTTGCTCCCCAAATTAGTCCTAATAAGACTTGGGAAGGCTCCATTGGAGGAACCGTTGTCGCAGTTATTGTAGGAGTTATCTTCTCATTATTAGGTGCAATTAACCATGGAGTAGTAGCAACCGTGTTATTTAGTTTTGTTCTTTCAATCGCGGGACAGATGGGGGATTTGATTGAATCTGCCCTTAAGCGGTTCTACGGCGTAAAAGATTCAGGAAAGATTCTACCGGGACATGGTGGAATCCTCGATCGTTTTGATAGTTTGCTATTAGTTTTACCTATGGCGTATCTGTTTGGGTTACTTTAACGACCAGTTAGGAGTTATTGATGATTACTACGGTAATTACTTTTTTGATTGTTTTTTGCATTTTAGTTATCGTCCATGAATACGGACATTTTTTGGCTGCAAAAAAGTCCGGCATTTTAGTCCGTGAATTTTCAGTAGGTATGGGACCGAAGATTGTTGATCTTAAACGACGCGGAACCACGTTTACCCTGCGAATTCTCCCAATCGGCGGCTACGTACGAATGGCGGGCTTGGATGAAGAAGACGAGGAATTAAAAGCGGGACAGCCGGTAGTGTTAACAACCAATTCTGCGGGAGTAGTAACTACAATCAATACTTCTGAGAAGTTTCGTTCTGCCGTCGGTGTACCGTTAATCGTTACTAAATTTGATCTGCAAGACGCACTCTTCATCGAAGGTTACGAAAACGGTGATGAAGGTGCGACCAAACGTTTTGCAGTCGATCACGATGCAACGATTGTTGAAAAAGATGGAACCGAAGTACGAATCGCTCCCCGTGACGTACAGTTCCAATCAGCATCGGTTTGGCGCAGACTACTAACTAATTTTGCTGGGCCATTTAATAATTTCATCTTAGCCATCGTGGTTTTTGCGTTAATGGGGATCTTGCAAGGCGCGGTGCCTTCAAATTCAAATCAAGTTCAGGTAATTGATAACGGAGTGGCTCAAAAAGCGGGCGTTAGGAATAACGACCGGATCGTTGCTGTAGATGGTCAAAAGACGCAGAATTGGTCGGCAATTTCAAAAGCCGTTTCAAGCCACCCTAAACAGTCGATAACGCTTAAGTTGCAAAAAAATGGGAAGACTCGTTCGGTGCGGGTTACCCCTAAGGCGGTTAATAATGGTCAAAAAAAGGTCGGAATGATTGGGATTCAATCATCAATGACCACTAATCTGGGTTCTCGAATTATGTACGGTTTTACGGGGACTTGGCAAATGACTAAGGCTTTATTTAGTGCTTTAGCACAAATGCTGCACGGCTTTAGTTTAAATGATCTGGGTGGACCAGTAGCAATCTACGCAACCACGTCAAAAGCTACCCAACAAGGCTTCAATGCAGTTTTATATATTCTGGGATTCCTATCCTTAAACCTTGGAATCGTCAATTTATTGCCCATTCCAGCGTTAGATGGCGGAAAGATTTTATTAAACTTAATTGAAGTGGTTCGGCGTAAGCCAATGAAAATGGAGACAGAGAATATGATTACACTAGTCGGCTTTGGTTTCTTAATGTTGCTAATGCTGCTAGTTACTTGGAACGATATTCAAAGATACTTTTTCTAAATGATTTAAAGGGAGTCGAATTGAAAATATGAAACAATCTAAGATTTTAATACCTACAGTAAAAGAAGTTCCAAATGATGCGGAAGTGCTTAGTCACAAAATGATGCTTCGGGCTGGTTACATTCGCCAAATTTCGGCCGGAATGTACGCCTACCTACCAATGGCATACAAGGTAATGGAAAAAATCAAGCGGATCATTCGCGGAGAAATGACCGCAATCGACGCGGTAGAAATGCTTACCCCAGCGGTGCTGCCTGCCGAGTTATGGAAAAAATCAGGTCGTTATGAAACTTACGGCCAAGAATTATATAAATTTAAAAACCGTCACGACCGGGATTTTATTTTAGGACCTACCCACGAAGAAACTATGACAACGTTAATCCGGGACGAAGTAAAGTCTTATAAAAAACTCCCGTTAACTTTGTATCAAATTCAGATGAAGTATCGGGATGAAGACCGTCCCCGTTACGGATTGCTTCGTGGACGAGAATTTTTAATGAGTGACGCATACTCTTTCCACGCGGATGAAGAAACACTCGACGAAAGCTTCCGTGCTTTCGAGAAAGCTTATCAAAATATTTTTGACCGGTGTGGTCTCAAATATCGCGAAATTGTTGGAGACGCTGGTGCAATGGGTGGTCATGACTCTAAAGAATTTTCTGCAATCGCATCGATTGGAGAAGACACCATTGCTTACTCAGAAGAAAGTGACTATGCTGCAAACCTCGAAATGGCCAGCAGCGTTTACGAAGATTTACAAATGCATGAAAATCCCGCTGAAATTGAAAAGGTCGCTACTGGGGATGCCCATTCAATTGACGAAGTTGCCAAGGAACTCGGTGTAGATGCTGGGCGCCTAATCAAGACCATGGTTTTGATGGCGGACGACCAACCGGTTTTAGCTTTACTTCGTGGAAATGATCAACTTAATGAAGTTAAGCTGACCAACTTGCTGCATGTTGATGAATTACGGGAAGCAACTGAAGAAGAAGTTACTCGTTTAACTGGTGCACATTTTGGTAATTTAGGACCCGTTTTTGATAAACGACCAGAAGATATTCAAATTGTTGCGGATAAGTATGTTGAACAGATGGTAAATAGTGTGGTTGGCGCTAACGAAGATGGCTATCATTACACTAATGTCAACGTGGGTCGTGATTTCGATGTAGATCAGTTTGCAGATGTTCGAACTGTTAAGGAAGGCGAATTAGCTCCCGATGGGAAGGGCAAGTTAAAGTTCACCAAGGGAATTGAAATTGGCCACATCTTTAAGATTGGAACCAAATATTCTAAAGCATTGGATGCAACCGTTCTTGACCAAAACGGACGTGCAATTCCAGTTATCATGGGTTGCTATGGTATCGGGGTTAGTCGGTTACTTTCTGCAGTTTCAGAACAGTTAGCTGATGAAAATGGGCTAGTTTGGCCGAAGAATATTGCGCCATTTGACGTGCACGTAATTCCAGTTAATACGAAAAATGACGAACAAATGCAAGTTGCTGAACAAATTAATACAGAATTAGTTGCGGCAGGTTACGACGTTTTGATTGATGATCGTAAAGAACGGGCTGGAGTTAAGTTTGCGGATTCAGACTTGATTGGAATTCCTTTACGTGTCACGGTTGGTAAAAAAGCTAGTGAAGGAATTGTGGAAGTTAAATTGCGTCAAACTGGCGAAACGGTTGAAGTTAAGTTGGCTGAATTGAAAAATACGGTCGAAATTTTATTAAATCAAGCCCAGTAATAATTGGGAAGACTGAAAGCTGGGGGTAACCCAGCTTTTAATCGTTCATACCCCAGATATTTTTTAGGGAAGCAAAACCTAAATTAATAAGCACTTTAGGAAATTGGGTATTGTGGTACCAGGAGGACCAAAAAATTGAGTTTATCAGAAAATGAGCAATTTAAAATTTTGCTAAAACAAATAGATTGGTCGGCCCCGCCAGCGGTTGGCGAAGGACTAATTAAGAATTTAACGGTTCATGCAAATTCGAAACGCTGGTTTTTTAATTTTGAGTGGGACGATATTCTACCTTATGATCAGTTTGCAGAATTTGATGAGCGGTTGAAACATACTTTCAAACCCATTGCAAACGTAGACTACCAAATTACCACTCGGGCAAATACAATCACTAAAGAACAAGTAGCGGGATACTGGGATTGGATTATTAAGCATAGTGGCATTCAATCCTCGTTATTACAGGTACTATGTGATAAGGCAGTTCCTGATTTTCAAGACCAAGTATTAACGGTTAAGGTCGATAATGAAATCAGCCAAAATTTGCTTAGCGAAGAAGCGTTACGGACAATTGGACAGAAATATCAGCAAGCCGGCTTTCCCCAATTTAAAATCCAGGTAGCGATTGACAATGATGGAGCCGAACAACGCTTAGCCCAATATCACGAGGAAAAAATTAAACGTGATAAGGAAATTGTCCAAAAAGCAACCGAGGCAATTAAAAAAGCGGAAAAGAAGAAGGCTACCGAGAAAAAAGCCGCTCCCCAATTCAACGGAAAGGTTCAAATTGGTAAACCGATTAGTGACCAAGAGCAGGTTACACAGTTACGGGATATTAACCAAGAGGAACGTTCGGTAACCATCGAGGGGTATATTTTTGATGTAGAAGTTAAAACTTTGCGTTCAGAACGGCAACTTTTAATTTTTAAAGTTACTGACTACACTTCTTCAATTACCATCAAGAAGTTTTCACGTAATGAAAGTGATGAACAACTATTTGCGGCAGTCAAACAAGGACTTTGGGTACGTGTGCGTGGGAGTGTGCAAGAAGATAGCTTCATGAAGGACCTTACCATGAATGCTTATGATGTCACCCAAATCAGTCACGCAGAGCGCGAAGATACTGCTGACGAAAAACGGGTTGAATTGCATTTGCATACTAACATGAGTACGATGGACGCTACTAATAGTATTAGCGACTTTGTCAGCCAGGCTGCTAAATGGGGGCATCCGGCCATTGCCGTTACCGATCATGCTGGGTTACAAGCCTTTCCTGAAGCATATGCCGCTGGTAAGAAAAGCGGGGTTAAACCACTTTTTGGTGTGGAAGCTAACCTAGTAGATGATGGGGTACCGATTGCTTATAACAGTGCACACCGCGCACTTAAAGGCGGTAAATACGTCATCTTTGACGTGGAAACGACTGGTTTGTCTGCGATTTATGACAAGGTAATCGAACTTTCTGCGGTTAAAATGGAAAATGGTAACGTAATTGATGAATTCGAAGAGTTCATTGATCCAGGATTTCCGTTATCTGAAACCACCATTAACTTAACCAGCATTACTAACGAAATGGTCCGGGGTTCACTTTCGGAAAAGGAAGTTTTTACCAAATTCCGGGAATTTTATGAAGACGCGACTATTGTTGGGCACAACGTTACCTTCGATATTGGTTTTATGAATACCGGCTACCTACGGCACGGGATGGAAGAGATTAAAAATCCAATTATTGATACGTTAACCTTAGCTCGTTTCCTATACCCAACCTTAAAAGGGTACCGGTTAAATACGTTGGCTAAAAAGTTTAACGTAGCTCTAGAACATCATCACCGGGCCATCTACGATGCGGAAACGACTGGACACCTTTGCTATTTGTTCTTAAAAGATGCTGAAGAGCGTTATGGAATTGAATATCATGATCAACTAAATGATCACATGACGGAAAACGACGCGTATAAACATGCTCGGCCGAATCACGCAGTTTTGATTGCCAAAACGCAAGCTGGGTTGAAGAATCTATTTAAATTAGTTTCGTTGTCAAACGTTAAGTACTTCTATCGGGTGCCACGAATTCCGCGTTCAGAGTTAAAACGATTACGGGAAGGCATCATTGTGGGCTCTGCTTGCTCAAGCGGTGAGGTTTTCACCGCGATGGCACAAAAGGGTTACGTTGAAGCACGGGATCGGGCTAAGTTTTATGATTATTTGGAAGTAATGCCTAAGCCAGTTTACCAACCGTTAATTGACCAAGAAATCGTTAGTGACACTAACAAATTGGAAGAAATTATCGGCAATATCGTTAAATTGGGTAAAGATTTAGATATTCCGGTAGTGGCTACTGGCGATGTGCACTACCTTAATCCGCAAGATGCAATTTATCGGAAGATTTTGATTAATTCTCAAGGAGGAGCTAACCCGTTAAACCGGACCGAATTGCCTGACGTGCACTTCCGCACCACGGATGAAATGCTGGAAGCCTTCCGTTTTCTTGGGGAAGAAACTGCCCACCAAATTGTGGTTGAAAATCCTAATCAAATTGCGGATAGCATTGATGACATTAGTCCGGTCAAGGATAAGCTATATACGCCTAAAATGCCGGGTGCTGAGGACCGAATTAAGCAGTTGGCAATGGATCAGGCTCATGCTCTTTATGGTAAAGAATTGCCCGAAATAGTTAGCGAGCGGTTAGATAAAGAATTGACCAGTATTATCGGAAATGGTTTCTCAGTAATTTATTTAATTGCCCAGCGGTTAGTACACAAGAGTAACAAAGACGGATACTTGGTAGGTTCCCGGGGGTCGGTTGGTTCTAGTTTTGTAGCTACGATGTCTGGAATTACCGAAGTTAATCCGTTGCCGCCACACTACCGCTGCCCAAACTGTCAATATTCTCATTTCTATACTAAAGGGGAATATGGTTCTGGATACGATTTACCAGATAAGAAGTGTCCAGAATGCGGTACTTTGATGATTGGTGACGGTCAAGACATTCCGTTCGAAACTTTCTTAGGCTTTAAGGGAGATAAGGTTCCGGATATCGATTTAAACTTTTCAGGAGACTACCAACCAATTGCGCATAACTATATGCAAGTTTTGTTCGGTAAGAATAATGTTTTCCGCGCTGGAACAATTGGTACCGTCGCTGATAAGACTGCTTATGGCTACGTGAAGGCTTACGAACGGGACACTAACCAGCATTTGCGTGGTGCCGAAATTGAACGGCTTGCCAAGGGAGCTACCGGAGTTAAACGGACGACCGGACAACATCCAGCGGGAATTTTGATTGTGCCTGATTATATGGATATCTATGATTTCAGTCCGATCCAATACCCAGCGGATGACCAAACTGCAGCCTGGGAAACGACCCATTTTGATTTCCATTCGATTCACGATAATATTTTAAAAATGGATATTTTGGGCCATGATGATCCGACCATGATCCGGAAATTGCAAGATTTGTCTGGCATTGATCCGCAAACCATTCCTACTGACGACCCGGGAGTAATGAAAATCTTCTCCGGTCCCGAAGTGTTGGGAGTTACAGAAGAACAGATTAAATCCAAGACCGGTACGCTAGGAATTCCAGAATTTGGTACGAGGTTTGTTCGGGGGATGTTAGAAGAGACCCATCCAACCACTTATTCTGAACTATTACAGATTTCAGGACTTTCTCACGGAACCGACGTGTGGTTAGGAAATGCGGAAGAGTTAATTAAAGCGGGAACCATTACGTTAAAAGATGTTATTGGGTGCCGGGATAATATCATGATGGACTTGATTCATTATGGACTTGATTCGCAATCGTCCTTTAAGATCATGGAAAGTGTTCGGAAAGGTAAGGGGATTCCAGAAGGTTACGAAGAAAAAATGCGTGCAGCTAACGTTCCTGATTGGTACATTGAGTCGTGCGGGAAGATTAAGTACATGTTCCCGCGGGCCCATGCTTCAGCTTACGTCTTGATGGCGTTGCGGATTGCTTACTTTAAGGTTTATTATCCGTTAGTTTATTATGCAGCATACTTTACCGTGCGTGCCGACGATTTTGATATCGTGGCGATGTCTCGGGGAAAAGAATCCTTAAAAAACCGGATGCAAGAAATTAATGACAAGGGTAATGAAGCTTCAGCAAAAGAAAAGAATTTGTTGACTGTTTTGGAATTAGCTAATGAAATGGTCGAACGAGGCTTCAACTTTAAGATGATTGACCTTGAAAAATCGGATGCGGAAGAGTGGTTAATTGATGGCGACTCATTGATTGCCCCATTTAACGCGCTTCCTGGTCTGGGATTAAACGTTGCTAAACAAATCGTGGCTGCTCGGGCCGATAAGCCGTTCCTTTCTAAGGAAGATCTTGCAAAACGGGGCCACGTTTCTCAAACGCTAATTGATTTTATGACCGAAAATAATGTTTTAGCAGGGTTACCTGATGAAAATCAATTGAGTCTTTTCTAGATTATTTTGCAATCTTTGCAAAACAATGCTATATTAGAGTTAGTAATTTGATACTCGTTAAGTGAGTGAGCAGCGATGCTCACTCTTTTTATTGGCAAAATATAAATCGGGAGGTTCAAATTTGAGTAGCAATGTTGTTGAAAAAATAACGGAATTAGCTAGACCCGTTATTGAAAGTCATGATTTCCAACTAGTGGAAGTTGAATTCGTGAAAGAGGGCCAGGGTTGGTTCCTCAGGTTTTATATTGATAAAGTTGGCGGAATTAACATTGAAGAATGCGCCATGGTCAGCGACGAATTAAGCGAACTCTTGGATCAGCAAGATCCCGATCCGATTCCACAAGCTTATTTCTTGGAGGTTTCCTCACCAGGAGCAGAACGTCCTTTAAAGACTAAGGAGGACTTGGCAGCTGCTGTAGGGGAATATATCCATATCTCATTATATGCGTCAATCAACAAGCAAAAGGTGTTTGAAGGATACCTCAAGAGCTTTGAAAATGATGAATTAGTTTTAGATTACCTAGATAAAACTAGACATAAAGAATTGAAAGTCGCTTACAATCAAGTGGCGTTTGCTAGATTAGCAATCAAGATTTAGAGGAGAGTTAAAAATGAGTAAAGAAATGGTTACCGCTCTTGCTAACTTAGAAAAGGAAAAGGGAATTAAGCAAAGCGTAGTTATTGAAGCGCTGGAAGCTGCCCTAGTTTCTGCGTATAAGCGTAATTATGGTCAAGCACAAAATGTTGAAGTAGAATTCAACGAACGGAAGGGTGACATCCACGTCTACGCTGTCAAGAAAGTAGTGGAAGAAGTGGAAGATGACCAATTACAAGTTAGTTTAGCAGATGCTTTGCAAATTAACCGGGCTTACGAACTAGATGATGAAATTCGTTTTGAAGTAACGCCAAAAAACTTTGGCCGGATTGCTGCCCAAACTGCTAAGCAAGTAATTATGCAACGGGTACGGGAAGCAGAACGCGAAGTTATTTACGAAAAGTATAGCCAATACCTCGATGAAATGGTAACTGGTGAAGTTGCTCGACGGGATAACCGGTACGTATATGTTGACTTGGGTGGCGTAGAAGCCGTAATGTCTAAACAAGACCAAATCCCTGGTGAACAATACGAACCACACGACCACATTAAGGTATACGTAACTAAAGTAGAGTATAGTGGACGTGGACCACAAATTTTTGTTTCTCGCAGTCATGAAGGATTGTTGAAACGCTTGTTTGAACAAGAAATCCCAGAAATTTACGACGGGACGGTTGAAATTATGTCCGTTGCACGGGAAGCTGGCGACCGCGCTAAGGTAGCGGTTCGGTCAAATAACCCGGACATTGATGCGGTTGGAACCTGTGTAGGTCCCCGCGGTCAACGGATTCAAACCATCGTTAACGAATTACATGGCGAAAACATGGACGTAATTGAATGGGAAGATGACGATGCAGAATTTATTTCCAACGCCCTTAACCCAGCAGAAGTAATCGATGTTTTATTTAACGAAGAAGAAGAAAATTCTTGCATCGTCATTGTGCCTGATTACCAACTATCATTAGCCATTGGTAAACGGGGACAAAATGCACGTTTAGCTGCTAAATTGACTAACTATAAGATTGATATTAAATCAGAAACTGATGCTGCTGAATTTGTTGAAGAAGATGACGAAGAAGAAGTAGTAGCAGATTCTGCCACTGAAGTTGAAAGCAGTGCTGACGAAAGCACAGTTGATGAAAACGTCTTGGAAAGTGAATCAAACAACGATAGCGACGAAGAATAAGCCCATTGGAGGTACATTTCAATGAAAACTAGAAAGATCCCGATGCGTAAAGATATTGTAACTAACCAAATGTTTCCAAAACGCGAGCTAGTCCGGGTGGTTAAAAACAAAGAAAACGAAGTGTCCATTGACCCAACTGGAAAAGCCGCTGGACGCGGTGCTTACATTGGACTAGACGTCGAAATTGCTAAGAAGGCCAAGCAAAAGCGGATTTTTGACCGTACTTTTCAGGTTAAAATCGATGATCAATTTTATGATGACTTAATTGCATACGTTGATCACCAACAGGCCCGTAAAGAATTGTTTGGGGATAAGTAATGAAACCCGCAGTTCAACAATATTTAGGGCTAATGCGCCGGTCGGGAAACTTGACGACGGGGCAAGAATTGGTCTTGAATTTAATTAGAAGCAAAAAAGCCAGGCTAGTACTTTTGGCAGAAGACATTGGAGAATCCAGTAGGAAGAGAATTATTGATAAATGCCATTTTTATGAAATCCCGGTAGTCGTTGCTGGCTCAAAAGCAGAAATTTCGGCAGCAATTGGACAATCGCGCTCGGTAGTGGCAACCACCAATAAGGGTTTCGCAGAAGGGTTCCTCAAGAGATTAAATGAATAGGAGCGTGAAACGATGGGCAAAAAAAGAATTTATGAATTAGCCAAAGAAATCAACGTTTCGAGTAAAGAAATTATTGAAAAGGCTCAAGCAGATGGTCTTGACATCAAGAATCACATGTCAACACTCGATGCCGATTCAGAAAAGCACCTTCGGGAAGCTTTTAAGAAAAATGCTGGCTCCGAAAAACCGGCAGAAAAGCGGACACCGAAGTTCCGCTCTAGTAAAACTGGTAAGACCGTTGTGAAAAAGAGCGGCCAACCAAATAAAAATGGTGCGAAGGGTATTCAAAGATTGAAATCAAACACTAACGACAACAAAAATACAGATCATACAAAAGAAGAAAAGCGGCAAAATAATAACCGAACACGGGATAACCGCAATCACAACCAAAATCATAACCAAAACCGTAATCGAAACCAAAATAACGGACAAAATCGGCCAAAGCGTGAACAAAGCGAACGCCAAGACAAGCAAAAAGCGATTCGGGCATCAGTTGCGGAAGCAGCACGAATGGCAGCTCAAGCAAATCGTGAAATTGCTCATGAAAAGCCCCAACCTGCTCATAAAAAGCACGTAAGAAATAATGCTGAACGTCCACAAGAACATAAGCGTTCAAATCAAAACCACTCTAACACTACTCCGCAAACTAACAAGCGGCCGGTGGTTGCGGAAGCATTGGCTGCACCTGAAGCAAGCAAAGAACGGACAAACAATAACAAAAACTACGGTTCTAAGAACGGCAACCGGTTTAACAATAACCGGGGCAACAACCGTCCTTTCAACAAAGAAAACCGTAAAAACAAGAAGAAAAACCGTAAGGCAAAACGCGACGGCCGTTTGAAAGAAAGCCAAAAGAAGGTCGTTACGGCTCGTAAAGAAAAGCCATTGCCAAAGGTACTTGAATATAGCGAAGGCATCAACGTTGCAGAAATTGCTAAAAAGATTCACCGTGAACCAGCTGAAATCATCAAGAAGTTATTCATGATGGGTGTAATGGTTAACCAAAATCAATCACTTGATAATGACACGGTTGAACTATTAGCGGCCGATTACGGAATCGAAGCACAACAAAAAGTGGAAGTTGATATTTCAGATATCGACAAGATGTTTGAAGATGAACAAAAGAACACGGATCATCTTGAAAATCGTCCGCCAGTAGTTACCATCATGGGACACGTTGACCATGGTAAAACTACTTTACTAGATAAACTTCGTCATAGTCACATTACAGAAGGCGAAGCTGGTGGGATTACTCAAGGAATCGGTGCTTACCAACTTAAGCATGACGACAAGCTAATCACCTTCTTAGATACTCCAGGACACGCGGCCTTCACTGAAATGCGTGCGCGGGGTGCTGACGTGACTGATATCACCATCTTAGTTGTCGCTGCAGATGATGGGGTAATGCCACAAACTATCGAAGCGATTAACCATGCTAAGGCTGCCGAAGTGCCAATCATCGTTGCGGTTAATAAGATCGATAAGCCAGGTGCAAATCCTAACCACGTAATGGAACAACTTACGGAATATGGTTTGATTCCTGAATCATGGGGTGGCGACACGATCTTTGTTGAAATTTCAGCTAAGTTTGGTAAGAACTTAGACGAATTACTCGACATGATCTTGTTACAAGCTGAAGTCTTAGAACTAAAAGCTAACCCTGAACAAAATGCGGCTGGTTCCGTAATTGAAGCTCAATTGGACCCTGGTAAAGGTTCAATTGCAACTGTTTTAGTACAACAAGGAACTATGCACGTGGGAGATCCAGTTGTAATTGGAAACACGTTTGGTCGGGTTCGGACAATGACTAACGAACATGGTCGGCGGGTTAAGGAAGCTACTCCATCAACCCCAGTTGAAATTACAGGACTAAACGACGTTCCCGAAGCTGGTGACCGTTTCGTAGTCTTCGATGACGAAAAATCAGCACGGGCAGCCGGTGAAGAACGGGCAAAACGTGCTCAAATGGAAGAACGCAAACGTAACAACCACGTTACTTTAGATAACCTCTTCGATTCACTTAAGGAAGGTGAAATGAAGAAGGTTGACATCATTATTAAAGCTGACGTTCAAGGTTCGGTAGAAGCCTTAGCAGATAGTTTACAAAAAATTGATGTTGAAGGCGTCCGGGTTAACATTATTCATAAGGCCGTGGGAGCAATTAACGAAAGTGACGTCACTTTAGCTGCCGCAAGTAACGCAATCATTATCGGATTCAACGTGCGGCCAACGGCACAAGCTAAGCAAATGGCTGACTCTGAAGACGTTGAGATTCGGTTACACCAAGTTATTTACAAGGCAATCGAAGAAGTTGAATCCGCAATGAAGGGAATGCTTGAACCAGTTTACGAAGAAGAAGTAATCGGACAAGTTGAAGTTCGGGAAACTTACAAAGTTTCTCGGATTGGAACCATTGCTGGTGGATACGTAACCGAAGGATTTATCACCCGGGATGCCGGCGTACGCTTGATTCGGGATGGCGTGGTCATTTACGATGGTAAGTTAGGCAGTCTCCGGCGCTTCAAGGACGATGTTAAGGAAGTTAAGCGCGGATTTGATCTTGGTCTAACAATCGAAAAGTACAACGACATTAAAGTCGGTGATGTAATTGAAGCATACCGGATGAAGGAAGTCCCAGTCGAATAGTAAGGGGGATTTGAAGATGGCTCGACAATATCGTGCAGATCGTTTGTCACAAGAAATTGAAAAAGAAGTCAGTGACATTTTACGTCGCCGAGTTCGTGACCCTCGCGTGCAGGGAGTTACGATCACGGGCGTAGACGTTACCGGTGACTTACAACAAGCAAAAATTTATTACAGCATCTTATCGGATAAAGCTTCTGACGACGAAAAGACCCGTAAAGGTCTCGAAAAGGCGTCGGGGTTGATCCGCAAAGAACTAGGTAGTCGGTTATCAATTTATAAAACACCAGAATTGATTTTTGAAAGAGATCATTCTGTACAGTACGGTGAAAAAATTGATCAGCTGATTAATAAACTTAATCGTGACTAAGTTAAAAGAGCAATCATGGACAGGAACGTTTCCAGCAAGTAAGCAGCTTATTGGAACCATTCCAGGTCGAATGGTTGCTCTTTTTAAGTTAGTGGGAGATACTGATTGGGATGAACATTTTGTATTCCACGGTATCTACTGTAAAATACTTAAGAAGAGCAAATTTGCACGAGAAATGTGAGGTTTATTTTGATGGATGGAATTATTCCAATTAATAAGGAACGCGGAATGACTAGTCACGACGTGGTTGCTAAGGTGCGTGGAATTTTAAGAACCAAGAAGGTCGGCCATAGCGGTACCCTAGATCCTAGCGTGGATGGGGTTTTACCGGTTTGCGTAGGCCGTGCTACAAAAGTGGTAGATTACTTAATGCGCTTTGGTAAAACTTATCAAGGATCAATTACGTTAGGCTTGGCGACCACCACTGAGGATCTGGATGGAGAAGTGGTGGAACGGCACCCCTTAAGTAAACCACTAACGGACGCTCAAATTGATGCAGCCTTAAAGCAAATGACCGGGGAATTAACTCAAATTCCACCAATGTATTCTGCTGTGAAGGTTAATGGGCGCAAGTTATATGAGTATGCTCGTGCCGGAGAAACGGTGGAGCGGCCTAAAAGAAAAATCCAAGTGTACCAGTTTAAACAAATTCGCCCTACGGAGTTCGACGAGGAAAAGGGAGAACAAACTATTTATTTTGAGGTGCAGTGTGGTAAGGGAACTTACGTTAGGACCTTAGCAGTCGATTTTGGTCGGCAATTTGGGTTGCCAGCCGTAATGTCTGATTTAACTCGGACAAGTAGCGGAGGGTTTGAACTAAAAGAGTGCGTTACTTTGGCAGAACTTGAGCAGGCTCGCGACGAAGACCGGGTCGAAAGTGATGTGCTCCATCCGATTGACCATGCTTTAGCAAAGTTTGAAGCAATTGAAATTACTGATTCAGAGTGGCAATTAGTTCAAAACGGGGGCTTTTTGAAGCGCGCGCTTACCGAACCGGTTGTTGCCGTTAAGTATAAAGGTAAAATTCAGGCGCTGTACCAATACGACGAATCTCGTCAAGTATACCGCCCAGAAAAAATGTTGTTGGTGAGATAAATGCAAATAATTAAGATACATCATCCGTATGATAAAAAAATGATTCCCGAAGAAAAGGTGGTGCTTGCTTTAGGATTTTTTGATGGCATGCATCGTGGTCACCAAGCCGTAATTCAAAAGGCTCGTGAGATTGCGAACGCTAAGGGCTTAGCGTTGGCGGCAATGACTTTTGATCACCACGCTTCGGTAGTTTTCCCCAAGCCGCAGCACCGGTTTAGCGCGTTAAGCTACCTAACTTCTGTATCTCGGAAAGCAGAGTTAATGGAAGCGGCGGGAGTGGATATTCTTTACGTAGTTAACTTTACTTCCGCATTTGGTAGTTTAACCCCGCAAGAATTTGTTGACCAATACATGGTCGGATTAAATGCTGAAGTGGTGGTGGCCGGTTTTGATTATACTTTTGGGCCAGTTGCCACGGCTAATATGGATACGTTGCCAGAAATTGCGCAACACCGTTTTGAAGTAGTTAAAGTACCTAAAATCATTGCACAAGGGCAAAAAATTGGATCGACCGCCATTCGAAACGCCGTTGCCGACGGGGAGATTGACGAAGCTAACCGATATTTAGGGTACCCCTTTGAAACTAATGGCTTAGTAGTCCACGGCGAAGCGCGGGGAAGGACCCTCGGGTTTCCTACCGCGAACATTGTTAGCAATCCTAATCAAATCACTCCTGGGATTGGCATTTACGTTGTGGAAATTAAGATTGCCGATAAATGGTACCAGGGGATGGCCTCGGTAGGACGCAACGTTGTCTTTGGGGACGGTCGCCCCGTAACTACGGAAATTAACATTTTAGATTTCAATCAAGAAATTTATGGTGAGACGGTCCGGGTTAAATGGCACCACCGCTTACGGGGAGAAGTTAAGTTTGCTTCGGTGGACGCGTTAATTGCGCAATTGCACCAGGATGAAGCAGATACGCGTGCATTTTTTAAGAAGCGTTAAAGTTGTCTGACCAAGCTTGACTAAAGTTGACATTTCTACAAACCTCTGGTATCTTAATAGTTGTTCTTAGCACTCCGACTTTCTAAGTGCTAAAAGAGGTGATTTTCATGTTGACTGATCGTGAATTATTGATTTTAGAGGAAATTGTTCAAGAATATACGAAAAATGGTAAACCGATTGGTTCCAAGACGGTGATGAACAATCTGCCGATTAAAGTTAGTTCGGCCACGATTCGCAACGATATGGCTAAATTAGAGGACCTGGGTTTAATTGAAAAGACCCATTCTTCTTCAGGCCGGGTCCCATCGCTAATGGGGTATCGTTATTATGTTGATCACTTGCTTCGCCCAGAAGAAGTCGATCAGACGGAAGCACTACAGATTCAAAGGGGACTAGCAACTCATTTCCAAGAAGTTGACGACATTGTTCGAACTTCAGCAGAAATGCTTTCCAATTTAACACATTATACAGCTTTAACGCTTAAGCCGGAGCAAAAGGGAGCCACGTTAGACGGTTTCCGAATGGTTCCGTTAGGCGGCAACCAGGTGATGCTGATTTTAGTTTCTAGTAATGGCGACGTTACTAGCCAACAGTTCAGTATTCCACACGAGATGAACGGCGAAACCTTAGAACGGGTAGTTCGCATCATGAACGACCGGTTGGTAGGCAAAACGTTGAGCCAGGTATATTACCATTTGCGGACGGATATTCCGCAGGTAGTGGAAAAATACTTGCAGAGTGATGCAGGAGTTTTGGACGTTTTCCAAGACATCGTTACCCGATCAACTTGTGACCGCTATTTCGTGGGTGGCAAATTAAACGTTTTAAACTTTTCGAAGAATGTGGATGTAAATTCACTTCGGGGGTTACTAACGCTGTTTAATGAAAATGAGCAAATTGACGGACTGCTAGGTAATAAGCGGAGTGACTTGGATGTGAAAATTGGCGACGAGTTAAGTAACGCGTTGCTAAAGGATTTTAGTTTAATTACGGCAACTTACGATGTGGGGAGCCGTGGTAAAGGACTAATTGCCATTCTTGGTCCAACCAGTATGCAGTATTCGAAGACCTTGGGCTTGATCAATACGTTTAGGTACCAATTATCACACCGAATGCTACAATACTATAAGCATCTTGATGACAGTTAGGAGGATTGAATTGGCAAAGGAAGACGAAAAGGCAAAATCAGCTTCAACCGAAGCAAAGGTTGAAGAAGAAAGTAAGGGCGTTGACAAGCAAGCTAACGCAATGTCCCAAGACGAAAAGAATAATCAAAAGGATTCCGCAAAAGATTCAAAGCAAACTACTTTAGATCCTGCGGAAATTGAAAAAATTACGGCGGAACGTGATGAGCTTTCCGACAAGTATATCCGCGCGCAAGCTGAAATTGTGAACATGCGCCGTCGCAACGAAAAGGAACAAGCTAGTCTTTTAAAATATGATGGTCAAAAATTAGCAAAGGCAATTTTACCTGCATTAGATAACTTGGAACGAGCTTTGACAGTGGAAGCTGAGCATTCAGAACAGCTGTTGAAGGGGGTAGAGATGGTTCAAAAGGACCTCTTAAAAGCCCTTAAAGAAAATGATATCGCTGAAATCGAGGCAGATGGTCAAAAGTTTGATCCTAACCTCCACCAGGCGGTTCAGACCGTTCCAGCAGACGATGACCATCCTGCGGATACCGTAGTTAAGGTATTTCAAAAGGGTTATATTTTAAAGGATCGAGTATTACGGCCAGCGATGGTTGTTGTTGCTCAATAAAAGATAGAGAAAGAGGGATTTTAGACAATGGCAAGTAATAAAATTATTGGTATTGACTTAGGTACTACAAACTCTGCAGTTGCTGTCATGGATGGTGACAAACCTAAAATTATCACTAACCCAGAAGGGGCACGGACAACTCCATCAGTAGTTGCTTTCAAAAATGGCGAAACACAAGTGGGTGAAGTAGCAAAGCGGCAAGCAATTACTAACCCTAACACCATTTCTTCAATTAAGCGTCACATCGGGGAAGCTGGATACAAAGTAACGGTAGACGGTAAGTCATACACCCCACAAGAAGTTTCTGCAATGATTTTGAGCTATATCAAGAAGTTTGCGGAAGACTACCTTGGTGAAGAAGTTGATCAAGCCGTTATCACAGTTCCAGCTTACTTCGATGACTCTCAACGGCAAGCAACAAAAGATGCTGGTAAGATTGCTGGTTTGGAAGTTAAACGAATCATCAACGAACCAACTGCTTCTGCGTTAGCTTACGGTTTAGATAAGAGTGACAAGGATGAAAAGATCTTGGTATACGACCTTGGTGGTGGTACTTTTGATGTTTCGATCCTTGAACTCGGCGACGGTGTTTTCCAAGTACTTTCAACAAATGGTGACACTCACCTCGGTGGGGATGACTTTGACCAAAAGATTATTGATTGGTTAGTTGAAGGCTTCAAGGAAGAAAACGGCATTGACCTTTCTAAAGATAAGATGGCTCTTCAACGTTTGAAGGACGCTGCTGAAAAAGCTAAGAAAGATTTGTCTGGGGTTAGCGAAGCACAAATCAGCTTACCATTTATTTCCGCTGGCGAAGCTGGTCCATTGCATTTGGAAAAGACTTTGACACGGGCACAATTTGATCAATTAACCGCAGACTTAGTTGCTAAGACTAAGGTACCAGTTGACAACGCCCTTAAAGATGCTGGCCTATCAGCTTCTGACATTGACCAAGTTATCTTAAACGGTGGTTCAACACGGATTCCAGCTGTTCAAGAAGCCGTAAAGAACTGGACGGGTAAGGAACCTAACCATTCCATTAACCCTGACGAAGCCGTTGCCCTTGGTGCTGCTGTTCAAGGTGGGGTTTTAACTGGTGATGTTAAAGACGTTGTTTTACTTGACGTAACTCCACTTTCACTTGGTATTGAAACCATGGGTGGCGTGTTCACTAAGTTAATCGACCGGAACACTACGATCCCAACTAGCAAGTCTCAAATCTTCTCTACCGCAGCAGATAATCAACCAGCTGTAGACATTCACGTACTTCAAGGTGAACGTCCAATGGCGGCGGATAATAAGACGCTGGGTCGTTTCCAACTAACGGACATTCCAGCTGCTCCACGGGGAGTTCCACAAATCGAAGTTAAATTCGATATTGATAAGAATGGTATTGTTAACGTTTCTGCTAAGGATAAGGGTACTGGTAAGGAACAAAAGATTACCATCAAGAGTTCATCGGGTCTCAGTGATGAAGAAATCGAACGGATGATGAAGGAAGCTAAGGAAAACGAAGAAGCCGACCGCAAGCGTAAGGAAGAAGTTGACCTTCGTAACGAAGTTGACCAATTGATCTTCACAACCGACAAGACTTTGAAGGAACTTGAAGGTAAGGTTTCTGAAGACGAAATCAAGAAGGCTAAAGACGCTAAGGAAGCTCTTGAAAAAGCTCAAAAAGATAACAACTTAGAAGAAATGAAAGCTAAGAAGGATGATTTGAGCAAGATTGTCCAAGACTTATCTGTAAAGCTTTACCAACAAGCGCAACAAGCACAAGGCCAAGCTGATGGTGCTCAAGGTAACGACCAGAATACCGGTAATAACGACGACAACACTGTCAATGGGGATTTCGAAGAAGTCGATCCTGACAAAGACAACAAATAAATAAGTGATTAGCAATGAAGGGTCGAAGTCGTTGACTTTGACCCTTTTGCGGTGATTAACGGTTAAAACTGGTAAAAATCATGGAGGATGAATATGGCTGGAAGTAAAGATTACTATGACATTCTGGGAGTCAGTCGCGATGCATCTGAAGATGAAATCAAGAAGGCTTATCGACGCTTGTCGAAAAAATACCATCCGGATATCAACAAAGAGCCGGGAGCGGAACAAAAGTTTAAAGACATTAACGAAGCTTACGATGTCTTAGGGGACGCGCAAAAACGTGCGCAATATGATCAATTTGGTTCCGCGGACGGCAATGCTGGTTTTGGTGGCGGTGGTTTCGGCGACCAAGGCGGCTTTGGTGGTTTTGGCGGCGGCTTCGACGACATTTTCAGTTCTTTCTTTGGTGGTGGTCAACGACAGGCCGCTAACCAGCCACGACAAGGAGAGGACCTACAGTACCAAATGACGCTTAAGTTTGAAGAAGCGATTTTCGGTAAAAAGTCGACGATTAAGTATTCACGAGAAGCTGAATGTAAGACCTGTGGAGGATCGGGTGCTAAACCAGGGACTTCGCCAGAAACCTGTCATAAATGTCACGGAACAGGTAGCATTCAAGTTACTCAAAACACTCCGCTTGGTCGGATGGTTCGGCAACAGGTTTGTGACGTATGTAACGGAACTGGTAAAGAAATTAAAGAGAAGTGCCCAACTTGTGGTGGTACTGGACACACTAAGCAAGAACATGAAGTAAAGGTTTCTGTTCCAGCCGGTGTTGAAGATGGTCAACAAATGCGGCTTCAAGGTCAAGGTGAAGCTGGTTATAATGGCGGACCTTATGGTGACCTTTACATCATTTTCCAAGTACAGCCAAGTAAGATTTATGAGCGCGAAGGTTCAGAAATTTACTATGATCAGTCAATTTCTTTCGTACAAGCTGCACTGGGGGATGAAATTGAAGTACCTACCGTTCACGGCAAGGTTAAGCTAAAAATCCCAGCTGGTACGCAGACGGGAACTAACTTCCGCTTGAAGGGCAAGGGAGCTCCTCGTTTACGAGGCAATGGCAACGGTGACCAACACGTCCACGTGAAGGTTAAGGTGCCTAAGAAGCTGAATGCGGGCCAAAAAGAAGCTTTGAAGCTCTTTGCTAAGGCTAGTGGGGAACATCCGTCAGGCAACGGCAAGGGCGGTTTCTTTGATAAATTTATGAATTAATTAAATTGAAGACAATTAAAAACGTTGAAAATAGGGGATTGCTCTATTTTCAACGTTTTTTGTTTATATTTAATTCAAAATCGCCGTTCCTAAAGTCAAGTAGGTAGCAAATAAGATCCAGATCAAGTACGGAACCATTAGACTAGCGGCTAATTTACTAGTTTGCCAAAATTTTTTCACACACCAAGTCACTAGTGCATCGAGTACGATGATAATTAAAAAGCTGATCCAACGGTTGCTTGCGCCAAAGAAAATGATGCTCCAAATGAAGTTTAAAACTAATTGGCTGATAAACAAAATCAAGTTATTTTGGCGCGCGTTGGTCCGGTCACGAAGAATTAAATATCCGACAATTCCAATCATTAGGTATAAAATTGGCCAGACAATGCCAAAAATAAAGTCAGGTGGGGCTAAGGGCGGCAACGTTAAGTTGTTATAAATTGCTTTAATATCCCCTGATAATATCCCCGATAGGCTTCCGACCAATTCTACAACGATAATGCTGGCAATCAATAAGATCCAATTTGGACTTCTTTTAGTCATTAAATCATCCCTCCTTCAAATTTAAAACGGTTACCCGGTTAGATTAGCTTAAGGGTAACAAAGAGTCGATAGTTTGCATAATGATTTGCTTAAAACGGCACGCCATAATTAAAAGAGGCTGAAAAAAATATCTTAGGAGGTTAACTTTAATAAAATCAAAAGTCAGTTTACGCTGTTTAACATAAAATCTATAATGCGGGATGCTCAGATCTAGACATTCAAAAATCCCTCCATGATTAACAGATAAATTATGATATTTCATCTGTCAGCCACAAAGGGATATCACATTATGCCCAATCCAGGCATCACGTCGATTTTTAGTTAATACTGATAAGCTACCCGACTTTTAGTGCACGCTTTCGTAAAGTCGTAGTGCAAAAAATTAACGATTGTTGTAACGCGCGTCGTCTTCGGGACGATGACTAAGCATCCCGAGGAATTTTAAGCTGTATAGGGCACTTAAACCTACTAAAATATATACAATTTTAGAGATAATTGCTGTTTGCCCGCCGAATAAGGTAGCTACTAGGTCAAATTGGAAAAGTCCTACCAAGAGCCAGTTAATACCTCCGACAATTACCAAGATTAATGCTGTAAGATCCAATGCTTTCATAATAAATCTCCTCCCATAAGGTTATTATTTTTGGAACACCTTAAGCTTAGCAAATTCACTAATGGTTAAGCTAAGAATATGCTTAACCATGCTTATAAAAAATATTTTTTTCTCACAAATTGCGTTGAGGGAAATCGTTGCCGATGTTAAGCTTATTCTGTAGATGAAAGCGCTATTTTATTAAGGCTTAAGTGCGGGAGGTAAAAATGCAAGATATTCCAAAAGTTGTTCGGGTAGCATTGCTGCCGAGTTTATTTCTGCGAGTAGAATTTGCTGATGGTGCGGTAAGGTATTGGCGTTCGGCGATCAATAAGACAGAGCTGGACTTGTTAAAAAAAGCTGGAAACCTGCGTAAAGGACTTACTCAACTAACACCTGAGTACTACTGGTTAGGAACCCAAGCTACATTTGGCCAAGATAACACGTTTGCAATTAACCGGGTTATCTATGACGGTAATGAGATTTACAAACAAGGGAATCGGCAACCAACTTAAATTTTAGAAAAATAATTCAATAAAAGACCTTGAGGTTGCATTAATGCAACCTCGGGGTTTTTATTTGGTTAAATTAAAATATGAGGTTAATGGAAAAAAGCTTGCATTTTTCATGTCGAATCAGTTATAGTGTAATGTATAAATAGAACACCATAACTGAACGGAGGTTGAAAATTAATGTTGGAGGTAAAACAGCTTGATGTATTTATCGGTAGAAAACAAATTATCAAAGGGGCGTCTTTTCAAGTTGGCGATGGGGAAATTGTCGGCTTGATTGGACCAAATGGAGCAGGAAAAACGACGATCATGAAAACCATCTTAGCCTTGACAAAATTTAAGGGGCAGGTCTTGGTAAATCATCAAACGGTTACCTCAAATCACCATCAAGCTCTTCTTAAAGTAGGGGCGCTAATTGAACACCCCGCGTTGTACCCATACATGACGGGCCGGCAAAATTTGGCTTTGTACGCACAAAGCGAGGTCGAAATTGATGAACTCGCACGTGCGTTGGAAATGGAAGCTTATATTGACGCACGGGCAAAGGGATATTCGTTAGGAATGAAGCAAAAACTGGGGATTGCGTTAGCATTATTAAATCACCCGGATCTAGTGATTTTGGACGAGCCCATGAACGGACTCGACGTGGAAGCGACCATTTTAGTTCGTAATCTAATTTTACGGATGGCCCAAAAAGGGACCGCTTTCCTGATTTCTAGTCATATTTTAAGTGAGCTTGAGCGGGTAGTTTCTAACGTGGTTTTGATTAATAAAGGCAAGATTTTATTAACCGATTCATTAAAAAATTTCCAAAGCGGGAATTCTCGTTATTACCAGATTACAACCGACAATTTATTTGCTAGCTATGAATTATTAGAAAATCACGGGGTGGTAAGCGAGCTACAAAAAGATTATTTAAAGATCAACGCTCCAGATCTTCAAGCAGCCGAAAAACTGTTGTTGGAAAATGAGCAGTACTTATTAACGGTGGCTCCAGAAAAACTAACTTTTGAGCAGCAAGTGGTGAAGTCGCTTAGAAGTCGCCAGGAGGTGCGCTAATGAGAAGCAGTTTGCAACAAGAGTTCTATAAATTCATTCATCGCCGAGGCTACTGGGGCGGCATCGTAGCCCTTTGGTTGCTTATGGCCGTTTCGGCTTGGCTTGAAGGGGCGACGTTTGATTCAGTTGCCCAGAGCTATGATTGGGGTAGATGGGCTGCGCTGGTGATGAGTATTTTGGTAGCAACTGATTTTGGCGGGGAATACGAAAATGAGACCATTGACACGTTATTTTATAAGAACACCAGCCGTGGCGGGGTTTTTCTTGCTAAATTACTAATTCTACTGGGTTACGTGCTTATTTTAAGTTTGGCAGGAGGAATATTCACAATGGTGATTCAGGCAACCCGTGCTCCTAGTACCTTGACGTGGGATTTAGTGGTAAACCACCAGTCCCTTTGGAATGCCACGCTTTTGACGGGGTTAGGAGCCTCCGGGATGGTTGCTTTAATCACCGCTTTAACCATCGGTGTGACTTGTTTAACCCGGAGTAAAATCGTGGCTATGGGATTTAGTTTCGTATTGATTTTTACCGGACCAACCTTGGCAGGGGCACTCTCCAAAATTATTGATGGGCCGTGGATTAAGTGGAACCCCTTGAACATGTTGCAACTTGCAAGTCAGGTCGCGAATCCGGCTTTAAAGAGCGTTACTAAATTATCCACTGCGCAACTAGCTTGGGGAACGACAATTTATGCCGTTATTTTTACCATGCTAAGTTACCTGTTTTTCAGTCGGGGACAACGAAGTAAATAGGAAGGTGAAATTTTGATAACCGTTATTAATCAAGAAGCTTATAAGTTGCTACATAAAAAAATAACTTGGCTTGCACCGTTTTTAATAGTTTTACTAATGATTCCTTTCATCATGTCTTTTGATGATGCCATTTCGGCGCCCTGGCTGGTAATGTCGAGTTTCGGAATTGATGAAATTGCCCCTTTGATAATGATTTTAGTTGCGGCAACCTTTTTTTCATCGGAGTTTAAGCAACGAACAATATTGACGATGTTAGCAAAAACCCCCAGTCGGAAGGATGTCTATTTAGCAAAATTAACCGTTGTCGGGCTCTGTGACGTTGCGATACATGGTTTTGCGGTAATAATGACCCTAATTTTAAATTTTGCGCTACCAAAATTTCGCTTAGACTTGTTTAAACCGTATTTGTATCACCAAAGTCTTTTAACTAACGTGCTAACCATGACCCTGGTTGATATTTTGGTAACCATGTTCTTAGTCAGCATTCTCTTCTTAATTTCTTGTTCGATTACTGAAAATGCGGTTGTTTTAGCAATCAGTTTAGGAGTTTTCTTTATGGGGCAAATTGTGCCTCCTGGAATCCAATTTTTACCACAGCAATATCTCCACTGGCTCCGTTGGAATCCATTAAATATGATGTTGTTACCCTTACAATACGCAAATTACCCAGTGTATCACGATATGTCGCACCTTTCGACGTTGCAATTAGGGGTGGCAACCGCGGGATATGCCATCGTCTTTGCCGTTTTGGGTTACCAAATTTTTCGGCGGCGGCATTACTAAGAAGGCTGTTCCTTGGTTAAATAATACTTTTGAATTTGGTCCATAAGAATGGTTGTTTTGGGCGAAGGCGGAATGTCCGCTGGAAAAACCAAGGCAAGCGCTTGTTTTAAACCAGGTTCCTCAACTGAAATCACTTTTAAGTCGGCATGGCCGGCTTTTTGTGTTTCAAAAAAGGAGCGGGTGACGAGTGCTATCCCGGTTAATTGGCTAAGCGCGCTAATGCAGGCTGAATAAGAGGTTACTTCAACTAGGTATTGAGGCGACAAATGTTGATTTAAAAACAGTTGGTCGAGGGTCTGGCGAATGGCAAATTGCGGATCTAAAACAATTAATGGTACTTTGGTAAGTTGCGTAAGCGTGATGTTCTCGAGAGTGTGGTACGGCCCCGTTTTAGTGGTAACGGCAATAATTTCGTCGGTGAATAAGTAACGGTAATTAATGGCGGGATTATGAATGGGCAAAAAAGCTATTCCAAAATTAATTTCAGCGTTTAAAAGCTGTTTCAGGGTGCTAGCAGAGGTATTTTCTCGTAACGTGAATGACGTGTGTGGGTTAATTTTTTGAAATGTCTTCAACAGTGGCGTTAAAAGATGGGTTCCAGACAAACCAATTTTAATTGAGGCAGGTTCCGAACGTGGCTGAAGCGCCTGTTTGGTGGCACGAACTTGCCGTAAAATCTTACGGGCATGGGATTGTAAAATCAGGCCAGCATTAGTAAGCATGATGTGGCGCCCAACTTTCAAAAATAATGGTTGTCCAATTTCCCGTTGCAAATTACTCATTTGGACACTCAGGGTAGGCTGAGCAATAAATAGCCGTTCGGCTGCTTGGTGGTAATTAAGTTCTTCACTCAAAACTAGGAAATACTCTAACTGTCTTAAATTCATTAGGAGGCCTCCCATCGATAGTAAAAATTAATTACTCTAATAGTTTTTTGAGAATTGTTTCTTTTTGCTTTTAATCTTATCATGTTTTTGAATTATATTTGTGAAATTTTTAACTTTGGGAGAGTGGCAGATGAAACAGAACTTGAATCGGTGGGTAATGCTCACGGCGCATGTGCTAATTAACTTTGTTTTAGGCGGAGTTTACGCCTTTAGCTTTTTTAAAACGCCTTTAATTGCGCAATATCATTGGGATCCGGCAGTTTTATCATTAGCGTTTTCCATAAATATGGGGATCATCCCCCTACCCATGATCTGGGGTGGGGCATTAATTGATCGTGGACATGGGAAATTAGCAATTGTGTTAGGTGGAGTCTTATTTTCAATTGGATTCATCCTATCCGGATTTGTAAAAACATTACCGTTGCTATTATTAACGTACGGTTTAATTGCGGGAATAGGAAGCGGGTTGGCCTTCACGGGCAACCTTAATAATGCAATTAAGTTTTTTCCTGATAAACGGGGATTAGCTTCAGGCTGCGTTCTGGCTGGCGTTGGCGTGGGGACCCTTTTATGTACCGCGCTAGCGCAGTTCTTCTTGACCAAGATGAATATTAGTCAGTCTTTGTTTTGGCTAGGGATGGTTTATTTAGTAGTGATTTTTGTAGTTCAATTTTTCATTCGCAGTGCACCGGCCAAGGGTAGCAAACAGCTGGTGGCTTCTAAAATGGACCAAAACTGGCGGAGAATGCTAAAAGACCGGCGTTTTTGGCTGATGTTTTGGATCATGGCCTTTGGTGTGTTTTCTGGGATGGTCATTAGTAGTTCGTCGGCGCAAATTGGGATGGGAGCTTACGGCTTAACTGCTGGTGCGGTGGTAGTTAGTGGAGTTTCCATTGCTAATTCCGTCGGTCGGCTAATCTGGGGAACGGTTTCCGACTGGTTGGGTGAGTACCACGCTTTAGCACTAGTTTACGCACTAATGGCGCTTTTTATGGCCTTATTACTACTTGGTAAGGGAAATACAAGCCTTTTTTACGTTTGTGCATTAGGCATCGGCTTTTGCTATGCAGGTGTGCTAGCTGTGTTTCCAAGTATCACCAGCGCTAATTTTGGGCTACGTAACCAAGGATTAAATTATGCGTTTATTTATTTTGGTTTTGCAATTGGCGCGGTGGTTGCCCCATACGTAACGGCCGCTTTCTTTAAGTATACGCATTCTTTTGCAATCATCTTTATTATTGCAATGGGGTTGTTAGTTTTAGAAGTACTCGCAATTTATTTATTAAAGGCTTGGGCTAAAGAGGCTTTACAAAGAATCGAACAAAAAGGAGTGAAAAAATTATGAAAGTAGCAATTGCAGGAGCTGGCGCAATGGGGTGTCGTTTTGGCGCGATGCTTGCCGAGGCTGGTGTGCAAGTTACGTTAATTGACCAATGGCAAGAACATATTCAAGCAATTAATCAATCAGGTTTGCGAGTGGAAAATGAGCAAGGGACTCGAAACTACCATATTCCAGCACTTTTTCCAGAACAAGCAACTGGGCGATTTGACTTGGTAATCGTCTTTACCAAGGCGATGCAGATGGCGAATTTTCTGCACAAAATCATCCCCATCATTGATGAACCAACCACCTTACTTTGTTTATCAAATGGGTTTGGCAACGAAGAAACTTTAAGACAGTTTGTCTCAGCAGACCAAATTTTAATTGGGGTGACACTATGGTCTTCCGAGCTGCTAGGACCAGGGCAAATTAAAGCAACGGGAGAGGGGCGCATTGATTTTCAAGCCGTTTCTTCTGATTTTGCTCCAGTAAAGTTAACCACGGTGCTAAATCTTTTGAATGAAGCAGGACTCCAAGCAAGCTTAGTCAAAAATGTCCACGAATCGATTTGGCGAAAAGCTGGTTTTAACAGTGTGATTAATCCCTTATCCGCCTTATTAAATTGCAACGTGGCGGAATTTGGGCAATTGAATTACGGAACCCAACTTACCGATTTAATTTTAGAAGAAATTAACGCGGTAGCACAGGCTGAGGGAATTCCCTTTAGCGTAAGGATAATTAAACAAATGCTGGAAGCACAGTTCGATCCCCAGGCTAGTGGGCAACATTATCCATCGATGCATCAAGATTTGAATAAGCAACGCCTCACGGAAATTGATTTTTTGAACGGCTACATAGTCAAACTAGGCCGAAAGCATCAACTCGCCACCCCAGTAAACCAAATGATTACGGGATTAATTCATAGCAAGGAGCAATTGGGGCAGTTAAGGGGAGCTTGATGGACAGAAAAATTTGTTTAATAAAGCTGTTTTGAAGGTCCCTTAAATAATTAGGTGGTTGGCCATATTTTAGAAATTGAGGAGGTACTTTAATTTCTGAATCCGGCCCTTAGCCTAATAAAAGGGGGCTTTTTAATTCACTATATAAATTAAAACAAAGGATGACTTTTCTAAAATAGACGGGTAAGATGAGGAGGGCTAGTTAAACGAATTGGTTAGAAACTTTAATAAAATGCTGGAGGTAGGCCTGAAAATTTAACTATTTAACCAACTTAACCAACGTTTACCAGCCCAGGCGGTTCGCGAAATCCCGCCTCAAATTAAAACTAGGAGTGATTTATTGATGAGTAAAATTAACCGTAACATTGCGGCAACTGGCGTAGTTGCGGCGCTTTACGTGGCAATCACGCTAATTTTTGCTCCCATTAGCTATGGAGTAGTACAGTTAAGGTTGTCAGAAATGTTTAACCATTTAGCCGCGTTTAACAAGCGCTATATTTTTGCGGTAACCCTCGGCGTGTTGATTGTAAACATTTTCAGTCCGTTGGGAGTGGTGGACATGATTTTTGGTACAACCGGGACGCTAATCGGAACTACGCTAACCTACTTTACGGCACGAAACATCGGTGCCAAACCACTTAAATTCTTAATCGCTACGCTCTGCCAATTACCCGGAATGTTTTTAGTGGATTTAGAAATGCACTTATACATGAATTTGCCGCTCTTTCCCACTTACTGGGTTTTAGCTCTGGGGGAAATTGCATCGATGGCAATTGGCGCGGTGATTATTTACCTAATTACCAAGAAAATTAACTTATATGAATAATTTATAAATTAAAGAGGGATTTAAATGACTTTTGAAAAAATCTTACCAATTTTAAAGCAAGGCGGAAAGGCAATTCGCCAACAATGGAACGGTGACGAAGAGTTTGTAATCGTGGTGGAAAACCAAACGTTTGTGGGGGTCCCAGTAACCCCGTATATGCTAATTAAGACCACTAGCGAGGGATACTCCAGCTTTGCGCCCACGGTATGTGACGTGTTGGCAGATGATTGGCAGGTTGTAGTATAATGTCGCAGATCACCGAGTTTACCGATTGCCAAGTAGTGGTGACCGGAAGCAATTCTGGAATTGGGTTAGCACAGGCCCAAGCCTTTTTAGAACAAGGCGCCTTTGTGTGGGGATTTGATCAAAACATCGATCAAATGGACCAAATTCAAAAACAATATCCCAACCATTTTAAATTTACGCAAGTGGACTTGTCCGATCCCTTAGCGGTTACAAAAGCCCTTCAACCTTTAGAAAGGATCGACATTCTATTAAATACGGCCGGGATGCTAGACGACTACTTACCAATTGAAGACACGACTTTAACCCTATGGCAGCGGATCCTCAATAATAACGTTACCAGTATGTTTAACGTTACCAAAACCGCGTTGCCTAAAATGAAGCATTCTGGAGTAATTATTAACATGGCTTCAATTGCTGGAATGGTTGCGGGAGGCGGAGGAATTGCTTATACCGCTTCAAAACATGCCATCGTTGGTTTTACAAAGCAGCTTGCAATGGATTGTGCACCTAAGGGGATTCGAGTTAACGGAATTGCTCCGGGATGTATTGATACCCCGATGAACGCAAAGGATTTTGCGGATGGGGGTGAAATTGCTAAGGCAGTTGCCCAAGAAGTTCCGGTAAAACGTTGGGCAAAGCCCACTGAAGTCGCCAGCGTGACCCTATTCTTGGCGAGTCAGGCAGCAAGCTATCTACAAGGAGTGATCATTCCCGTGGATGGTGGTTGGGTAGCTAAGTAAAACTATTGGAAATTTTTATAATTAATAATAAAACAACCTGGTTGCTAAAGCACGATAAGGCATTAGCAATCAGGTTGTTTTTATCTGGGATGGGATTTACTTAAGCGCTAATTTCTGCGCTATCAGTTGTAGCTAAGATAGCAGTTACTAGTTTTTGGTAGTCGTCCGTAACGACGAGCTGCTTTCGATAGATGGATTCCATAAAGGCGGTATCAACAAAATTATCCAGTAAACTAATTAAGTGATCATAGTATCCGTTAATATTCAAAATACCGACTTTTTTAAGTGGAACCAATCCAATTGCCATATCGGACAACAATTGACTAACTTCTTCTAAAGTTCCCAAACCGCCTGGCAAAACTAGGTAGGCGTCGCCCTTATTGATTAATAACTCTTTTCGCTTTGCCATGGTTTTGGTGGTAATAAAGGAAGTGGTGTTTTTGCGCGGTAGCTCATCTTCAAAAAGACCTTCGGGATAAATCCCGGTCACTTTGCCACCGTGGTCTAGAACGCCCTGGCTAATTGCTCCCATGGTTCCTGAAGTGGACCCTCCGTAAACTAGTTCAACGTTTTTTTGAGCTAGGGTAGTGCCAATGTTATAGGCAACCTCTTTAAAACTGGGGTGATTTCCCGGTCGGGAGCCACAAAATACCGTTATTTTCACAAAAATTCCCTCCTCGTTTTCGAAGTGTCTAGTATAAGACATTTTAAACGGGGGTGTCAATGCATAACGGGTAAACAATTTGTACTCGTTGGGCTAGTGATAAGTCAATTCCGCGCACGAATAAACCGATTGCGATACTTTAAGGGAGTAGAATTCATTTCTTTAGCAAAGACGTTGGTAAAATATGCCGAGGATGAAAAACCACATTCTTGGCTGATTTGAGTAATATTTAACGAACTTTTTCGTAAAAGCGAACAGGCCTTCTGCAATTTTAACTGGTGAACGTACTGACTCGGTTTTTTACCGAGATAACGCTGAAATAACTTATATAAGTAAGAACGATCTACGTTGTTATTAGCAGCAATTTGGCTGATTGTGAGTCCTGAAGCAAAATTTTCGTCGACGTAAAGTAGTATTTTATCAAAAATCTGTTTTCCTTGGTTAACCGGATTGTTTGCGTGATTTTCTTGTTGTAGATAATCTAATAAAGAATAAACGGCGCTTAACGACTGGAAGTTTTGTTTGTCTTTAAACGCTTGGTAAACGTGGTTAAATAGCACTTCTTTAGTTTTATCAATGGAGGCGTTAATTACGAAATTCCGGCGGCTAAGTCCGATTTGAGCTAAATACTTAGCAGTTAATTCGCCCGAAATTCCGACCCACACATACGTCCAAGGATCGGCCTTATCAGGATAATAAATATTGGGGCAGTTAGCGGGCAACAAAAATGTATCGCCAGCCGAAAGGTGTTGTAAGTCGGAATTGCCGGCTGAAAAGTAACCTTTGCCGTCCATAACGTAGTGAAGCACCCAATAGTCAATCGGGATGTATTCAAAAGGCTTAGTGGGCTGACATTTTTCATAGCCGACTTCGTAAATGTGAAATTCTGCGCTAAGGGGATCGTTATCTACAAGAATGCTGACGTCTTCTGTAAATTGGTTATTCATTTGGGTTAACTCCTTATTGGTTAATGTCAACAAAATTACAATAAACGGGCAACAATTATTATGTCCGTGAATATGTAAGCGCTTTATAATTAAAGTATAGCAATTGCTTAATCTAGATGAAAGAAGGCTTTACAATCATGAACAATTCAAGAGAGCGTTTAGGACCAGTAGCCCTAATGTTGATGACCTTTTCAGCAGTTTTTGCTTTCCCCAGCATTGTCAACAATAGTATCCAAATTGGTTTAGCGACCATTCCTGGATACATATTTGGTTCGGTATTTTACTTTTTCCCGTTTATTTTGATGATTGCCGAATTTGCTTCAGCCAACGCAGAAAATGAATCTGGCATTCACAGTTGGCTAGCTTCAGTTCTCGGAGAACGCTGGGCCTTTTTGGGAGCATGGTCGTATTTTTTTGTTAACCTATTCTTCTTCTGTTCGTTGCTACCCAATACCTTGATTTATGCTTCGTATTCTTTTGTGGGTAAAAACGTTTTTGAAGGTAGCCATGGTACGAAGGTGATTGCAATTATTTCAGTAATTTTGTTTTGGATTATGACTTGGGTTTGTATCAAGGGAGTTTCTTGGATCTCGAAGGTAACTAATTTTGCGGGAAGTGCCCGGCTATTTATGGGCGTCGCGTTTGTTATTTTAGCTTTTATCGTTGTTTTTGGGTTTGGCAAGGCGCCGGCACAAGATTTTACGCTAAAATCGATTACTCCTAAGTTTAATTGGACGTTCTTCATGACGATGGCTTGGATTCTTCAAGCCGTGGGCGGTGGCGAAAGTATCGGAGTCTACATTAAAGACGTGAAGGGTGGCAATAAGACCTTCGTTAAAACAATGATTGGTGCCACCGTGATTGTAGGAATTATGTATATTTTAGGGGCCGTCGCAGTTGGCCTAGTGGTTCCTACTGAAGTATTGAAGGGAAATTTTTCAAATGGGATTTTTGATATTTTTAAAATTCTCGGTAACTATTTCAACATTCCTGGAGGAGTAATGGTTCGATTAGTGGGAGTGATTTTATGCTTGGGAAGCTTAGGTTCGTTAGCCCTTTGGACGGCAGCCCCGGTAAAGGTGTTCTTTTCTGAAATTCCAGAAGGTGTTTTTGGTAAATGGTTAGTACGGACTAACGAAGAAGGCAACCCCACTAACGCTTTAATTGTTCAGGGAATTATTGTAACGACTTTGCTGATTGTACCGGCGTTAGGGATTGGAAGTATGGACAGCTTTTTAGAAACCCTCATCAACATGACCGCTTCGACGTCTTTGCTGCCAGTATTATTCTTGCTGATTGCCTATATTCAACTTCGCTGGAAAAAGGATGATATGCCGCGGAGCTTTAAGCTAGGGCACCGGTCGTTTGGGATTGCGGTAGGAATTTTTCTGTTACTGACCTTCATCTTTGTATTCTTCATGTCTACCGTACCAGACCCTCATTTAATCATGCAGGAAATCCACGGCACGTTGCCCAAGGGGACCGCTAGTCCAATCGGAATGTTGATTTATAACGTGGTCGGCTTAATCGTGTTCATGGGCTTTGCGTGGATTTGTTGGTACCGTTATGAACGCAAACAACGACTTAATTAGGTAAAGGAAGGTTAAAAAATGAAACAATGGGAAAACTATCAAGTAGATGGGATTAATCGAATGGCGCCGCGAGCACATTTTAACAGTTATCCGACTCGTGAAAGAGCGTTAATTGGTGAAAATCGGTACACCCAGGCCTTTAAGAATTTGAACGGGGTGTGGAAGTTTATGTTCTTGCCCGCACCGGAATATAGCCCAGAAAATTTCTTTGCAAGTGATTTTGACACTACTACTATGAACGAAATCACGGTCCCTGGAAATTGGCAACGCCAAGGATATGGCAAAATGCATTATTCAGACTTATGGTATAACTTTCCAATTGATCCACCGTACGTACCCACCGAAAATCCAACTGGAATTTATAAACGAACTTTTGAAGTGGGCGCCGAATTTAAGGATCAAACCATCATTCTTCGATTTTGTGGGGTAGACTCGGCGTATAAAGTTTGGGTTAATGGGCAAATGGTTGGTTACAGTAAGGGAGCACGCAACGAAGCTGAGTTCGATATTACAGATCTGGTGTCTTTACACGATGTCAATGTTTTGACCGTACAAGTTTACCAGTGGTCAGACGGAACTTATCTAGAAGATCAGGACATGTGGTGGTTAAGTGGTATTTACCGCGATGTGGAACTTTTGGGCGTTCCTAAAAATGGAATTCAAGATTTACAAGTAACTGCGGACCTGGTCCACGATTACCAAGATGGTGATTTACAGATTACTGCTACTTTACGAAAAGAAGCTGGGCAGACAGTGCAAGTGGAATTGCTGGACGAAAAGCAAAACGTCCTTTACACGGCAACCAATCAACCACAGGGTACGCAGGTCCGGTTTGAAACCCAAATTCCGCACGTTAAACCTTGGAGTGCCGAGCTGCCATGTCTGTATACCGTCTTGATGACGGTTAAGCATGCAGAGCAAGTGATTGAGGTGATTCCTCAAACGGTCGGTTTCCGGTCTATTGAAGTTGTGGGAGACACCTTTTTGGTCAATGGGGTGGCCATTAAGCTAAAGGGGGTTAACCGGCACGACTACAATCCCCGTAACGGGCGGGTAGTCAGTGAAGCAGAGATTGAAAAAGATATTATTTTAATGAAACAATTTAATATTAACGCCATTCGAACTAGTCACTACCCCGACGCATACTATTTTTATGACCTTTGCGACCGCTACGGAATGTACGTCATTGACGAGACCGACTTAGAATGCCACGGCTTTGAATTAACTGAAAAGTATGACTGGATTAGCGACGACCCCCAGTGGGAGACGGCCTTTGTTAACCGGTTGACTCGGATGATTGCTCGTGACCGTAACCATCCTTCAATTATCTTTTGGTCGTTAGGAAACGAGTCCTCTTTTGGCTGTAATTTCCGAAAAATGGCGGAAGTGGCTAAAGAAATGGATCCGACCCGGTTGGTCCATTACGAAGGTGATTTTGATGCTGAGGTAGTGGATGTATATTCTACGATGTACACCTGGTTAGAACATCCGACCCGAAAATTACTCATGAAGTATGTAATTAAGAACGCCAAGAAACCGCACATTCTTTGTGAATATGGGCACGCCATGGGGAACGGACCGGGAAATTTAAAGGAGTACCAAGACCTATTCTATGCTCATGATAAATTGCAAGGTGGTTTTATTTGGGAATGGTTTGATCACGGGATTGAATCTTATACGGAAGATGGGCGCAAGTATTATCGCTATGGTGGTGATTTTGGGGACGATCCCACTAATGGAGATTTCTGTATTGACGGGCTCTTGATGCCGGACCGCACTCCTTCACCCGGTCTTTACGAGTATAAAAAAGTAATCGAGTCGATAACCACCGAAAAAGTTAACCTTCAGGAAGGACGAATAAAGTTAATTAACCGGTATGATTTTACCAATTTACAGATTTTTGATTTAGTTTACGAAGTAATGGCAGACGACCAACTTCTAACTAGTGGCCGCATTTCGTTGCCAAGCATTCCCGCACGACAAACCCAAGAAATTCAATTACTGGATGAGTTACCGCATGCTGGGGAACCTGGGGCAACGTATTACCTAAATCTTTCATACCGGCTCAAACAGAACGCCTCGTTTGCGCCAGCGGGATTTGAATTAGCTACCGCCCAATTTGTTTTACCAATTCAATCTAGCCGAATCTTAGTGTCGCCACGAGGAACTTTACAAGTTAGTGAAGGGGCGACCACGTTGAAGATTAGTGGAAATAATTTTACAGTTACGTTGGATACCGTGCGCGGTCAGCTGATTGATTATCAAAAAGATGGGCAAAAGTTACTAAAACGGGGCCCGCAGTTTACCTTCTGGCGAGCGCCGACTAGCAACGATATGGAGATTGTAACCGAAATGAAGCAACGCCAATTTTTACATTTAGAGCATGAAGTAGTGCGCGATTTTAGTTGGCAAGCTAGCGAGCAAGCGGTAGTAGTTCGAGTGAAGACAATGCACGGGACTACTAATAGTGCTTGGCACTTTGATTGCCAGTACGAGTATCGGATTTTAGCAACCGGAGACATACTATTTAAACTAAACGGGACCCCAGATGGTAAGCTTGATATGACCCCAGACATGCTCCCTCGTTTGGGAGTGGATTTAAGATTAAATCCGGATTTAGCACAAGTTCGTTACTTTGGTCGTGGGCCTCGAGAAAACTATGTCGATTCTCGGGAAGCTGGGCTACTCGGGGTTTACACAACTGACGTGGATAGTTTATTTACCAATTACGTAGTGCCACAAGCAAACGGGAATCATTTAGATACTAAATGGGCCTCCTTAACGGATGAACGCGGTCAAGGGATGTTATTTAGTAATCCATCCGGAATTAACTTTAGCGCTTCTTATTATGAACAACGGGATCTTGATGAAGCCAAACACACCATCGATTTAAAGAAACGGGACTACGTGGTTTTGAATTTAGATTACCAGCAAAACGCACTTGGTAGTTTTTCTTGCGGACAGTGGCAACTGGAAAAGTACCGTACAAAAGTTACGGATTTCGAATTATCATTTCGAATGACGGGCTTCAATCAAAAGGAGGTTCGGGATACCGTCCTTGCTCGGGAAGAGTTAGTTGACGAATTTGATTAGCATTAAAGATCTTAAGAACACGATAAATTAAATAAACGGAAGCAAGTAGATTACTCTACGGGCTCCCGTTTTTTATTTGATTTCAAAGTGTGATTCGTATTTAAAACTGTGTTTAAGCACGTGTGCTACAGCGTGGGATAATTCCCGGGAAAAGTTATCGAGTTTCAATTTTGAACGATAAAAGGCTTCTGGATTGCTAATATCTTCGTCTGAAAACATCCTCAAACTGTGCTTGAATTTTTGACTTTGCTCCCGTAGATGTTGCGAGGCGGTATAAAGTTCATCTACATCGTTGGTAGTAACGTTAGAATCGTTAATTACAATTAGAACTTTGAAAAAAGCCGAGTGTGCTAATTCGTATTCATCAATTATATTTTGAGCAATTGCAACTGCCTGATCTTTAGACTCTTTGATTAAAGCTAACGGTAATTCAGTTAATTTAATTTGCTCAAGCACAAAGTTTAATTTCTCCAATTCTTGAATCGCTGATTTACGGTGTTGCTCCTTATTGAACAGGTCGTCTCTTTTAAACTGTTCCTTAGCAACAATTAGGGTCAAAATAGAACCCGCAATTCCGCCAACCATCGTCGAAATAAAGGTTTGCCAATCCATGGATAACTCCTCCTTTAAACATTGACGCTATTAACTGTAAACACGTTAAGGATTATTAACGCTTTTATAATATCAAAAATGTTTGGAAGAAGGAACCGGAAATATTTACCAAAATTTTTAAACTAAAGTAAGGCGAGTAAGCCAAAAGTCGGATAGCTTGCGAGCAGTAACAAAAAATGACCATAATGCCTGAATTTGGCATGATGGTCATTTTGAGGTTAAGCGGAATAGGCTTTTTTTGATGCTATTGAAGTCAAAACACCAAGCATTTTTTAAGAATCTTTTCATCCTTGAAAAGGATTACTGTAGTTTTTCTAGTCTCTCGTAGTTTATTTATCGACGTCGTTTTCCGTGGCGACCGACTGGTTTTACGAAAAAATTCAAATTAGGTCGGAAACGCCGTTTTCCGCGATGTTCGGATGACACCGTGGCTGTCCGCGGGTGTTTTTTACGCCAAAGTAGGTACCCGCCTACAATAATAATTAGTAAAATTAATGCCGTCCAAAGGCCCCCGTGATGTTCGTTGTACTCAATCCCTGAGCTATGCGAAGTATCCGATTCGACCGTGGTAATGATTTTACTTTTCTTAGCTTTATGTGCCTTAGAAGAAGACGAGTGTTTAGCAGACTTCGACTTTTCAGACGATTCTTTACTGGATTCATCCGTGGACTCGTCATCTACGGTCGATGATGAGGGGGCCTGGTTTTGATTGCCAAAGTTGTATTCGTGTGATTGCCACCGCCAATTTCCGTTGTGGTTGGTTTGGGATTGACGTTCCGCGGGACGCGAACTCGATTTAGCAGACGAAGAAGGCGCCGATGATGCTGGTCGACTGCTTGCGTGACTTTGTGCGGGCGCCGAACTGCTTGGTTGGGACTGACGCGGTTGCGAACTTGATTGATGGTTTTGATTGGAATTGTGATTATTATTATTTTGGGTAGCGTGACTTGAAGCAGCGGGACTACTAGTAGTTTCTTTACTGCTTGATTGTGTTTGCGTTACCTTTTGTTCATTTTCAGCCATTGAATCTACAAGCCTTTCATTGAGATTATTGACATACTACCTTAAAATTACTTATTTAATTTTAGCATATTTCTGAAAATGCGAAACCTTCGGGAATTAGTTGGCCGGAGCATTTAAATTTTTGCGGGAGGTCTGCTATAATTTAGCTTAGTGATTACTTATGAAAAGGAAACTATCTATGAACGAATATAAAGATTTAAAAGACCGGCAAGCGCACATCCGGAATTTCTCAATTGTTGCGCATATTGACCACGGTAAATCAACTTTAGCGGACCGGATTCTCGAATTAACTGATACGGTCGCAAAAAGAGATATGCAAAATCAGCTGCTTGATACTATGGATTTAGAGCGGGAACGGGGGATCACCATTAAGCTTAATGCGGTAGAATTGCATTACACCGCTAAAGATGGCGAAAAGTACATCTTCCATTTGATTGACACTCCGGGACACGTAGATTTTTCATACGAAGTTTCTCGGAGTCTGGCCGCTTGTGAAGGCGCGGTCCTAGTAGTTGATGCTGCCCAGGGCGTGGAAGCACAAACGTTAGCCAACGTCTATTTAGCAATCGATGATGATTTGGAAATCGTTCCGGTAATTAATAAAATTGATTTGCCGGCTGCAGATCCTAAGCGAGTTCAAGATGAAATTGAAAACGTAATTGGGTTAGACGCCAGTGATGCAGTGATGGCAAGTGCTAAGCAAGGAATCGGAATTGAAGAATTACTCGAACAAATTGTCGAAAAGGTCCCGGCACCGGATGGGGATTTGGACGCACCGCTTCAAGCGCTAATTTTTGATTCCAAATATGATGATTACCGCGGGGTGGTATTAAGCGTCCGTTTGTTTGAAGGGATGGTTAAGCCTGGCGACACAATCAAGTTAATGAACAGCGGGGCAACCTACGAAGTTAACGAAGTGGGAGTTAATTCCCCAAACCCGCTTAAACGGGAATATTTAATGGCTGGTGACGTTGGTTACATCACCGCCAGCATCAAGGATATTAAGGACACTCGGGTTGGTGATACAGTTACGTTATTAAATAACCCGGCTGCAAAACCATTAGAAGGATATCGAGAAATGAATCCAATGGTTTATTCGGGACTATATCCTACTGATAATGCTAAGTATAACGATTTGCGGGAGGCCCTAGAAAAGCTCCAGCTCAACGATGCTGCCTTAGAATTTGAACCAGAATCTTCTCAAGCATTAGGCTTCGGGTTCCGGTGCGGCTTTCTTGGATTGTTGCATATGGACGTAATTCAGGAGCGTCTTGAACGTGAATTTAATTTAGATTTGATTACTACGGCGCCGTCGGTTACCTACCGGGTGGAATTAACCGATGGTAGCGAGATTTCGGTTGAAAACCCTTCGGAGATGCCGGATGCGTCGAGCATCAAGAATATCAAGGAACCGTACGTTAACGCGGATATCATGGTGCCTAACGATTACGTGGGGGCCGTGATGGAATTGGCCCAGTATCGTCGGGGAATCTTTAATACGATGGATTACATTGACGAGAATCGGGTGGACGTTAAGTATGAACTACCATTATCCGAAATTATTTTCGACTTCTTCGATAAATTGAAGTCAAGTACACACGGTTACGCTTCATTGGATTATGAACTCGGCGAATATAAAGTCAGCAACCTAGTTAAAATTGACATTTTACTCAATGGCGACCGGGTCGATGCTTTAAGTTTTATCGCTCACCGAGATTTCGCTCAACAACGGGGTAACGAAATTACGGCTAGCCTTAAGGAAATCATTCCCCGGCGGAACTTTGAAATTCCGGTCCAGGCAGCGATTGGAAATAAAATCATTGCCCGGACTAACATTCGTGCTTATCGTAAGGACGTTACGGCTCGCATTCATACTGGGGACCCAGACCGGCGTGCTAAGCTTTTAGAGAAACAAAAACGGGGTAAAAAGCGGATGAAATCGGTCGGAAAGGTTGAAGTGCCACAAGAAGCCTTCATGACCGTTTTGAAGACCGATACGGAAAGTAAAGGGAAGTAAGCCTAATTTAAGACAAAATAAAACAGCGAAAGCTAGTAAACTAGTTTTCGCTGTTTTTTTATAGTTCGGGATTATGGGCGAAGTAAAGCGGGGATAAGTCAGTTGACTTGGTAATTAACTCCGCGGTCAACGCTTGGTAAGCTTTAATCGCAATATCGCTAATCTCCGTACCAGCTTGGTTAAGCAACGGTGTTAATTCCTGACGATCGATCTGGGTAGCCCGCGTTTCGTATTCGTGTAGCTTATTTTTCATAGCTACGTTAACCTTACTTCGGGTGTCGTTAAGTGCTTTAATAAACTTTTGGTAGTGCGCGTCAGTAAGGACGCTTGCCAATTTGAAGACCCAGTAGGCGGAATCTGCAGAGTAAATTTTTTCGCCATGGTGGTACATCTCCGGAGTGCTGCTCATCCCAGCAAAGAATGGGACATAGACGCTTTGCGCAGCCACGCCCATGGCCAGCCAGTGAATCCCGCCGATTTCTATCGGGAGGCCTGGCTTAATTTGTAAAATGTGTGATTCCTGAGTTGCCGGCAGGCTAATTGGCCGGAATTGATGCTTTTCAGTTTCCGTACCCGTGCCGACCGGATTATATGGGGTCCCTTCATAATGAGAACTTAAGATTTGTTGGACGTCCTCAACTTGAATTAAGCGACTAGCCCGCCGTATAAACGGAAGGTCATGGCTAGTAGGACTTTGTTTAATTTCCGGATTTAAAATTCGTTGTCCTTCCCAAACCCGTGGGGTGTTGTAATACTCATCTGATAAATCGTTCACCCCGAAGATTTCACGGAAGTTGAAACTTGCTGGGTTGGGGTTAAGGTGGTGTTGGGCAACGAACTCACGAATGTCGGCCTTAAACATGAAGTGATCCGGGTCATCAAAATCAATTTCTTGAATCGACAACTGGTTGGCCACTACTGCGTAGCAATCGTCAGGAATACGTTGCGCAACCCACTGATGGCCGCCAGCGGTTTCCATGTACCAAACTTCATCCGCATCGGCAAACAAAATTCCGTTAGTCTCGTTAGTGCCGTTTTCTTCAATAAGTTTAGCTAGGTATTGAACCCCTTCACGGGCGCTTTGCACGTAAGGAAGGGTGACCGTTACCATAGCTTCTTCTCCCAGCCCATCTTTGACAAGCGGATCAAATCCTAAGACGCGTTCGTTAGTGTAGGCACTTTCGGTAGCACTCATCGCTACACCGTACTCGTTGATTCCATCTTCTTCAAAGAGCCCAAATTCGGCAGTCCATTCTGGAGTGGCGGTATATTTACCCCGGACTTCCGGTAGTTTTGTAGTAAAGCCATTGTCGTTAGACTTAAACGTTCGTTCATTCGCGGTGGAAGCGTGGTGGGGATGTACCACAAAATGCTTTGGCCAAGCTGATTTAGCGTCTTCGTTACGCGCAATCATCGTTGAACCGTCGGCAGTTGCCAATTTACCCGCTAAGAAACTTGTACAAGCTGAATATTTTTGAGTAATTGTCAAAACCTTCTTTCGTTATTTCCTTTAGTGTATCATAAGAAACCGATAGCGATGAGGGCATTGTTTCTAAAAAGCAGGCCAGCAAAATGTAAGATAAATTGATTTTATAATTGTTAAAAATACTTTGTTTTTTAAAGCAATTCATGAGATTATAGTTGTGGCAATTTTATTAAAGGAGGGATTTAAAATGCCGTTAATTCACATTGATTTAATCGAAGGACGTAGTGAAGATCAACTACGTGGGCTGGTAAAGGACGTTACCGCAGCGGTAGTAAAGAATACTGGCGCACCCGCCGAACACGTGCACGTTGTTTTGAACGAAATGCAAAAGAACCGTTATTCAGTAGCGGGGGTTTTAAAGAGCGACGAAAAATAGGTTGATTAATAAAAAGCTTCTTCAAAGAAACGGACCGGCACCTGCTGGATGGTTGTTTCTGATTGAAGAAGCTTTTTTATTAGTTAGCTAGATCGAGATATTCGGACAAGTACTTGGCAACCCCGTCATGCTCATTATCAAATTCGGTAATGTCGTTAGCAATCGATTTGATTTGGGCGGTTGCATTACGCATCGCCACTCCGCGACCCACGTAGTCAAGCATTTCAGCATCATTATGCTCGTCACCAAAGGCAATGATGTTTTGCCGGTCAATGTGGTAGTATCTTGCTAAGTAATCGACCGCTTTAGCTTTTTGAATCCCCTTAGAGACGATTTCTAAGACGCTGTGCGGACCGCCCCAGACTCCAACGTTAATATAATCGCGATAGTGATACAGTAACTGGTTTTTAACAAAATGGGCGCTGTTAGGTTCGACTAGGATGGTAATGGAAGTCGGGTTCCCCCGCAGGCTTTCTTCGGTTAAAACTTGGTCGTCTGAAATCTCATGCGGGAAGAAATCGAAGGTAGCCGGCGCGGCGTGATCAGCAAAGAACGAATGCTTATTTTCAACTGCCAGTAACTTAATGCCGTAATCATCCTTATGGCGCATTAAATCATAAACTACGGCCTTATTGATGGTCATTGAATACTCGCCATCCCATTTTTGATGAGGAATGTGGGTTAAGGCACCGTTAAAATTGGCCATGGGAGTGGTTAATTGTAACTGGTCGTAAATGTCGCGAGCCATCCGGTATGGTCGTCCCGTGACAATTGAAACTAAATGTCCAGCCCGGGTAGCCTTTTGCAAAGTTTTAATGGTTAAGGGTGAAAGCTGACTATGATTATTTAAAGTGGTTCCGTCTAAATCCAGAGTGATTAATTTTTGTTGCATTTGATCGCTCCTTTTTAAAAGTATTATTAGCCTATTTTAAGCCAAGTGCTTATAAAATGAAAGGTACCTTACCAATTCTTACCGTCCGGTGGTCGACTTTAGTAAAATTAGTTATAATGGATTGCGAGTTTATTTAGTAAATTAAATTGAGAAGAGAGTGGAATATGCGACTTCCTGACGGTTTCAAAGAAAAATATCAAAAATTACTGGGCGAAGAGGCACAACCTTTTTTAGCGAGTTTTGACCAGGCAGTTGAAAAGGGCTTCCGAATTAATCCGTTGAAGGGCACGGTAAAATTACATGATCATTCAATCGACCAGCCAATTTCATATTCTGACTGGGGATATTATGGGAAGGTCAACGGTAAAACGATTGACCACCAAAGCGGGTTAGTTTACAGCCAAGAACCTAGTGCGATGCTGGTTGGCGAAATTGCCCACCCGCAACCAGGCCAAAAAGTTTTGGATCTTTGTGCGGCCCCTGGCGGAAAAACCACGTATTTAGCTAGTTTTATGGCTCAGGAAGGACTTTTGGTTACTAATGAAATTAATCGGGGACGGGCTAAGGTCCTAGCTGAAAACGTGGAATGTTTCGGAATTCAAAATGCCGTAATTTTAAACGAGTCACCGGATCGGCTGGTAAAAAAATTTAACGGATATTTTGACTTAATCGTAGTAGATGCGCCGTGTTCTGGAGAAGGCATGTTTCGAAAAGACCCTGAAGCGGTCGAATACTGGTCTTTGGAATACCCAGAAGAATGTGCGCGGCGACAACGTGAAATCCTGAAAAGTGCCATGCAATTGCTTGCTCCGAATGGTAATCTGGTTTATTCGACGTGCACGTTTGCACCTGAAGAAGATGAACAAATCATTGCTTGGCTATTGGAAAACTATCCAGACTTGAAGATGGAACCCGTTGCGCGAACGGAAAATATGGATGCAGGGCGTCCTGAGTGGGCCAACGGCAATCCTGAATTAGCTAAGGCAATCCGGTTGTTTCCCCATCATTTTAAGGGAGAAGGCCATTTTATTGCCAAGTTAAGTAACCACGCGGAAGCTGCGACACCTCAGCCAAAAGCCAAACGTAAAAAGAAGGGTCGGGCAAGTGATAATTCGTTAGACCGCGAACAACAACGATTATGGCAAGATTTTGCAAACCAGTTCCTCGTAAATCCTCAATCCTTTGCAAAGGATCATTTAATTGTGCACAATCAACGGCTATATTATCAAACCGTTCCCGTGGATTTGAGTGGCTTACGAATTGTTAAACCAGGACTTGAACTGGGGGAATTTAAGAAGAGACGATTTGAACCTAGTTTAGGCCTCCTGATGGCCTTACGAAAAGCGGATATCCAACAAGTAGTAGAGATCACGCCAGAGCAGTGGCAAAAGTACGTGCATGGCGAAGAAATTGCTACGGAAGCTGCGGGCAAGGGATGGGTTGCTTTAGCGGTTGACGATATCATTGTCGGGCCGGGAAAGTTAGTCCAAGGTAAAGTTAAGAACTTTTATCCAAAGGGGTTACGGATAAATTTTGCGGTTAAGTAAAAATAAAATAAAAAGCTGGATCGGCGGTGGAAGCGTAATACGCTCGTTACCGTCATCCAGCTTTTATTTATCTTATCGTAATTGCCGCTCCGACAAGTCGGCTAGTTTAGTAACTCCTAACAAAACCATTAGGCAGCGGAGTTGGTACTTCCAACGCTCAATTAGGTCGATGATTTCTTGATCATCATGATGCAGTAGTTGGTGAAGGAAGTAGCCGGCAACGCCCACGTTGTCCGCTCCTAACGCAATACTTTTAATTACGTCAGCAGGGGTGCGGATACCACCAGTTGCGGTAACCGATAGTCCTAATTCGCTAACTTCTTTGAGCGATTCAACGGTGGTGAGCCCCAAATCAGTTAAAAAGGCGAAATCTTTTTCGGAACGCCGCGCGTTTTCAATTTGGACGAAGTTAGTACCACCCTTACCACCAACATCAATGTACCGAACCCCGATGGATTGTAGCCGCAGAGCGTCCGCTCGGGTCATCCCCGCACCTACTGCTTTAACAACTACGGGGACGCACACAGCTGCTTGAATAGTTTTAATTTGTTCTAAATAGTTAAAACTGCGGTCGCCTTCTGGCATAACCAGTTCTTGCGCAACGTTAATATGTAATTGCAAAACGTCTGCGTCAAGCATGGCGACCGCTTTTTTGGCTGCCGCAACGCTAGCGTCCGCGCCCAAGTTAGCTAAAATCAGTCCGTGGGGATTTTCATTTCGAACTACTTGGAAGGTATCGGCTAATTCCGGATACTTTAGGCCCACTGACTGAGAGCCCACCGCCATTGCCAAACCAGTTTCACGAGCAATGATAGCTAATCGACGATTAAGTTTCGCGGTCGTTGGGCTGCCACCAGTCATGGCTTGGATAAAGAAGGGGACTTCTATGGGAAGTCCTGCTAATTTAGTTTGGAGGCTAACGTCATCAATCCCCATTTCTGGTAAAGCGTTGGGGCGCAACTTAATTTCCGTAAAACCTGCAGATGCGACGGGCTGGTAAAATTTTTCAGCGAGTGAGACGTGTTCATCTTTACGGTGGGATTGAATATTTTTCATAAGTACTCCTAACTCAATTCATCGATATCATGGACATCCAAATCTAATGGTTGAATATCTTCTTTTTGCCATTCGTTAATAATTTTTTCAGTATTATCATTTTCTTCGGTGATTACAATTCCACAATCTCCGCCACCAGCCCCAGAAGATTTTGCAGCTCCGCCGAATTGTTCAGCAATGTCGCATAAACTAGTTAGCGCAGGGGTTTCAATGGAAACGCCGCTTAATAAACTTAATTGTTGTAAGAGAAGCCGGTTGGCGGTAATTTGTTGCTTAATTAATTGGCTGTCACCGTTTTTAAATCCTTCGATCATTTTGCGCAAGCATTCCGCACTGTTTGCCAAGAACTCGTGGTAACTGTCGGTTTCTTGGTAACTGGTGGTGGCAACTTGGTCAACTAGATCCGAAGTGGAAGCTGGTGAGCCAGTCCAACCGATTAGTAATTTTAAATCGGCGGGAGGAGTTAACAATTCAATCTTTAGCTCGGGCCAAGGCGTCCGTAGAATCGTTCCTAAATCTTTAGTGCGCCGCATACTATTTAACCATTCGCGGTTGAAGGAGCGGTATGCAATCCATCCGCCATAAACACTTGCGGCGATGTCGCCTAGCGAACCATTTCCCTGAACGTCTAAATGGGCAATTGAAGCTAGCTTAAAAAGTAACTTTTTGGTCAGGGGGATTTGGTAAAATTTGGCCAACGCCTTGATGGTAGCGACGGTGACGGCTGCTGAACTACCTAGACCATACTTTTTACCATCGCTGCTATCCAAGTCACTATTGATGTAGAGATTGTAAGTTCTTAGCTGACGGTGCATTAAAACCGCTAATTCTTCGGTGATGGAGATTGCCGCTAGAATATAGTGGTAAGGATTATCACGATTGTCAACTACCAATTGGCCGCCTTTACGACGCCAGGAGACCACGTTGTCATGATATTGCTTAGAGATGATGTTTCCAAAAGTTAACTCGCTAGGTTCAATACTAGCAGTAATAAATTGGTTCACCGCAACTAATACCGCACTGTTACCTGGTTCGACAATTGCGTATTCACCAGCAACGTATAATTTTCCCGGAGCTTTTTGTGTTATCAATTTAAAAATCCCTTTCAGTTTTTTGAGAATTTAATTCCACTGCCTGGACGGGCAATGACTAATTGGCGTTCTTCAAAGTAATTCTTTAAAAAGTTTCGAATCGCTAAAACGTCTTTGTTTTGGCATAGAACCTTCACATTCGGGCCCGCATCAATGGTGTAATAACATTCGATGCCGTGTTCCTTTCGAAGCCGGGTAACGAGCCGGATGACTTTTAAGGTATCGGGCTGGAAGTAGGTAAATGCCGGAATGGCCGCAAGGGTGGTTGCGTGCATCATCATTGCACTGTGCTCTGCTAGCTCCCCAATTTTGGTAAAGTCATTTTTCTTGACTGCGGCAAGCATTTCGGGGACCATGCGGTTAGATTCAGATACCCACGTGGGATAAAAGGGAGAAGTTTCTACCGTTCGTTGCATCCCGTTAGTGCTTTTAATACTCTTTTGATGACTATTGACTACGACAGTAACCATGTTTAAATCAATATCTTTTTCATTGACCACTTGTTCGACAAAGGAAGATTCATGATCGCTGCCACGGTGCCAATGCACAATTCCACCGAAGACTGAACGCGAAGCAGAACCAGAGCCCAACCGAGCAATTCGGGAAATGTTAGTTAGGTCATGTTCATCGCCTAAAGCATCCGCAGCGGCCCCAGCCAAAGCGGCCATTCCAGAAGCGGACGAAGCGAGCCCGGCTGAAGTCGGGACATGATTAAAAGACCGAATTTTTGCAAATCCAGGGTAACCATACTCTTCTTTTACGGCGTCAATTACGCGATTAATTCGGGCCATATGTTTATATGGCATTAAATTGCCATTTAACCAGAACTCATTGACCTTGTAATCTTCAGAGAAGTTAACGACGGTATCCGTATAAAACTCGTCTAAGGTCAACGATACGCTATCATTAGCGGGGATGATTAATTCAGAATCAACTTTTCCCCAATACTTAATTAGCGCAATGTTGGTATGTGCGCGGGCAAAGCCACGCTTCTTGTCGGTTATCTTCAAAACTAAAATCTACTCCTATAATTTTTCAATCCAAGTGGCAGTTGCTCCAGCTTTGCGTAATTGAACGCTAACGTTTTCTGCCGCTTGGGCATCGGGGACTAAGGAAATTACACAGCCGCCTAGCCCGCCACCGGTTAATTTACTGCCTAAAGCACCGGATTGATTAGCCGCTTGGATTAATTTTTCGACTGCCGGATGGCTAACTCCTAGCTGACGGAGACAAACTTGCGCGTTATTCATAATGTCGCCTAAAGCCAAAGAATCATCATCCTTTAGGGCAGTTGCAGTTTGACTAGTTAATTCTCCCAATTTTTCAATCAAAAGTCTACTATCATTATCGATACGTAGCTTGTTTTTAACAATGTCAACGGCTTCGCCAGTCTTTCCTTTAATTCTGGAATCACTGATTACTAAGTAGCCGTTAAAATTAATTGGCAAAGCTTTAATGGTCCCATCTCGTTTAAACCAAATTGGTCGGTCTGCGCTGGCGGTCGCCGAATCAAGGCCGCTAGGGTTACCATGGATAATTTTTTCGGAAATATTAACCGTTTTTAATAGCTTGTTTTTAGTTAAGGGACGGTCAAAAAAGGCGTACATGGCGCGTACAATTGCTACGGCAGTGGAAGCCGAAGAACCCATCCCCCGTTCAGCTGGAATTTGGCTGTCAATATCTAATAACAATCCATAATGTGGCTTTCCTAACGTAGTTAAAGTTTGGTTAATCAGCTGCTTGATTCCCAACAAATTACTATGAATATCATTTAAGAAGCCATTAAAATAGCGACTCCGTATTTGAATGTCGCCAGGGATGGATTGTATTTTTACGGTTGTTTTTACGTTACGGATGGGAAGGGCAATCGCGGGCTGATTATACACCACACTGTGTTCACCCATTAAAATAATTTTTGCGTTACTAGTTTTAATTACCTCTTTCACGATGCTCCTCCTTTTTGGCCTAAAGTAAATGATACTCTAAATCAGAGGATTTTTCGATGTAGAGAAGGTAAACATTTGGTAAAATTAGTAATTAGAGACTAAGGTTGGAGATTTAGTAATGAAAAAAACAAGGTATGCTGTTGTAGATTTAGAAACAACCGGTACGGGATCGGTTGAAGAAAGTCGAATTATTCAAATTGGCTGTGCTTTTATTGAAGGCGACCAAATTACTGAAACTTATCAAACAAAAATTAACCCGCAGATGACGATTCCTAAGCGAATTTCACGATTAACGGGGATCACGGATCAACAAGTTCGCCAGGCCCCTAAGTTTGCAGATGTGGCGGATAAAATCTATCAAAAATTAGCGGGCACGGTGTTCGTAGCGCACAACGTCAATTTTGATTTTCCGTTCTTAAATCGAGAATTGGTGCGTAGCGGGTACCCAGAATTAGACTTAAAAGCGATTGATACCGTTACGTTAAGCCAGGTTCTTTTTTCGCGTACCCGTGGTTATCGGTTACGGGATTTAACTAATTATTTACACATCGAACACGACGACCCGCACTCGGCAGATAGCGATGCCGTGGCAACCGCACATTTATTCTTGAAAATTAAAGCTGCGTTAAGTGAATTGCCAATCGTTACCTTAGAGCAGTTAGTTAAATTAGGTGACCAACTACCTTTACAAACCGCAACGATTTTAGAAGCGGCGTTGCAAAAAAGCAAACGGCATCCCAATAAGTTACCGGATGACTTATTAGTGGTTGACGGATTGGCAATTAAACGACCCGCTCCCTTAAATACGGGTGAAGAGGTTAACGTAAAAAAAGAAGCTTATCCACAGACTAAGCGAAGCAAGATAAAATTGTACAACAAGACGTTAAAGTGGCGTAAGAGTCAAGCAACCTTAATGAACTATGTTTACCAACAGTTTAGTCAAGAAAACGAAGAAAGAAACATCGTTGTTGAAGCTCCTACGGGGATGGGCAAAACGTTAGGGTACTTGCTTCCTCTTAGTTATGTGGGGCGGCAGCGCGCGCGTAAAGTGGTGATTAGCGTCCCTACTACCGTTTTACAGAACCAAGTTCTTAAGGTAGGTAAGGAGCAGCTAAACCCGCTTTTGAGATACCCCCGGCAATTTGCGGTGTTAAAGGGTAGCAGCAATTATTTGAATTTAGATTTGTTTGCCAAGAAAATTGCCACCCCAACGGAACTAAGTAAGGATGGCCGGTTGTTGGCAATGAAAATTTTAGTTTGGCTAACCACCACAGAGACTGGTGATTTCGATGAAATTAATTACCACGTTGGTTTTGGCAATAGTATTGATCAATTTCGCCATGCGGGGGCAACTGTATTATCTGCACAATCGCCGTTTTACAGTTATGATTTTTATCGGCGCGCTAAAACCAAGTTAAAGTTTGCTGATTTCATTATTACTAACCATGCTTACTTGGCGCATCACAGTGCAAAGTTTAACGTGCAGGAGCGGGCGCCGTACTTAGTGATTGACGAAGCTCAGCATTTTGCACAGGAATTAGCTAATTTAAATCAACAATATCTAGACTTAAACGAATTGATGATGGAAGCACATCGGTTAGTTAGCCGATTATTAATGAACCACCATGATAACCTAATGCGTTCGGTAATGAAGCATCCGTTGGCTGGTTTTCATATTCGCCGGTTCGTTAATAGCCTAGAAAAAATCAACCGGCTAATTTCCCAAATTCAAGGGAATTTGTATGAACATTTTGTTCAACGGCAAAAAGTGGAACTGGTTGAAAATCAACCAGCTGAAATTGCAATCGACGAAGCTACTATTCAACAGCTAAATCAAAACGAGTTTAATGCGCTCACCCAAGAACTCGCTAACACCTTTATTGAATTTGACACGCTGGACCGGTATTTCAAACAACATGACTTAGGTTCGGTAACCAACGAAGCCTGGCGACAAATCGGGGCGTTTCAAGGTAATCTAACTAAGTTTTACGACGCAATTCGCGACTTGAAAAATGATTCCGCCCAAAGTTACTACTGGATTACGCTAGGCCCTAACCACGATGCTGGTAGTATCCGAATTGGCCGGGGAGTAGTTAATCCTGGAGAATTTTACCAAAAAGAAATCGTGCCAGCATTTGCTCAAATTTTGTTGATCGGTGGTACACTGTTTGTTGGTAATCATCGGGATTATTTCTTAGACAAGTACGCCTTAACCAAGGAAAATGCAATTATTCGTTCCTTTAATACGGGGGTAAACTTTGCAAAACAACTTGACTTTGAAGTTTTAGATTCTAGTTTTACGCTGGATCCGGACACCTCGCCGAAAGCTTACGAGCGCTTTTTAGCCAACGCAATCGTGGAATTAACGGAAGACGTTAACCGGCAAACTTTAGTACTTTTTAATTCGTTAGATACCATTGAGAAGGTATATACTAGGATGATGCAGGAACATCCTGAGCGCTCCCGTAAAATCTTGGCTCAGGGCGTGCATGGTTCTCGTGCTAAGATTATCCGAGAGTTTAACGATGAGGATAACGCAATCCTGTTAGGTGCGGCGTCATTTTGGGAGGGGATTGACTTTCCTGGTGACCGTTTAGAGTACCTAATTGTGACCCGGCTTCCATTTCGTTCGCCAGGCGATAAGCTAGTTCAACTAGCCGCTAAGCGGGCACGAAATCCGTTCCGGCAGTTTACGTTGCCAGACGCGTTGTTAACTTTCAAGCAGGGCCTAGGACGGGTAATACGCAATAGCGATGATACCGGAGCAGTCGTAATGTTAGATAATCGGATTATGAAACGTCGTTACGGCAAGCAATTTATCCATCAGCTGCCTAACGGAGTAGAAGCCCACTATGGCAAAATTGATGAGATTAAAACAAGGGTCGCTGACTTTTTTAAGTAGTCCCGTTGTTTATGTTAGTTGAGGAAGATTATGAAAAAAGGTAGACTTAAACATCCATTTTTGTTGATAACTTTTATTGTGCTTGCAACAATTATTGGTTCAGCTGTGATTATTTTTAATGAGATTAACCAACCCATTCGGGGGGATACCCGCGTAGCAAAAACGATTGCGCTAGACAATACTGACTTGACCAAAGTTGATCGGGTAACGCGATTTGTTTATAACCAAACCGAGTACACAGTTTCTGGTGCCAAAAAAGACGGCACTAACATCTTTGTGGTAATTGCTGATCACGGAAAGAAGATCACGGTATACCCTCAATCAGCAGGAGTGTCGGAACAGGCCGCAATTAAAACTGTTGAGCAAGATTCTGCGTTAAAAGAAATTACGTCCAGCCGATTTGGGATTGTTAAAAAACGTCCGGTGTGGATGATTTCGTACATTAACCAGAAGGACCATTTAGTCATTAAACTAATTGACTTTAAAACTGGACAAGAAATCAAGCACGTATCCACGTACTAAGTTAAGGAGCAAATATGCAAGACGTATTGTTGAAGTTATTACAGGACGGCAACACTAGCATTCCTAATTTTCTGTTAGATAATTATGCAAAGTTGGGGATGACTAACAACGAATTTTTACTATATTTACAAATTAAGAAAGAACAATCGCGGGGAAATGGGTTCCCGCCGATGGATAAACTTGCCACGAGTTTAGGCATTGATAGTCAAACCCTATTTGCAACCATCCAATCTTTACAAGACAAAAAGATGTTGGAAATTAAGCAAAGACGGGATGGACAGGGGCAGCTAACTGATTTTTATGATTTTAGTTTGTTTTACCAAAAGTTAATTGCCCTCTTAGATGGAAAGGCGACTCAAGAGGTAGCAACTCAAACGCAAGAGAAAACCAATAGCATTTATGACCAGATTCAAGTAGAATTTGGGCGAGCATTGTCACCGATTGAGATTGAGACGATTGCCCAATGGGTTGATACGGATCACTTTTCGCCGGAATTAATCCGGTTAGCTTTAAAAGAAGCGGTTTTAAATCAAGCGTATAACTTGAAATATATGGATCGAATTTTATTGAATTGGCAACAACGAAACCTTACTACGGCGGCTCAGGTAGAAAATAGTCTCAAGCAGCGCCCGCATGGTGAAGCGGAAAATAGTTCCAAGGCCACTAAAAATAAAGCCTCAAATGTATATATTCCGCTAATTAAACTTACTGATAACCAAGATAATAAATAAATGTATAAAAAAATACCTCCTTAACAAAGGAGGTATTTTTTATTATTTAACGTTCGTTAGTTACTGGAACTAACCGAGGCGTTCTCGGTAGAAGGCGAGGTAGCAGAAGAACTTGGTGTTTCACTGCTAGATGGTTCGCTAGAGCTAACTGAACTACTGGAAGATGATGACTCAGAACTTGAAGAGTCGTCATCTTTTTGACTTTGTTCGTCGTGATCGTCATCTTTATCCTCATCCGAAGAAGATGACTTGCTCGAACTGCTGGAGCTTGAAGAACTGCTAAAGATTGATGAGTAGGAGCGTTTATTATTTTTTGCATAATCATCGCTCTTACCGGTATCATCATAATCTGCCCCAATTTGATAGTATTCATTTTCACCTTTCTTACCAACTGAAGAAGGCATACTCCAGTCCGCGTTAGATGAATACTGAGCCATGTAATAAATCATGTATTTCCACAGGTACTGTGCCAAGTTAGTTTGTTCTTGGGTTAAATAACCAGTGGTGGAGTTAGGATGATCAAATCCGGTCCAAACAGAAAGTGAGTAGTCTTTTGTATAACCCGTCATCCAGGAATCACTAGAAGCGTTACTTGGAATGTCATATGCTTCAGTAGCTTTCTTAGAGTACGCTACGGTACCAGTTTTACTTGCCATGTTAATTCCTGGAAGGTTAGCTGCACGTCCGGAACCATTACTATCTGTGGTAACACCCTTTAAAATTGAAGTCATCAGGAAGGCGGTTGCTTTAGACATCGCTCGGCTACCTTTAGACTTGTATTTGTAAATCTTACCATCATTAGTAACTACTTTATGAATATAGGTTGGTTTGTGGTAAATTCCTCCGTTTGCAAATGCTGCGTATGCGGCCGCTTCTTGCAAAGTAGAAATATATAAACCGATCCCGTTGCTAAGGGTGTACCCATCTTTACTGGTAATTCCTAAGCCTTCCATAAAGTCGCTTGCCTTAGAAATACCCACATCTTGTAAGGTGCGAATAGCCGGAACGTTCCGTGATTGGATCAACGCATCCCGAACGGTCATCGTTCCCTTAAACTGGTGGTCAAAATCGTAAAGCTTAGTGTTTGTTCCCGGATAAGTAAACGGAATATCCTTAACTTTACGATAAGTTGGCCACTTCAAGTATTCAAAGGCGGGGCCGTAATCCATCAAAGGTTTAGCAGTGGAGCCGGAACTACGGTCAGTTTGTACCGCACGGTTTAAACCATAGGTGACGTCGCCGGTTTTCCGACCACCTAGCATTGCGACAATTTTACCAGTTTTGTTATCAACCATGGTGGCGCCGACTTGAATTTCGTCGTCATTAAAGTTAACGGTTTGATCATCGTTTGCTAGTTCATACAATTTCTTTTGAGCAGCGTAATCCATGTTGGTATAAACTTTCAAACCGCCCTTAGTAGTATCAAATCCCTTGTCTTTAAGGTCGGTTAATACTTCTTTAACGTACGGGTCAATAATCTTGTTTTTCTTGGTAGATTCTGAAGTAGTTTCGTGTGTATCAGTTAACCCAGATTGAATACTTTCGTTTTCTGCTTGATCTGCTTGTTGTCGAGAGATTTCCTTATTCTTAACCATCGCTTCTAGAACGGTATCTCGACGTGACTTAGCATATTTAGGGTTGCTAATTGGATCATAGTTAGTAGGAGACTGTGGCATTCCGGCCAACAACGCTAACTGAGCTAAATCAAGCTTGTCCAGCGATTTACCAAAGTAGTATTTAGCGGCAGTTTCCATGCCATATACGCCGTTTCCCATGTATACCTTGTTAATGTAGAATTCTAAAATTTGATCCTTGCTGTACTTTTTGTCAACTTGCAAAGCTAACCAAGCTTCCTGAGCTTTAACCTTTAAGGTACGGTCGGAAGCATCCGTTGAGAAAACGGATAGTTTTACTAATTGTTGGGTAAGGGTACTAGCCCCTTGTAGTCCCAGGGAAGAGCCGGTAAAGTTGGCTAATGCGGCCCCAACGATTCGTACGGGGTCGATCCCATTATTTTTATAGAAGCGCCGGTCTTCAATGGAAACAATCGCGTGTTTTAAAGTCTTCGGGATCTCTTCTTTTTTAACGTATTCCCGGTTCTGCGACCCTAGACGGGTTAACACCTTACCGTCTTTATCGTAAATAACGGTGGCATTGTCGCTAGATAATTGTGCTTCCGTAATCTTGGGCGCGCTTTGGGCGTAATACATAAATAAACCGCCGCCAAAAACAATTAACGCAACTAAAAAGCCAACCGCCGCTAATAAGAGCTTTTTAACCCATGAAGAAGGACCTCTCTTATTAGTATGAGAACGTTGCATTTGCGAATGTTGCGTTCGCCGCAGGGGCTGTTCATGATTATCATTTCTACTATTCATATCTAATCTCCTTGCTCTTTAAAAATCGATTCGCTATATAATTTGATCTACTGCCTCAAGATATGGAATTAACGGGTTAATCTGGTAGTTAATTTCATATCCATTTTGTTCAAATACAGAAAGCGGAATCGATTTTCGACCACCATTTTTGATATTTTTCCAAAATTTGAATAAGTCTGTTGCCGGTAGTAAAAATATCTTATCCAATTTTACAAATTTTACTATGGTAAAGCAAACTCCACCAACTTTTTGGCATTGCTCCATATGGGTAATTTGATGTTCGTGAAAGTTACTTAATGGAAAAGAAGTCGTATTCGTAGTTTCCTTTGCATCAAAATCAATGTATTTACCCCTGTATACGCCGTTATAGTCAGTAGTGGAAGCTTTACTAAAATATGCTTCTTTAATTCGTGCTGCACTACGTTTAGGGTAGTCAACCTTTACAATTTGAATTGGGGTTGGCTTTTTATGCACTACGGCAATTCCACGAGATAAGTAGTAACGATTACTTTCGTTAAGCTCTTCTTCTAAAGACATTCCCCGTTTTCCGTAAATCGGCACGCTCTGTTTCTGTGGACGATCAACACTAGGGTGGTTATTAAGTGTTGATCCAGTTGGGTAGTTAAATTTCACGGCTCATCCTCCTGGTAGCTTATTATACTATGCTAATAAGCTCTTTAAGATTACAAAAGACTTAAAAATAGGGGAAACACAAAACAATTTAGTTTTTCTGCGTACCTATAATGTAGTAAACTTCATTTACAGATGGTATGAAATGGGAGCAATAAAATGAGTCGGCTTTGGTTAACAGGTTACCGTAGTTATGAATTAGGGATTTTTTCGGATAGTGATCCCAAATTAAAGGTGATTAAGTTTGCCCTAAAAAATCGGTTGATTGAAAAAATTGAAACGGGAACGACTTGGGTGATTGCGGGACCGCAATTAGGAACTGAACAATGGGGATTGATGGTAGCAAATGAACTAAAAAAAGACTATCCCGAGCTACAAACAGCAATGATGGCACCCTTCGCGGATTTCGGTCAGCAATGGAAGTCAGAAAAACAAGAGCAATTGGCTGCTCTTAAAGCAAAGGTAGATTTTTACGGTCAGGTAAGTGATTTGCCATACAAAAATCCACAACAATTAAAAAATTATCAAAGTTTTATGTTAGAACATACCGACGAAGCACTTTTGTTATATGATAGTGAGCGGGAAGGAAAAACCAAATATGACTTAACGGCAATTCAAAGATATCAAAACCAAAATGCGTACGACCTTACCACCATCGATTTTTATGATTTAGAAGATGAAGCTAATGCATACGCAGAAAACCAGGAATAATTCTTTGAATTTCCAAGAAGTTTTGATACAATAGAATACAGTTATTTGATCAATAGTAATCAACGAGGTGCAGCGATGGACAACATTAATTTTACTCCAAAGGATATTTTGCAAAAAGAATTCAAACCGAAGATGCGGGGTTATGACCCAGCAGATGTCGATACTTTCTTAGATTCCGTAATTAAAGATTACGAAAACTTCGGGAAAGAAATCGAACGGCTTAAAGACGAAAATGAACGGTTATCAGATAAGGTTGACGAATTAGGTAAGCAAGTTTCCGCTGGTGCAACCGTTGAAGAATCAGCACCCGTTAGTGGAGCAACTAATGTGGATGTCTTGAAACGTTTATCCAATCTTGAACGTCGCGTATTTGGTGCTCAACTTGAAGATAACGGCAACGATTCGCATCGAATCTAAATTAAATATCATTTTGTAAATCTCGGGTAATTGCGGCTAACATCGGTTAGCTGAGGAAAGTCCATGCTCGCACAAGCTGCGATGCTTGTAGTGTTCGTGCCCGGTGAAAAAATAAGCTGGGGCATCTGATTTCAGATGACGGCAAGCCAACGAGCTAAAGCTTCGGCCATGCTCTAGTAGCTTTGAAAAGTGCCACAGAGACGATCTTATTAAGAAATTAATAAGTTGGAACGCGGTAAACCCCTCGAGCGGGAAACCCAAACTATGGTAGGGGAGCTTCACATCGTGGAAATGAACTAAGATGTGGGGGCAGATTTAAAATCTGCAGATAGATGATTACCCAAATTTAAATTTTTCCTGAGAATTTATTTTGGACAAAACATGGCTTATAGAGGTTTACAAATTCAGGGAGGCTAGGGTGAAAGTTTACTTTTATCCTAGCCTTTTATTTTACTAATAAACAATTCTAATAGGGAAGTTATTATGAAAAATTACAAATTATTAGCAACCATGGCAAGTGGTTTAGAAAGTTTGACTAAAAACGAATTAAAAGATTTAGGTTATGATGTCCAAACAGAAAATGGGCGAGTAAGGTTTGAAGGAACTTTTGAAGACATTATTCGCACTAATTTATGGTTGCGGACTGCTGACCGAATCAAAATTATTGTGGGAGAGTTTAAAGCGGTCACTTTTGACGAGCTTTTCGAACAGGTTAAAGCATTACCGTGGGACGAGTTAATCCCGATTAACGGTGCTTTTCCAGTAAATGGTAAGTCTAAAAAATCCCAATTACATAGTGTGCCTGACGTCCAGGCGATTACCAAAAAGGCAATTGTTGAAAAACTTCGCGAAGTTTACCACTGGCGCAATCAACTACCGGAAACTGGGGCTAAGTATGGGTTAGAAGTCAGCATTGATAAAGATCACGTATTAATTACGCTGGATACTACCGGAGATAGTTTGTTTAAGCGGGGGTATCGTTTGTATAAAGGATCTGCCCCTCTTAAAGAAACCATGGCCGCGGCATTAGTAATGCTAACTAATTGGCACGCTGATAAACCACTAGTAGACCCATTTTGCGGGTCAGGAACGATTCCAATTGAAGCAGCCCTGATTGGACAAAATATCGCCCCTGGCTTTAACCGTAGCTTTGCTTGTGAAAGCTGGGAAATGGCTGACAAGGAATTAGTGGAACGGATCCGGGCCGAAGCAGACGAAAAAGCCGATTACGATGTCGAACTCGACATTACTGGTTATGATATTGACGGTAAAATGGTTGAGATAGCAAATAAAAATGCTGAAGAAGCTGGATTAGCCGGAATCATTAATTTTAAACAACAAGCCGTTAAGGACTTTAAAACGGAACAAAAAAATGGGGTAATGATTGGAAATCCACCATATGGCCAACGGTTAAGCGACCAAAAAGCAGCCCGCGAAATTTATCGTCAATTAGGTACGGTAACTAAGCCCCTAGTCACTTGGAGTAAATATTTCATCACTAGCGACCTCGATTTTGAAAAATACTACGGGCAATCAGCCACTAAAAAACGCAAATTATATAACGGAGCGTTACGAACGGATTATTTTCAATTTTGGGGTAAACGTGAAAGGTAGGTCTTACTGGTGAAAATTGCGGTAATTGGTAACGGGATTGTAGGAGCTACGTTTGTTAGCGAAATGCTAGAGCGTTTCCCGGAAAACCAAATTGTTCAATTTGATGGCATTAAAGGAACGGCAACTACCGCTTCTGCTGGAATTATAGCTCCCTGGTTATCAAAACGAAGAAATCAAAAATGGTATCACTTGGCTCGATTAGGTGCCGAATATTTAAATCAGCTCGCCCAAAAATACGAAATGCCAGCTGACGTTTATTATCAGAGCGGCGTCATTTATACTAGAGACCAAGCTGATAAGTTAAGTGAGTTGTACCAACTAGCCCAAACGCGGATTAAACAAGCGCCTCAAATGGGAGAATTTGAAATTGTCGACCATCAGACGATTCAAAAGGAATTTAATTTTATCCAAACCAAAAATGACGGACTTTTCGTAAAGGGCGGCGCTCGAATTGATGGGCGCCAGTTCATTAATTTTTTACAAAAGCGTAATCAAGGTAAATTTGAGTTTCGCCATGACGTTGTCCAATTGAAACGAGAAGGTTCGCACGTGCTCGTTAATGGCGAACATTTTGATTTGGTTATTTTGGCTTGTGGGGCATGGTTAAAACAAACTTTGGCACCACTTGGGGTGGAAGCTTTGATTCGGCCACAAAAAGGGCAGTTAATTGAAGTTACGCTACCTGAGCACGCACGGATGGCTGACAAGGCACCCGTTCTAATGCCAGAAGGTGAACGAGATTTTATCCCCACTAATCAAGGAACCTTGCTGATTGGGGCTACACACGAAAATGATCAAGGTTTTGATTTACAAGTTAGCTCCCAAATTGTGGAGGACTTATTAGCAAGCGGTCAACGAGTAATCCCTGGGCTTACTCAAGCAATGGTTAAAAGTGTTCGCGTAGGTACCCGAGCATATACAGCAGATTTCGCCCCATTTTTTGGTTATTTACCTGAATTTCCAGAAATTATGGTTGCATCCGGTCTAGGTTCTTCTGGATTAACCACGGGACCAATCATTGGGAAGTTACTAGTAGACTTAGTTGCGGATCCTCAGCGCGACGTTACCTCTTTGACTAAGCCAGTCGGTGATTACGTTAAATTAGGAGGAATCTAATGAAAAAAGTAGAGAGTTTTTATTATCAACCTGATTTTTTAAACAACATCATTTCATGGTGTTGGACATTCTTGATTTTAATCGTCGGGGTCATTTTTTGGCTGGAAGTTACCACGTTTAATTGGATTACGGCAGTTTTCTTTGCACTGTTTGTAATGGTAATTAGTATTCAAACGGTAAGCCGAAGGGTCGAAGTAATTGGCTCGGAAGTTATTATCAATCGGGTGTTTAAAAGCAATTTTACCGTACTAAGCATCGCTAATATCGAAGACATTACTCGCGGAAAAATCTCGATAAGTTTCCAATATGATCATAAAAGATATAAACTATTGATGAGGCGTCGCTCGGTAAATCGCCTTTATGAAATTCTTACAAAGGAGTAGATCATTATGAACGATATTGAGATTTCCCAAAATGCAGAAATGCTACCCATTCAAGAAATTGCCCAGCAGGCGGGATTTAATGAAAAAACCGTCGAACCATATGGGCGTTACAAGGCAAAGATTGATATTTTTGCTGAAGACGAAGAAGCTGCTCAATTAGGTAAATTAGTTTTGGTTACTTCAATTAATCCTACCCCGGCTGGAGAGGGTAAGTCGACGGTCACGGTGGGGCTTGGCGACGCTTTAAATGAAATGACTGGTTCTGCAATGGTGGCGCTAAGAGAGCCTTCACAAGGCCCTGTAATGGGCATGAAGGGCGGTGCTACTGGTGGAGGCTATTCACAAGTAGTCCCAATGGATGAAATTAACTTGCATTTTACCGGCGATATGCACGCATTGACCGCTGCTAATAATACATTGGCAGCCTTGATTGATAACCATATTCAGCAGGGAAATCAACTCAATATCGATCCGCGAACCATTGTTTGGCGGCGGTGCTTAGATATTAACGATCGGGCTCTTCGAAACATCGTGATTGGCATGGGCGGCCGCTTTAGTGGGGTGCCGCGGGAAGATCACTTTGACATCACCGTTGCAAGTGAATTAATGGCGATTTTGTGTTTGGCAGAAAGCTTGACGGACCTTAAAAAGCGGATTAACCGAATTTTAATTGCTAAAAATTATGTTGGAGAACCAATTTTTGTCCGTGATCTAAAGGTCGGCGGTGCGATTACCGCCCTCTTAAAAGATGCTTTAAAGCCTAACCTTGTCCAAACATTAGGTCATACTCCAGCATTAATTCATGGTGGTCCATTTGCTAATATTGCACATGGCTGTAACAGTGTTTTAGCAACTAAAACGGCGCTAAAACACGCTGACTACACAATTACGGAAGCCGGTTTTGGAGCAGACTTGGGTGCTGAAAAATTTTTGGACATTAAGACTCCCGTTTTAGGTAAAGAACCTGACGCGATCGTCATTGTGGCTACCGTACGGGCGTTGAAGTACAACGGAGGCGCTAAGCTAGCTGACTTACAAAACGAAGACCTTGTCGCCTTGGAAAAGGGTTTTGTAAACTTACAAAGACACATTAAAAATATGCAACGTTACCAAGTGCCAGTAGTGGTTTCGATAAACCATTTCACTTCTGACACTGATCAAGAAATTGCCGAACTCAAGCAATTAGTAGAACAGACTGGCGTACAAGCAGTAGTTACTGATGCTTGGGCGAAGGGCGGTGCTGGCTGTAAAGAGTTGGCCCAGGCCGTGATTACAGCTACCGACACAAATTCAGATGTTACGATGCAACCGTTGTATGATGTGGCAGCTCCTATTCAAGATAAAGTTAAAGCGATTGTGCAAAAAATGTACGGGGGCGCTGAAGTTCAATATTCAGCAACGGCTTTGAAGAAAATTAAAGAATGTGAGCAAAATGGTTGGGATAAATTGCCAATTTGCATGGCTAAGACCCAATATTCCTTCACCGACGACCCTAAACAATTAGGGGCACCGACAGGATTCACTATGCACGTTAATGACATTAACATTCGCTTAGGGGCTGGATTCTTAGTTGTACTAACTGGCAAAGTATTAACCATGCCTGGACTACCTAAGCAACCGGCTGCATTAAATATTGACGTTAATGATAAAGGAGAAATCACCGGATTATTTTAGTGATTAGAAGTTATGAAATACACTGCTTATATTTTTGGGCTAATTCTATTAATAGCTGATCAAGCATTTAAATTTTTTATTAGCCACACGATTCCCTTAGGTGCAGTACGGCCATTAATTCCAGGTGCACTGTCGTTAACTAATTTACGTAATGACGGGGCAGCCTGGAGTATTTTGGCAGGAAGCCAACTTTTATTTACTCTAATTACAATCGTTGCGCTCTTTGTTTTGGGCTATTTATTAATTACGCAGCATAACCACGTTTGGTATCGTTGGGGCTTGAGCCTAATGATTAGTGGCACGCTGGGTAATTTTATTGACCGCATTCGGTTAAAGTACGTGGTGGATATGTTTCAAGTGGATTGGTTTAATTTTCCAATCTTTAACATTGCCGATAGTTGCTTAACCATCGGAGTGCTCATTTTAATGATTGCGATTATGCGAGATAACCGAATTGAAGGATAAGGGGATTTTATGAAAGAAATTAATTTTACGATTGAAGAATCTGCAAAGGGTCGTTTGGATAAGGTGATTGCGGAAAACGTCGCTGATCTAACCCGTTCTCAAGTACAAAGCTTGATTAAAAAAGGGCAGATTCTGGTAAACGACGCGCCTACTACCAATCGTTATCAAGTTAAACCGAACGATCAAGTTATAATTAAGCTACCAGATCCGGTAGCAATTGACGTTCAGCCCGAAAAAATGGATTTAGATATTGTCTATGAAGATGACGACGTGATTGTCGTTAATAAGCCCCAGGGTATGGTTGTCCATCCTGCTCCCGGGCACGATCATGGAACTTTGGTGAACGGACTATTGGCCCACACGCCTTTGGCAACGATTAATGGGGAGTTGCGCCCTGGAATTGTGCATCGAATTGACAAGGATACTTCCGGATTGCTTATGGTTGCTAAAAACGACCAAGCTTTAGTAAGCTTGAGCAAACAGTTAAAGGACAAAACTAACCAACGTAAGTATTGGGCAATCGTTCATGGTAATATCAAAGAAGATACTGGTACGATTAATGCACCAATTGGTCGTTCTAAAAAAGATCGCAAAAAAATGGCCATCAACGAGGAAGGCCGCCCGGCGGTCACACATTTTAAAGTTTTAGAACGGTTTGGCGAATATACCCTCATAGAATGCCAGCTAGAAACCGGACGAACCCATCAAATTCGAGTGCACCTTAAGTACATTGGTCATCCCGTAGCGGGAGATCCGTTATACGGTCCCCGAAAGACCTTGAAGGGAAACGGCCAGTTTTTACATGCTAAATTACTAGGATTTAAACACCCGCGGACTGGCGAAGAAATGGTGTTTGAAGTTGATCCACCAGCTATTTTCCAGACCACTTTAAAAAAATTACGAGCCATTAGTGACTAAGAAATTTTTGCACAAGGTTGAAAAAGATTTAGATAACGTAAGTATGGCGTTGATATTAAAACTACGGAGGAGCTGACATTATGGAAAAAGAAATTATGGATGCAATGGCGATGAAACGGGCGTTGACTCGCATTACATATGAAATCATCGAACGGAATAAGGGCGTTGAAGATATTGTTTTAATTGGCATTAAAACTCGGGGAGTGTACATTGCTAAACGAATCGCTGAACGCCTAAAACAATTAGAGAATATTGATATTCCAGTTGGCGAGTTAGATATTGCGGAGTATCGCGACGATCAACGCGATGGGGCAGGCAAGCGGCCTACCAAAACTAATGCTAACCTATCTAAAATTGACTTGAAAGACAAGAAGGTTATCTTGATCGACGACGTATTGTATACTGGGAGAACGATTCGGGCGGCAATGGATGCCATTATGGACATTAACCGGCCAGCGCAAATCAGTTTAGCTGTTTTGGTCGACCGCGGACACCGTGAATTACCAATTCGAGCAGATTTCGTCGGGAAAAACATTCCTACTGCCCAGAATGAAAAAATAAACGTCTCCGTTCGTGAAATCGACGATGAAGACGTAGTGTTATTAACGAATTAAAGGTGCACTAAATTGTGGAGGTGGCATTATGGCAGACCGTTACTTGATTTTAGAAGATGGTTCTGTTTTTAAAGGCAAAGCATTTGGCTCACGAGCAACCACCTTTGGCGAAGTTGTTTTTAATACCGTAATGACCGGCTATCAGCAGGTGATTACTAATCAAATTTACCATAATCAAATTATTGTTTTTTCTCAACCAACCATTGGTGCGGTCGGTATTGACCGCTCGAGTTATGAATCTGTTGACCCAACTTGTAAGGGAGTGATTGTCCGTGATGTCGCCGACGTTTCCATTAACCGGCGTCGGCGCCTTTCGCTGGACGAATATTTAAAGCGACAAAACATTCCGGGAATTTCTGGAATTGATACCCGTGCATTAATTAAGAAACTACGCACCAACGGTAAAATGAAGGGAAGCATTATCGATCCGGTTAAGGATTTAGAACATGCATTTGACCAACTCCGGGCGATTGTCTTGACTAATCAACAGGTAAACCAAGTCTCAACCCCTAAACCATTCCCTAATCCGGGAAATGGTAAAAATGTGGTGGTAATTGATTTAGGACTAAAATATGGTATCTTGCGGCAATTAAATCAACGAGATTGCAACGTTACGGTTTTAACTTATTCAGCAACTGCCGATACTATTTTTAGTCTTGATCCGGATGGTGTGATTATTTCCACGGGTCCCGGGAATCCCAATGATTTACCAGCGGAAGTTATCGAAATGATTCAAACCGTACAGCGCAATAATATTCCTTTATTTGCGATTGGGTTGGGGCATGAAGCATTTGCAATTGCAAATGGTTGCCAAATTAGTGAACTAACCTCTGAGCATCATGGCGCTAATCATCCAATTTTATCGGTAATTACCGACGAAATAATGTACGCCTCACATGGTCAGGGATACACGGTAGACCCAGCAACCGTGAACCGCAAGGATTTAATTGTTACGCATTATGATATGATTGATCACTCAATTCAAGGTTTACGGCACCGGGACTTCCCCGCATTTAGCGTCCAATTTTTCCCTGATAGTTCACCAGGACCTCGCGAAGCAACCGAAATGTTTGATGAATTTATGGAAATGATGACGACAAGAGGGGGCCGTTAAGTTGGCTAGATTTCACGCAAGAAACGTTTTAATTATTGGTAACGGACCAACGCAAATTGGTCGCGATACGGAAAGCGAAGCAGCAGCCGCACAAATTGTTGAGATTTTTGCGCAAAAGGGACGTAATTTATTTTACGTAACCAACGATGCTAACTCCGTAATCCCGCAACTAGATGTGCCAATTAACTTTATCGTCACCGAATTAACGGTGAACAATTTAATCCAGATTCTTCGAGAACATGAAATCGACGTAATCTTGCCGGTAGTAGGTAATACTGGCGGGCTACAGTTAGCGGAGCAATTAAATGAGTCTGGGATCCTAAAAGAGCTTAATATTCGGACAATGGGCGTCACGACCACTACGATCCACAACATCAATAATCCTGAATTGATGAATAAAGTCCTGCGACATATTAAGGAACCAATTATTCCGACGACGGTAGTGGAAAACGAAAAAAACGCGGTTATGTTTGCTAAGCGAGTAGGGTTTCCGGTATTAATCAAACCGATTGCTTCCCTAACTAAGACAAACCGAATTAAATGCGATAACGAACACCAGTTACAAGAAGTGTTAGAGACGGCCTTCAAGGTCTCGACAACTAACCAAGTTGCCGTAGAAAAGAGCGTAGTGGGTTATAAAGAGATTGAAATGACCGTGATTAGAGACGCAGAAGGTTCGAAGCTACTTATTAATGGTGCCGAAGACCTTAACCCAATCGGTGTTCATTCGGGTGATTCGATTATCTTTAGTCCAACGCAAACGTTGACCGATACAGAATTTCAAGAATTGCGAGCTTCGGCATTAAAAATTACCGAAGTTTTGAAAATTAAGGGCGTTTGTCATGTCCAATACGCACTTGACCCGACGAACGGTAAGTACTTCGTAACACGAATCAATCCGTTCTTTGACCGGACTACGGCTTTTGCAGCGCGAGCAACTGGCTATCCCGTTGCTACAGTAGTGGCCGAGATCTTATTAGGAAAGAACCTTCGCGAAATTGAGCTAACCGGAGTGCAAAAACACGACGCCTTGGCATTAATTGAGCCTACGTTAGATCATATTGCGGTACGCTTTCCGACATGGTCGTTTGCTAGCTTTAAGAATGCGGATCAAGAGTTAAATACGAAAATGAAATCAACGGGAGCAGTAATGTCTTTCGGACGGAGCGCGGAAGAAGCTCTTCAAAAGGCGATTCGCTCAGTAGATTCAACGACAGCTGCGGAACAAGCGGCCCTGGACGAATCCCAATTGAGCGAAGCGCAACTGATTAACGTCTTGATCCACGAGCGGGCGGGCGAAGTTTACTATTTACTAGAGGCTTTACGACGAGGTTATACAGTTGACGAGCTTGCTGAAATGACGCACATTGACGCTTTTTATTTCTACAAATTACGGCATTTAATTAAAGTTGAAAACCGTCTAAAAGCCCACCATTTTGATGCCGAGGCTTTGCGAGAAGCGAAATACTTTGGCTTTGGAGACACACAAATTGCCCACCTCTGGCGCACCACTCCTAGTGCAGTACGCAAATTTCGGACGGAAACGGCGAAAGTATTTCCGACCTACAAAGGCGTTGAGCCTACCGCTGGGGAATTTCCGTACCTTACCAACACCTATTATTCAACTTTTGAAGATGAAGACGAGGCTGTGCAGATCTCCGGTAAAAAGGTGTTAGTTTTAGGCACAGCAAACAGCCAGGTGGGAACGAATAGTGCTGCAGAATATACCACTTTTCAAACCTTACGGCGGTGTAAGGCTTTAGGGTACAAAGTGATTTTGATTAATAATAACCCTAACGCAATTACTTTTAACCAGCAATTAGCGGACAAAGTCTATTTAGAACCCTTAACCGTGGAAAATTGTTTGAATATTATCCAACGTGAAAAGCCTGATAAAGTACTGGCTCAAGGGAAATGGCAAATTGTTACACAGTTAACCGAACAAAACATTGAAATCGCGCAAATCCCTCTAAGCCGAACAACGCGGTCAGAAAACATCGGAGCTGATTACATGGCGGTAATTAGTAAGATAAATGGTCAAACCCATCTATTTGGCATTATCGGGGTGGATCAGAATAGACTGTTTAGTTTTGCTGAGAACTCAGTCGTGGATCAACAGTTAGACACCTCGGCAATTGATGAGGAAGCTAATCAAATTGAACATGACGGAATCTTTTCGGTAATGTTGAAAAAAGAAGCTTCCGCGTTGAAGGTGATTAGTTGTGTACCGGTGGCGATCCAGGATTTACCATTCTTATCCCTTGCATTTAACCAAGATTTTGCAGGAATGATTACTGAAATTACGCTTACCGGAACGTACCAAATTGAAGAACACCCGGTCCGGATGGCTAGGTATCATTACGAACATGTTTATCCGTATAAGCAATTTGGGTTAACGCAACCACAAAAGGCGCCATACTCCTTAGCAATTGGTGCCAAACTAGAACAAGCTGACTCATAGTTTTAAGATTAGAGCATAAAAAAACTGTCATTATAAAGTCAATTATGAATACACCTGAGAACTTAACTTCTAAGTGTGTTCCGTTATCCGACTTAGTATGACAGTTTTTTTGAATTAGTTAGTTATTTTTCTGCATCAATTTTTGAACGACCGTAATCTGTGGGGTAACTTTTAAAGTACGTTGCCCTTCGTAAATCACAAATCCCGGTTTAGCACCATTCGGTTTACGGATATTCTTTACTGGTACGTAATCAACAGGTACGTTAGCTGAATTCTTTCCCTTTGAATAATATGCTGCAATTGTAGCTGCTTCAATCAGAGTTTGTTCTGACGGCTGGCTACTTTCTATGATAACGTGTGAACCAGGAATGTCCTTAGCATGTAGCCAATAGTAATCTTTTTTAGCGGTCTTCAGTGTTAAACGATCGTTTTGGGCATCGTTTTTTCCCACCAAAATAGGGGTTTGGTCGCTAGAAATAAACTGCTCCGGCTTACTAATAACGTTTTTGACACGTTTTTTAGGATTCTTTTGCTTACGAAGGTAACCTTCATTTTCCAACTCGATTTTAATTTCGGCCAAATCTTCTGGTTTAGCCAAATCAATTTGAGTTTCAATATTGTCCAGAAAAGCAATTTCACTTTCGGTCTGCGCAATCTGTTCGCTAACGTACTTGACGGCATTTTTTTCCTTTTGGTACTTTTTAAAATACTTTTGTGCGTTCTGCGACGGTGATAATTGGTTTGATAGTTTGATTGTGATTGGTTGATTCTGATCATAAAAGTTTGGTAATTCAACGGAGGTCATCCCACGCTTAATCTGGCTTAAATAGGTAGTTAATACCTCTCCTTTAATCCGGTAGCTATCAGCGTACTGGGTTTGGGCCATTGTATTTTGCAATTTTTTTAGTTTTTTACGATTTTTCTTTAATTCATTACGTACTACCCGAATTAATTGATGTCCCCGTTGCTGAACCCGATCCCGTTGGACTTTCTCAAAATAATATTGATCCAGCATTTCAGAAAGGCTATTAAAAGCTTGCAAATTTGGTTGATCCGCAGTTAACGTAGGCTGGATTGCCGAATAGGTTAACTTTTTAGCTTGAGACTCATAAATAAATCCTTTCGGGCTCGCATTGAAGCAATCTAAGAACTCGTGGACGACCGTTGCGGGAGTTTGTCCATTAATTAAGCGATAAGCTAATTCAAGGGCATTTTCTTTACCAAAACCTTGAAATGTGGCTTGAATTTGCTTAGCTAAAACTTCATAATTTGGGTAATCCCGAAGCAAATTGTCCCAGATTTGCTGGTTAGAGTCAGTAAAGGGGTTCAATAATTCTTGAGCGGGTGGGGTAATGTATTGTGCGCCCGGAACTAACATCCGATATCGGTTTTGATCAGCAGAAATGTGTTTGATCGTATCGATAATTTTTTGCGAACTGCCTAAGTACAAAATAACGTTACTACGCCGACCCATAATCTCAACTGATAGGATTACGTCTTCTTCGTCACCAATATCGTTGCGGTGTGAAAAATAGAAGTTAATAATACGGTCATTATCCAGTTGCTTAACCGACTTTAAAATAGCGCCCTCAAGGTGTTTCCGTAAGCTCATTACAAAATTGCTAGGAGTAGCGGGGTTGGATAGGGCTTGGTTAGTAACTTGAACACGTGCATAATTAGGGTGCGAGGAAATTAGTAAAGGAACGTTTTTCCGATTTGCTCGGATAGTGAGTACTAATTCACTTTGGTAAGGTTGGTAAATTTTAGCTACGCGACCACTTTCAAGACTACGTAACTCATTAACCATGGCGTGGGTAAATAAACCATCAAAGGCCATGTAATCAGTCCCTTCTAATAATTAATTACTAATTTCAAGTATACCGTTTATAGATTTTAGTTGCAAAGAATTTCTTATTTGCATTATACAACTAATTTGGTTGTATAATGCAATTCGAAGGAGAGGATCATTTATGCAAGCCAGTTTAACTGCCTTAGAGCAAATTGCTCATATTCGTAATAACTACTTAAAAAAATATTGTCATGAAATGGCGGGGACCGTTGCAGATTGGAAGATGGTGAATTACGTTAACGATGCTAGACTAACGACCTTAAATTTAGTGGAACTAAGCGGCTTAGATAAATCAACCGTTAGTCGCCAATTAAAACATGCTATCCAGCATAATTTTTTGCAAAAACAAAGTAATGAAATCGACCAACGTAAAAGTACTTTTACGTTGGTCGATAAAGGCGATACCTTAAGGACTTACGTTAACCAAAAAATGGCTGAGTTTGACCGGCATCTTTTTGATAACTGGAGTGAAGAGGAATCCGCCATGTTTCAAATCTTAATTAATCGCGTATTAAAAAACGCTTTAAAATAGGGCTATCGTGTCAAGTTATGGGAGCATTCAATAAAGAATTATGGTATAGTGATTGTTATGGATTTTAAATGAAGTAGGTGTACTAATGAAAACAGCTATTGTTACTGATAGTACTTGTTATTTAACGGATAAAGAAATTGAAGAAAATAATATCACGGTTGTTCCAATTCCAGTAATTATCGACGGAAAAAGTTATAAAGAAGGCGTTGATATTACTACCGAAGAATTTTACGAACGCCTGCGTACGTCGCAATCATTTCCTAGCACATCACAGCCTCCACTAGGAGAAATGATTGAACTTTACCAAGATTTAGCTAAACAGGGTTATGAAAATATCATCAGTATCCACTTAGCTAGTACGATTTCAGGTTTAGTGGCGAGCTTAAAGAGTCTAGAGGGGACCATTGACGGAGTTAACTTAGTAGTTTATGATTCTCAACTAACGATTCGCTTAATGGGAGTACTGGCGCTTGAAGCTGCGCGTATGGCAAAAGAAGATGCCGATATCAACGACATCATTGCGCGACTCGACTTTTTACGTTCGACATTTGACGAGTATTTTGTTGTGGATGATCTACAAAACCTTGTCCGCGGGGGCCGTCTATCTAACGCTTCTGCTTTCGTGGGAAGCTTATTAAAGATTAAGCCGATTTTAACTTTCAACGACAAGCACGAAATTGTCGCTTTCGAAAAGGTTCGGTCGCGTAAAAAGGCAATGGCACGGGTTGAAAAACTTTTTGCGGAGGCCTACAAATCAGTAGATTATCCTCTGCGAGCCGTAGTCATTCATGCCAATGATGAAAAGAGCGCGATTAAATGGCGGGAGAGCCTAAAAGAAAAGTATCCTAGCTTACCAATTGATATATCTTACTTTGGTCCTGTAATCGGAACCCATTTAGGTGAGAAAGCAATTGCTTTGGCTTGGTTAATTGATTACACAAAAAAATAAACGAATTACAGTTGGCTGCCAAGAGCTGCCAGAAGTAATCCGCCTAGTAAACTCGCGAGTGCGTAAAGCACCGCGAGTTTTTTTGTATTTGGTTGTTTGAATAGGGTGACTACCTCATTTGCAAACGTCGAGAAGGTTGAAAAACCTCCAAGGACGCCGCTAGTTAGCAAAATTTGGGTAAGGGGGCTGGTAACTACACTAGTTAAATAACCAATCAAAAAACAAGCTAGCATGTTAATTAAAAATGTTGACCAAGGGAAACTTTCAGAAAGGGCCTGCCGATTAATGAAAGTGGTTGCCCAAAAACGAAAAAGGGCGCCTAGAGCACTTCCAAGGCTCACAATTAATAAACTCATTACTCCCATTCCTTTCGATAATGATGCAAAATCTGTTTGCCGCCAATTTGGCCCGCATAGGCGCAAAGTACTCCCAGAAGAAGGGAAAGTATCATAAAGCTACCACCGTTAATCCATTGCAAATGTACCAGCAATTTATCTGAGGATAGAATAAATGTTGAAAAGGTAGTAAAGCCGCCCATTAATCCCGTCGTAAGCCCCACGTTAATAAAATCGGAAGTTTCTAACGCAGTTAATAGGCCCCCTGTTAGAATACCTAGAAGAAAAGACCCCAGGAGGTTAATGATTATTAAATCAAATGGAAAAGCAGTGGCACCGTGATGGAAAAATGACTGTAATAGCAGTCGCAAAGCACCGCCAATTGCTCCAAACAGAGCAACACTAACACTTTTTTTAAACAAATTAATTCAATCCCTTTCAATTGAAAATAAGCAACATTAAATAAAGTATCATAAAATAAGCGTTCATCATAGCAGGAAAGTAAGATTTCAGTATGATTACAATTAAGCCCTAGTGTCAACCTCAAAGGTTCAACTATGCTAAACTACTTTAGTAAGCTTAAATTTAAAGGGGTTACTTTGCATGTCAACAATTGAATTTCTTCATAGTATTGTGTGGATTTTGGTCGGAATGATTTGCGCGTATGGATTAACAATTGACCAGTTTCAACAAACATTAATCGCGCAGTACAGTTCACGGGTATTATATATATTTGTTATTCTTACGGGACTGTTTAATGTAGTTCACACAGTTGCCATGTCGCCATTATTAGTTTGGATACAGTTTATTTTAGAAATTATTACCATCGGATTATTTGACTTTTTGCTGACGTACAAACGCAATAAACGGGGCTTTAAAAGCAATTTTGTGATCCTGCTCATCTTTGCATTTGCAATTACATCGCTACTTGCGGTAGTGGTTCAGTATTTTTATGGCTAGTCGGACTGTAAAAGATGAAAATCTTATAAAATATCTTGTTGTGTTGACTTTTAGTAGACCCAAAACGTGTGCCAAAAGTCAGTTCGTTCCGCTTAACTAAAAATTGACCATTATGCCAAATTCAAGCATAATGGTCAATTTTTAGTTAATGCTCACAAGCTACCTAACTTTTAAATTTAGTTTTAACGAATGATTAGGTCGGATTCAATGGCAATTTGACGAACGTCCCCAGAGATTGCTAAACGTCCCGCAGCTTGTCCTAATTGGCGAAGATGGTGGTCAATAGTGGGAATTTTTAATAATTTCCCGGATATTTGATTTTCTTGGCCCATCATTTTCGGTAATTTCAATTGATTATCTATGTAATACTGGTAGACTCCAGCAATCACGTCATCGATGTTGCCAAAGATAAAATCTGGGTGGATTTGAGCGATCCGGGAAGCAGCTTGGTAAGCAACTGGATGACTATCAACTCCCTCAAAAATCAACTGGTCGTCTGGAAAAGTTTCGAAAACGTCTCGATAGGCTTGCAAAGTTACCTTACTAGTTGCACTAAGTTGGTAGGGCCGGCTTAAAGTAATGGCAATCTTAGAATACCGGTTTTTTTTAATCCAATTAAAAGCAGCCATGTAAGTCTTTTTTCGTAAAACATACGCCGCTGCAATTGGCGTAATCCCAGGGTCTTCACAGCAGATTACCGGACCGTATTTTTGATAGGCAGCTAAACGTGCCAATGGTAGCTTGTGTGAAGTAAAGATGAGCGCATCAAAAGCTTTGCGATGCAATTTTTCTAAGTATTTTTCTTCCAGTTGTTCATCGTAACGCGATTCTAGCACAGAAACGTGATAGTCCGCAGCAAAGGCGGTATCCATAATTCCGTTAATTAATTCAGTAAAGAACGGGTGCTGCATTTGTGGGATTACGATACCGATCGTATTAGATTTACCCTTACTTAAATCGCGAGCAAGCGCGTTGGGTACGTAATCTAGTTCGTCGATAACTTGTTGGATAGCTTGCTTTGCCGATTGGGATACGTAACCAGTCTGATTGAGAAAGCGGGAAACGGTGGATGCCGAATACCCAGATTTTTTAGCAATGTCTCTAATGTTGGTCATGTAATCCATCTCCTAATCCTGATAAGTCTATTTTAATATATGAAACGCGTTTCATAACAAATTAGGTAAAAGGGAACCCGTTCCAGTTGGCAAAATAAAGTATTGCACTTGATATGAAACCGATTTCCCCCTTTAAACTCCAAGGTAAAGGGGGAGATTTATATGTATACGTATTTTGAAGTAATTGCTGGTAGTCATAGTCAAATGTATTATGCTAACCTTAAATGCCATAATGGATATTTGGTTATTTCCAGCACTAGTAAGTTTAATTGTTCAATAAAGCTCAGCGATATTATTTACGTAACCCAAAGTGATTTTCTAGGTACTAAAGTATATTCCTTTAATTACCAGGGCACGCAGCTGAAATTTTTCGAAAATGGGCTAGGGATCGGCGAATATTTACGAAACCAATTTAAAGATGTCTTAGTTAAGCTTTAAAGTTAATACTCTTAAAAGGCTACAAAATGTATCCTGACAATTGTTTTTTTGTTCAAAAAAACTTATCATCATTTTAGGTACATCAATGTGCAATTTGAATGAAAGGTGATGAGATGACTATGAACAAAAAATTTAAGTTCAAAATGCCATCCGCGTATACCGTTTTAGTATTTATTATCATTATGATCGGTATTTTAACGTGGTTCATTCCAAGCGGTCACTACGCAATGGACAAAGCGGGGCGGATTATTGCTGGAACTTACCAGCAGACGGGATATCGTCCCCAAGGCATTTGGGATATTTGTATGGCCCCAATCATTGGAATGATCGGGAACAAGTACACGGACGGTGCCATTTCAATTTCCTTATTCATCCTGGTAATTGGGGGATTTTTAGGAGTGGTTAATAAAACCGAAGCCTTAGATAAGGGGATTAATCAAATCGTCTACAAGCTACAAGGGCGTGAAAAAGCACTCATTATTATTTTAATGATTTTATTTTCCCTTGGGGGCACAACTTTTGGAATGGGGGAAGAAACCATTGCGTTTTATCCCTTACTAATTCCAGTAATGATGAAAGTAGGCTTTGATTCCCTTACTGCAGTTGGGATTGCGTTAATTGGTACGCAAATTGGATGCTTAGCTTCCACGGTTAATCCGTTTGCTACCGGAGTTGCTTCCCAAACGATTAATATCTCGATGGGAGACGGATTATTTTCTCGGATTCTCTTGCTAGTTCTATTCGACGTGATTAGTATTACGTTCGTTTATCGCTATGCTACTAAGATTAAAAAGGATCCTACTAAATCTCTGGTTTATGGTCAACGCGAGGCCGATCAGAAGCGCTTTTTACAAGGTTTTGATGAGAATCAGGCTGCTGAGGCTGAAAAGTTAACCAAGGCGCAAAAACGGGTGCTTTTCATCTTCTGTTTAACTTTCGTACTCATGATTATTGCTTTGATTCCGTGGAGTTCAATTAACCCAAACTTTACTTTTTGGGACCAGTCGGTTAAGTGGCTAACTGGAATTCCGTTCCTTGGCAAGTTACTTGGAACGGATATTGTACCGTTTGGTAGCTGGTACTTTAATGAAATTACCATGCTTTTCATCGTAATGTCGGTTGTGATAATGTTTGTAACCCACATGAAGGAAAGTGAATTTATTGAAGCCTTTATGAATGGAATGAGCGAGCTATTAAGCGTAGCAATCATTGTCGCCGTTGCTCGGGGAATCCAAGTAATTATGAATGATGCTGCAATTACAGATACCGTTCTTCACTGGGGTGAAATGGGGCTCAAGTCGTTACCAAAGACTGTTTTCATTATCTTGACGTACTTGTTCTACATTCCAATGTCGTTCCTAATCCCATCTACTTCTGGATTAGCATCGGCAACAATGGGAATCTTAGGTCCAATGGCGAACTTTGCTCACGTTGCAGAAAGCACCGTAGTAACTGCATTTGAAGCTGCTTCAGGCTGGGTAAACTTAATTACGCCAACCTCTGGGATCGTGGTCGGTGCGTTAGGAATTGCGCATGTTAACATTACCGTTTGGTGGAAATGGATGGCTAAATTGATGGTCGTTTTATTGGTTGCCACGTGTGTATATTTAGCAGTACTTGCAATTATCTAAAGTTAACCTAATTAAATAAAAACACGTACTTTGTCAGCGCATTAAATTTAACGCTGTAAGTGCGTGTTTTTTATATGCTACTTAAAAATGATTGTATAGCATTAAGAAACTACATAGCAGAACGTTAACCGCCAATTTAACCGTTGTAAACAGCTTAGCTTGGTACAAATAAAGAATGCAAAGCTATCTGATCTGAGACAAGTCAAATTTCTACGCATCCTGGTGAAAGGAAGAGTGGGGACCATTAAAGTGAAGATGAATTGCTACTGAATTAGTTTTCTTTTTCTAGTTTACATAATATATATTATTGAAAGTAACGTACAAATTTAATAATGGTCTGATTTTATAAGTAATCTAAAAAATCCATGATTACTACAAAATTTAATAAAGTATAAATAAATACTCTTCTTGTAATAATCATGGATTTTTTGAGCTGCTACTACGCTTAAACTATTTGGTTAGTACGATGCCTGCTAATAAGTGTTATCTGTATAGTAAGTTGTGTCTAGTCCCGCAGTATTATACGTGGTGCTGTTAAGATTGCTAAAGAAATCAGTGTTCAATTCGTTGAGCTTAGTTTCTGTATTGTGCAATTTCTTAGATGTTAATCCAAGATTTTTGCGCAACTGGTCTGACGCGCTTTGTAAACTAACAGTATCAATTACTTGATAAGAACTTCCGTTGATCCAAGCTTCTCGGCCAACGAGTTGCTTTGTCACGACGTGCTTAGTACATTGATGGTAATGGCTAATTAATTTTTCGATTTGCTGCGTAGTTAAGTCGGTACTAATATGCGAGCCTAATTTGTTCATCAAAGTTGGTATCCTAAACATATATTGTGGAGACTGCAATTTGTGGACGATCTGCATTAAAACTTCTTGTTGTCGTAATTGTCGTCCATAGTCCCCACGCGGATCCTGATAACGCATCCTGGTGTAAGCTAAAGCTTTTTCACCATTCAGATGATGGGTACCCTTTGGGATTGTTTGACCATCAAAGCTAACCACAATGTCAGTTTTGACGGTCACCCCGCCCACAAAATCAACTAACTCTTTTAAAGCGCCCATATCAATGGTTACACTGTAATCAAGTGGCATACCTAAAAAAACGCTCACAGTTTTCTTAGCAACTGGTGCTTTACCAATCTCATAAGCAGCGTTGATTTTCTGAACGTCTTTTTTAGCATGTTTGGTCTTAATTTCGGCCAAAGAGTCCCGTGGGACTGAATAAAGCAACGTCTGCTTAGTGCGTGGGTTTAGCGTTGCAACCATCATTGAATCGGATAATCCTCTATCAATCCGGCCGTCAGATCCCGTATCAACGCCTAATAGTAGAACCGAGAACGGCTTTTGCTGATTAATTTTATTGGATACCGAAGAAGTACTAGTTTTTATCGTCTTAAACGCTTTATATTCGTAAAACTTAAAAACTAGTACTCCAATCACCGAAAGCACCAACACCATTGTTGCTACATAACCAATTACTTTTTTCGCTTTCATAATATAATCCCTCCAATCTTAGAAAACCTATTAAACCCATCTATAAATACAAACTTACCTACGTTATATTTAAAATTCCTATACAATCGATTTTATTCAGCATCGTCCCAGAATTCATATTTTGACGGGCTAAAATTTGTTAAATGAAGCCCTTGTAACGACGAATATAGGTTGATTTAACGACTGTAGCAAGCGCAAGATAGCTAAAGATTGTTATTACTAACCAAATCCAATAGCTGTCTGGTACAGCGGTCAAGCCTAAACTTTTGCCAATCGGAGTAAATGGAATAACGGTGCCGATGACAATACACAAACTCGTGGTTATCGTTAGGACGGCTGAGGCACTGCTTTGAATAAACGGAATTTTGGCGGTTCTTAGCGCGTGTAAAACCATGGTTTGGGACCAGAGCGACTCGATAAACCAGCCGCTTTGGAAAAGCGCGATGAAATACATTTGATTTGGATGGGTCAAATGTATAAAATCACCGCCCACAATCGCGGGACAGATAACGAAAAACATTAGTAGATAGGTGGTGATGTCAAAGATGGAGCTAGTCGGACCAAACCAAACCATAAATTTGCCAATACTGTTAACTCGCCATTTTTTAGGCTTTTCTAAATAGTCTTTGTCCATCGTATCCCAAGGAATTGACATACAAGAAAGGTCATAAATAAAGTTTAATAAAAGAATCTGAAGGGGTAGCATTGGCAAAAATGGCAGGAAGATGCTTGCAATTAATACGGAAAACATATTTCCAAAATTAGAACTTGCGGTTGCTTTAATATACTTCATGATGTTGCCAAATACTTCTCGACCAATTAATATTCCATGCTTCAAAATAACCAAGTCGCTTGCCGTTAAAATTACGTCAGCAGATTCTTTTACTACGTCTACAGCCGAATTGACGGATATTCCAACATCAGCCGCTTTAATTGCTGGAACGTCATTAATTCCATCGCCTAAAAAGCCCACGGTGTGTTTATTTTTTCTTAACGCCTTTATGATTCTCCGCTTGTTTTGCGGGGTTAGTTTTATAAAAACATTATTTTGGGTGACTACCGGGCCTAGTTCCTGGTCAGTTAAGTGATCAATATTTTCACCGCTTACTATGCCAGTTACCCTTAAGCCGACTTGTTGACAGATTGATTTAGTCACAATTGCATTATCCCCCGTCAAAACTTTGATGGTAATCCCCTTTGACTTCAAGGCTGATAGGGCTTGCTTAGCAGTCGGTTTAGGAGAATCTAAGAACGATAGAATTCCGATAAAGCTGAGGTTGGTTTCATCTTTAACGGAACAAGCGTTCGGTGTGGTTGCTAAACGCTTATGCGCAACTGCCACCACCCGTAAACCAGCTTGGTTTAACTGGCTAACTTGCCTTAAAATTTCGTGCTTGATTTCTATTGTTAGCGGGACCAAGCTACCTGTAGAGTAAACCGTATTAGTGATTTCAAGCATCTCTTCTACCGCACCTTTGGTAATTAGTTCGTAATGGCGCTGGGATTGATCTTTAAGAATAACGGTCATTCGCCGACGCTCAAAGTCGAAAGGAATTTCATCAACCTTTTGGTAATTAGCTGCTTGAGCTTTAACTTCCGGTTTAGCTGCGTCGATAACGGCCTGATCCAACGGATTACTAAAACCAGTTTGGTAACGACTGTTTAAATACGCCCATTTTAAAGTTTCTTCGTCCGTCGTCCCCTTCCAATTTAAATAATGGTTTAAGGAAAATTGATTTTGGGTTAACGTACCCGTCTTGTCCGTGCATAGGACGTCAACTGCTCCTAAATTTTGAATTGCTTTTAGATTTTTAATGATCGTTCCACCCTTGGCCATTTTAGTTGCTCCCTTAACCAAATTGGTAGTAACGATCATTGGTAGCATTTCGGGGGTGAGCCCGACCGCCACTGAAAGACCAAATAGCAACGCTTCTAGCCAATCTCCTTTGGTTAAACCGTTAATTAGGAAAATAACGGTAGTCATTATTACGGTGAATTTTATAAAAAGGTACGAAGTTTTTCGAATTCCTAGATCAAAGTTAGTTTCGGTCGGCGTAATTGATGCCGAATGGGCAATTCCGCCGAATAAAGTTTGGTTTCCAGTCGCTATTACCACTCCTTCAGCTTGCCCGTTAGTGACGTAACTTCCCATAAATACTAAGTTTTCGTAGTCCGTTTCGCTTTTAACGTTTTTCTTAGATTGCAAATGGTTCTTTTCCACTGGATAGCTTTCGCCGGTGAGTGATGCTTCAGAAACCAATAAATCTTTCGACTTAATTAATCGCATATCAGCAGGCACCATGTCTCCGACAGAAAGTTGTACGATATCCCCGCAAACCACGTGATCTACTGGAATTTTTTGGATTCCGCTCGCCCTTTTGACTGTGGTGACGGATTTAATCATGGTTTTTAATTGTTCTACGGCTTTTGTAGACCGTAACGACTGTATAAGGGTCATTGTTCCGCTTATAATTACCATTCCAAAAATTATTCCGCTCCCCAGATAGTTACGTTCCCCAGGTGGAGCTAAAACTACATCGGTAATAAAGGACACTAAGCCAATGCAAATTAAAACAATTGTAAACGGCGTAATGTAGGCTCCTAAGATTGTACGGATAATTGATTTTTTCGCATTATCCGTTAGTTTATTAGGGCCAAATCGATTGCGCATTTTTTGAACCTGGGTTTGCTTAAGGCCCGTCGTCGTGATATTAAAGTCTTTAAATAACTCACGAATACTTGCCTTAGCAAATTTTTCGTAATTTGGTTTTAAATTGGTCTTACCTACATTTCTCATTTTTCTCCCTCCTTAAAAACCTATAAAAGTTGTTGAGGTGGAGACTTCAGGGCAAATAAAAAACGACTTTTTGCCCCGAAGCTCAGCAAAAAGCCGCATTTAGTTTATAGTAAGTAAACGCTGATCTATTCGTTGAGCTTTAGCACTATACAACGTAAAAATTTTCCAATTTTAGCTACCTTAAGAAAAGCCTTGAATTCGACAATTCCTGTTCTACCCATTAGTGTCTCTCGACATTTTTGGGCAGCAGCCTATGTTTGTATAGGAGCCTCACCTAACAAATGTATTCAATTAAAACAGAGTACCCTGTTATGGTTTCATCATACTTTATATTTACAAATAAAACTAACGCAAACCAAACACTTAACTAATTATTTATATTTTTTCTTGACGGTTAATAGTAATAATTTTGGGAAAGGGACCTCCCTTGTTAAATCCCGACTAAATTATATAAAAAGAGCGACTAAAAAAACACTTTTTTGATTATGCTTTTTAGTATTTATAAAGTTATTCTTCAAGAGGTTTGCTCACGGTAATGGGAGACTGTTGCATGTAAAATAATTAATTGTTACCCTAATAAAGATATGCAAAACGTGAAGATAAGTGTAGAAAGAAGGTTTGAATAATCGAATATAAGGACTTTATCTCATGTGTGACAGTAATTAAATTAGGACGTTTTTCTTAAAAAATAATAAATAAAGGAAGTATAAAAATGAAAAACGTCCAAAAACAAGTTCCATCTTTAATGATTATTATCGCATTAGTGGGCTTCCCACAAATTAGTGAATCCATCTTCACTCCCGTCCTCCCTGCCCTGAGTGCTAATTTAAATGTAGCCGATCGGACTGGTCAATTAGTAATGAGCACTTACTTTATTGCTTTTGCAGCGGGGGTATTATTTTGGGGGAAGCGTTCAGATGTCAAGGGCCGCAAACCTGCGATGTTAGAGGGCTTATTAGTCTACCTTGTCGGCAACGTCGGACTATTTTTTGCGCCTAATTTTATAGTCATGATTTTCTTTAGATTGATCCAATCTTTCGGAGCTAGCGTGGGTTCGGTAGTGACCCAGACAATCATGCGAGAAAGTTTCTCGGGAAGTAAGGGAGCTAAGGTTTTCGCTAACGTGGGTGCGGCCTTGGCCCTCTCCCCTGCGATTGGTCCCCTGCTTGGTGGATACGCCCAAACTTACTTTGGCTATCGAAGCGTTTTTGGTGTGCTAATCGCTGTTGCAGTTTCATTGATAATTTATACCGGGGCGCGGTTGCCAGAAACCAATCCGGCAATCGGTGTTAAAGGACCCAAAATTTCTTTGATTGCGGTAGTTCGGCGTCTTTTTACAGATCGTAATGTATTGGCCTATGGTTTATTGATCAGTGGAATTAACGGAATTTTATTTAGTTTCTACGCGGAAGCACCGTTTATTTTTATTGATCATTTTCGTTTCTCACCAGTCCAATATGGAATCATAGGTATTATAATTGCCTTATCCAGCATCATTGGTGCCATAATGGTTAACAAGTTAGTCTTAATCTGGTCGCCCACTAAGATTATTAAATTAGGTTTAATTTTTTCTTTATTTGGCGGACTATTTATGTTTCTAACGGTTTTACAAGATTCAGTAATCGGATTTATTACTGGTACCTTTATTGTTTTCTTAGGTTTATATACTGTACTCCCCCTTTCCTTAAACCTTGCTTTAGTAGGTTATGAAAAAATTATTGGGGTGGCTAGTGGAATTTTTAGCTTTGCTTATTACCTAGTGATTAGTTTTCTAACCTATCTAATTAGCGTGTTCCACACTGGCTGGGTCGGCATTTTACCAATTTATATTTTTATAGTAGTTGGGATCATGACCCTGGTTTATTGGCTTAGGTTTAATAATCAGTAAAGCCTAATTCGTTTAAAAATAATAATGATTAGCTATTAATTTGGTTAATGAAAGACCATCAACTGAGGATATACAAATTATTAAGCAAATGGATTAATTAGTAAGTACCTTGCGTGCTCCTAAGTTACCTTTTTTACGGCTTATAATTTTGGATATTGTTCGGGGATGGTCTTTTTATATTAGACTAAATACGGTAGATGATTTTTGAATTCTAAGCTTTATACAAATGAATGCCTAGTTGACATTTAAAACATAAAATAAAAACAATACCCTCTATTGAATAAAGCGCTTTCAAGGGATACACTTAGGATATAAATAAAAAGGAAGGCGACATTTCATGAAAACTATCATTTACGTACATCCCTGGGAAGGCAGTTTTAATCACGCAATTCTTGAAAATGTGAAAAAGAAATTTGACCAAAAACATGAGGATTATCAAGTAATCGATTTGTATAAGGATCAATTTAACCCTACTTTTTCCGCTGAAGAACTGAGCATGTTCAATGCTGGAGATACTCCTTATCTAAAGGTTAAAGAGTATCAAAAAATGATCAAAGATTCTTCAGAATTAGTCTTCATCTTTCCAATTTGGTGGTTCTACTTGCCAGGAATTTTAAAGGGCTTCTTTGACAAAGTGATGTTGAAAAAATTTGCTTACCAAGTCGACGAACAAGGCACCTGGACGGGGCTCTTAACCAATATTAAGAAAGTAACCGTCATTACTACGGCTTCCATGACTAAGGAAATTTTAAAAGCTAGCGGTGATCCAATTCAAGGATTGTTTATTAACGGCACCTTAGGATCCGTGGGGATTACGCCTGATAAAGTTACCTGGCTGCATTTCGGAAACGTGGAAACTGCATCTCCAGATGAACACACTGCGTTCTTAGAAAAAATACTTGATTAGATATAAAAACAGCCCTGGTAACCAAAGATGGTTATCAGGGCTGTTTTTGATTATTACCTTATAACAATAGGTTATTTATTTAATTTTAATTCATTTTCTAAATTAATCATTTCTATGACACCACTAGCACATTCAATTCCTTTATTACCCGATTTGCCTCCTGCCCTATCCAAGGCTTGATTCATACTATCAGTCGTTAGTATCCCAAACATTACTGGAACTTTGTTATTTAAGCTTACCTGACTAATTCCACTCGAAACTTCGTTACATACGTAATCATAATGAGAAGTTTCACCGCGAATTATAGCACCTAATGAAATTATGCCGTCTACTTTACCCGAATTACTTAATAGCTTGACTACCCGTGGGATTTCAAAGGCTCCTGGAACCCAATAAACTATTATATTATTAGCTTCCACTCCCAGCTGTTCTAAACCTTGTTTAGCTCCATCTAATAATTTTCTAGTTACTAACTCATTAAACTTAGCAACAACAATACCAATTTTTTTACCTTTACCATTAAGTTTTCCGTAAGCTTCTCTCATACTATCAAACCTCCGTAAGCAAATGATGCATTTTTTGTTTTTTTGTTTTTAAATAACTCAAATTATTATCATTAGGATTCATTTCAAGCGGAATCCTCTTCTCTATATGAATTCCATATTTAGTTAATTGGGTAATTTTATCGGGATTATTAGTTAACAACTCAACTTTAGAAATCCCCTTTTGTTTCAAGATAGCTGCAGCAATGTCATATTCTCGTTCATCAGCTTGAAATCCCAGCTTTAAATTAGCATCTACAGTGTCTAGTCCGGCTTCTTGTAACATATAAGCCTTTAATTTATTGGTTAACCCAATTCCACGGCCTTCCTGACGCAAATATAAAACAGCTCCTGAGCCCTTTTTTTCAATTTGCTGTAAACTAGCTATTAACTGATCTCCGCAGTCACATCGTAATGAACCAAAAACATCCCCGGTAAGGCATTCCGAATGCAACCGTAATAGTAGCGAATCCGCGTGTTTTAGCTGGCCTTTAGATATTAATAAAGTAGGCTCTTGGCTATTTGGGGTTTCAAATGCTTCTAAATTAAAATTTCCATATTTAGTTGGCAAATTAACTTTTGCGACGCTTTTAACGAGTTGCTGATCTTTTAATAATCGGTAGTACTTGATTTCTTTTACCGTAATTAAAGGCATCTGCAACCCTTCTGCTAGTGACTTGAGATCTTTTTTTCTGGCCATCTTACCGTTTTTTTTCAAGATTTCCATGATATAAGCGGCTGGAGTGCTATTAGCAAGTTTAGCTAAATCAACAGCGGCTTCAGTGTGTCCTGGTCGTTCTAACACACCACCCTTTTTAGCAATTAGCGGGAATATATGGCCTGGATGATAAAAATCATCATACTTTGATAGTGGATCAACTAATTGTTTAATAGTTTTAGCGCGATCATACGCTGAAATGCCAGTTGTGGTACTTTTAGCATCAGTACTAACAGTAAAAGCAGTCCCGAACGCATCCGTTGAGTCGTCAGTCATCGAATGGAGGCCTAATTTTTTAGCTAAATCTAAACTCATTGGAACGCATAATAACCCACGTGCATGAGAAATCATGGTATTTACGTTTTCAGGGGTAACATGTTCAGCTAGCCCCACCATATCACCCTCTCCTTCACGTTCAACATCATCAGCAACGATAATTAATTGACCTTTTTTTAAAACCTGAAGAGCTTCTTCCACTCGCGTAAGTACGTCTTTTTTAACCATTAAAATCCCTCTTTTTGCTAAGAATATACTTGCCTAAAATATCAGTCTCGACATTTACTTGATTTCCAATCTTTAAGTATTTAAAAGTAGTTTCTTTAATTGTGTGCGGTATCAAGCTAACGATAAAATGGTTTTCAATAACTTTTACAATGGTTAAGCTGACGCCATCTAGAGCAATCGACCCCTTTTCCACGATGTATTGTTTGAAATCATTACCGATAGTGAATTCAAAATCTATGGCGTTGTCGTCGACGACCTTTTTAATCAAAGTAGCCGTAGTGTCCACATGTCCTAAAACAAAATGGCCATCTATTCGATCAGTTGGCAAAAGCGCAGGTTCAAGATTTACTTTTGTGCCAACTCTAAACCTGTTAAATGCGGTTCTTTTAGTAGTCTCGGGCATAACATCTACTTGAAATCCGTCCGTAAAAATTCTTGTGATTGTTAAACATACTCCGTTTACCGCGATACTACCTCCGATTTTGCTATTAATCTCTTTTACTAATGAAGTAGTAATTTTTATTTTAGAAGAGTTTTGATGTCGATCGATTTGAGCAACCGCCCCATAATCATTAATAATCCCTGTAAACATTTACATTCTCCTTAACTTAAACTTCGTATCTAACCCAATGAATTCTCGGCTGACTAACTGAAAATTCGATGATTGTGCAGCTTTTCCCTGAACAGCTGGTAATCCTTGACCGCCAAAGATTTTGGGCGCTACATAAACAATAATTTCGTCAACAAGATTGCTAGCTATAAATTCAGCATGTAAGTGACTACCACCTTCGATTAAAAGACTCTGGACCCCAATTTTAGCTAAATATTCTGCAATTTTTTTAGGATTCCATTTAGAATCGATAACGATGTTAATTCCTTTAGGCCATCTCTTTTTTGTAACCGTCCGGGAAAGTACAATTGTTTTTAAATGATCTTGAAATATTTTTAAATTGTTTGGCAGCTGGTCGGCATTATTAGCTACAACGACTCGCCAAGGTTGGTAAGGCGTATTTATATTTCTAACAGACAGCGATGGATTATCAGTCAATGCTGTATTTTCGCCCACCAAAATAGCTTGATTTGTAAGGCGTAACTGTTGACTATCCGCGAAAACTTCATTCCCAGTGATAAAGCTTCTCAGATTAGATTGGCGATTAATTTTTCCATCTAATGTCATAGCATATTTAACGGTAATGTACGGCCGGCCACGGTTATAGTAAAAGTTATATTTTAAATTTTCTGGTAATTTCAAATTTAAATTTGTTACTTCAATCCCCGCATTTTTTAAAATCGAAACTCCCTTACCTGACACTAATGGATTAGGATCCAGCTGGCCAATGACAACTTTTTTAATACCAACCTCAACTAGCCTAGTCGCACAAGGAGGGGTTTTGCCAAAGTGGCTGCACGGTTCCATACTCACATACATTGTGGCGCCAAAGGCTGCGTTGATGTTTTCTAACCGGTTTAACGCATCAATCTCCGCGTGCTCTTTACCGAATTGATGATGATATCCCGTAGCTAAAATTTCACCGTTCTTAACGATAACAGCCCCAACTAATGGGTTGGTCCACGTTTTGCCCTTTCCTTTCAAAGCTAATTTAAAAGCTAAATCCATAAAATCTTGTTTAGTAATCAAAATCACCCCATATAAAAAGCCCCGCACTATAAAGTGTGGGGCGGATTTTTGATAGCCAAAAAGATTTCATACGAGAGTATGCCAAAAAGCATACAAAAAGAGTACGAAATTTTCGCGTTTTTTCTTCTCCCATCCAGACTATACTGTCGGTCCTAGACTTGCACTAGGTCAACCGCAAAAAAAGCGGGTCACGGACTTCAACACTGAGTTGTCACCGTCGGTCGGGAATTACACCCTGCCCCGAAGAAATCTATTCAGTTTTCGAAACAGAGTTTACTCTTTAATAAAAGTTTAGTCAAATACAACTAAACAAACTTTGTATTTTTATTTCTCCCAATGTCCAGTTTTAACCCGATGGTACACCTGAGCGCCAAAAAATACTAAATAAGATAGCCCTAAAAATATTAAAGCTCCGGTAATGATACTTGGCATTTAACTCACGCTTCCTTTGCTTGATTTTATTTTGATTGATGATATTATAATAGAAAAGGCAAGGGGTGCCTCCCTTGCCACGCCGATGGGTTTTAATGTGCGAGCTAATTACTTAATGTGATTAGCTTTTTTTATTATCTCGTAAGCTTTAGCCAGAAGCAAAATGCCCCGGCATACCACGTAGAAAGCAAGCGCCCACGCCATTAACAATCCCTTTCAAGTTATTCATATCTGACACCTCCACGCCTCTGGATTTTTTGAGGGGTGCCATATAAAAACTCAAACGGCGGCAATTTTTCGGGGGTTGCAGATCCCCTACTTAATTACGTATCCGATTATATCATTTTGTTCCGGCTGATCACATTTCCTTCCGCTTTTTAAATCTTCCCAACTTTATTAAATAAAAAAGAGCGCGAAACAAACTAACTTTTGTCTCACCCTCACTGAAATAGCTTTTTAAGATTTTTATCCAATTACTCATCATTTAGTGTGGTTAAAGCTAACTACCAAACCAATACCCATTTTGGATGACGTCCAACATTTTAGCTAGTTGAACCGTTTCGGCAATGTCGTGGACTCGTAAAATCCGGCCACCATGCAGATACATATATGCCTCAGCCACCAGCGTTACCGGGAGCCGGTCTTCTTTTGGTAACCCGAATAATTTAGCCCCAAACCCTTTTCTCGAAATGGCAATCATCATGGGCCGGTTTAGGTAATTAAACTGGTCGATATTTTTCATCATCGCGTAGTCTTGGTAGCCATCCGCTTTTTTCGCGTAACCAATCCCCTGATCTAACGCAATTCGATTAATATTAATTCCGTTTTGAACTAGCGTGGCAATATTTTCTTCAAAGAACGCCTTCATTTCTGCCGTAAGGTTATCGTAATCTTTATTACGCGCGCTGTGCATCGTTAGCAGTCCAATATTAGAATTACGCATCAGTGCCATCTTTCGTTGGTCATCGGTAAAGGCGTTGACGTCATTAATGATATCGATATAATCGATCACCCGTTCCATTACCGCGTATTTATAAGTATCAATCGCTACTGCCACTTGACTAAAGTTCTTTTGAATTAGGTCGAGTACCTGGGTAACTCGTTTGAGCTCTTCCTCCGGGGGAATTTCTACAAAGCCTGGCCGAGTAGTTTGGCCACCAACTTCGATAACGTCTACTCCAGCGTCAACCATTTCAGACACCCGTTTTAAGATTGCGGTTTCACTTTGATACCAGCCGCCATCGTAAAAAGAATCGGGAGTAACATTTAAGATCCCATAGATTACGGGACGTTCAGTAAGGTTAAATTCAAAGCGACCAGCTTGCCACAGCACCCGGTACTTTTGATTTAGATCGTTCATTTGTTGGTCTAAACTCGGGTCATTAAAAATTTCCGTCAATTTTTCCTTAAAAAGGGCTAAGTTAACCCGTGGTAAAAGTAGGTCTACTCTTAGCCCCTCCACTGTATGAATTAAATCCATCTGGTCTAATAGTTTGGCTAACAACCTTAACTTCGCAGCGTCATCAGCAATTACCTTTAACGCTAAATAACGCTGCCGGTTAAGCAGGTCATCCCATATTTTATTTTCCAATTGACTGCTAAATTGTAAATGCTGTTCGTAGATTTTCATAACTGATTCCTTTATATAAAGTAGCTGTCCAATAAATTCTGAACCGCCTTTGTCCGATGCAATAGCGGTATTTTTTCGTCGTTAGGCAGTTCCGCTAGCGTAGCGTTTTTTTCCGGAACTTCCAATATTAAATCAAAACTTTTCCCATTGTTTCCGCGGGGTTCGGCACTAATTTGACCAACAAATTTACCGGTTGCCTTAAGGACGTGAGGTTGGTCTACCGCCACCAAAGTAGACTGCATGGTTACTTCCCTACTTTGATTGGCAACCATCTTTAAAATTTCTTGGTTCAACGCCGAATCCGTAGTTTGGTCCATGTGTAAATCTCGCGAAGTAGTGATTCCTAAACTTTGGGGGCATGCTTTTAACATCATCCCAGTATCGTCAGCCACAATCCACTTTCCCGGAAGTTTTTGAGCAATCCAGTTGGCCTTGGTAAGCGCATTTTCGGAATAACTTATGGTACCTTCCTTAGGAAAATCAACTCGCCCTAGCAAAGCCTGGTACGAAATCGCCTGCTGCCCAAACCATTCAAAAATCTGAATCAGTTCCCTAGTTTTATTTCTATTATTGGAAGCAATTATAAAGTTAGTTGGCATTGGAAACATTCGGTACCTCCAGCTCCTTGATCAAATAAAACGAACCGGTAACTACAATGGCCGTTTCTGCATCAGCTAATGTTAAAGCCTGTTGCAAAGCGGTATATAGGTCACGATAACTACCCACGACTTTATTGTCTAACATGGTCTGAATCGTTGTCGGACGTAGTGCTCGGGATGGATTGTCTGGTTGAACCGCAAAAATCCGATCGGCCGCTTTAGCATACAAGTGCAACATTCCTGAGTAATCTTTGTCTTTTAAGAAGCCTAAAATAAAAAATAATTTGTGATTGGCGTTCAAATTGGACAATCCCTTAAGCAGGGCTTGAGTACCGTCCACGTTATGAGCCCCGTCTAAAATAACCAACGGATCCCGTTGCAAAACTTGAAATCTACCCGGAATCTGAATATGCTGCATCATTTCGATTAGTGGTTGCCAATCATTAATCACTTGCTGATTAAACAGCCATTCGTAAACTGTTACCACGGTCGTTAAATTATCAATTTGGTAATCGCCCAGCAATTTAAACGTCGTTGCTGCAATGTTAGTGGTCTTGGCATGCAGACTAACTTTGAACCCAGTTATCGAGCGCTTTATCACTTGAATTGTTCCCGGAACTGCTTGAATTACCGAAGTGGCACGTTTTTGAACCGCCTTTTTTTCAAGGATTGTCCGCACCTGCTGCGTTTGTTTGGGAGCGATAAAGACGGTTGCATCTTTTTTGATAATTCCCGCCTTATTTTGCGCAATTTGTTCTAAGGTATCGCCTAAAATTTGTACGTGGTCGTAATCAATGTGGGTGAAAACGACCGCTGCGGGATGTTCAATAATGTTGGTTGCGTCATTTTCGCCACCGAGTCCTGCTTCGATAATTGCCCACTCCACACCATTTTCAGCAAAATATTCCAACATAATCAACGTAAACCATTCAAAGATTGAAATACTTGCCGGTGCGATAGCTGAGGGAAGTTTTTGCGTGATTTTTTCGTATAAAGCCACAAAAGCTTCTTTTTCAATCATCGAGCCGTTAATTTGAATTTGTTCGCGCTGGTCAATCATTGCCGGGCTGGAAAAATGGCCCACCCGATAGCCCGCGTTTTCGAGACTTTTTGCAAGCATAGCGCCTGTAGAACCCTTCCCGTTGGTCCCCGCTAAGTGGATGATTCGATAATTTAAATCAGGATGTCCTAAGGCTGCGAGGACTGTTTTTAGTAATGGAATGCGATCTTGGTGGCTAACCAGCATGTTATGGTTTAATTTTCGAATTAATTCTTCGTAAGTTGTTTTAGGCATTTTGTTGTCCGACCTGCTGGAAAAAGTTAGCCCTTAAAGCTTGATCCGTTTTAAAAACCCCGGTCATTTTTGAAGTATAGGTAAACAAGTTTGATTGGTTAATGCCACGCATTTCCATACATAAATGCCGTGCTGACACGGTAACTGCGACCCCTTGAGGATCTAAGATGTTAGCTAATTCGGTGCTAATTTGGGTAGTTACTTTTTCTTGCATTCCGGGCCGTTTAACAACAAAGTCAACCAACCGGGGAATTTTGCTAATCCCAATGACTTTGCCATCCTTAGGGACGTAAGCGACGTTGACGTTACCAAAAAATGGTAATAGATGGTGCTCGCATACCGAATAAAACGGAATCTTTTGAACTAAAACCATTTCAGGCTCTTCGTCTACGTGAAAGATCTTATAATCGGTAAAATCGGTCGCCTGGTGGTTTAGTCCCGCAAAAAGTTCTGCATAAGCTTTCGCCACTCTTTTAGGCGTTTCCACCAAACCTTCTCGTTGGGGATCTTCCCCAATTCCTTCTAATAAATCACTGACTGCTTTTTCAATTTTGGGTAGGTTCAATGTTTTCACTTCCTGAATCATATATTCTGACCATATTTTTGTCCGAAGTTGCATCAAGTAAAGCTTGGATTGCTTGATGAAGTTTAGGATCGTCCTGACTGACTTCCAACATCGGAATTAAAACAAAACGCCGATTTGGAATCTCCGGATGGGGAATCGTTAATTCCGGAGAAGACACATGATCGTTATTAAAAAATAAGATGTCTAAATCAATCGTCCTCGGACCCCAGTGGATGATTCGTTTACGTTTTAAAGCTTTCTCAATCGCGTGCAAATCATCTAATAGCTCATAAGCACTCTTCGAAGTCTTAACTTGAATCGCCATGTTAAGAAAATCATCCTGTTTGACGCCACCCACCGGTTCAGTTTCATAAATATGGGAAAGTCGGCTAACCTGAGCCACCTGATTTAACTTCTCAATTGCTAATTCTAAATTCTTTTTACGATCCCCTATATTACTGCCAATGCTTAAATAAGCCGTATTAACCATTCTGTTGACCACTCACTTCTATTTCTACGTTATCAAAATGTCCGTTAATCGGGACGCTGTATTTTCTAATTTTCAACCGCACGGCTTGAAGACTTGGATACTCACGTAAAATCAATTCTAATAGGTGATTAGCAACGCTTTCGATCAAGTCATAGTTATGAGTTAAAACAAATTCTTCGACCGTTTTATAAACGGCCGAATAACTAACCGTTTCGGTTAAATCGTCATGTTTAACTCGTTCTTCAATTGGATAAGTTAGCTCGGCATCAATTTCGATTTTTTGCCCTAGCTTCTTTTCTTCCGGTAAAACACCGTTGTAAGTATAAAACTGCATGTTGTTAATTCTAATCTTTCCCAACGAAACTCACATCCAATCCTAGTTAATAGTTATAATAATACCATTAAAAATATTCCCTAAAAACTATGCTGCATCAGTAAAAAAATATGTTAAACAGTGGAAGCCTTGGTAACGGCCCGTTGATAGGTTAATTTAAAAATTGAATTAATGCTAAACGCGAGGTCTCTTTTATGATTAAGTCGTAAAATCCTTTTTGGGAGCCACAAAATATGTCAACTCGGAGAATTAAAGGGGAATTTAATCGTTCAAATTAAAAAAATTATCCCAAAAATTAGATTTCAGTTCATAAAAGATTAAAATTTAATTACATACATTCTATTGACTTTTTTTTCTGCTACAATTATACTCATATTTAATTTATTTTTATTCATAAAAGGAAAAGTTAGGAGAAGATATTCAATATGGGTGAACAAAAGAAAAAACTATCGCTCGGCGCTTTAGTTTTGATGATATTTACCACCATCTTTGGTTTTGGTAATACCCCTACTGCTTTCCAGCAAATGGGTTACGGAGCAATTTTTTGGTACATTTTAGGTGCAATTTTATTCTTTATTCCCGCTGGCTTAATGTTTGCGGAATACGGGGCAACCTTTAAGGAAGCTAAGGGGGGCCTTTACTCCTGGTTGGAACAATCCATCGGTGAAAAATGGGCCTTCATCGCCACATTTATGTGGTTAGCTTCATGGATCATTTGGATGGTAATGATCGCACAAAAGATTTGGATTACCTTGGCAACCATCATTTCTGGTCACGATACTACAGGTAGCTGGTCACTATTTGGAATGAATTCAACCATGACGATTGGATTACTCGCCATTCTATGGGTAGTATTTGTAACTTGGGCCGCTTCTCGAGGAATTAATACTTTGGCAAAGGTTTCCTCATTAGGTGGTTTAGCCGTAATGGCAATGAACGTAATCTTACTATTAGCTAGTGTGTTCATTTTAATCGCTAACCACGGTCACTTGGCTCAACCAATCAATCATTTAAGTGATTTTGCAACTTCGCCAAGTGCCCAATTCCAAAACCCCATCGCGATGATTTCCTTCGTAATTTACGCGATCTTCGCTTACGGTGGTTTGGAATCCATGGGGGGAATCACTGATAGTTTAGATAAGCCTGAAAAGACCTTCCCTAAAGGGGTTATGATCGGTGGGATCGTAATCGCGGTAGGTTACTCATTTGCGATCTTCCTCTGGGGAGTTTCAGCAAACTGGCACACCGTAATTTTGGAACAAAAAGCTAACTTAGGTAATATCACGTACGTAATGATGCAGAACTTAGGATTAGAATTAGGTAAAGCAATGGGCTTGAGTAGTTCAGCTGCAGTTGCGTTAGGAACGGCCTTCTCAAGATTCTCTGGTTTAGGAATGCTGTTAGCTTACGTTGGTTCCTTCTTCGTTTTAAGTTACTCACCATTAAAATCATTCATCTTAGGTTCACCTAAAGAATTGTGGCCAAAGAAAATGACCGAACTAAACAAAAACGGCATGCCTGCTAACTCAATGTGGTTACAAGCAATCGTAGTTAGCGTATTTATCGCTGGAATTTCTATTTTAGCTTCAATTACTCACAAAGAAGCCACTTTCTTCTACAACGTGTTGACTTCCATGAGTAACGTTTCAACTACTTTGCCATACATCTTCTTAGTAGGAGCATTTCCATTCTTCAAGGCTAAAAAAGACCTTGATCGGCCATTTGAAGTTTACCGCAGTCGGCCTTGGATGCTAACCATCGTTACGGTAGTGTTAATTACCGTCGGCGTCGGAATTGTCTTTACCGCAATTTCACCGTTCATTTCCGGAGACTTGTTCACCGGATTATGGACCGTGGCAGGACCGTTATTCTTCGGTTTAATTGCTTGGGCATTCTTAGTTAGACGTGAAAAGAATAAAAATATTTAATAAATAAAAAATCGTAAGTTTCAAGCATGTGCTTGGACTTACGATTTTTTTTATTTGCGCTTTTTTATTGCCAATGGGTTTGTTTAAATTGACTTCGCCCGTCAGCCTCTTCAATTTGGTATCTCCGCGGATTCTTTTTATAAAATTGCTGGTGTTCTTCTTCCGCCGGATAAAACGGTTGGGCATCCTCAATGGTAGTGACGATCGGTTCGTCAAATCTACCTGATTCCGCGAGTGCTTTACGGGAAGCCAACGCAATCTGGCGCTGTTCTTCGCTGTTAACGTAAATTACCGGTCGATAGCTGTCCCCTCGGTCTTGGAATTGCCCCATCGCGTCTGTAGGGTCCGTTTGTTGCCAATATATTTCTACTAACTCCCGATAAGAAATAATTTCAGGATCAAAAGTGATCTGGACTGCTTCAGTATGGCCGGTGGTGTGCGAAGCTACCTGTTCATAAGTGGGGTTTGGTACATGTCCCCCAGTATAACCAGAAACGACGTTTAAGATTCCAGGCTGCGTTTCAAATGGTTCGACCATACACCAGAAACATCCGCCCGCAAAAATAGCTGTTGATGTCATAAGTTACCCTTCTTTATCAAAGATTTTTTTCAAATAGCCGAGGTGATGCTCTTCCAATTCATCGTACGGGATGAACTTCAGCGCTGCCGAATTAATACAATAACGCACGCCTCCAGCTTCTTGTGGACCATCCAAAAACACGTGTCCTAAATGGGAGTCAGCTTGTTTGCTGCGCACTTCCACACGTTCCATTCCCCAGGATTGGTCCCGGTGTTCGGAAACTAACTGAGGGTCAATTGGTTGGCTAAAGGCTGGCCATCCACAGTGAGCGTCATATTTAGCGGTAGAGCTAAATAATGGTTCCCCACTGACTACGTCAACGTAAACTCCTTTTTCATAGAAGTTATCATATTTCCCGCTAAAGGGACGTTCTGTAGCCGCTTCTTGCGTCACCGCATATTCTTCAGGACTAAGCTTTTCTTTTAGCTCGGCTTTAGAAAGTTTTTTGTTCTCCATTTGCAGCACTCCTAACCACTAAAATGAATATAAATACATATTTATGGGTAATTTTGTTTAATTAACCCCCTAAATATACAATTGGAAGATTAAAATAGAATTAGATCTTCGATCATTGTGGCTACATTATAAGCTGAATATTTTCAAAAGCAAATAATTGGCTTGCCCGTAAATTATGGGATAAAAGGGGCCTTATTTGACCGAACCAATTCCTTTCTTGATTAACCGAGCGATATTCTCCGCAACTTGGGCAACATCATGAGGACCAGTTGCCAAAGCTTCGCGTAGCGACTTAACTCCGGATACACTTGTAAAAATTGCGTCAATTGCGTTATCTGCGTATAATTCATCAATTCCCTTGCCGACGTTACCAGCAATTACAATCACCGGCGCATCTGGAGCAACTGCCTTAGTGGTTAATGCCACCCCATAGGGAGTTTTGCCATACTTAGTTTGAAAATCGATTCCCCCTTCTCCGGTAAATACGTAGTCCGCATTTTGCGCCTTATTTTTTAATCCGCTGTATTCGATTACGATGTCGATCCCTTTTTTCATGGTTGCGTTAGTAAATGCTACTAGCCCGGCACCTAAACCGCCTGCCGCACCCGCACCAGGGCGATTAGCTAAATCAAGCCCTAAATCGCGCTGTAAGACTTTTGCATAATGAGTAAGGTTTTGATCCAGAAGTTGAACCATCTCGGGAGTTGCGCCCTTTTGGGGACCAAAAACCGCCGATGCGCCTTGTTTACCAATTAAGGGATTAGTAACGTCTGAGGCGATGATAATTTTCGTTTTTTTGATTCGAGGATCGATTTGGTTAACCTTAATTTGCTTAAGTTGATTTAAATTGCCCCCGCCTAGTTGAATAGCTTGACCCCCATCGTCTAGCAACTCTGCTCCAAGAGCTTGGGCCATTCCGGCACCACCATCGTTAGTGGCACTGCCACCGATGCCAATGATTAACCGATCAACTCCTTGATCAAGTGCCTTTAAAATCAGTTCGCCCGTCCCGAAAGTAGTTGTTTTTAATGGGTTCCGAGTGGTTTTAGTAACGTATTGGATTCCACTGGCTTGCGACATTTCAATCACGCCGGTATGCTGGTCACCTAAAATTCCATAAGTGGCGTTTACGGGCTTACCAAGTGGACCGGTAACTTCAGCAGTCAACAGCCGTCCCTTAGTAGCGTCAACTAAAGATTGTACGGTTCCTTCACCACCGTCTGCCATGGGAACGAGTGTATAAGTCGCTTCCGGGAAAATTCTTTTAAGTCCCGTTTTAATGGCGTTAGCGGCTTGTTTAGCCGTCATTCCATTTTTAAATGAATCTGGTGCAATCACAAATTTCATTATTCTACTCCTTTATTAAAAGAATCCATACATTAAGGTTGCAACGATGGTCATTGCCAATCCGACCAAGGTTTCATAGATAATTGAACGAGAACGTTCCTTAATTTCCATATGCATGGCATTGGCCGTAACGTGAAAGTAATTCCCGTGTGGCAAGTGATCAATTACCGTCGCCCCAGTATGTACCATCGCAGCAGCGCCTAACGGACTTACCCCAAAACCTAAGATGGCCTTACTAAAGGAGCCCGTGGCTAAGATAACCCCCGTCGACGTTGAAGCAGTTGCTGCCGCCATTAAAATTCCAGCTAACGGCGCCAAGAAAATTCCAGAAACGTGGCTGATTTTGATTAGTTCAATAATTTTATTTGGCAAACTAGACGTGGTAATTAACGCGCCAATCATTCCTGCCCCGATTAAAATCATGACTACGTCGGTCATTCGGGCAATTCCAGATTGAGCGTAAGCCTTTAATTGCCGTCCCTTTCGCATTGCTAACGTCCCAACTACGGCAGCAAAGGGAAGCACGTAGGTGGCATCCAAATTTAAATTAGTTAAACCGTGAATATGTAAAAGTGAACTTAACGGATTTAATAGCAACAAAACAATCGCTAAAATCGGGGTTACCAAGGCTGTGGCCAATGATGGCAACTCCGTAGGTTGCTTAGGCTTAGTTAAATTTGCAATATCCGTATCTAAGACCGCACTCCCGCGATGTTTCAAAAAGGAGGCCACTAAAACTGCCACAATTAAACCAACGACGCTGGGAATAAAGTCTGCAATCATGATCTGACTTAGATTAACGCCAAACCCTTTTGCTGCAGCAATCGAATTGGGATTTGGTGAAATAATGTTTCCGGCTTTGCCGCCTCCGGAAAGGGCAACTAAGAGCGCCAATTTTGAAATATGCATGCGTTGGCCAACTTCAAGCGCAATCGGCGCAACGATTAAGACGGCAACTGGAATAAAGACTCCCACTCCCGTAATTACCATTGTCGCTAATGCTAAACTAAATAGCGCTAACTGATCCCCCAGTTTGTTAACAATGGTCTTAGCGATCACATCCGCTGCGCCGGATTCCATCATCACCCCGGCAAGCATTCCGGCTGCAATTACCCGTAACACAGTTCCCATAACGCTTTGCGAACCTTGAATGAGGACGTTAATGGTTTGGCTAAGCCCTGCTCCACCTAGCAAACAACCTAAAATTGCCCCCAACATTAACGAATAAACGGGGTTTAATTTCTTGAGAATAAGGATAATGGCAACGGCTAACCCCACTAGCGCTGCCCACCATGGTAATAAATGCATGAAATACTCCTTTCTTGTCAATCAATTCACATAACATTATACAGCTAATCACAAAGTAAAATAACCTCCTTTTCAAAAGTAAGCGCTTAACTTAGCAAATATATAAAAAGGCTCTCCGTTACCAGATCCTCACCCTTCAGTGAGCTTTGGTAGCGAAGAACCACGTAATAATTATTAATCTTTTGCTGTGTTCTTAAAACGGCGCCAATAATTTGCTAAATATTGGGTGGTGAGACTTTGAGGGTCTTTAATTAATTCACCAGGCTGACCGGTTGCAACAAGCTTGCCACCGTTTTGACCACCAGTAGGGCCTAAATCAATTAAGTAATCCGCGTTTACCATTAAATCGAGATCATGGGTAATCACAATAATGGTTGCCTGTCGATCCAGCAAACGTTGCATGACTTGTAGAAGTACGCGGACGTCTAAAGGATGTAATCCAATGGTTGGTTCGTCAAAAACAAATAGGGTGTTGGCTTGTTGCTGATTAAGATGCTTCACTAGTTTTAAGCGTTGCGCTTCCCCGCCCGATAAGCTAGGAGTGTTTTCACCCAAATGTAAGTATCCCAACCCGACTTCCATCAAATTTTGCAAGTCTTGTTGAATCTTGGGTTCGTCCTTAAAGACGGCAATCGCTGATTTTACGTCTAAGTTTAAAACGTCCACAATCGACAAATCGTGCCATTTAATTTGCTGAATTTCAGGATTGTAACGTTCTCCATGACAAGTTGGGCAGACTTGTTGCATGTCTGGTAAAAACTGAATATCTAAAGTAATGCTTCCCGTCCCGTCGCAAGTCGGGCAGGCGCCCTGCTTGTTATTGTAGGAGAAGTAGCTTGCCGTGTACTTTCGTTTTTTGGCTGCAGGTTGGCTAGCATATAGTTTACGTAAATTGTTCATGATATTAGTATACGTGGCAACCGTTGATCGAACACTTTTGCCAATTGGTTCGGCGTTGACGCTGACTACCTTTTTTAACGGAGTTTTTAGCTGCGTTACTTGTTTAGGGAGACTACGTTTTTGAGATTGCGCGGTAATTGCTGGGACTAAACTATCTAGGATTAAGCTGGTCTTCCCTGCGCCGGAAAATCCGGTAACCGTGGTAAGCCGGTTGACGGGGATTTCAGCCCGCACATTTTGTAAATTGTAGTAGTCTTTAACGGTAAAATCGATTAATTTAGCAGGGTCCTGATTATTGATTTTCCGGACGTGAATCATTGCCGTTCCCTTCAAGTAAGGGCCAATCAATGAATCGGGATCTTCGGCCAATTCTGCTGGAGTGCCTTGATTCAAAATATAGCCGCCTTCCTGACCAGAACCGGGGCCAATTTCAATAATTTGATCAGCAGCGCGGATAACGGCTAAATTATGGTCAACGACCACCAATGAATTTCCTTGATCAACTAATTCCCGAAAGACTTTTAGCAAACCACTAACGTTATCGGGATGCAAACCAATGGAAGGTTCATCCAACACGTATAAGACCCCCGTAGTCTTTGTACGTAAAGTTCGTGCTAGTTGGATTCGTTGCAACTCCCCTGTCGAAAGGCTATTACCGTTTCTTGAAAGGGTTAGATAATCTAAACCTAGATCGAGTAAAGGACGTAAGTTATGGCTAAATTCGGCAAACAAACTATCCGCCATCTTTTGCATATCCGCGGGAAGTTCTGCGAGGACCTTTTCCATCCAGGAATTTAAGTCGCCTAAGGCAAGGTCAGAAACTTCGGCAATGTTTTTTCCGCCGGTCGTCTGCTGCATTAATTCCGGTTTCAACCGGCTTCCGTGACAGACGGGACAAGTCGAATAGTTAAAAAATTGACTTATCCGAGCCTGCGCCCGTTCGCTTTTGCTCGTTTTAGCTGATTCGAGCACGGCCTGGTGCGCATTTTCGTATAAAGCGTTAAAATCATGGAAAACCCGGCCGGTTCCCGAACGAAAGTCCATCCGGTATTTTTTCTGGGGACCGTTTAAGATAAAGTCCTTTTCTTTAGCAGTCAATTCTTTGTAAGGCACGTTAATTCGCACACCGGCCTGTTCGGCAACCTTGGGCATAAAGTTTCTTCCTGGAAGGTGCCAGGACGCGACTGCACCATCAGCAACACTAAGGTTAGGATCACCGATTAATTTATCTTCGTCCAGTTGCCGGACTTTTCCAGTCCCCTGGCAACGCTCGCAAGCTCCGTCACTATTGAAGGAAAATTGCTCCGCACTAGGAACGTAAAAGGCGACTCCACAAACGGGACAGGTGATTCTACCCATTGCATCGCCACTTTCACTCATTGCTTGAGCAATCGCTAAGCTGGGCTTTACTCGGTGACCATTGGGGCAAACAGGCGAACCTAAACGAGAAAAAATTAACCGAATTACATTTAAGGTTTCGCTCATCGTCCCAACCGTGGCCCTTTCGGACGGAACGCTCGGTCGTTGCCGAAGCGCCAAGGCGGATGGAATGTGTTCTACGCTAGTAACGTCCGCCTGTGAGCCTAGTTTAATCCGTCTTCTTGTGTAGGTCGACAGGGCTTCCAAATATCGCCGAGAGCCTTCCTCATAAAGGATTCCCATGGCTAACGAGCTCTTCCCGGATCCCGAAAGGCCCGAAATTGCAACAAATTGGTGTAAAGGAATGTCCACGTCAATATTTTTTAAGTTATGGACACGCCCTCCGCGTACGTTAATTTGGGTTGGTAAGACTGCTTGATTTTCCATTACTGCTTATGGTTCTCCTTTCGAATAACAACACCTTTATTATAACTAAAACCGTCGCTTATCCAAAGTAAGCCCACTTTTCTAGGCGTAAAAACGTGCTAGCAAGATTTTATCGCATAATCATAACCAGATATTAAAAAACAGGCCGGAAAATTAGATTTCCGAGCCTGTTCAATAAGATTTTTATTGATGATTATTCAAAAGCCTTCATGAGTGGCGGTACCACTTGCTTCTTCCGGGATACAACGCCAGGAAGGTCGGCAGTGTTATGGTCACTTAACTTAACGTCAAAGGCCTTTTCAACCATTTCCTTAGGTTCGCCAACTACTAATAGACGAGAATCGCTTGTCAAAATGTTAGTTGCCAATAGTAAGAACATGTCGTAACCGTTCTTTTGGTTTTCGTCTTCCATTGTCTTAACTAAGGCATCTTCACGAACGAACACGTCGTCCAAATCAACGGTGTTTACTTGGCCAATGCGAACTTTCTTACCGCCCATGTCGAAGCTCTTTGCGTCGCCATCAACCAGTTCAAGTTCACTCTTGCTTGATAAATCAGTACCTGCTTTTAGCATCGCCAAACCGTATTCTTCAACGTCAACGTCAGCAATCTTAGCTAAAGTTTCTACAGCCTTACGGTCGTCATCCGTAGTGGTTGGTGACTTAAGTAAAAGCGTATCGGAAATAATTGCTGAAAGCATTAGCCCAGCAATCTTAGCTGGAATTTCAATCCCTGCTTCTTTAAACATCTTGGTTAAGATGGTGCTTGTGCAGCCTACTGGTTCAGCACGGTAGAATAGTGGTTGAGCAGTTTCAAAGTTGGCAATCCGGTGGTGATCAACTACGGCCGTTACCGTAACTTGGTCTACATCTTGTGCACTTTGTTGCTTTTCGTTGTGGTCTACTAACATTACAGAGTCCACTTCGTTAGCCACGGTCTCAACTACCCGAGGAGCTGGTTCGTTAAAGTGATTTAAAACGTATTCCGTTTCTGGATTAGGGTTACCTAATGCAACGGCTTCAACGTCCTTTACGCCCATTTGAGTTTGGTAATATGCAAATGCCTTTGCCGCAACAATGGCATCTGTATCAGGGTTAGAATGTCCAAAAATAAGTTGTTTAGTCATTATCTGAATGCTCCTTTAATCTATTATTAGTTATCTCTTCTAATCTTTCAGTATACCCTTTTTTGGCTAAGTATGCCTCAAATTCATTCAAAAAGCTTTCAATTCTCGGAATGCTATCTTTATCTCTTCTAAAGACAAAGTCTAAATCAAACGAAATTACCGGATCCAACTTAGCCGTAAAGACTCCCTTTTTACGTGGGTGAGCCATTACGTATGATTCTGGCAACGCGGTTACCACGTCGGTCGCGTTCACAAAATGCCGAATCTGGTCGGGAGTGGTAAAGCAAGCGACACTATGCGGGCGGTTAACTAAGGCATTTTTATAAGCCTCTTTGATTACCCCATCTAAATAGAATTCTTCAGGGTAAGTTACCCAATTATAGTTGATTGTTTTTTGCAACTTGATCCGCTTTTGGCGAGCGATTTTTTCATCATGATGAATAAAAACTAAGCTTTCACTCGTGATTTTGCGGGACTGGTATGGTTTCCAGTTTTTAATACTGTCATCTGGCAAATACATAATTGCTAGATCCACTTTATTATTTTCTAGATTTTCCCAAATTTCTTTTCTAGTCAGCATGTGGACAATGATTTTAATTCCGGGTTCCTTTTGGTAATAGTGCGCAATAAAATCTTCGAAAATTTGGGTCTCAATCGAGGATAAAATTCCAATTGAAATTTCACCTTGACTTGCATTTGACGACTGTTGAATTTCGTCAGTTGCATTATTCAAGACACGGTTAATTTCATGACTAGCACTTAACATTGTGTATCCGGCATCGGTCAACCGCAATTTTTTCCCTACCGAATAAAATAGCGGCGCTCCAATGGTGTGCTCTAGCTTTTTAATTTGCTGGGTAAGCGCAGGTTGCGTAATCCCTAGAATTTGTGCAGCTTGCGTATAGTTCATCGTATCTGAAAGCTGCAAAAAATATGTCAACGCTTTTGAAGAAAAGATCTTTTCTTGTTTAGTCCGCATGTTCGTACACCTCGAGTTTCATTAAGCTTAATCGTCTAATAATCATTATAATTAAGTTTAATATTACTCCCTGTAAAGAGCAAGGGGTAATCGCTTTATTTCGCTTCGTTGACTGCTGGATCCAATGTTTTCAAGCGCATTGAAAGCGGATTACCCTCGGAGTCAATATCGATCACAAAACTACCGTTGGAATAACGTTCATTTAACGGATGTTCCATCGGCAGAATGTCATGAACTAAGCCGCGGGAAGTTAGAACTTCAAAGGCTTGGTGTTCGTTAACTACCGCAATATCAACCACCCGGTGAGGTTCTTTCTTAAGTTCACGCAAAATTTGTACTCCGCGCCGAGCTCGACTCGTTACGCTAATTTCACTAACCTTCATCCGCTTGAAGGAACCGCGGTTAGTTATTAAGCCAATCTGGTCTTCATCGTTAACTAGCACAAAGTTAGCTACCTGATCATCCCTCAAGTCCATTGATTTAACGCCGGCAGCCCGGGGCCCTACGGTTGGAATTTCAACTAAGTCGTAGCGTAAACCATAACCATGTTCACTCGCTAATAGAATGGTTGCTGGAGCAGTTTTAGGATCTACTTGCACAACGTTAACTACCTTAGCACCTTGCTCTTTCAACTTAGCGTAGGTAATGGCTTTTTTACGATAGGTTCGCCCTGGTTTCAAATCTTGCAAAGCAGTTTGCTTAATGTATCCATCGTCCGTCGCGATTAAGAAGTTAATTGGTTGTTTAAAGTTTTTGACATCATAGGCCTTTAAGATAATTTCATCGTCAGCTAGCCCAATTGTCTGTGAAACATGTTCCCCAGTATCTTTCCAACGCGCTTCGGTAATTTCATATACCGGCCGGTAAATCAAATTGCCTTTATTAGTAAACATCAACAGATGATCTAACGTGCTCAATTCATGTTTGAAAACGGGTTGGTCGCCATCTTTAAGGCCATCTTCATCCGCAGACGCTTTATAAGAACGCAAGCTGCTGCGTTTTAGATAACCGGCTTGGCTAACTAACACCATCACTTGTTCTTCCGGTACGGTAACCGTGCGATCAATCTTAATTTCTTCAATTTCGTCCTGAATTTCTGATAAGCGCGGTGTGGCATATTGCTTTTTAACCTTCCGCAATTCTGCTGATAATACCCGTGATAACTTAGCTGGATCGTTAAGAATTTGGTTAAACTCGGCAATTGATTCGTTTAATTGCTGAGCTTCCGTCTTTAGCTCCGTTACGTCGGTATTAGTCAAACGATAAAGTTGCAAGGAAACGATTGATTCGGCTTGCTTTTCACTAAAGTCAAACCGTTCCACCAAGTTGTGCTTAGCATCCTTTTTATCCTTACTACCCCGGATAGTTTTGATCACTTGATCCAGAATTGAAAGGGCCTTAATCAAGCCGTCAACGATGTGTAAACGGGCCTCTGCCTTTTGCAAATTAAATTGCGTTCGCTTAGTGATTACTTCTTTTTGGAAGTCCACGTAAGCTTGAATGATGGGCTTAAGCCCCATTCGTTCGGGACGTAACTTATTGATTGCGACCATGTTGAAATTATAAGAAACCTGTAAGTCGGTGTTCTTTAATAGATAGTTGAGCACCCCTTGGGCATCAACGTCCTTCTTTAATTCAATTGCGATTGATAAGCCTTCACGGTCGGATTCGTCACGTACTTCAGCAATCCCATCAATCTTTTTCATTACCCGAATTTCATCAATTTTTTTAACTAGTTGCGCTTTATTAACTTCGTAAGGAATTTCCGTGATTCGAATTTGCTGTTTGCTACCGCGCAATTGCTCAATGGCTGTCCGAGAACGGACGACCACCCGGCCCCGACCGGTCTTATAAGCTTGTTTTAAGCCGTCACGTCCTTGGACAATTCCACCAGTGGGAAAATCGGGACCTTTAACAAATTCCATCAATTTTTCTAACGAAGGATCCGGATGTTTGATGGTATATAAAACGGCGTCAATTACTTCCCCAATGTTGTGTGGAGGAATTTCCGTCGCGTAACCAGCAGAGATTCCCGTTGCTCCATTCACCAAGAGGTTCGGGAAACGAGCCGGTAGAACGGTGGGTTCGTACTCCGTATCATCGAAGTTTAGCACCATGTCGACCGTTTCTTTGTCGATATCTTGCAGCATTTCTTCGGCTGCCTGGCTCAACCGCGCCTCGGTATACCGCATTGCGGCCGGGGGATCATTGTCAATCGAACCATTGTTACCATGCATTTCAATTAACGGCACTCGCAGTTTCCAGTTTTGACTCATGCGGACTAAAGCTTCATAGATGGAACTATCACCATGCGGATGAAAATTACCCATTACGTTACCGACTGATTTAGCCGATTTACGAAAGGCTTTATCATGAGTATTACCATCTTTATTCATTGCAAAGAGGATGCGTCGTTGCACGGGCTTTAAGCCATCGCGAACGTCAGGTAACGCACGTTCTTGGATGATATATTTAGAATACCGTCCAAAACGGTCGCCCATAATATCTTCAAGTGCTAATTCTTGAATTTTTGATTGATTATCAGCCATTCGGATTCCCCTTTTACTCTAGTTATTTTCTAAATCTAATTTTAATTCTTCAAACGTTTCGTTTTCTTTTCCTTTAGGGGTAGTTGGCTTAGATTCATGTTCAGCTTTAACAGCTTCGTTATCAAGCAAGCTACCATCCTCTTCGAGGGTGAAGGAAACGTTGCTTTCAATCCACTTCCGACGTGGTTCAACCTTATCACCCATTAAAGTGGTTACCCGGCGCTCAGCTAAGGTATCATCGTCAATTCGAACCCGCACTAAGGTCCGGGTATCCGGATTCATGGTGGTTTCCCATAGCTGATCGGCGTTCATTTCACCAAGTCCCTTAAACCGTTGCAAGGAAAAACCGCGGCCCATTTTTTTGCTAACTTCCTCAAGCTCTTCATCGGTCCACGCGTATTCAATCTTGGTCTTTTTATTAGCGCCCTTTTGTAGCTTATAAAGGGGTGGCAAAGCGATGTAAATTTTACCAGCATCGATCATTGGACGCATATATTTATAAAAGAACGTCAACAATAGTGTCTGGATATGGGCTCCATCGGTATCCGCATCAGTCATGATAATGACTTTGTCATAATTGCTATCTTCAACCTTAAACTCGGGGCCTACTCCAGCGCCAATGGTGTAAATGATCGTGTTGATTTCTTCGTTTTTTACGATGTCTTGTAGCTTAGCTTTTTCCGTGTTCAAAACCTTACCACGAAGCGGCAGGATTGCTTGGAATTTACGGTTACGGCCTTGCTTAGCACTACCTCCCGCAGAATCCCCCTCGACAAGGAACAACTCATTTTTCTTAGCGTTTTTGGATTGAGCAGGAGTCAGTTTACCAGATAAAATTCGATCTTGCTTTTTGCGACGTTTGCCGGTACGGGATTCGTCCCGTGCTTTTCGCGCAGCCACGCGCGCATCGCGAGCATTGATTGCTTTACGAACTAGTTGTTGAGCAAATTCCCCATTTTCCATCAAGAAGAAGCCCAGTTGTTCACTAACCACGGCTTCAACAATTGGACGAGCTTCAGGAGTTCCCAATTTTTCTTTGGTTTGACCTTCAAATTCAAGTAATTCTTCAGGAACCCGAATTGAAATTACTGCCGACAAACCTTCTCGAACATCAGAGCCTTCCAAGTTTTTATCTTTTTCCTTTAAAAGTCCAACTTTTCGAGCAAATTCGTTGAAGGCCTTGGTCCATCCCGAACGCATCCCTGCTTCGTGAGTCCCACCATCCTTAGTTCGGACGTTATTAACGAATGACAACACGGTTTCGGAGTAACCATCGTTATATTGTCCAGCAATTTCAACCTCAATGCCGTGTTTAGAACCGTCGAAGTACATGATGTTTCCCAGAGTATCCTTATCTTCGTTAAGGTATTCTACGAACTCCTTAATCCCTTCTTCATAAAGATACTCTTCAGCTTGTTCATGTCCCGCACGTTCATCAGTAAGGGTAATCTTAACCCCCTTTAGTAAGAAGGCAGATTCACGTAGTCGAACCGCTAAGGTATTAAAGTTAAAAACCGTCGTGGTAAAAATCGTCGGATCCGGTTTGAAAGTTACCGTCGTCCCGTTAGATTCTTTGGTTTTTCCCACTTTTTTTAGCGTTCCGACCGGATGTCCGCCATTCACGAAGTTTTCTTCGTATTTCATTTTGTCCCGAACGATTTCCACCGTTAGTTTTTCAGACAATGCGTTTACCACGCTTGCCCCCACTCCGTGCAATCCTCCCGAAGTCTTATAACCGCCTTGGCCGAATTTTCCTCCGGCGTGTAAAACGGTAAAGATTACTTCGGCAGTCGGTTTGCCAGACTTATGCATTCCAACTGGCATTCCGCGTCCGTGGTCCACGACCGTAATACTGTTATCTGAGCGAATTGTGACATTAATTTCTTTTCCGTACCCAGCTAACGCTTCATCGACTGCATTATCAACAATTTCATAAACGAGATGATGTAATCCGCGTCCATCAGTGGATCCGATGTACATTCCGGGGCGTTTTCGAACGGCTTCAAGCCCTTCAAGCACCTGGATGGAAGAATCATCATATGTTGTTTTACCTGTTTTTGCCATTCACGTTACTCCTTTAAGGTCAGTACTATTATCATAACTTATTTTTAATCTGATGAAAACATTTCGATAAATGTTATAATACTGCATTGTGACTGAAATTTTATCACTGTTAAAAACCGTGCTAAAATTTATTGAAACTTAAATTATTAATTAGAAAAGAGGAAGTCCCATGTTAAAGATTTTAATCATGTTGGTGATTGCCTACTTATTGGGCTCGATTCCCTCGGGAGTGTTGGTCGCCAAACATTTTAACAAAGATTTACATAAAGAAGGTAGCGGAAACACCGGGACAACCAATACGTTTCGGGTTCTCGGCGTTAAACCTGGATTACTAGTTTTGTTAATGGACCTTTTAAAAGGAACTTTAGCCACGTTACAACCCATCGTTTTTCATGTTACCACGGTTAACCCCCTCATTATTGGCTTAGCGGCCATTTTAGGGCACACCTTTTCCGTTTTTGACGAATTTCGTGGTGGTAAAGCGGTAGCCACTAGTGCGGGAATGCTGTTAGCGTACAATCCCAGCTACTTCATCATTGCTTGCTGTCTATTTGTTGGTTTCATCTACATTTCCAGCATGGTTAGTTTTTCGAGCATCGTTTCGGCAGTCTTACTCGTTATTATTTCGTTTTTCTACCATGATTGGGTGCTTTCAGTAGTGGCCATTGGGCTAACTAGTTTTATTATTTATCGTCACCGTTCGAACATCAGTCGAATCTTGAGCGGAAATGAGAACCTGGTTCCCTTTGGGATCTATTACCGCCTCAAACATAAAGGCTAAACTAAAAACCCTTGAAACTTATCTTAGTTTCAGGGGTTTTGTTTTTTAGAAGAATGAAATTGTGAAGCTTTGGTTAAACGTCTCTCCAGCGGCTAATTGGTTCATTCCTAATTTTTCACTCAATTCGCCATTAAAGTCTACGGTATCCGCAATCCCCCACCAAGGTTCCAAACAAACGAAGTCTCCTTCAGCAGGATATGGGGACCAAATTCCCAGATAAGGCGCATCTTCCACTGTAAGGGCGACCCCATGGTCATTAACACTATTTTCTAGCATTACGGTCGTTGACTTTCGTTGAAGGTCAAGAATTAATGCATCTTCAGCGAAGAGCTCGTGACTTAACGCAATTGGCTGCGTAGCATCAAGATCCTGCAAATGTTTTGGATCTGTGTAAGGTGCTTGTAACGGAATTTGCTTGAAAACTTTTTTAGGAGCAATCCGCATTTGACTTTCCGCCATCCCGATCCTTGGGTCACCTAGGTTAAGGTTAAATCCCGGGTGACCGCCGATTGCAAACCAGAGGTCGGCCTTTTCAGCCGGATTATGAACTTCGTAACGTTCGGTTAGTTCGTGGTCGTGTAGTTCAAAATGCAACCGTAAATCAAAATCAAACGGGAATTTTTCGCGCGTTTCCGCGGTACTCTTTAATTCCATTACCACTTGTTCGTCACTTGCTGAAATCACCGTAAAGCGCATGTCGCGAGCAAAACCGTGTTGCCCCATTGGATAACGCATGCCGTTAACCTTAAATTGATCGTCTTTTAAGCGACCCACAAACGGAAAGAGAACGGGAGCATGTCTCCCCCAGATTTGGGGATCGGCTTGCCAAACGTACTCAATTTGTTCGTCGTTAGACTTAACGCTGGTTAGTTCCGCGCCTAATTCATCAATTGTGACCGTTAAAAATTTATTTTTTAAAACTGCCGCCATAAAAATTGCCTCCTACAAGATAAACTCGCTCAAGTCTTTGTTACCCGCGATGCTACCAATCTTACTATCAACGTATTTTTCGGTAATGGTTACTTCGCCCATTTCCATCGATGGTCCTTCAAAGAGGATGTCTTCCAATAGTTTTTCTAGAATAGTATGCAAACGCCGCGCACCAATGTTTTCCGTTTCATGGTTAACTTGTTCAGCAATTTCAGCAATTCGTTCAATTGCTTCGATAGTGAAGGTAACTTTCACGTTATCCGTGCCAATTAGGGCAATATATTGCTTAACCAATGCATTCTTTGGTTCGGTAAGGATCTTGACAAAGTCTTCCTTAGAAAGGTCGTTTAGTTCAACCCGAATTGGAAAACGCCCCTGCAATTCAGCAATTAAATCGCTAGGCTTGCTTTCGTGAAACGCCCCCGAACCGATGAAGAGGATGTGGCTGGTGTCTACCAAACCATACTTAGTGTTAACTTGAGACCCTTCTACAATTGGTAAAATGTCTCGTTGCACCCCTTGCCGGGACACGTCGCTAGAAGTGTTTTGTCCTGAACCGGTAATCTTATCAATTTCGTCAATGAAGATGATCCCGGTATTTTCCGCCCGTTGGATTGCATTATGATATAGATCTCCATGGTTAACTAATTTGTCGGACTCTTCTTTAATTAAAATTTCACGAGCTTCCCGCACGGGTACCGTTCGACTAATTTTCTTCTTTGGTAAGAGCCCGCTCAACGATTCGTTAAGGTCGATGCCCATTTGATTCATCATGTTGTTATTATTATTTTGCTTAGGGTCGTCCATTTCAATGGTGACCATCTCGTTTTCAAGGAGTCCCTTAGCTAACTTGCTTGCCGTGTCCATCCGCTTTTCCTTGATGTCATCCGGCACATTTTGTCCACTTGGTTGAAAATCAGTTGGTGTCTTTCCCTGTTGCATTTGCGTAAACATGTTCATCATGTTTTGGAAGTCTACCGCTGAATTTTGTTTAGGATCTTCTGGAACCGGTACAAGCAATTCGACGATGCGGTGATCCGCATTCTTAGCAGCTTCCATCCGAACATCCTTAAAGGCCCGTTCTTCTTCTAAATGCACAGCATTTTCAACTAAGTCACGCACCATCGACTCAACGTCCCGTCCGACGTAACCAACTTCGGTAAACTTAGTTGCTTCGACCTTCACAAAGGGAGCGTTAACGATTTTGGCCAACCGCCGGGCAATTTCAGTTTTGCCGACCCCGGTTGGTCCAATCATTAGTAGGTTCTTGGGGGTGATGTCTTCTTGCATGTCGGCAGAAAGCTGGAGTCGCCGGTAACGATTCCGTAAAGCAACCGCAACGGCACGCTTAGCTGATTTTTGACCAATTACAAATTCGTCTAATTGATTAACAATTTCTTGCGGGGTTAGGTTCTCTTTTAACATTGCTTACTTGTCCTCCTTGAAATCTAAGGCGATTACGTTGTGGTTAGTGAAAATATCAATATCTCCGGCAACGTTGATTGCGGTTTTAGCAATTTCCTTAGCGGTCATATCCTTGGCATGTTGTTTTAAAGCCTTAGCAGCTGCTAAAGCAAAGTTTCCGCCTGAACCAATGGCTAAAATTCCATCGTCCGGAGCGATTACTTCCCCACTTCCAGAAACCAAGTACATTTCCTTTTGATCCATTACGATCAACATGGCTTCCAGCTTTTGTAACTGTTGGTCACCCCGCCAGATCTTTGCCAGTTCGACGGAAGCGCGTTGTAAATTACCGCTATATTCGGATAATTTCTTTTCAAATTTTTCTTCCAGGTTGAAAGCATCGGCTACACTACCCGCAAAACCCACGATGACTTTTCCATCGTAAATTCTACGAACTTTTCGTGCAGTGCCTTTCATAATGAATTTTTCACCCATGGTAACTTGACCATCCCCGGCCATAGCGTTTTCTCCATTGTGATTAATGGCAATTATGGTTGTTGCGTCAAATTTTACTGGCATAATGTTCTCCTTCATTAAGATTAAGACTTAGTCGAGCGCGGGAAAAACTTCCGATAGCTCTCTTGTAATTTTTCTTTTGTAACGTGCGTATAAATTTGGGTTGTTGAGAGGCTAGCGTGCCCTAGTAGTTCCTGAACGGTTCGTAAATCTGCACCATTGTTTAACATAGCGGTTGCAAAACTATGACGGAGCATATGCGGATGAATTTTTCCGTTCAAACTACTGTTCTTGATAATTTGGTTTAAAACATATTCCACTCCAGCCACGGTAATCGGCTGTCCATAATGGTTAACGAACACGTATTGATGAGTTTGGTGATACTTTTCCAATAGACCGGACCACTCGTTTTGGCGGTAATCCTCTAATGCATGCTTAGCATAACGACCGAAGGGCACGTAACGTTCCTTATTTCCCTTTCCTAAAACTAGGATGGTTTGCATAGAAAAGTCAATATCCGTCCAGCGTAAATTAGTACATTCACTAACCCGCATCCCGGTTCCGTAAAGTACCTCTAACAAAGCAGCGTTACGTAAATGTAACGGGCCTTGATCTTGATAAACCGTATCAAAAAGCTGGTTCATCTCTTTTTCATAGAAAAAACGCGGAAGGTGGTCAGCGTGCTTTTTTAATTGCACAAATTCAAAAGGGTTTTTGGCAATCACGTCATTTTTTATCAAAAAACGATAAAAAGCACGTAAAGACGAGACTTTTCGTGAGATTGAGGTTCTTTTTAAATTTTGGTCAAAGAGGTAACTCATGAAGACGTTCGCGTCAAAACGGTCCACTGCTAAAAGCTCCGGTTTATTTCCGGTAGTCTGAAGAAACTTTTGAAATTCTTGCAAGTCTTCCAGATAAGCTGTAACCGTTTTATCAGAATACTGCCGCTCCACGGTTAAATACCTTTTAAATTGCTCTATCCAGTCCATAAAAAAACCTCCAACAATTGACACTGTAGCAAATTGTGGAGGGAAACTCAATTTATTTATTGTTTTTTAAGCTATTTTTGAGGTTCTTCCTCGTAGTCATGATTTGGACAAACGATTTGTTTACCGCCCTTAATTTTCTTTTCAATTAAGAAGCTGTGACATACGGGACACTCCCGCGCAATTGGCTTGTCCCAAGAGACAAATTCACAATCTGGGTAACGCGAGCAACCGTAGAATACGCGTCCACGCTTGGATTTGCGTTCGATAATCTGTCCTTTATGGCATTGTGGACAGGTTACCCCAATTTCCTTAACAATTGCCTGGGTGTTACGACAGTCAGGGAACCGGCTACAAGCAAAGAATTTACCGTAGCGGCCCATTTTAACTACCATTGGTGCCCCACAGATCTCACAGTTAAAGCCGGCCGGTTCGTCTTTAATTTGAATCTTTTCAATTTGCCCCTGGGCTTTTTCCAATTCTTTAGCAAACGGCTTGTAATACCGGTCAACTACCTTAATCCAATTTTCCTTACCCTCTTCAATGGAATCAAGGTCTTTTTCTAAGCCAGCGGTAAAATCAATGTTAACGATGTCCGGGAAGAAGTCGTAAATGATTTCGTTGACGATTTCTCCTAGCTCCGTTGGTTCGAAACGCCGGGAGACTAACTTAACGTAGTAGCGACGTTGAATCGTATCCAGGGTTGGTGCATAGGTAGATGGACGACCGACGCCGTTTTCTTCCAAAGCCTTGATCAAAGCGGCTTCAGTATAGCGGGCTGGCGGCTGAGTAAAGTGTTGGTTTGGGTTATTATTAACCAGCTTAACTTGATCGCCTTCGGCAAGGTTTGGCAGCACGTTATCCTTGTCCTTATTAGTTCTATACACCTTTGAGAACCCTTCAAACTTGGTCTTCGAACCGTTTGCCCGGTACTGGACGTCGTTTTGTTCAATTGTAACGGTCATCGTATCGGAAACTTCGGGCGTCATTTGACTTGCAACAAACCGGGCCCAAATTAGTTTATAAAGCTTAAATTGGTCGTTATTAAGGTACTCTTTAATTTGTTCCGGCGTCCGCTTAACCGAAGAAGGACGGATCGCTTCGTGGGCGTCTTGCGCCCCTTCCGGCATCTTCCCCTTCCGTGGCTTAGTAGCCGCGTATTCTGCACCGTATTGATCATGAATAAATAAGGAAGTTTCGTGCTTAGCAACTTCTGAAATTCGGGTCGAGTCCGTCCGCATATAGGTGATCAACCCAACCGTTCCTTCTTTACCAATGTTAATTCCTTCATAAAGCTGTTGAGCAGTCATCATGGTTTTACGAGTCCGGAAATTAAGGGTTTTATTAGCCTCTTGTTGCATAGAACTCGTGGTAAACGCCGCTGCTGGGTACCGCTTCCGTTCACGCCGTTTAACTTCCGTAATGTCAAAGTCGCCTTTAGGGTCAATGTTCTTTAGGACTTCTTGAACCTTCTCATTATTTGGTAACTTCATCTTTTTATGGTGCATACCATAAAAACTAGCCTTAAACTTTGAACGGCCTTTTTTAAATTCAGAATCAATTGACCAGTATTCTTCGGGTTTAAAGGCGTCGATTTCCTTTTCACGTTTAATGATTAAGCTTAACGCGATGGATTGAACCCGACCCGCACTGAGGCCCTTTTTAACTTTTTGCCAGAGCAATGGTGAAATTGAATACCCCACTAACCGGTCTAAAATCCGGCGCGCTTGTTGGGCATCAACCAAGGTAGTGTCAATGCTGCGAGGGGTTTTAAAGGCGTTTTTAACCGCGTCTTTAGTAATTTCGTTAAATACCACCCGATTCTTATCTTTCGGATCTAGTCCTAATAGGTAGGAAAGGTGCCACGCAATTGCTTCTCCTTCCCGGTCCGGGTCAGAAGCAAGGTAAACTTTTTTAGCCTTTTTGGCTTCTTTACGTAAATTTTTAATGGTGTCGCCCTTACCGCGGATCGAAATGTAGTGGGGTTCGTAGTCGTTTTCAATATCGACTCCCATTTTACTTTTCGGTAGATCCCGGATGTGGCCTAAACTAGCCACGACTTTATAAGAGCGACCCAAGTATTTTTCAATGGTTTTTGCCTTAGAAGGTGATTCTACGATCACCAAGTTTTTTTTAGTAGTCGGCATTTGTTGCTCCTTTGCCTTAAATTAGAATTTATAGTCACCATGTTATTGCATTAGAATCTAAATTGTCAAATAGCGGGTACCACCCTAAGCGATTGACGTAGTCTCTGATAGCCACTGTTATAACGGTGCTAATCAAGTTTACATATTAGCACGACTTTTTTAAAATGTATATTTATCTTTGTAAACCAACCTCTTCAAGAACGTCATTTAAAGAGATTAATGGGCGTGCTCCCGCAGCAATTAGCTCGTTGGTTCCCCGACTATTTTCGCTAAAAATACTCCCAGGCACCGCTAAAACGTTGCGATTTTCCCCTAAAGCTAGGCTGGCAGTAATTAAACTGCCTGATTTTTGTTTCGCTTCGATAATACAAGTGGCCTGAGCTAAGCCAGCAATAATCCGATTGCGTTCCACAAAGTGATGACGTAGCGGGCGCGCTCCCTGAGCATACTCACTGAGCAGCAGCCCGGTTTGTTGGACCTGGTCTTGTAAAATCGCGTTTTGCTTAGGATAAGTAACGTCTAAGCCGTTACCAATTACCGCAATTGTTTTCCCGGCTCCGTCCACGGTAGCTTGGTGAGTCATTGCATCAACGCCGCGCGCCAAACCGCTAACGGTAACTAACTGGTGCTCAAGCAGACCAGGAACCAGTTTTTTAACCGTCGCCATTCCGTAACGGGTCATGTTTCGAGCACCCACAATCGCAACCATTCGCGATTCTTGGAGTAAATCTAGCCGGCCCCGGTAAAACAATACGGTGGGCGGACAATAAATCTCACGTAAAATGTCGGGGTATGCTGGATCCGCAATCGTTAGGATTCCCCCGTTTTGCTCATTTTCATGAATCTTACGCTTTAATTCCGAACTATGCAAATAGTTAACTAAATCACTTCGCTGTTCGTCGGCAATTAACGAGCTTGTGTGTACCCATTCAGATAACGATGGCTCTGGCTGGTCGCGGACCGCTTGATAAATTTGAGATTGCTTTTTAATGCCAAAAGTAGTGCCGATTTTAATGCGAATTAAAAAATCACGAAGTTCCATTCTTTCACCTCGAATGTACAATACGTGATTTTAGTAAATAATATTTTATTGTCGAACAAATTCCGGAACCGGTTCAAAAGTCAACCGATGTAGCGGAGTAACTCCCAACTCCTTTAACCCTTCCAGGTGCTGCTTAGTGCCGTAACCCACGTTTTGGTCGAAACCGTAGCCAGGATAAATTTTATTGTACGAGCGCATGAGGTGATCCCGGTAGACTTTGGCCACAATTGAAGCTGCCGCAATGCTAATACTCTTAGCATCCCCTTTATACATCACCGTCTTAGGGATGCTTGTAGGAACCTGAACTGCATCAATTAACAAGTGTTCCGGCGTTACGTTTAAATGGCTAATCGCGTCGTTCATCGCCGCTTTGGTGGCGTTCAAAATTCCCATTTGATCAATTTGCTGGTTAGAACGCACCCCGATACCAACGCTAACTGCTTCAGATAGAATTTGGGCGTACAGAGCTTCCCTAAGCTTTAAGGACAACTGTTTGGAGTCGTTAACTTCTACCAAATCAAAACGGTCGTCTAAGACTACTGCCGCCGTCACCACTGGTCCAGCTAAACATCCGCGACCCACTTCATCAATTCCAGCCACAAACTGCTTGCCGGACTGCCATAACTCATTTTCCAAGGAAAACCGCTTTTGAAAGGCGAGGCGTTGTTCAGCCACTTTTTGGAGCGCCTTTTCCTTTTGCCGTAATAGTTTTTGCACTCCGGCACGGCTATCATCAGCTAGAGCCAAAAAGTAAGGATCATTAACGTCTTGAACGGTTACTAAGCGTTCCTTAATTTCTTTAATCGTCGCCACGGTCGTTAAGCTCCTCCACAAAATCTAAGTTAAAACGACCTAATTTGCCCTTCCGAGCATCCAACAAGATTCGTTGGCTAGCACGATCATAGTCGTCTCGCATTCCTAACTTCTGGGTGATTAACAGTAAAAGTTCTGGCAAAGGCTGATCAAAGTCTTCATCCGTTAAATGATACCGCTCCATTAAACCGTTACGGTATTTTTCACTAAAAATCTGCAAGCCAAATAATGCCACATCGTCATTGGCGTAGAGGTTGTCCTTAATTGCCCCAGTAAATGCTAACTTGCTACCAACCGACTGGTCTTCAAACTTCGGCCATAAAATTCCGGGGGTATCTAATAGGTACAAACCTTGCCGTGATTTAAGCCACTGTTGTTTTTTAGTAACGCCAGGACGGTCCCCAGTAATGGCAACTTTTTTGTTAACCAGATGATTTAGTAAGGTCGATTTTCCTACATTAGGAATTCCGATACACATCGATTTAATCTCAGTTTTCTTAATTCCTCGACTTTCCCAGTTTTCAAGCTTATCTGCTAGAATTGCGCGGGTATGTTTTAAGATGATTTTTTCCGTTGAAGGCTCTTTAGAGTTCAACGCCACGGCATGGTCGCCATTTTTGCGGAAGTACTCTAACCATCGTTGGGTTTCTTGAGGATCGGCCAAGTCCGCCTTGGTTAAAATTAGTAAATGCGGCTTATCTTTAATAACCGACTCAATCATCGGATTGCGTGACGAAACTGGAATCCGCGCGTCGACCAGTTCGAAAACAACGTCAACGAGCTTTAATTTTTCCTCAACTTGCCGAATGGCTTTGGCCATGTGGCCCGGATACCATTGTATAATAGGCATATTCTCTAACTCCTTTTATATCAAGGCTTTAAACACCTTGTTTGTTTTATTTTTTTGAAAATTGGGCAAAAATTGGGCAATCCGGTTTTAAACCGTTAAATTAGCCCGCTCAAACTTGCTGATTAGCATTGCTTAGATTAGTAAAACGTTATTATATCAGCTACTTTTACCACGCTTAAAAACATTAATACGGTCACTGTATAATAGGTATATTTTCTAACCCCTTTTATATCAAGGTACTGAACCCTAATTTTCATTCAATATCTTTGAAAATTGGGCAAATTTATCTAAAAAAATAAACTAATTCTTTAATGGATCCATGAGTCATCGGATTGATAATAATTTTTTTAGCATCAAGTACTTATGTTACCTAATTTATTCAAATTTTCAAATCCGAATACCCATTGGGGATGTATTAATTGAAATTGGGCAAATTCAAAATCTAGTAATCGCCAAATCAATTTTACCATCTTCAAAGCTGTTTGCCATCTTGAGTAGCCGTATCGTTTCTAATAACAAGCATTGGGCAAATTAAGCAAGTCGAAAAGAAGCTGTTTACACGATGTTCAATATTTAATTAGCAGTTAACTAATTTTTACTAGCCCTTAATAAAATAAAAAACAGAAATCAATTCCTCGAAAATTTGGTTTCTGTTTTTGTGTGCATCAAATCTATTCATAAAGATCCATACATACACTAGGACAAACAAAAAGAGAACCAAACTCGTTCTCTTTCACTCGTAAAATTGATTTTTTCTATCCCAAACGGTTTTTATCACCAAATTCATCCTTCATTGCCATACAAAATACGTAAATGGAAAAGAATAACATTACGAAAAATGATCCAACTACAAAATCTGCGCTTTCCTTAAGTGGTGTAAACGAAGTCATTACTAACATTAATGAGTTAGCAATTATCCAAACAATATACAGCCTTTGAGTTCGTTTCGTTAGGTTTGCCTTTTTTAATTTCATGATGAATCACTCTCTTTGCTTCATACATGCTAACTATCCCAACATTTCTTAATTCACAAAGCCCCTTTTAACAATTGTTATTGAAACTTCTATTAGGTTCAAATATTCACTGAATTCTGAATTTTAAAATTTGTCATTTATCCTACCCATACTTATATAGTACATTCTTGAATTAAAAACCGTTCCTACTTTTCCGCTTTAATTGTAATCTTTCTTTATGCGTTTGCAAGCGCTTTTATCATAAATGTAATGCTTCGTATCTTAGAAAAATATTACCTAACTAAAAGTACTACTTTGGGAAAGATTTGTCGCTTAAACTTGCTTAAACTAAAATTTTTAAACAAGATAATCTGTTTCTAAATAAGTTTGAACTATCTTCCATCTGTAAACAAAAAATATTATAGCTTTTCAAAAATAAAAAATGCCCAAGAAAGCTAGATCAATAATCTAACTTTCTCGGACACTTCATACTACGTATAAACCGATTAATTTACCTTAGAAGCGTGCGTAACCTAACGCATGTTGCGCAGCCAAATTAATTAAACTCCATTGCCGGTCGTAACCAGGTTGGAAGAAAAAGTCAGCTTCGGCTAAGTCTTCAACTGTCAAACGGTGTTCTACCGCTAAAGCCAAAACATTACCTTGAGCAGTTAAATCACATGTTGAAAGGACTGCGCCGCCTAAAACAATGTGGGTATGAGGGTCAAACGTGATATCAACATCCACGCGAACATTGCCCTCTGACTCAGGAACGTATGCTGGACGGATGTGGTCAACATAGTGTGAATTAACAATTTCAACATTGGAGCGTTCTGCAGTAAATTCATTTACACCCGTAGAAGCAAAGTGTTCGTCAAATACATGCAGCGCTGATGAGCCGACTACGCCTTTAAAGATTTGGGTTGGTTTCTTCTCGAAAATATGATTTACAACGTATTGGGCTTCACGCCGGGCAGTTGTAGCTAAAGCAATTGGGGATGGTTTTCCAGCCGGAATAGATAGTGGTAAGATGGCATCTCCGACTGCAAATATGTCGGGCACGTTGGTTCTCAAGTAGCCATCCACATTGATGAATCCGCGATCTGTCAGGTCTACTACGCCCTTGAGCCATTCTGTATTAGGTTGTACCCCGGCAGCTTGAATTACAAGATCTGCAGGATAACTGCCCTTCTTAGTTTCCACACTGGCAACTTTTCCGTCGCCCTTAAATGCGGTAATGCTCTGGCTCATTTCTACTCGGACGCCGTTGTCAGTCAACGTTTTATCGATAATTTCAGTCATTTCATGGTTGAGATAATTGCCGAGGGGACGATCGATAAAATCAAATAAAGTGACGTGTTTACCTTTCTTAGCAAATACTTCAGCTGCTTCAATCCCGATGTATCCTGAACCAACCACCGCAACATTTTTAATACTATCATCAGTTAATGCTGCCTTAATCTTTGTAGCCCAGTCGTAACCTCGCATTAAATATACATTTTCAAGGTCTGTACCTGGGACTGGCAAATTCTTAGGCGTCACTCCTGAACTAAGAATCAATTTATCATAAGCAACTTGTTCTTCTGTACCTTCTTTTAAATCTTTAACGGTTACCTGTTTTTGGTCAACATCAATTGCTGTAACTTGATGGTTATTAAAAATCTTTCCGCCTTTGGAAGTGATGTCTTCTGGTCGGAAATTCCTTACGTCATTAACATCTGTAACTTGGTCTTCTAAGTAAAGTTGCATCCCACAGGACATGAACGATACGAAATCACCCATTTCATAAATCGTAACATCGACGTTATCGTATTTATCCAACAGCTCAATTGCCGATTCATGACCGCCATGTGATGCCCCAACAATAATAACTTTTGCTTTATCCATCTATAATATCCCCCTATTCATAATATTACAGCTATAGTGTAACTCTTTTTTTAAATCGCTTACAAACAAAACGACAGTAATTTTACAAAAACTATACTTTATTGCATTAAATGTATTTGTTTAAATAAAAGTATTAAGTACTTAACGTTAGATAAGTTAGAGTTTAAATAGAGGTAACCAACAAATTTCCTAATAAAAAAGCTGCCCATTTTAATAATCAAACAGCTTCAATTATTGTACCTACGCCCATACCGCCACCAACGCAAAGGCTAGCAAGGCCCCTCTTTAATTTTTGATCGTGTAACTCGTATATCAAACTCACTAATATTCTTGCTCCCGAAGCGCCTACTGGGTGTCCCAAAGCAATCGCACCACCATTAATATTCACATTCTCTGTTTTTAACTTTAATTTTCTAATACATGCAATCGATTGCGCTGCAAAAGCTTCGTTAAGCTCATATAAATCAACGCCTTCTTTCGTTAATCCTGCATTTTTTAATACTTCGTTAACAGCATAGTACGGTCCCATGCCCATCATGTCTGGACTTAAACCTATCAGAGAACAATTCACCCACCTTGCTAAGGGCCTTAATCCGTGTGCGATAACTGCTTCCTTAGAAGCAAGGATTAGCGCTGCAGCCCCATCGTTAATCCCAGAAGAATTGCCGGCAGTAACCTCCCCATCTAACTTAAACGCTGGTTTTAAATTTCCCAATTTTTCAATGGTTGTGTCCTTTCGTGGAGCCTCATCTTTGTTAAATAAATATTTGCCATCCGCTTGATTTACGGTTATTGATGTAATTTCTTTATCAAAGCGACCATTATTTTGCGCACCAACTGCCTTCCGGTGACTAGCTAAAGCAAACTCATCCATTTCACGTCTGCTAACATGGTATTTCGAGGCAACATTTTCAGCGGTAATTCCCATATGATAGTGGCCCCAGGCGTCAGTTAGCGCGTCACTTAGAATTGCATCTTCTAAAACTTGATTACCAAGTCGCTGCCCAAATCTCGATTTACGCGAAATTAAAGGCGCTGCCGACATGCTTTCCATTCCTCCAGCAATTACGACTTTTGCCTGTTTTGAAGCGATAAGGCTTGCCGCTAAATTGATACTAGATAGACCAGATCCACACACATCGTTAATAGTAATGGCCGGTACAGAATAATTAATGCCTGCGGATACCGCTGCTTGCCTTGCTGGGTTTTGACCATTACCTGCTTGAATCACATTCCCCATAAGTACTTGATCAACGTAATTATCCTCTAAATTAGCTTGTTCCATTGCTGCCTTTATTGCAAATCCGCCTAGTTCAGCGGCTGTAAATCCTTTTAGACTTCCACCTAGTTTGCCGATTGCCGTCCGTTTGGCTGCAACTATATAAATTTCATCCAATCCTTGTTCACCCCATGTATCTTACTAAATGCCATTTTATTTAAAAGAAACGGCACAACTGCTCGTTAATATGTAAAAAAATTTATTGACGCTCTTCATCAAGAGTATCCGGCCGCTTTCAAAACTCGTTCTCTCGTTTATTCTTAAGCATTAATGTTATCACTTGTTATATTTCTTTACATATACTATTTATACATCAGGCAAAATCATTACGTTTTTTTATAAAATGTGTTCTCCGCTTTGCCCAATTTCTAAAGCGTTTTACCCAAAAATCCTCCATATTCGATAAACTAAAATATGCTAAAATCACATTAGAAAAAGAATTTATAGGAAAAATAGCGTATAAATGCCCAGACATCACGCGAAAGTCCGTCAACGATGGTTATTGGCAACGAACGGATTTATCTAAAATATGCTATATCATTTAAGTGAATGGAGAATTTTTATGAGTAGTGAAAAAATTGAATGGCGGAAGAAAGAAAAAGGCTTTTCCCTTAGGAAAAAGCCTCAAATACTAACCATCCCCGAACAAAATTATTTTAGTATTGCCGGCGAAGGTGATCCTAATTTACCTGATTTTCAGAAAAGGGTTCAATCCCTGTATCCAGTTTCTTATGCTATTCGGATGAGTCAAAAGAAAGGCTGGGATATCCCTAACTTTAAGCTATATACGGTGTACCCACTCCAAGGATACTGGGGAATTCAAGACCAATATTTAAATGCTCCGGTAATGAAAAAAGAACACTTTAAATACATTATCAGCATTAAACAACCAAGTTTTGTAACTGACGAGATTGCTAAAGAAGCTCTAAAACGTGCTAAACCTAAGATTGATGCTTCCCTGTTTGAACAAATCTACTTCGAGCATCGTCCAGCACAATTGATCGCCCAAATCGTACACGTTGGTTCGTTTGAGACTGAACCAGAAAGTTTTCAAAAATTAGAGCAATTTATTGATGAAGCTGGTTATCAACGTAGCGAAAAGGAACATACGGAAATCTATATGAGCGATTTCCGCCGAGTTGAGGAAGCTAAGCGTAAAACTATTTTACGAGTGGCTATTCAGGAGAAACAGTAATTAGTTAAGGTGATGGTTTGCTTGTTGGTTCTGCGAATATAGTCAAGTATGCCCAATTTTTCAAGTAAGGTATCTATTTTTTCGAATGAAAAGACCTTGAGGATTTTGTTTCAATCTTTAAGGTCTTTTTTGTTTTTTAGCTAAAACACTAGATATCCATTCTTAACCACCAAATTTTGTGTAAACACAAAGCTTTGTAACCATTCTTTATGTTTCCCACCGCTTAAACCAACTAATCCCACCCGCCAAAAATAATAAGCTAGTGACTAGGCTGGCTACTATTCCAATTACCCCTGTTTGTTCTGCTAAACCGATAACCTGGTTCCTAAAATTTTTACCTACCAAATTAACTACAAATACATTTGTAATCTCAGACAACCGATAAGCATACGTCCAAGGAATTAAATACCAAATTTTCTCACCAAGATTGGTTGTTCCAATAAGGGTTGATAATAAAAAAAGGAATTAAATACCAAATTTTCTCACCAAGATTGGTTGTTCCAATAAGGGTTGATAATAAAAAAAGGAATTAAATACCAAATTTTCTCACCAAGATTGGTTGTTCCAATAAGGGTTGATAATAAAAAGCCGAAAATGCTCACGCTAATTGAAATTCCTAAATCCCATCTAAAACTTATCCAGATTTGTAAGGCAACCACCGGCAGAGTTCCAATCACTCCAAGAGCCACTCCCATAAGTAATATTCTTAGCGGAATCGCATTTGCTAACCCAAAAGTACCTAACCAAAAGATCCCCGTAGATAACAGAATACTAACTAAAAAGCATAAACATAAAAAGATATACTTCGTTAAAAAGATTTTCTTCCTGGAAATTTGGTCAGCGAATAAAGCGGAAAATTGTTTTATTTCAGCTTCTTTATGGATATCTAGTCCTACCAAAACACCTATAAATAACGGCATAATCAAAGATAGCCATATATTGAACCATGTGTTAATAAGATTTATTCGTACAATCCCTTTATGTGTCCAAATATAAAGTAACGTAAAAAACGCAAGCAAAATCGGAAATGCGATAACCATCCACCGAATGCCAGTCCTTTTAATTTTAAGCCACTCCGCACTAATGAAATTCATTTGAGGATACTCTCCTTTTTAAATATCGCGGCACTTCCAAAAATAAGCACTACAAATAATCCTACCGCTAGTGAAACACCAACCGGGACCACTGAAGTATTTAGAAGTGCATCTCCAGCCATCAGTTTTGTTCCGTTCGGATGTACTCCAATCAAGGGACTCAATACTCGAATACCCCAGGTCCAAGGGTCAAAAAGCCAAAAACTTCTGGCTGCAAAATACATCCCGCTAAAAGCACCCATAATAGCTACAGAAAAATTCAATAAGTGCCCCCATAAGTAATCTAATATTAGATGCAACGGTAACAAGGGAAGTAAACATACCCAACAAAACAAATCATCCCGGACTAAATCCACAATTGGAATGGGACTGCCCACAAGCATTATTCCAATTATCGTAAGACCAATCGCCAAACAAAGGTTAGGAATTATCATATAAATTGCGAAAACAATAATCTTATTAATCCATAATTTTTGAGGAACAATATTATGAATTAATTGCGCTTCAAAATTCCTCCCCTCATTTTCTGTATTAATAATCATCATTGCTAATAATGCAATACTGATTGGCAAAAATACTGCCGGCCACCAATTAAAAATAAGTCCGAATAGCTTATCCCAAGTAAAGGTGTTATTATGTGCCGCGATTGCCTCTTTCGTGTTAGCCGATATTATGGCAATCATTACTGTTAGGATCAATGGCAGAATTGGGATTAGGAAAAACATCTTTTTCAGAAAAGTCCGCCTATACTTTAATATTTCGACCGCAAAACTATTCATAACGTTCACCCTTAGTTAACACAATCTTAGTAAAGAAATCTTCCAAGCTTTCTTTTTGATCTGGTACGCCTTCAAACAACAATTTTCCCCTATTAATGATGCCAATTCGGTCGATTACTTGAGCTACTTCAGATAAAATATGGCTAGAAAGAATCACCGTAATCCCTTGTTTAGGGAAACCTGCGATTAAGTCTCGCAGTTCTTTAACCCCGAAAGGGTCTAACCCGTTGGTTGGTTCGTCTAAAATAAGCAATTTCGGGTTATTCAGCAAAGCCAGTGCAATTCCTAATCGCTGTTTCATTCCCATTGAGAACTTACCCGCCGTCTTTTTGCCAGTTTTTTTTAGATCAACTATTTCTAAGACTTTACTAATTCTGCTAACAGGTATGTTCAATAATTTAGCGTGGACTAATAAATTTTCCTCGGCAGTTAAATTATTATATAAAGCGGGCCCTTCAATCAGCGCACCGATGTTATCTAGATCTTTTCTAGATATCGGATGTCCATCAAAGATAATATTCCCTTCGGTAGGCGCTAGTAGCTGAACAATCATTTTTAATAACGTAGATTTGCCCGCTCCGTTAGGTCCTATCAGACCATATACCGTATTCCTTTTAATGTGCAGTGAGACATCATTATCAGCTAATTCATTTTTGAATTTTTTGGATAAATGACGAGTTTCTAAGATTAAATCTTCCAAACGTAATCCCTCCCTGGATGCCATTGTTTATGGCATTTGTTCCAACCATTGATAAATAACTAAATCGCAATCGTTGCCTTTCATTCCTTAGATCTTCCTTTATAGAAATCGCTTTCAAAAATACGGCTGTCCACGGCATCTAACCACTCGATCGATAAGGATTGAAAGGTTCTATTTTATGTAAAATGCAGGAAGTAACATTAACTTTCACGCATTTTAATTAACTTAATGCATCCGATTAAATTCAAAACTTTTTTAGGTAAAATGGGGACCATCGTCATCCTGCATTTCGCGAAACTTACATTTCAAATCTACTAATAAACTTTCAACTTTTGATTCCACCTAAAGGATAGCACTCGATTACCTCTTAAAATGCATTCTGAATATTCTTTAAAGTTTCTTAGCTTTACCATTTCACCTAACTACTAACACGCGCAGCTAAATGATTAGCCATCCCTAATCTCATTGGTTAGCATCTAAAATTGCCCCTCCCTGAATTTTAAAAAAACAAAAAAGGAAACCACTTCGTCGTTAAACGAAATGATTTCCTTAATAGCCACTACTTACTAATAGCGTGACTTTTGAACGTGCAAAACGCTAAAATCAGACTATTTGGCTTCGATGACGATTTGATCATCAACCAAATCAGCTTTCAAGTTCTTCACATCTAAATGATCAAGATAGAAATCAGTAACCTTGTCTCGAATTTGTTGTTCGATCACTCTTCTTAATGGACGAGCGCCCATTGCTTCATCGTAACCTTGTTCCATTAACCAATCCTTGGCTGGTTTAGTTACTTCCAAAGTCAAATCTTTCTTCGCCAATGTCTTTTGAACATCCGCAATCATTAGATCAACGATTTGACTTAAGTCTTTCTTAGTTAAGTGTGAGAATTCTACGATGCCGTTGAACCGGTTTAAAAATTCTGGCCGGAAGAACGGTGCAAGTCGATCCATTAGGGATTGGTCCTTAGCATCGTCGCCGGTTAATTTTTCGTTACCGAATCCAGCGTTTGACGTTGCAATAATAATTGTGTTCTTGAAGTTGATTACGTTTCCTTGACCGTCCGTTAAACGTCCGTCATCCATTACTTGAAGTAAAAGTGTTAGGACTTGGGGATCCGCTTTTTCAATTTCATCTAATAAAACAATTGAATATGGGTTCCGCCGTACACGTTCGGTTAGGGTATTTGAGTTATCATCGTATCCTACATAACCAGCTGACGTACCAATTAATTTGGAAACCGCCGTCCGGTCCGAATATTCACTCATGTCCAACCGAATAATCGCATTCTTATTGCCAAACATATCTAAAGCCAACTGTTTAGCTAATTCAGTTTTACCAACCCCGGTCGGGCCGACGAATAGGAAGCTGCCAATTGGTTGTTCACCTTCAGAGAATCCAGCCCGGTTCCGCCGAATTGCCCGAGCAACCATTTCTACCGCTTCGTCTTGACCGATGACCTTGCTCTTCAAACGACTATCTAAATCTTTTAGCCGTTCAATATCGTTAGCACCCATGTCAGAAACTGGAATTCCGGTTAACCGTTCTACCGATTGAGCAACGTCGTCCACCGTTGCGACGACTTCTTCTTTTTTATCTGCATTCTTAATTTGCTTGTTGGTTTCTTCGATGCGTTGCTTTAAGTCAGCGGCACGTTTGAAATCTTCTTCTTTAACAGCCTGTTCCTTTTCTTTTTCAAGCTTATTGAGCTTCTCGTTTAGAGTTGCTTGATCACTTTCAGGCTGCCGAGCTGCCAAGTGGGCGGCGGTCATATCGATTAAGTCAATCGCCTTATCTGGTAGAGTTCTTTGTGGAATGTACTGAACCGAATAATCCACCGCTGCCTTCAAAACATCATCGGGGAGTTTTACGTGATGATGTTTTTCGTATAAGTCTTTAACACCTTGCAAAATTTTAAACGTGTCTTCCGCGCTTGGCTCATTGACCACTACGTCGTTGAACCGACGAGCCAGCGCTGCGTTCTTCAAAATTGTATTACGGTATTCGTCTTGGGTAGTTGCCCCAATGACGGTTAGTTCACCACGGGACAATGCTGGCTTAATAATATCTGCCATCCCTTTGCCACCATCTTCGCCGCCGGTTGAACCCGCGCCAATAATTTGGTGAATTTCGTCAAAGAACAGGATAATATTTCCAGCTGCCTTAACTTCTTTGACTAAGTCTTTGATGTTTTCTTCAAACGACCCCCGGTATTGGGTTCCTGCTTCTAGAGAGGATAAATCGATTGAATAAATTTCTTTGCCTTGAATAGCTTCCGGAACGTTACCATTTACAATTGCTTGTGCTAAACCTTCGACAATTGCAGTTTTACCGACTCCGGCGTCCCCAACTAAAATGGGGTTATTCTTCGTTCTCCGGCTCAAAATTTCAGCTGTTTCTTGAATTTCATTTTCACGTCCAATAACTGGATCTAGCAGACCATCGCGGGCTTGTTCAGTCAAGTTAGTTCCTAACTTCTCCAAAATACCACCCTTTTTAAGGGCCTGTTGTCCGTCCTTGGATACTTCGATTGTTTTTGCATTTTCTGGTAGTTTACCAGTTGCTCGATATTGAGCAAACTCATCTGGTGTTAACGACTGCCCATTGACCAAGTAACGAGCGGAATCCGAGTTAGGATTTCCCATCCGTTTGAATACTTGATTAAAAATATCATCCATATCGTTGTTGAAAAAAGGATCATTTCCGTAAAAATTGGCCATGTAACAACACCTCCGTTAATTAAATGAAGTAAAAATCGTGTTGCAATATTAATTAGAAGCACTCTTTTCACCTACGACTATAGTATACACCCTTCTTAGCACTCTGTTAAGTAAAGTGCTAACTCGATTACCCTGTATAATATTTACAGGCGTGAAATACCATAGTAGCGGGATTTCCCGGCTTTAAAAGTTTTCCGTAAGGATTAAATATTACGCCTTAGCATCTAAATTTAAACATTCAAGATCCTTGAATTTCGCTTCCGTGGAGCAATTCGGGGCTTCTTGGGAGATTTAGAAATATCTCCAACCTGCCACTAACTTTTACAATCGATAGCCATTAAAAATTTGGCTTGGAAATAAAAAAGGAAACCACTCGCCACTAGACGAAATGATTTCCTTTTAGTTATTGAATATTTTTAGCAACTTACTCATGCAGCTGTTTTAAAGCTGCTTTAGGGACGTCCTTTTTAGCAACCTTTTCCCAAGAAATCACTTGGTGCCGCTTGGCGTTATATCCAATCTTTAAATATGCATGTAGTTTTAAGGGCCGTTCTAGCCCGCCTCTAAACTTAGCCATTACTTGTTGGCCATTTTGATCATAGATCGGTTGATGATACATGTAATCCACGACTTGGCTGCCCGAGTCGTCTTTTTCAACAATTTTGGTTCCCTGATTAGTGATTTGAGTGTAATAATTTTCGGTACCGTAGTTGGACTTATACCAGAAATAAGCACCCCCGAAAATGAATAAAAATATTGCAACAATGATGCCGCTAGCTATAACTCGTTTACGCATAAACTATTCTCCCATTCTAAAAAAAGGCTAACAAGAGTCCAAGTAAAATCCATCCTAACACAATCGCAATGGTTGTTTTCTTATAAATCACTAACAAAGCGATATATTCACGAATTAGCGCGCTAGGTAAAAAGTAAAATGAAGTTGGTGAACCCACACCGTTTGCATTTAATCCCGCCTTACGAGCATAAATTGCACTGCGCAATACATGATAGTTGTTAGTAGCAAAAATAACCTTAGGCATTCCTGACTTTTTCCAATCCTTTTCAATCTTTTGCTTTGAAAATTTCATATTTTGTAATGTAGTGGTGGATTGGTCTTCTAAAATGATTTTATCTTCGGGAACATGCTGACTTTTAAGGTATTTCGCCATGGCATAGGCTTCTGAAACGGGTTCATCAGGTCCCTGCCCGCCACTAACTACAAGCTTAGGGTTTCCATCCTGTTTCCAAAAGTATTCTAACGCTTTGTCTAGTCGCCCTTTTAAGAGCGGAGTTACGGTTTCTGACCTTATTCCAGCGCCTAACGTAATAATATAATCCACTTTTTCCCTTATAGGAATTATTTGATACAGAAAAGAATAGAACAAATAACAACTAAAGATAAACGTAAAAGTTACGTCGATTCCTATAAAAACGAACAATATGCCTGTTAACCGACCCAAGTACTGGTTGGCAAGTAAAATAGCCGCACCCGCACCCAATACAAGTAATAGGTTAACTCCAAAAATTAGCGACAATTTAGCCGTCAAACTTTTGCCTTCGCGCGTTTGCATAACGTAGGTATTAATAATTAAACTAAAACCGACCAGTAACGGAACCACGATAATCCCTAATAGTAAAAACACCGCAAGACTAATGATTCCAATCCTAGAATCCCCAGCTAGATAAGCGGCAATTCCTAAAGTCGCTAATAAAGTTAAATTAATACAGCTTCCCGCAAAAAAGATTCCTGCAATAAAATTACGCCGATCTTTATATAGGTAAATGCTAGAAACTAAAATAGTAAGAAATAAAAAAAGGTAAGTAAGCATTGCAACCTCCGCGAATTATTTAATAAATACGAAGCAGCCATTAAAACTTTTGGTAAATTGCTATTGACTACACGTTATTATATCAACTAATGGAGGCTCTCACCTCTAAAAAGGCTTGAACAAATCTGCTAAAATTTTTCTCACCGTTAACTTTTATACACATTGCAGCCATAAGTCATCCCAAGGTCACACGCTTATTAGTTAGCTTTTGATTTTAAATGCAATGCTCATTAAAAATGGGAAGTTAAATAGTTACATCGCAGCTTAATTCCAGAAAAGGTATTGTAATAAATTATTGATCGACGCCAAAATGCCAACGCTTAATAAACCAAGGGCTACGATATGTTGGACTTTACTACGCTTCTTGTGGTTACCTAGCAGGACAACTATACCTATTAAAATACAACAAATCCCCCAAACAGTAAAAATAAGGTTGCCCGTTTGAATAGTTTTAGAACTCACATTTGAACCAAAAAACGAGATCGGCATTCCAAATAATTTCATTTCTTGATCCCCATTTCGACTATGTACCTTTAAAATTTGTCTTTAGCAAATTTTTCAGCAGATAATCCGGCCATCAGAGCATTTCAATGTTAGTAATTTTTAGCTCGCTAAGGCAAAAAATATCTATAATATCAAAGTGGATAGTTTTAATTGATTTATTGAATAAAAAAAGTCAATGCGGGCATTACATTGACTTAGTTTTATTAATTTAACTAAATATCTTATCAGTCGTTAGATCTATTTCTTTGACTCCTTCTAACTTATATTTGTTGATAGATGCGATAATTATTTGATTTTTTAAAAAGTATTCGTTCAAGATTTCTATAACTTCTGTAATATTTCTATTTGTTACTTCTCTTCCACTTGGAGAATCTAGTACTATAGGTAAAATAATTCCCGTATACTTTTCGATTGTCTTTATGTATGCCATCTTGAAAGAAAAAACAACTTTATAGTAAATGGTGCCACTTATCGACTTGATATCTCTTGTAAAAATATACTTCTTATTCTGTACAACATTTGATACGCCTAATTTATCAGCGAATAAATTAATCCATCCCTTAGTCTCATCAATCAACTCATTACTATCAACAAATTTATCTTCGATTCTTTCGTTTAATTGTGAAATAGATTTTCGTAATTCGTCTTCTCTTGCATCTAAAATTGAATTATCAATGTTGATATTAGAAATATCTTGTAATGTTTTGTCTATAACATCCGTTTCGTTAAACAAACTAGAAACACGATCTTCCAATTTGTTTTTTACAACTGAAATTTCGTACTCAATTTTTTCTTTATCTTCTTGTAAATCAGCTGATTTTTGTTTCAAAAATTCTATATTATCTTTAAAATTAAGCAAATTATTTTCATTAATCACGATTGCCTTATCATTAACTTCAACCATCATATTCAACGAAACCAAATATTTTTTTAATCCCTGTTCATTAGAAATGTTTTTTTTGATATCATTTATTTTTTTTGATACAACTTTGCGTTGCAACTTTAAATTTTTATAGCGATTGTTTAATTGTTCATCCTGCGGTTCTCGTAATTCCCCAATACTACTATTTTTAAATTCTTCTGTGGTCTTAGCAAGTTCCTGCAATTGTCTAGTCTTATTTAATAATTTTTGCTCTTCATCTAAACGAACTAATTCATTTTCAAAGTCGTTTCCCTTCTTCGACAAACCAATTAACAAATCTCTAACATTAAATCTAATATTGCCAATTACTTTACCTCTATTAAGTAAAGTCCATCCTTTATCTTGATCCATATATATAGCACCTAATATATTTTTTAAAACACGAATTGAATCTATTCCCCATATATATGTAAACCAAGAGTCATCATGTCCAGTTAATGTGCACGAATGAATAAATCTTAACCCTTTATATATCTCTATATAATTATCATTTCGTTTAACAATATATTTTTCTCCGTCACGTTCAAATAATATTTCTGTATTAATTTTTTTAAACTTTAAACCATATGTACCAGGGATGGGATACCCCAAACTATAAAACATCAAGCGTAAAAGTGTGCTTTTACCAACACTATTTTCTTTACTGTAAATTAGAGTTTTATCAAATAATTTTATGTTTTTTGTTTTCCCATCATAGTTGAGTAATAAATTTAAAAATCTCATTTTAAGTTTACCCCATCTTTTATTTTCGCTATTGTTCTTTGTCCATATATAATTCTTGTAATGATCATTTTTATCCCATATTCTTGTACTATAGGATCTTCATTTAAAGGAAAAATATCTTTATAATCAGACCACTTATGATTAACGAATCTTCTAAATACTTCTTTTCTATTTCTTTCGTTTTCCAATTTCATATACTCATTAAAGCCTGCTAAAACTTTATTGATAATAACCACATCTTCAACTTGCTGTTCAACAAAATCATGTTCATAGATATCTAACTCACCTTCTATTCCTATCGGGAGTTCTTCGTAAAATTCGGTAGGCGCACTATCAATAATCCCGAAAATTATTTTCCAGATCAAATTTTCTTTACTTATTCTTTTATGCTTTTCTCCCCATTCTTTTGATCCCGCATTTGCCAAATATTTAGTTATTAGCATATCTCTAATAACGTGAATTTTACCTAACCTAATATTAAGCTTTAATTTTTCAAACAAATCTTCGATCACATTTTCTAGAGATAAGTAGTTTACTTCATCTTGTTCATCAGAACTAAATAAAATAGTTGCTAATTTTAAACGATTTAAATCGAAGTACTGTATACTGCCAATATATTTTTCTTCTAACTGTTTTTTTGCGGTTTTTATTCGTGCTCTAATAAATTTTTTTGCCTTGCTTGGTAAAGAATTATATTTTCTTATAAATGGTCTTTTCAAATCAGGATTCCAAGATGCTATTAAATCAGCATTATTTAAATTCAAAGGATTTCTAAAATTTACTACATACATTAATTCAGAATATTTCCCTTCAGTTCTATTGCTAGTGTTAATTAGTGTGTTCATAGCCATAGTAGCCTTTGTAGCAGCAACATCTGTTTTGTCGAAAATGTTTCCTTGAATAGCTTTAGATTGTATATATGCAGGATCTTTATCACTAAAGTATAGTTCTATATCTTCGGTGTTCCCCTCAATTTCAACAAATTTTATTTCTTTGATATTGCGTATTGACAAAATAATGCCTGCTATAATTTGGAATCGCCAACCGAATGCTGAAGCAGAAGCATCTGTATTTTTAACAGCAGGAACATTTTTAGGACGAGTTTTTTTCACTGCATCCCCAACATCTAAACTTAATTGTTCATTAATTTTGTTGTCCATTATTACTTCCCACGCCTATTATTCTTAATTATTTTCCATTATCTCACAACGTGCATTAAATTCTACTATAAAATAATACTTAATTTTCCTTTGACAAAAAAAAAAGAAAACCATCTACGCAACTGGTTTTCTCATTCTTATTAATTATCTAGTTACACTACTCTCCACGTTTTCCAATGTCATTCCGATAACGCATCCCCACTAACTTCTGTTGATTTAACCACGAATATAAAATTGTTCGCGCTTGCGTAATATTACTAGCTTTGGTCGTTGCACAAAGAATCCGGCCACCGTTACTAACCAATTCGTTTTTCGAATCTTGTGCCACGCCAGCATAATTTATGGTAAAGTCTGCTGGAACGCTATTAAAGCTGGATAATCTAATCCCTGCAGCCGAAGATTGTGGGTAATTTTCTGAACTCACAACCACTCCTAAATAAATATCGTTATTTTGCCATTTTACTTGGGGCGGTTGCTGATCCAGTAACCCCAGAATAAGCCCGTAAAAATCACTTTGCAGCTGTGGTAATACAACTTCCGTTTCGGGGTCTCCAAAGCGGACGTTGTATTCAATTGCCTTGGGCCCCGTTTTAGTCATAATCAAACCGGCATACAAAACCCCACAAAAACTAATATCCCGTTGACGTAAAGCGTGAATGACCGGACGGACAACCGCATCCACACACCGTTTCCCCAGCTCTGTTGAAAATTGAGGTAACGGACTATATGCGCCCATTCCACCCGTGTTAGGCCCGCGGTCGCCATCATAAGCTGCCTTATGATCCTGGGAAAGCGGCATTGGGATAATTTGGTCGCCGTTAACAAATGCCATTAGCGAGAACTCTTGTCCTTCCAAGTATTCCTCGATAACGATCGACGTGGTATTAAATTGGTGCTCGCCTAGCAATTGATGAATTATTGCTACGGCATCACTTTGATTTTTAGCAATCGCAACCCCCTTCCCGGCGGCTAATCCGTCAGCTTTAATTACCACCGGATAAGATACCTTGGATAACGCCTGGATTGCAGAGCTTTCGTCTTGAAAGCTGGCGTAGCGCGCGGTTGGTACTCCCGCCTCCTGCATAACCTTTTTGGCAAATTGCTTCGAGCTCTCTAATTTTGCTGCAGCTTGAGACGGGCCAAAAATGGTTAACCCTGCCGCATTGAAATAATCCACAATTCCCTGTTGCAGCGGCAATTCCGGGCCGACAACCGTTAGACTAACCGCTTGCTTGCGGGCAAACTCAACCAACTTTTCAAAGTTTAATTCCTTGATGGGAACGGTCTTAATTCCGCTTCGCAACATACCGGGATTTCCGGGCGCGCAATAAACTTCTTCAACCTGCTCACTTAATAATAACTGGCGGCCAATTGCGTGTTCGCGGGCGCCTTGCCCAATAACTAGTACTTTTGCCACGAATTAAGCCCCCTAATGTCTAAAATGACGCCGACCGCTAAAGACTAGCGTGATGCCTAACTCGTCTGCCTTATCAATCGACGCTTGGTCTTTAATGCTGCCGCCAGGTTCGACGATGACCTTAATCCCGTGTTTAGCTGCAAACTCGACGCAATCATCCATTGGGAAAAAGGCGTCGGACGCCATAATTGCATTTTTAAATCCAGCAGCCTTTTCTGCCTGTTCAATGGCAATTTCAACCGAGCCAATCCGATTCATTTGCCCTGCGCCGATTCCTAAAGTCTGATTTTCCGTAGCAATCACGATTGCATTGCTCTTAACGTGTTTAACCACCGTTTGGCCAAAAACCATGGCTCTTAGTTCGGCCTCTGTCGGTTGGCGCTTAGAAACCACTTTAAAATCAGCCTGGCTTTCAGCGACTTCATCAGGTTCTTGTACTAAAAGCCCGCCCATTACGGAGACTGTTTCGAGTTCCTTAGACGCTTGTTTTTTACTAAAATCAACCGTCATTATTCGTAGATTTTTCTTCTGCGCCAACACTGCAAAAGCTTCCCTTTCAAAACTAGGAGCAATTATAATTTCCAAAAAGAGCTGGTGCATTTTCTGGGCAGTCGCCAAATCAACTGGACGATTTAATACAATAATCCCGCCGAAAATAGAAATTGGGTCAGCAGCGTACGCCCGATCCCACGCTTCCTCAATCGACTTGCCTAGTCCAATTCCGCAAGGATTCATGTGCTTAACGGCAATCACCGTAGGCTGTTCAAACTCGGCACTCATTTTCAAAGCCGCGTCAGCATCTTTAATATTGTTATACGAAAGTTCCTTTCCATGTAATTGCTTAGCTTGGGCAATCGAAAACGGCACGGGTAAGGCATTCTCGTAGAAAGCGGCTTTTTGGTGACTATTTTCACCGTAGCGCATTGCCTGCTTTTTAGTATAGGTCATTGTGAGTTGGGTAGGAAATTCTTCATCCGCACGGCCCAGATATTGGGCAATTAACGTGTCATACGCGGCCGTATGCTGGAAAACTTTCAAAGCTAGCACCCGCCGAAAAGCAATTGCGTCGTCCGTTTGCGCCAGCTGGTCTAAAACTGCTTGATAATCTGCAGGATCCGCCACCGCCCAAACCGACGCAAAATTTTTAGCCGCGGAACGCAACATGCTGGGTCCGCCAATGTCAATTTGTTCAATTGCTTCTGCTTCAGTGATTCCGTCTTGCATAATGGTGCTTTTGAATGGGTAGAGGTTCACACAGACTAAGTCAATCAGACCAATTTGCTGTTCTTTTAACGCTTGCAAGTGGTTCGGTAAATCTCGTCGTGCCAACAGTCCGCCATGAATTACGGGATGTAACGTCTTTACCCGACCATCCAGCAATTCTGGAAAACCGGTTAATTCTTCTAATCCTGTCACCGTTAGCCCCGCTTCTTCAAGAACCTTTTTAGTCCCGCCTGTAGAAACTATTCTAAATTCTTGAGCCGCTAAGCCCTTGGCAAATTCAACAATTCCAGTTTTATCCGACACGCTTAATAATGCAGTTTTCATGAGCACGCTCCCTTATTTAATCAATTTTCGTTGTTTTAGAACTTCGCATAGGCTAACAAAATATAATTCATGCTCGACTTGATGAATTCTTTGCGCTAATTTTGTCACATCATCATTGGGCAAAATGGGGACCGCCCGCTGCGCAATGATGGGGCCGGTATCAATTCCGTCGTCAATCCAGTGCACGGTGACCCCGGTAATTTTCACGCCGTACGCAAAAGCGTCTTCAATTCCATGTCGTCCCGGAAAGGCAGGCAACAACGCAGGGTGAATATTAATAATGGCCTGTGGGTAGGCTTCTAGTAGCACTCCCGTAATAATTTTCATGTAACCGGCTAATACAATTAGTTTTAAATCGTATTTTTGCAACTCGAGCAGAATTGCTTGTTCGTAAGCCGTTTTGTCAGCAAACTCGCCCAAACGGTGGGTCCAAACTGGAACCCCCAATTTGACCGCTTTTCCAACTACTGGTGCATCTGGTTGATCACAGACTAAACATGCAATGCGAATTGGTACGTTAGTTTCTTCGATGTGGCGGGCAAGTGCAACAAAATTGGTGCCGGTCCCCGACGCAAATATTGCGATCTTAATCATTAATCAGCTCCTAAAAGTACGACGGCTGGTGCATTTTCTGGGCGCCTCTTCACTTGGCCAATCTTAAAATACGGTTCTTTTTGGCGGTCGAGTTCGTCCCTTACTTGCTGATATTGCTGAGGACTCACGGTCAACACCATTCCAATTCCCATATTGAAAGTTTGGTAACGGTCGGTTTGTGAAAGTTTTCCAAGCTTAGTGAGAACGTTAAAAATAGCTGGTTTAGGCCAACTAGCCAACTTTATTTCAGTCTGTTGATTGGGTTGTAACATCCGCGGTACGTTTTCCAGTAAACCACCACCCGTAATGTGGGCAATCCCGTTTAATAACCTTTTTTGTAATAGTGGTCGGATCACGTTGCCATATAACCGGGTCGGTTCCAAAAGTTCTTCGATTAATGGACGGGCGATTCCTGGCAAATAGTCGTCAAATTGGTAATGATGATCCGTAAAAAGGATTTTACGCACTAATGAGTAACCGTTACTATGTAAGCCAGTCGAAGGTAAACCAACCAAGTAATCTCCTTCACTTACCATGGCTGAACTGAGGAGCTCTCTTTTAGCTGCCAAACCAACCGCAAAACCGGCTAAATCAAAACGCTGGTCTTGATAAAGCCCCGGCATCTCGGCCGTTTCTCCGCCTAGTAACGGGATGGATTGGGCCTGGCAAGCTTTCAAAATCCCTTTTAAAATTGCGGCTGTTTGGTCGCTTTCTAAACGTGAAAACGCCAAATAATCTAAAAAGAATAGCGGTAATGCGCCCTGCGCCAACAAATCGTTAACGCACATTGCTACCAAATCTTGCCCTAACGATTCGACTTTTCCAGTTTGGGCAGCTAGCAGTACTTTAGTTCCCACTCCGTCAGCCCCCGCCACTAAAACCGGATCGTCTAATTGATCTTCGGAGAGTTGATAACATCCGGCAAAATTGCCAATCCCATTTAAAATGTGGGGATCTTGTTCACCAACCGCTTGCCTTAAGCCTTCAATAATTTCTTCGCCTGCAGCAATGTTTACTCCCGCTTGTTCATAAGCATTTTTGGTCATTATTATTTCTC
>ERZ506113.19-NODE-19-length-57534-cov-9.16416_pt1 | contig 57534 bp, 56 predicted proteins | sample MGYA00513573_ERZ506113 | MGnify/ENA metagenome assembly ERZ506113
TTACAGATGATGAATACAACGCTAAAAAGAAACAACTATTAAATCTATAGCAGCCCACTCTGGTGACACGCAGCGGTTCGATTCCGCTGGTGGGCATAAAAAAGCATCCCATAATCGGGATGCAGAAAGGAGCATATTAACGAATATGATTTTTTACGTACTTTAAGGCTTCGTCATCTAACTGTATCCAGTGAACATATTCACCATCAGTCAGATCCACGATAGGTTTTCCAGAAAGTAAATGCATTAGAATTTTTTTTGAAATGTTTTTATTACTTGGAAACTGAGAATACATAGTATCAAAGTCACTAATCCGATATATGTCATTTTTTACCTTAATTGGATAAAAATCATTTTCCAAAAATATCACCTCGTATGTCTAAAAATAGAAAAGGTTCAAGAATACCAAAAAACAAAACTGAAATATTTAAACAATTTGAAGAACAACTTAACTTTTTGAATAAATCTGCTGAATTATATGATAGTGGAGATTGGTCTGCTATAAAGATGGCTTCTGTGCCATTACGTACTTTATTCTACAAACAAAAATATGGTCCTATTTTAATAGACAAAATTAAAGAAGTAAATAAGAATTTGTTTTTTAGTTCTGTAAAATTTCCAAAGAACGTGGTTATCTATCAAGGTCAAATATCACCAATCAAATATATACATCCTCTTACTAATACCATTGAGACAGTATATATACCTATGCTATCAGAACATACAAGCTTCTATAAAATTGGATTTTCTAATTGGATAGACGGCAGGATATTTATATCTAATGGTGTATCCTTTACTCGTAAAGAACTTATAAAATTTGTAGCAAATCAGGATGGTGGAGGCCACGTGGATGATAGTCTCACTAAGAAGTATTATCAAATGGTTCACAACCTTTACAGTGCTCACTTCTATCCTGAAAACGTAAAGGCAGATAATCTTCATTTGGCATTACTCCGTCAAGTCGTACATGAATCTTTGTATTCTTTTCAAAAAATGAATTTATTGCCTTTTAAGTATGAAACAAAAAATGTATCGAAGCATTTTACAAAGCGTAACGTTATGCCCATTCAAACAGGTGAATTTACTATCGCTTTGGGAAAAATGAATCGTGGATTCAGTTATTATTAGATAATATCACGCTATCTCCCACTCCGGTGATTTAATACGGTTCAACTCCGTATGTGGGAATTAACTATATAAATTGGAGGTTTGGCATGAAAAAAGATTATAATTTTAGCAAATGGGATTGGATGGACGATAATGATTTTATGACATATAACGATTTGATTTTAAGATTGAGAAAAGATTTAAATGATCCTGAATTTTTCGCCTACGATTTGTTTGTGCCTCATGACGAAGAGGAGTATCAGGAAGTATTAAAAAGTACGCGCGAAATGATGGAAATTATCCGTAAGAGAAAAGGCAAAACAATGACCTTAAAAAAACTTAACGAAATGAAAAAAAGAACAATGAACCGTGATTAATGCCTAGAGGCTTATTTTTTTGAAGTCTAAACGAACATACGTTTGTATTTTCGCTTGAAAAGTACACAAATTGGAGGAAACTTTATAATGCCTGAATGGGAACCATTAAAAAAATATCCTAATATTTACCGCTATAAAGTCACCGGGGAAAGAAAATATAAATACGCCGTCAGAAAAACTTACCAACTACTTGGACAAAATCGAAAAGAGTTCACACGTAGTGGTCTAGAGTCCAGAACAGACGCTGTGGCTGTTTTAAATAAGTTTAATACTGATTTGTATTCAAACCGGGTAAAAATTAAGCAAAGAGCTAATATGACCGTTCAGGAATGCTACAAAGAATTACGGGAATTAAAATCTGAATCTGGTAAATGGCGAAAAATAACTAAAGTTACCCACGATCAAACTTATAAATCTCATATAAAAAGTTACTTTGGTAAAAAGAAATTAAACCAAATTGATCGCCCTACTTATCAAAAATACTTGAACAATCTAGCTGACAAGGGTTTATCAAAGAGTACAATCCTTGTAATTAACTCTCTGATGCAATTAATTATGAATTACGCTGAATACAATGATTACATCGTCAAAAACCGTATTAAACGAATTGATTTGCCTGAGGCAAAAAGTGCTAAAAGTATGACCATTGAGAAGGAAGATTACGAAAAGTGGTTACAAACTGCCAAAGATATACTGCCTGATTATTACTATGCAATAATACGATTAGTTACCTTAGGTGAACGTCGCAGTGAAGTACTTGGATTGCAATACGATTCGTTTGAATTGTTAAACACACCAGATGCTAAACGACGCTACAAGATCACATTTAAAACTGGACGTAATCCCGTGGAGGAAAAATCTAAATTAAAGACTAAGGCAGCTTACCGTTCGATAGTCACTAGCCCTGAATTCTCTAAATATGTCGACATTATTATCAATGAATCTAAAAAGATACGTTTAAGCAAACAGCAAAGTATTAAAAATGATGATTTTGTTGTAGTCACATATCGACGTGGCAAGCCTATGACCCCTGCTTACCTTAACGTTATTTTCTTAAAGGTATCTAAAGCTTGCGGTATAAAAATACATCCTCACAAGTTGCGGCATTATTTTGCAACAATTGCAAGAGAAGAAAGTGGCCTTAGTGATATATCGATATATCTGTTATGAACTGGTTAGGACACTCAAAAATAGATATGACTAATCGCTATGTTCGCTCTAATTTAGCAACCATGTTGAATGTCTCAAATGAGCTTTCACATAAGATTTAGAATCCCACACTCAATCCCACATAAATACGAAAAAATGCGAAATAATACGAAATCAAAGTACAAAAATAAAACGGCGTAATACCTTTAAAGCCCGGTATTATGCCGTTTTATTCTATTTAGTTTTGCTGTTTATAGAATTGTCAAGTATGTTAAATAAGTGCTTAAATATTAGGATTACCTCATTCATAGACTAAGCTACCTCAACCTCCCCCAAAAATTTCACAAAAAATTCTAAAAACTAGCGCAGACACCGGCAGCCCTGCTAACCTTTTCACTCCACCAAAAAATCTGTTGGCAGTAATCACGTTTCAATCACTGTCAACAGATTTTAAATAACTATTGCCGCAGCCTCGCTAGCGAGCTCGCAGCTTTTTTAAAATTTCAATTTTTATTTAACCATTACCTTAGTCAAATCTCCAACACGAAGAACCAAGTTTGCTAAACGGCTCATCATGTTTAACCGGTTTGCTTTAATCTTTGCATCTTTATCCATTACCATGGTAGCGTCAAAATATTCGGTAATTGCTGGGGTCAAACTAGTCAATTCCTTAAAGAAGGCTGCCATGTCCGCATCATTCATCGCTTCAATCTTAGTGATCAAGTCAAAGAGCTTACCTTCAGTTTCGTTATTGAATAATTGCGAATCAACTGCTAAGTCACCGGCAGTGGTGTTTTTAGTAGCAATCCGTTGTACCCGGGTTAAGGCCTCGATTTCATCTTTGAAGGAATCCGCAGCCTTCGCGTTAGTTAGCACTTCGGCAGCCGCAATGATTGTCGTTACGTTGTGTTGGCTTCCGGCAAGCACGGCATCTTCAATATCATAACTAACCGAGTGGTGATCAAGGTATTGCTTAATTCGGTCATTGAAGAATTCTACCACTTCGGCAAAGTTTTTATCTACGTCTACCCCAAAGCTAGTTTGGTCGTCCGTCAACGCTTGCTTAACAGCTTCTTCAAATTTGTTCAAGTCTAGTGACCAATCGCGTTGAGCAAGGATTCGAACAATCCCGTATGCGTGACGCCGTAAAGCATACGGGTCATTTGAACCGCTTGGGATCATTCCTGCACTAAAGAAGCTAAAGATATTGTCAAACTTATCGGCTAAAGCTAATACTGTTCCCACAGTGCTTTCAGGAAGTTCACCTTCCGCACTATTTGGCATGTAGTGTTCCCGAATGGCTTGCGCTACGGCTGGTTTTTCGCCCTTCAATAGAGCATACTTTTCACCCATTACCCCTTGTAATTCAGGGAACTCACCTACCATCCCGGTAACCAAGTCAAACTTGTAAATTGCTGCAGCACGTTGCAAGTCTTCAGCTGCTTCTGCATCTAAACCGAGCATTTTAGCAATTACTTGAGCAATGGAGCCGACCCGCGTCATTTTTTCTGCCATAGTACCGATTTTATCGTGGAAGCTAACCTTTTTAAGTCGGTCAGCGTAGTAGTCAATCGAATTCTTTTGATCTTCGTCGTAGAAGAAGGCAGCATCTTCAAGTCGAGCTGTTAACACTTTTTCATTTCCACGAACAACGTTTTCTAGGTGTTCCTTGTTTCCATTCCGTACGGAAATAAAGTTTGGCAACAGCTTGCCGTCCTGATTCCGCACGAAGAAGAACCGTTGATGATCACGCATGGAAGTAATTAAAACTTCTTCGGGAATTGCCAAGTACTTAGGATCAAATTTTCCGCTAAATGCCGTTGGCCATTCTACCAGATTATTTACTTCTTCTAATAAGTCAGCGTTCGGCGTCACTTCCCAGTTTTCTTCTTGGGCGATTGCTTGAATTTGTTCACGAATCAACGCTTTGCGTTTTTCTGCGTCAACAATCACAAATTCAGCTTGTAGCTTTTCTTCGTACTCACTTGGATTAGCTAAGTCGACCGTTTTACCTAAGAAACGGTGGCCTTGGCTTTGCCGTCCGGCCTTAATGTCTAAAATTTGGAAAGGCAAAACCTCGTCGTCCAAGATGGAAACCAACCAGCGAATCGGTCTTACAAATTTAAAGTCGTAGTTCGCCCACTTCATCATGGTTGGGAAGTTCAATGATTCCACCACGTCTTTAATGCCTGGCAAAATTTCTTGGGTAGTTTTACCTTGAATTAACTTGTGTACGTATACGTATTCCGTGCCTTTAATGGTTTTAAAGGTAATGTCGTCAACTGTTAAGCCTTGTCCTTTAGTAAAACCAATCGCCGCTTTTGTCCAATTGCCATCCGCATCTTGGGCAATTTTCCGGGCAGGCCCCTTAGCATCTTCTTCAATATCTGGCTGACGATCGCCAAGTCCATTGATTCGAATTGCTAGACGACGAGGTGTCGAAAATTGCTCAATAGAATCATAGCTGAGCCGGTTTTCCTTCAAAAATTTAGTAACTTTTTGTGCTAATTGTTGGATGCTCGGTGTCACCACGTGTGCGGGAATTTCTTCTAAACCAATTTCTAATAAATAACTATGAGCCATTATTTTACCTCCTTGTCGTCATTTTTTAATAATGGGAAACCAAGTTTTTCACGTTCTTCAACAAATGCGCGGGCTACTTTACGCGCCATGTTGCGGATTCGAGATAGGAATCCTGCTCGTTCAGTAACTGAGACCGTCCCGCGAGCATCAAGTAAGTTGAAGGTGTGGCTACATTTCAAGATGTAGTCGTAAGCCGGGTGCACTAAGCCTTTTTCGATTAACCGGTTAGCTTCGGCTTCAAAATCGTTAAACATGGTTTCCAACATTGCTTGGTTAGATTCTTCAAATGAATACTTGGAATGTTCGTATTCAGGTTCTTTAAAAATGTTTCCGTAGGAAACGCCATTCCCCCACTCTAAATCAAAAACGGATTCTACGTCTTGGATATAGGAGGATAGCCGTTCTAGTCCGTAAGTTACTTCGCTGGTAACGGGGTGTACTTCGAGCCCCCCCACTTGTTGGAAGTACGTAAATTGGGTAACTTCCATTCCATCAAGCCAAACTTCCCAACCAACACCGGCACAACCCATTGAAGGATTTTCCCAGTTGTCTTCTACAAACCGAATATCGTGTTCGAGGGGATCAATCCCTAAAGCCTTTAAACTACCCAAATAAAGTTCTTGGATATTTTCCGGTGACGGCTTCATCACTACTTGGAATTGATGATGTTGGTAAAGCCGGTTAGGGTTTTCCCCGTAACGACCATCTGCTGGACGCCGAGATGGTTCTACGTAGGCAGCATTCCATGGTTCGGGGCCAATTGCCCGTAAGAAAGTGTAGGGACTCATCGTTCCCGCACCCTTTTCAGTATCGTAGGCTTCCATCAACATGCATCCTTGGTCTGCCCAATATTTTTGTAAAGTTAAAATAATTTCTTGGACCGAAAGCTTTTTATTCATAAGTTCCTCCTTTAAATTTTACGGACAAAAAAAGCCCCTACGTAGCATAAAACACACTACGTAGGGACGATAATTATCGCGGTTCCACCCTACTTCCGGTGAGTTAATTTCTCACCGACAGCTTGAAATATTTATCTCTTAAGGACTCCAAATGCCCCACGGAACCGTTCCTAACCAGCTTCCACTATCCTGGTTTCGCTAATAGTACGGAAAATCCGCTTTGTTCTTCACTGTCCAATTTAACAGAGATAATAATAAAAAACTTTTAATTGGTTGTCAATATAATTAATGCGCCCAATTTTGCATTTGATCAATAAAATGACGACTTTTAAGGTTAATCCCAACTTGATCTTGATAAATTCGCTCAGTTAACTGCCAAATTTCTCGCTTAGTTGCTGGTGAAACCGAAATCTGGCCTAATTTAAAAATACTGACCAAACTAAGCATTGCCATGGTTTTAGCTGCTTTAACGCTAAGGTGCCAGCGGTGTTCGTCTAAATGCCAGTGATTTTGACAAAGCATCCCGCCTCGCGACTCAGAATAATCTAATGCCAAATCGCGACGTCCGCAAACGACACAATGATCCCAAACGATTGCAATCCCAAAGGAATTTAGCAATTGAATCTGAATTAGATCCGTAATTACTTCCGCATCGTTACCAGCGTCAATCAGGGTCAGCGCCCGGGCTAGCCGGTCAAACCAAGCTTCAATTTTAAAATTATCATCAAATGCAGCGTCAACTAAATTTAATAAAAAAGTGGCGTAGGCATTTAATTCAATATCCTGAAAAATATTTTCAAACTGTTTAACGTCTAGGGCAGCGTTAATATACGACAGCCCGTTGCTCCGGATTAACCCCGAATAACGACCGTGGGTAAACGGCAAAATTGCCGAACGCAACTTAAAATCCTTCTTTTTGGCATTCTTGATGAAAAACATCCGTTTACCATATTCCCTGGTAAGGAATTTAACCAACAAATCGTTTTCCCGGTGATTTTTGGCAAACATCACCATGCCAGTAAAGTCCGCGTTCACCAATTGGCTCATATTTAATATTCGTCCTTTTTATAACCGAAGGATTGCAAAATTCCTTGTTTATCACGCCATCCTTCAGAAACTTTAACCCATAGTTCAAGATAAACCCGGCTACCTAGTAAATGTTCAATGTCCACTCGCGCCCGGCTGCCAATTTCTTTTAGCATCCGACCGCCTTTGCCAATGATGATTCCCTTTTGGGTGGGGCGGTCCACAATGATCGTTGCGCTAATATCCACGAGGTCATCCTTACCAGGTTTCATGGATTCAATAACTACGGCTACGGAATGGGGAACTTCTTGCCGAGTTAACTGCAATACTTTTTCCCGAATCAATTCAGAAACCACAAACCGTTCTGGATGATCGGTAACTTGGTCGCTTGGGTAATATTGCGGACCTTCGGGCATCTGTTTACTCAAGGTTGCTAAGAGCTCGTTAATATTGTTACCTTGTAACGCTGAAATTGGGAAAACCTCGGTCCAATCCAAAGCATCCCGGTACGAATCAACAATCGGTAACAGCTCGTCTGGATGAACTAAGTCAATCTTATTAATTACCAAATAAATTGGCCGATTCTTAATTTTCTTCAACCGTTCGATAATGTAGTTATCCCCGGCACCCCGTTTTTGATCCGCATTGACCATAAACATTACCGCATCAACTTCGTTTAACGAAGATATGGCGGATTGAACCATAAAGTCCCCTAGTTTATTGTGAGCTTTATGAATACCTGGAGTGTCGATAAAGACAATTTGTTCGCGGTCCGTAGTGTAAATACCTTGGATCTTATTCCGGGTAGTTTGTGGGACGTCGCTCATAATCGCTACCTTTTGACCAACAACGTAGTTTAAAAAAGTCGATTTACCAACGTTAGGCCGGCCAACGATTGCCACAAAGCCCGAATGAAAAGCTTGTTTATTTTCTTCCATAATCACGATTCCGTTTCCTTAATTTTAAAAAAAGTGGTGTGCAAAAACCAATAATCCAATCAAGACGGTGAATACTGCGGTTAGTAAGACCGCTGCTGACGCGGCATCCTTAGCCTGTTTAACTAGAAATTGGTACTTGCCATTACAAGCAAAGTCCGCCAATCGTTCAATTGCTGAATTAAAAGCTTCCGCCACAAACATTGCTCCGATACAAACCACGATCGCAATCCATTCCATCAGTGACAAGTGGATTGCTAACCCACAGCCAACGACTAACACCGCAATTAAACAGTGGTAACGGAAGTTGCGTTCCCGTAGAAAAATATCTTTAACCCCGTACATCGCGTGGGCAATCGATTGGATTAGTGAGCGGTTCTTTTCGGTTTGGCGTTTATCTTTCAAGACCATAAGCACTCATAATTTCTTTTTGAAGCGGGAACATTTTTTCTTGGTCTTCCTTTTTCATGTGGTCATAGCCGTTAAGATGTAAGAAACCATGGACACATAAAAATCCTAGTTCCCGTTCGTAAGAATGTCCCAAAAATTCCGCCTGTTCAGCAACTTTGTCAACCGAAATCATCAAATCCCCAATGTTATCCGGAATTTCTTCTGCCATTTCAGGATCCATAATAATATCTTCATCTTCGTCGTTAATTGCAAAACTAATTACGTCAGTAGGACGATCTACGTTGCGATACTCGCGGTTAATTTTTTGAATTTCATCATTATGCATTAAGGTAACCGAAATTTCAGTTGCCACGTCTAATTTTAAATAATTTCCGGCAAAGTCTAAAATGTTCGCAATTAAATCCAAATGTTGTTGGGGTACTTCTTCAGTATGATCAAATATTTGAATATCCATCATATTATCCTTTCGCTTCTTTTTCGTCGTAAGCTTTGACAATCTTCGCAACTACAGGATGGCGAATAACGTCGTTAGCGGTGAAGTTAACGAACGCTACCTTATTGACGTTACTTAACACAATTTGTGCTTCCTTCAAGCCACTGCGGGTGCCTCGCGGTAAGTCAATTTGGGTCACATCCCCATTAACAATCATTTTAGAACCAAATCCCAAACGAGTTAAGAACATTTTCATCTGTTGATTAGTCGTATTTTGGGCCTCATCAAGGATTACGAACGCGTTATCGAGGGTACGTCCGCGCATATAAGCCAACGGCGCAATTTCAATTACACCACGATCTAATAAACGCGTAGTGTGTTCTGCCCCAATAATTTGATACAACGCGTCATAAACTGGTCGGAGGTATGGATCAACCTTTTCTTTCAGGTCACCTGGTAAAAATCCTAGACTTTCACCGGCTTCTACAGCTGGCCGGGTCAAAATGATTCGTTCTACGTCGCCCCGCTTTAAAGCTGCCACGGCCATCACCACCGCTAAGTATGTCTTACCAGTTCCGGCCGGACCGATTCCAAACGTCACGTCGTTATTCTTGACTGATTCCACGTACTGCCGCTGTCCAAAGTTCTTAATCCGAACTGGTTTACCCTTCGCATCCTTAATCAAGACCGTTGAATAAAGCTCGGGCAGGTAGTTTAAGGTTCCCTTTTCAGCCATCTTCATGGCACTAACGAAATCGGTGCTGCTAAGTTGCACCCCGGTTTTTAAAACTTGAACCAGCGTTTTCAAAATTGCAATGGTTTGTTCTACGTCAGTTTGTGCGCCCTTTACGGTAATTCGTTCGCCAAACGGGAGTACCTTGACGTTCATCCCTTCCTCAATAATCGGCACGAAGCGTTCCTGATTACCAAGCAGTGACATTTCTAAATTTGGATCTGATAATATGAGATTCTTTTCGAACAACTCTTCAGACACGTTACCTTCCCCTAACCTAAGGTATTTTTTACAATTTCGTTAACTTTGGCACCGTCTGCCTTACCCTTTACTTTAGGCATCAATGTCGACATTACTTTTCCAAAGTCTGCCTTCGAAGTTGCCCCGGTCTCTTCAATTACTTGGTTAATGATTTCTTGCAATTCGTCATCGCTTAGTTGTTTAGGCATGTACTTTTCAACAACCTTTAATTCAGCTTCAGTTTCTTTTACCAAGTCATCGCGGTTACCCTTTTTGAACTCGGCAATTGAATCTTTCCGTTGCTTATAAGCGCGGTTAATTACCGTGGCAAAATCATCTTCGGTTAATTCGTGACCAACCCGACCTTGTTCGTTTAAGAGTTCGGACTTGATCATCCGAATTACGCTTAAGCTTAATTTATCATGGGCCTTCATGGCAGTTTTTAAGTCGTCGTTAATTTGCTTTGTAAAATCCATTTTTATTCTCCTTTTAGTATACAAAAAAAGCTCCTGAAATTCAGGAGCGATGATCGGATTAGAAGCGTTTCTTGTTCTTGCGCTTTCTTGCAGCTTCCGATTTCAACTTGCGTTTTACGCTAGGTTTTTCGTAAAATTCACGTTTACGATATTCTTGTAGAGTACCAGACTTTGACACCGTACGTTTAAAGCGACGAAGAGCGTCATCAAGTGACTCGTTTTTGCGAACAACTGTTTTTGACAATGTGATTCCCTCCCTCCGAGCTTTGAAATAACAATTCGTACTTAGTACTCATGTTTCTTAAACATTATAACTGAACTAAACCATACCGTCAACAACAAATAATTAACTAGTTGCATAACGATTTGTTTATCGAAACCGTTTTCTTGCCTTTTAAAGTTATGTTACTATCATATAAAAGGATAACAGGAGCGAATTAATTATGACAGAAAACAAACAAATTACTAACGTTTTTATCATTTCCGATTCCGTCGGAGATACTGGTGATCAAGTAGCCCGCGCCGCCGCTGCCCAATTTTTAGAGGCCCACTTGCGTTTTTCTCGCTACCCCTTCACCCAGACCATTTCTTTACTAGATAGCATTTTAAAAAAAGCTGAACGGGAAAAGGCAATGATTTTTTCTACATTTGTTGATCCAAAGCTTAACCAACGCACTAAAGCTTTTTGCCAAGAAAAAAATTTGAAATATTTTGACGTTCTGACCCCCGCCATCCAGCTTTTTGCCGAGGAGACCGGCCTAACTTCTTCCAATACTCCAGGAAGACGCCACTCCCTTAATGAAAACTATTTCGATAAGATCTCAGCAATGGAATTTGCGGTAACCTACGATGATGGTAAAGATCCCGCTGGTTTCTTAAAAGCTGACATCGTTCTACTAGGGGTTTCACGGACTTCTAAGACGCCGTTATCACTTTACCTTGCTAATAAGGGGTATAAAGTAGCTAATCTGCCATTGGTACCTAAAACCCAAATTCCTGAAGAAATTTGGCAGGTTGATCGCGATAAAATTTTTGGTTTAACCACCACCAAGGAAGTTCTCAACGGAATCCGCCGGCAACGCATGATTTCATACGGTTTGAACCCCGATTCCTCGTACGCAGATATGGACAGCATTAATAAAGAACTCCAATTTGCGGACGACCTATTTAAAAAAATCGGCTGCTTAGTAATTAATACGGCTAATAAATCAATCGAAGAAACCGCGACAATTATTATGGAAAGCCTCGCGTAACCTCATTTAAGAAGGGTTTAATATGAAAAAAACATTAGTGTTCTTAGGATTTGCGGTAGTGTTAATTGGAAGCATTACTTTAGGATGGCACCTCACGCATCGTCCTAGCTCTACCGCTAAGCAAGACTACGCCCAAGTTTATAACGCACACCAAAGTAAAATTGCCACCATCACTAATCATCAAAAAATTAGTTACTTATCTAACCTGCTTGGCGATTTGGGGTCAGCACGGAGAGTGCACCCAAAAAAGCCTCAGAACAGCCAGTTGCTCCGTCATTTTAAAATCGTTCAAATTAATCCGTCGGCCAAAATTGACGCTTTTATCTACCGGAACCACACCATTACGGTTAAAAATCTTCCCGTGATTCATTCTGGAACCTGGCACTTAAGTAGCCAGCAGTATCAAAAATTAACGCATTTACGTTAATTTTCACAATCAGCAAAAAGAGGCAAAAAAATCATTTTGGTGCATCGTTTTTAATGAAGCCGAAACGTGCGCCAAAACTCAATTTATTCTGCTTAACTAAAAATCGCTCATTATGCCTAAGTTTGGCATATAATGAGCGATTTTTAGTTAACGTTCACCAACTTTTCTCTGCCGCCCGTTTTACAATGCATCGTGCTAGTCTACACCTAATGCCTAAACAATCACTATTCTTGCAGGACCTTCGTTAATAAATCCGGATCAAAGTCCCCTGATTTAAGCATTTGAATTTCAAGGCGGTAAGGAGCATGCTTCTTGCTATCCGCATCCTTAACCTGCGGAGTTTCCAAAATCTTGGGTATCTTCGCCAAGCGTTCATCATGAGCAATGCGATATAAAGCTTCAAAACCAATTGTCCCAAATCCAAGGTTGGCGTGCCGGTCCTTATGGCTCCCTAATTCATTTTTCGAGTCGTTTAGGTGAATTACCCCGATCCGGTCTAAACCGATCACCTGATCGAATTCAGCCATCACATCGTCGAAATGATTCTTCACGTCGTAACCCGCATCGTTAGTGTGGCAAGTGTCAAAACAAACTGAAAGTTTATCGTTATGGGTTACCCCGTCAATGATTTGACGAATTTGTTCAAAGTTCGTGGCTACTTCAGTACCTTTTCCAGCCATCGTTTCAAGTGCAATTTGAACTTGCTGTTCCGGCGTGATGATCTGATTGAGCCCTTCAATAATTGAAGAAATAGCCGCGTCTGCTCCCGCACCTACGTGGGCGCCTGGATGGAGTACCAATTGACTAGCTCCCAACGCGTCTGCTCGTTGCACTTCTTCTCGTAAAAAGTTAACCGCAAATTTAAAATTCGCGGGTTTTAACGTATTTCCCAGGTTAACGATATATGGCGCATGAATAACCGTTGCCTGAAAGTTATGTTGTTTAAAAAGTGCTTGGCCTTCCTCAATTTTTAATTCTGTAATTGGCTTACGTCGGGTATTCTGAGGAGCCCCGGTATAAATCATCAAGGCATTGGCGCCGTTAGCAACGCTGGTTTCCACGGAACCCAGAAACATTTTTTTACCACTCATGCTGACGTGTGATCCAATAATCAAGATTAATCCCTCCCGTAGTGAATTTTTTTAATAATTTGTTGAACAGCGTCCCCCTGCTCCCATTGCACAAAGCGTTTAGCAAATTGGTTAAACCGCGACTGATCTAAAATAGCAAAATCATTCTGCGCTAACTGATGAACTTCCCGGAGCAGATCTGCCGCAGTAGTGGCAATGGGGCCCGGTAGTTCGTGATAGTAGTCAAAGTAAAAGCCACGTAGATCATCCCGGTAGTAATCAAGGTCGTAGGCAAAAAACAACATTGGTCGACGTAAATTGGCGAAATCAAACATAACTGAAGAATAGTCGGTAATTAATAAGTCGGTAACCAAATAAATTTCGTTCATGTCGCTAGTAGAATCCACCACCACTCGGTCTTCGTAGCCCGAAATATCAATCCGATCCGTGACTAAGTAGTGCGGACGAATCAATAGCACCACGTCGTCAGGCAAAACGCGCAGCATCTCACCTAAATCAAAATGCCAACGAAAATGATAATGCCCCACCTTAATAAAATCATCTTCCCGCCAAGTTGGCGCATAGGTAACCACCCGGCAGTCCGACTTACCAATAATTTTTTGCTTTAATTTGGCAATTGCAGCAACGTTATTCTTTTGAAAAAGAACGTCGTTACGCGGATAACCAGTTTTTAAAAACTGGTGATGAAAACTAAATGCGCGTTCAAAAATATCTGCTGAATATTGGTTGGCCGCGACTAAATAGTTCCAACGATCCGCCTCCTTAACAAATTCTGCTAAGTAACGTTCCCGACTATTTCCGGGAAACTTAACCTGATCCATATCTAAAGCAAGGTGCTTTAACGGGGTTCCATGCCAAGTCTGCACGTAGGTGGTCCGACGGTTCTTTTTCCACCAAGTTGGCATCCGCGAATTAAAAATCCAATATTCAGCGGTTGCCGAAGTCCAAATCCAAGTTAACGACCAGCGTTTAACGATTTTAGCTTCCGGAAATCGAGTAGTCATTGTTTGGTAAAATTCACTCTTAACGCCCCAAACTAACTGGGAACGGTTTTCCGGAAACTCCTTAAGTAATTCATCATAAATGGCCTTAGGATTATCCGTCAGCCCTTTACCATTAAAGCTTTCAAATAAAACGCGACCCTTATGAACCGGCAACTGGATCAACGCATCATTAATCAGTATTAAACCGTATCGAATTATAATTTTAAGTACTTGTTTGAGCTTACGCATTCGTCAAAATCCCTTCAATCTGCTGAATTAGTCGGGTTCCCGCATGGCCATCATTTAGCTCGTTCCACTGTTGATTTATTTTTTGCAAACTATTCTTGCTAGAATGGCGGCTTTGCAAAGCAACGTTGAGCTCGGCTACGTTCTCAACTAGCTCGTCGAAAAACATCTGTTTGAAGCTGGCTTGAATGCCAACCGTTTGTTCAAATTGTGCAAGATCGTATGTAAAGAAAATCACCGCATTGGCGTTATCTAACAAGCTAAAGTCAAATGCGATCGAAGAATAGTCGGTAATCAGCGTATCCGCTACACACAATAACTCTTGGGTGGTAACGTGATGGTCAACTAGTACCACCCGATCTGGAGAATTCGCCACCAGCTGCTGTTCCAGTTCGCTTAAGTGCGGATGCAGTCGCACCACTAAAACGGCATCTTCGGGAACTAGCAAATGGGACCAATCCTTGGGTAGCTCAAACGTAACGTCTTTGCGGTACGTTGGCGCATATAAAAGCACCCGTTGTTTTTTAAACTGCGGATAATCCTGAAAAACTTTGGCCCGAGCCTTTTGTACCCAGGCTTCATTAAAATATTGGTCGGAACGCGGGTATCCAATTTGAGCGAGTTTAGCTGAGCTAACTTTCCAGCTTTGTTCAAAGACTTCTGCCATTTTAGCTGACCCCACCACAATTTCGTCAAAGCTATTATAAACCTGTTGAAATCGTTGCTGGTCGGCTACTGACCGATGATAGGTGCTGGGGTCTTCCCAGCCAAAAGCCTTAATTGCCCCATTAGCGTGCCAGATTTGAATAAAAAATTGTTCCTTCAATTTAGCAATCGCACTTAATTCAGGATAGTAATTATCAAATAGGGCAACCCGGGCAGCCCGGATTCCCCTAACAAAACTGGTTATTTGAAATTTGCGGAACTCAAGCGTGTGGCGCACCACTCCCGCGCTTTTTAAGCGTTGGACCTCCGCTTTTACAGCCGGTTCATAAACCAGCAGCACCGCGTCAGTACCAAAATGGCTGGTTAATTGTTTAATAAACTTGGCGTTCCCCGTAAAACTCATAAAATACGCAATTTTAAAGTGCGTGGGACGTCGGCGCAAAAACCAATCAACTAGCCGAACTAGCAGCAAATATAACTTCTTCAAGAAAATAACCCCTTATAAGGTCGGCTCGTAAAAGTGACCTAGAATTTTAATTGTGTCCGTAATACTTACAAAAGCGTGCGGATCGGAAACTTCCATCGCTGCTTCTAATTCCGGCATCTCATACCGCGAAACAATCGTGAAAAGAACCGTCTTTTCTTTGTGGTTATACGCACCTTCTGCACCATGGATAATGGTAATCCCCCGGCGCATATTATTTTGGATACTATCAATCACACTCTTAGGCCGATCCGTAATAATCATCACCTGCATTTTTTGTTGCCGCGTATACGTCATGTCCATCACTTTTGCGTTAACGATCAACCCAATTGCTGAGTAAAATGCGTAGGGCCAACCGTATAGGAAACCAGCGGCCGTAACAATCAAAATGTTAAAGGCGATGTTGATGCTTCCAATGCTGTGCCCCGTTTTACGAAGAATCGTGATCCCTAAAATATCTAATCCACCAGTTGAAATCCCGCTTTTAAGGGCTAATCCGGTTCCGTAACCGTTAACTGCCCCACCAAAGAGAGCACAGATAATCGGGTCGGTAGTTAACGTGACCGGGTGAATCCACTTAATCATGATACTGGCTAATCCAACCGAGATAATGGTAAAAATAGTAAACCGCGGACTAATTGCCTTCCAAGCTAATACAAATAACGGGACGTTTAACGCAAAAAGTAAGATGGCGACCGAAACGTCCATCGAAAAAAATCGTTTTAAGACCGTAGCAGCCACCTGTGCCGCTCCCGTAACTCCAGAAGCATAGATGTGCCCCGGTGTCCAAAATAAATTCATCGCAATCGAAACTAGCACTGCGTAAATAAACGCCGTAGAAATTCGTGCAACGTACTGATGTCGTTTAACAATCTTATTTATCTGATGACCCATTTCCCTATATCAATCACTTTCATATTTTATTTAAATTCAACATTTAATATAACATTTTACCGCGGTTAAAATGAAGGTTTTCAAGCGGTTATTGGAGATTTTTAAGATAACTTCCCTTTTATCATTAAATACCGATTAATTAATGATTTTATTAGTCCGGTTTAAAAATAAAAAAAGGCGGAAAAACCTTTGCAATTATGAAAACATCCTAGCGACTAAGTAAATTGTCTAACCTAGTTAGATATTTTCATTCCAACAAAAGTCTTCCCGACCTTTTTAAAGTTATTTTTCAGGTTTACGAATATCAACGTCCAAAGATAGTTCCGCCAACTGTTCTTCCGATACCGGAGTTGGTGCTTCGGTCATTGGCTCTGAAGCCTTGGAGTTCTTTGGAAAGGCGATCACGTCACGAATGTTATCCCGTTTAGCTAGCAAGCGAGCAAACCGGTCTAATCCAATTGCGAGTCCGCCGTGTGGTGGGAAACCGTAATCTAGCGCCGTTAGCAAATAGCCAAACTGGTCGTTAGCTTTTTCTAGCGTAAATCCAAGGGCCTTCAACATTTTTTCTTGAACTTCCCGGGTGTTAATCCGGATGGAGCCGCCCCCTAGTTCCAAACCATTTAAGATGATGTCGTAGCTTTGCGCATGTGCTTTATGCGGATCTTCGCCTTCATCTAGGTAATGTAAATCTTCTTCATTAGGCATGGTGAACGGGTGGTGCGCCGCAACCCAACGTTCGTCACCTTCATCATATTCAAACAGTGGCCAATCTACAACCCACAGGAAGGCGAATTGGTCTTCATCGATGAGGTCGAAGCGTTTAGCAAGTTCTACCCGCAAATAACCCAAAGTATCCGCGACAACTTTCTTGCGGTCCGCCGCAAATAACAATAAGTCGCCCACTTTAGCGTCTGTCTTAGCCATGATTTGTTTTTCGGTAGCTTCATCAAAGAACTTCGCTACTGGTCCGCTAAAGCCTTGGTCAGTAATCTTCAACCAAGCCAAGCCTTTGGCACCGAAGCGTTCTACATACTTAGCAAGCTTGTCGATTTCCTTTCGGGAAAGTTTAGCAGCCCCATCAGGAACGGCGATTGCCTTTACCACTCCGCCGTTTGCAACTGCTCCGCTAAACACTTTAAATTCAGAATCAGCAACAATTTCACTGATGTCCTTTAATTCCATTCCAAACCGTACGTCGGGTTGGTCAGTACCGAAACGATCCATCGATTCTTGCCATGAAATTCGGTCAAATGGCAATTTAACGTCAATATCCAAGGTGTCCTTCATTACCCGGGCAATTAATCCTTCGGTAATGTCTTGAATTTCTTCCGCGGTCAAGAAACTAGTTTCTAAGTCAATTTGGGTAAATTCAGGTTGCCGATCTCCACGTAAATCTTCATCACGGAAACAACGTGCCAATTGGTAGTAACGGTCAATTCCCGCTCCCATCAACAATTGTTTGAAAAGTTGTGGTGATTGTGGCAAAGCATAAAAGTGTCCAGGGTAAACCCGTGAAGGCACTAGATAGTCACGGGCCCCTTCTGGAGTCGACTTAGTTAAGTCAGGCGTTTCAATATCTAAGAAACCTTGTTCATCTAGGTAGCTGTGTACCGCTTGAGTGATCCGATTCCGAATTTTGAGACCCTTCAACATTTCTGGGCGACGTAAATCTAGGTAACGGTACTTCATCTTCAATTCGTCAGATGCGTTCACCCCGTCTTCAATGTCAAACGGTGGAGTTTTAGCTTTGTTCAAGATTTTGGCTTCATGAACTTCAACTTCAATTTCCCCCGTCTTCATCTTCGGGTTGACGTCCTTAGGCTTGCGTTGTTTAACCACCCCAGTAACTTCAATTACGTACTCACTACGCAATTGGTCAGCAACGGCCAATGCGTCCGCTGAAAATTCGTTACTAAAAACTAATTGAACAATTCCTTCCCGATCTCGCAAATCAATAAAGATTAATTGTCCTAAGTTACGTCTCTTTTGTACCCATCCCTTTAGGGTAACGGTTTGATCAAGGTATTGTTGATCAACTAGTCCCGCATACGTTGTTCTCTTCATCTTTTTCTCCTCACGTTACTTTAAATCATTTTTTATATCTTTTAGTTCATCCAGTGATAAGGTCTTTTCCGTCCCCGTAGCCATTTCTTTTAGCTTGAAGACGTGCGCTTGCATTTCAGCTTCGCCCACCGTAATTACGTAACGGGCATTAAGTTTATCGGCTGATTTAAATTGCGCCTTTGGTTTTCGTTCCAAGTAATCTTGTTCGGTAACAAAGTTCATTTTACGTAATTCATGAACGATCTTAAGGGTCTCAGTTTGTACAGCTTCCCCAATGCCAACCACGTAGAAATCTAGCCGGCTAGCTTGTAAGGCTGCTTGAGTTTGTTCGTTTAATAGTAACAAGAGCCGCTCTACACCTAAGCCAAAGCCAACTCCAGAAACTTCGGGACCGCCCAATTCCTGTACTAATCCGTTGTAACGACCGCCCGCGCAGATGGTAACGTCGCCCTTTCCAAGGGCAGAATCAGCAACCATAATTTCAAAGATGGTGTGATTATAGTAATCCAAGCCACGCACCATTGACGAATCCACTACGTAAGGAATTTCCAAAGCATCAAGTTGTTCCTTCACTTGGGCAAAGTGCTTTTGAGCATCTTCGGTTAGGTAATCTAAAATACTTGGCGCATCCTTAACAATTTCCTGATCGGTGGCATCCTTACTATCTAAAACCCGTAGCGGATTCTTATGTAGCCGTTCTTTTGAATCATCGCTAAGTTCATCGTAGTGCGGTTCCAAATAATCAATTAAGGCTTGCCGGTATTGCTGCCGACTTGCTTGGTCACCAAGGGTGTTAATTACCAATTTCAGTCCTGCAACCTTTAATTGGCTAAGGAAGTCCATTGCCATGGTAATGGTGTCTACGTCAATTTTAGGACTGTCACTTCCAAAAGCTTCGACCCCAATTTGGTGGAATTCACGTAATCGTCCGGATTGGGGACGTTCATAACGGAACATTGGCCCCATGTAGTAAAACTTCACTGGTTTTTGGTGTTCAGGACCATACAACTTGTTTTCCACGAAAGCCCGGACTACCCCAGCGGTACCTTCGGGGCGCAAGGCAATATGCCGGCCGCCCTTGTCATCAAAATCATACATTTCTTTAGTGACAATGTCCGAAGTATCTCCCGCACTCCGCGAAAAGACTTCGAATTTTTCAAACATCGGTGTCCGTATTTCTTCATAATTATAAAGCGCAAAAGTTTCCCGCGCTTTTTGTTCTACAAATTGCCATTCTTTAGAGTATGGCGGCAAAATATCCGCCGTTCCCTTAGGCTTTTGATACTTCATATAAATCACCTCAACTAGTTTTTAAGTCAGTAAATAAGGAATTTGGGCGTATTTAAAATACTATTATGAAAAATGCTTAGAGTCTTAAGGGACCAACAGAAAATAAAAAAAGCCCTTGTATAAACAAGGGCGTCAAAACGCGGTACCACCTTAGATTGTACTCTATAGCATTATAACGGCTGCTAACCCATCTCCAAGGTGTCTTCAATACGATCCATGTACTCTTTTCCATCCCCCGAGCTCTCTACAACATGTAATCAATATTTAATAGTCCTTTTCACCGATTTATATTAACTTTATTATTAAAAGTACTAAAAAAATGCTAGTTAGTCAAGCTAGATTCTTTCATAAACCTCCGTCATATCTTTGATATAATGGACAGAGTGAATCAATAAAATGTTAAGTGAGCGGAATATGAACAAAGAGATTATTTTTAACTTTATTAAAAGAAATACCTTGCAAATCATTATATCAGCCGGCTTCCTCATTGCCGCAATTTTAGTAATTGTCCCCCTATTCAGCGCCGAGAGCGTGTACGTAGGACTCGATCAAGTGGCCATTCGGAACTCGCCTAATCGCACGGCTAAAAAAGTCGGTTCCTTAGATCAATACCAAAAGGTGACCGTAGTTTCCAAAAGCAACGACTGGTACCGGGTTCGTTTTGACGATACGAAAACTGGTTGGATCCCTTCCTGGATTACTAACCGAACCTTTAAAAAGGGGCAAAAAGAAACTCCGTTAGCCGAATCCAAAATTGTCTTGGATCCTGGACATGGCGGAGTTGACTCGGGAGCGTTAGCCATTAATCAAAAGCATCAAGAAAAAAAATATACGTTGCGGACCTCGCAAACCATCCAACAAACCCTAAAAAATGCTGGGGCAAAGGTTATTATGACTCGCGATGACGATGCCTTCGTGGAACTAGCTAAACGCCCCCAAATTGCCAACCAAGTTAAGGCGGATGCATTTATTAGCATTCATTACGATTCGGCTGACGTAAACAATTCGGGAACTGGTGACACAACCTATTATTATCATGATAATGGTTCAATTCAATTAGCCGAAGCGGTTAACCACCAGTTGATTAAATCAGTTCCTTTATACAATCGCGGAGTTAAATTTGCTAATTACCAAGTATTGCGGGATAACCGCCGTCCAGCCATTTTGATTGAGGGGGGCTACATCAACACCAGGGACGACTTTAAACTAATTTCAAGTGCCAGCTACCCTCAAAAGGTTGCTACTGCCGTCCGCAAAGGGCTAGAAAACTACTTAGCTAAGTAGTCCCTAATGGCAGCAAAATTAGTGGTCGTAAATTCTGGGGCACTAGTTACATCAATCAGTTGGTCTGGATCAAATAAAATTCCTTTAATAGCAGCGTGATGTGCGGCATCGATATCTAAATTTCGATCGCCAATCATGTACGCTGCTTTTTGATTAACGTGATGTTTGGTGATCAAATAATTTAAAGAGGCCGGATTGGGCTTCCGCGGAAAATCTTGATCTCCCGTCACAAAGTCGGTAAAGTAATCCCGCAACCCGTATTTTTGTAGTAAATCAATTGCGGCTTGGTTACGGTGGGTCAATAAGAAATTGTGTCCACCTTGGGCAGTAATCTGAGCCAACAATTCTTTGACGTCGGAAAATGGCTGGGCTTCAATTAATCGTGGTGTTTCGATTTCACGAAACACCCGTTTAAATTGGTTAGTGTCGAGACCGTTAGCTTTGGCCGTCGTTTTAATCGCAAATCCTAAAGAATGTTGTCGCATTTGTTCGTAGACTAGGTGGGGATTTACCGTTACTCCTGCTTGCTGAGCAGCATCCACAAACGTGGCCACCATTATCGGATAGGTATTAAATAAGGTCCCGTCAAAATCATAAAAAATATCCATTTTATTACTCCTTTATTACACTTAAAAAGAGGTTGCAAAAATCGGGTTCACTTGTCAGTGCGCCCCATTTTCACAGCCTCTTTTGCTTTATTATTCTTTATTTTGCGTATCTAAAAGAATGGTCACCGGACCATCATTAACCAACTCAACTTGCATATCCGCACCAAATTCTCCAGTTTGTACCGGAATTCCAGTTTGGGCGAGGCGTTGGTTAAATTCATCATAAAGCTGACTAGCGGTTTCAGGATTTCCAGACTTGGTAAAACTAGGACGGTTACCCTTCTTCGTCGATGCAAATAAGGTGAACTGGGAAACTGACAGAATGGCTCCCCCAACTTCGTTGATCGACCAGTCCATCTTTCCTTCCTCATTTTCAAAAATCCGCAAGTTAGTAATTTTACGCACGGCATAATCAAGGTCAGCGGCGGTGTCCTGATCGTTAAAAGCCACCAACAGCATTAATCCTCGATTAATTTTTCCTACCGAGCGCTCGGCAATCGTTACCTGAGCCCGGCTCACTCTTTGAACTACTACTCTCATTTTTCACTCCTAATGGGTCGGGCGTTTAACTACGTAAACGTCCTTAACGTTTTTCAAACTTTCCATCACCCGTTCTAGATGGGCCAAATTATGCACTCCCATCGATAGGCTAATTACCACGATTCGGTTATGGTTAATCTTTCCGTTAATTGACGATAGATTACGCGTCGCGTTGTTGACCGATTTCAATACGTCATTTAATAAACCGTTCCGGTTGTATCCTTGTACTTCCAAATCAGCGGAATAGTTTCCCGAAGTATCGTCGGGATCTTCCCAACTAACTTCGATAATTCGTTCACCCTGTTCTTCGGCACTCTTAACGTTCGGACAATCTTTTCGGTGAACCGAAACGCCCCGCCCTTTAGTAATGTACCCAACAATTGGGTCACCAGGAACTGGCGTACAACAATGACTCAAGCGCACCAGTAGATTATCCGCGCCCTCAATAACTACGCCTTCCGAAGATGCCTTGGTTTTGCTCTTCGGACGATGGTCGTCAGTGGAAATTGCCTGATGATTTTCAAGCATTTGCCGTTGAATTTCTTTTTGGTGATCAGCTTCAGCCTGTTCACGAATGTCTTTAGTTAGTCGGTTAGCAATCCCCACGGGGGCCAAATCACCGAACCCAACGGCAGCCAACAAGTCATCCACTTGGTTGAAATTCAATTGTTTAGCAACCTGAGCGAGATTTTCATCTTCCAAAAGCTCGCTAGGATCGTAACCAGTTTGTTCTAACTGCTTAGTTAAAATTTCACGACCCTTTTCAACATTTTCTTCATGATTAGCCTGGCGGAAGAATTGTTTGATTTTGTTACGACTCCGCCGGGTTGAAACCATTGTCAACCAGTCCCGACTTGGACCTGCTGAATTTTTTGAAGTTAAAATTTCAACGATGTCACCGTTTTTAATCGTGTAGTCTAGCGGAACAATTTTGCCATTAACTTTCGCACCGGTGGCATGATTACCGACTTCGGTATGGATGGTGTAGGCTAAATCAAGCGGACCCGCCCCCTTAGGCAGTTCGAAAACGTCGCCTTTGGGAGTAAATACGTAAACGCGGTCACCAAATAAGTCACCTTTAACACCTTCCATGAAGTCCGCTGCGTCATTGCTTTCGTCCTGTAATTCAACAATTTCCTTAAACCAATTTAACTTAGCATCGGTAGCATTTTGGTTGACTTCGTCCGTGATGCCTTCCTTATACGCCCAGTGTGCAGCAACCCCGTATTCGGCCACCCGATGCATGGCTTCCGTCCGGATTTGGAACTCCAGCGGGCGCCCTTCAGGTCCTACCACGGTCGTATGCAACGATTGATACATGTTGGCCTTAGGCATGGCAATGTAATCTTTAAAACGCCCTGGAATTGGTTTCCATTTAGCATGGATTGCGCCTAAAACTGCATAACAGTCCCGCACCGTATCCGTGATTACCCGCACCGCTAACAGATCATAAATCTGGCTAAACTGTTTATGTTGGTCAACCATTTTCCGATAAATTGAATAGATGTGTTTCGGCCGACCATAGATATCCACGTGTTTCAAGTGGAGGTCAGCAATCGCGTCTTCTAACTCACCAATTGCCGAATTAATATATTCTTCTCGTTGAGCCCGCCGCGAATTCATTAAGTGGACAATCCGATAATATTGTTGGGGATTCAAATAACGTAAGGCAATGTCTTCTAGCTCCCATTTGATGGTGCTAATTCCTAACCGTTCGGCTAGTGGCGCGTATATTTCCAACGTTTCGTTTGAAATCCGCCGTTGCTTATCCGGACGCAAATGGCGCAACGTCCGCATATTGTGCAAGCGATCAGCCAATTTAACAATGATTACCCGTATATCTTGTGACATCGCTAAAAGAAGCTTCCGGTGATTTTCGGCAAGCTGTTCTTGGTTGGATTTATACTTAATCTTGCTGATTTTAGAAACGCCGTCAACAATGACCGCCACGTCGCGACCAAATAGCTCCTCAACGTCTCCCAGTGTAATCAACGTATCTTCTACTGTATCGTGTAAAAAGCCCGACGCAACCGTCTCCGGATCCATCTTTAAATTGGCTAAAATCCCGGCAACTTGAATCGGGTGCATAATATACGGTTCTCCCGATTGCCGATACTGCTCCTTATGAACATAGGAAGCAAAGTCACAGGCCTTTTGCACAAACGCCGTGTGCTCTTCATTCATATATTCTCGGCACATGTTCATTACGTCATTGGCCGATAATACTGGTTCTTTGGACATTAACATCACCACCAACCTCAAAATACAATAAAAGCACGGTATCGAGTGACAACGTGCTTCGGTCTTATTGAATAAAGTATACGTTTATTATAAACAAATTGCAATGTTTAGCTATTCGATAAGTTATAGGATAATATTTCAATACAGAAATATACGATAGCAAAGTAATTTGCGTAATGCGGCAAGATGATTATTGCCCCGATTAAGTATAATACCGGAAATAAAAATAAAAACATAAAGTGCAAACCATTCGACTTAATCAGGTTACCAAACGTGTAGCTTGCTAAAGAGTTAAACACGATTAGTAGCCACAAAACAATCATTACCGATGGGGTATGGCATAATTTCAGCACAATTGGCAAAACAATTCCAATTAAAAACGCAAATAAAACGTAACGCCAGTGGGCTGAAATCTCCAAATTAGCGATTTTCTTCATAATTCTTCCCTCACTATTGCAGTTCAAATTGATATGAAATTGCCGATAACACATACATTGGTGCGCTCTCGGCCCGTAAAATCCGGGGTCCGAGGCCGGCAAGTGTAAAATTAGCGTCGTTAAACGACTTGATTTCTTCAGGAGCCAGTCCGCCTTCTGGGCCAAATACTGCTAGAAGCGCATCCCCGCTAGCCGTATTTGATAAAACCCGCTTAAAATTAGCAAACTCCCCTTCTTTCGCAGATTCCTCATAAGCCACCATCCGATGCTGCACTGGTGAGTTAACCAAGTCCGCAAAGGAAATAATTTCCACCGTTGGAATCATTTGCCGGTGGGACTGTTCGGCAGCAGCCTTAGCAATTTCCTCAAAGCGTTGCAATTTGCGGTCAATTTTCTTTTCATTCCAGCGGGCAACTGAATAACGTGCTGTGAAAAATTGAAAATGACTTGCACCCATTTCCGTGCCTCGCTTAATAATTTGCTCGTTTTTATCCCCTTTAGAAATACCACAGGCAACGGTAACTTCTACCGGCAATTCCACAGATTTAGTGATCTCTTGTACCGCCTTTAAGCTCGCAGGCGCTGCATTATCAAGCAACTGACTTAGCCAAACCCTTTGATCACTACCCACTACTTCGATTTTTTCACCAATCTGTGCTCGCATTACCTTTAATAAATGGTGCGAATCCGCCTTAGAAAGTGTGAATTCATCTTGGAGTGCTAATGCTTCGTTAATAAAATACCTTTGCATAGCAGCCTCCTACTCTTCAAGTTGGTGTGACGCAATTACTCCGCGCCATTCCCCGTAAGTTAGCACTTGGTTAACCTTAAAGTCATTTGCCGCCAACGTCTTTTGAATCAATGGAAGCTTGTCATCAATAATTCCCGACATAACTAACCAGCCATTTTTATTCAACAGCGACTTGGCTTGAGGAATCATTGGCACTAGTACGTCAGACAAAATATTTGCTACGATGAGGTCTACGGGTTGCTTAATTCCCTCGAGGAGGTCGTTAGGCCGCGCCGCAATTGACTTAGCGATTGGATTCAAGTCAAAATTTTCTTGAGCAGCGGCAATTGCATCATCATCGACATCAAAAGCTTCCACTTTAGCTGCACCCAACAATTTAGCCGCAATGCTCAACACGCCAGAACCAGTTCCCACATCGTAAACCGTTTCGTTTCCACGCATGATCATTTCCATTGCTTGCAAACATAGCCGGGTCGTCGGATGGGTTCCCGTTCCAAAAGCCCGTCCCGGATCCAAACTAATCACCTTTTCATCCGGTTGACTTGCTTGGTAATCACTCCAACTCGGTTTAACCGTTAGGTAACGGGTAATCCGCACCGGATGGTAATATTTTTTCCAAGCGGTAGCCCAATCATCGTCTTGAACCTCCACGGTGGTTACGCTAGCCGGGCCAACGTCCAAACCAAAGCTGGGTAATTCGTTAAGCTTTGCTTTTAACTGGCCAACCACCTTGCTAACGTCCGTAGATTCCGGATAGTACGCCGAAACAATTGCCCCTTCCGTAATGTGGGGAATGTCTTTTAATTCATATAATTCACTCGGATAAGAAGCCTGGTAGTTCTTAAAATCTAAGGCATCTTCAATTTTTACTCCTACAGCATCAAGCCCGTCAAAAATACTGCTTACTGCTTCAACGGCCTCATTAGTAGTTTTTACGTTTACCTCGGTCCATTTCAAACCTGATCAGCTCCTATGTTATCTCATGTTAGATACTATAATACCGCATTTGACTAAAATTTTCGAAACGTAAAGCTAATTTTACCCATCAAAAAGTCTGCAGTTAGAAAAGAGGAACTTAAACTAAAACCGGGGAGCTGGTGTGCACCACTATCAAGATGGCGGTCAAACCAAATTTGAGTCCTACCGCCGTTTTCAAGTTAGCCCCGAACAAACTGTCTGCTAGCAAATTTTTCTTATAGACGGTAAATAAAAATGCTTTCCAAGAACTTCAATTCTTGAAAAGCATTCCTTCTGACTAACCACTTAATTATTCAAGCTGACATTTATCTTTCACTTAACGCCTTTTGGGGAAGTACTAAATTTAAAATTATTCCGAGAACCGTTGCTACTGCTAATCCCGAAAAGCTTAGATCCCCTAAGTTCAAGCTGGCATTACCAATCCCGATTACTAAAATCGAAGCCGCAATCATTAAATTGCGTTTCTGATTAAAATCAACGTGTTCATCAATCAAAATCCGTAATCCATTAGCCGCAATCGTTCCAAATAATAGGAAACTAATTCCGCCAATGACTGGACTCGGAATGCTTTCAATCAAAGCGCTCAACTTGCCAATAAAGCTGAAAATAATCGCGCTGACTGCCGCACCCATTAACACGTAAACGCTATGTACTTTGGTAACGGCCAACACCCCGATATTTTCTCCGTAGCTGGTTACTGGAGGACCGCCAATGAATCCTGCCACGATGGAAGCAACCCCGTCCCCTGACAGAGTCCGGTGCAGTCCAGGATCCTTGAAGAAGTTTCGGTGTGTCAAGGTATTTAAAACCATGATGTGCCCCGTGTGTTCGGTCATCGTAACGAAGGCTAGTGGCATCATACTCAGAATTGCTCCCCAGCTCAAGTGTAGATGATAGCTTACAAAAGGAATTTCAAAACTTGGAGCGATTAGCCAATGTGCGTGCGCCACCCCTGATAAATCAACCGCTCCGAGAATCAACGCTACGATGTATCCGGTAATCAAACCTAGCAAAATGGGAATCAAACTAACGAATCCCTTTAAGTACATATTGAAAACGATCGTAATCAATAGGGTAATTAACGCAATTGCAAAATACTTAAGGTCATAAACACTTTGACTACCCACCGTACGCATGGTGGCATCTTTTGCGGCCGTTCCCGCCAAGGATAATCCAATTACCATGATGATTGGTCCCACCACTACCGGAGGTAAAATTCGGTCCAACCAGTCCGAACCTAGCTGGCTGATGATCAAGGCCACGATCAGATACACCACTCCGACAGAAATTGTTCCTTGGGCAATTCCCTCATATCCCGTAGCTTTCATGAGCGCCATCATCGGTACAATGAAGGTGAAACTTGAACCCATGTAAGCAGGAATCTTAGCCTTCGTAATCAGAATATACAGTAATGTACCTACCCCCGAACTAAAAAGTGCGATTCCAGGATTTAAGCCTACCAAAATCGGTACTAGGACTGTAGAACCAAACATTGCAAACATATGTTGAATCGATAGTCCGACTAAATGCGGAAACGTAGGGCATTCATTAATATCCAAAATTGCTTCCGGATTGCGGTACTGTCCTTGCTTTTGCTTTGACATAACTTGCACTACTCCCTTTCTTAATGCAAAAAGCCTCTTGGATCCAGCTGTGATCCAAGAGGCTTTTTGATGGTTTTCCCCGAATTAGTCGGAGTATTCAACGAGCAATTAGCCTTTTGGCCTCACGGGACCAAATTAAGGTTTCTTTAAGGGATAATCATACGCACATTCGATAACCCCGTCAATAGTTTATTTAAAAATTTCTCGTTTTACTGTAATTCGGTTAGCGTTTGATATCCTTGACCCCGTCTTGCTCCGTCAAATGTTTCTTCAAATAAGCAAGCAGTTCATTTTCCCGGTGAAAAATCCGGGGACTTTGTTGTCCATGTAACCGCAAGTCAATTTCATTAATTTTAATCCGCCCTGTCCAGGTATGGGTATACTTAATAATTACCCGATTATTAAGTTCTTCCTTACCAAATTTAAAAACGTACACGCTTTCAGGTGTCATCATTGGGCGAATATATTTCTTGCTATATTGTAACTGGTTACTCCGTAAAAATTGTTTGATTTTCTTTAAAATTGTTGACCACCTCACCCTTTTTTTATTTTCTAGTTTCCGCTGATTATGATTACTAATTCTATCCTATTCCAGTCTAAAAGTAAAATACGCCATTTCTAATAAATTTATTGATTTAATCCCGCTAAATATAGTTTTTTAACTCTATTTTATTTACTAATTTTTCTAAAACAGTTCGGCTGCTTGACGTTTTTCTTCACGAGCAAATTAATAACACTATATTAGTCACCATAAATAAACACTTGGGGTTACCATAACTATCATCAGAGGAGCTTGATATCTAAAAACTTATTCATCTTTATCAAAACGTCGTTCAATACGCCGCTGATTCCATAAATCAAGTTTCTTTAGTAGTTCCATTACCCAAAGTCCCAAGATTAAACTGCTAATAAAAAGGATTCCGGTCGCCGCAATAAAGTAACCAATTCGACTTCCCTGGTAGAAATGCTGGTAGCGGTGGTAGTTCTGATAGGCATTTAAACCAGTCAATCCCAGCGTAAATAATAGTAGGAAACTTTTTTCATAACGCCCATCAAAAATTCTAATGCCGTTAAACAGCATCCGGACCACTACGTAACCACCTGCTAGTACTAATCCAAAGGCCTCTACTACGTAAGCCGACCAGGGCATCTTGAAAATTGTCATTTGTAAGGCAATTGCAGTCGCCAATAGCGTCAGTAAGATTGTTAAAGCTTCGTAAGCAATTTGGTTACGGATTCGTTTAACTCGTTCATCAACAACGTTTTTTCTCATGATGGGTCCTCCCAAAATAAATCATCCAATGTCTTGTCTAAAGCTTGACAAATTGCTACACATAATTTGAGCGTCGGGTTATAGTTACCTGATTCAATCAAGCCAATGGTTTGTCGAGTTACCCCAATCAAGTTGGCCAGTTCGGCTTGGCTAAGGTCTTTTTCTAAACGAGCAATTTTTAAACGCTGATTTTTCATAACCCACCACCTTTTGTAATATATATATTGCTTGATGAAAATTATACATTACGTAGAAACCGTTTTCAATGGCCAATAATAAAAAAACCACTATCGGTTGGATAGCGGCCGGTTGGACATCCGTAAATGTCCAGTTATTGGATGGGATATCAGAGTTAATATATGGAGGCTTAAGCCTTCCAAGTTGCTAGTATAGCCCCAAAATGGCAGAAAAACTAGGGATTTTCAATAATTTGTTTCAAAAATGTCACATTAACCGTTTTCAACTTTACTACATTCTAGTAACTTAATTTTATTGATTACCTATTCGGCTAATTCCATTTAGTGTTATCATAAATCATTAGAGGGAGATTGAGAAACCATGAGCTAAGTCCAGCCCTTTAATTTTGAGCTTTGGTATGGCCATTCGTTTTTCATCTCTAACTACCAAAGGGGGGCGTCCTATTCAAGATTAACGTTGATCTGAGGATTGGACAGTAAGTCAGCGACAATCCGGCTAGTAAAAATTAACCATTTTAATACGAGGAGGACTGCACATGAGTGATAAAGTTAACGCACTATTAGAACGCATCAAACCATCTGTAAAGAATACTCAAATGGCGCAAGTTTTTAAATACAATGAAGAAATTTCTAAAATTCCAGGAGTAATTAAGCTAACCCTTGGAGAACCCGACTTCAATACCCCCGAACACGTCAAAGAGGCTGGCGTTCAAGCCATTCGGGATAACAAAAGCCATTACACCGCCACCGCTGGGGACCCCAAAGTTCGTCAAGCGGCAGCCCAATACTTAAAACAAAAATACGATCAAGATTACGATCCAGAAAATGAACTCGTCATTACGGCTGGGGTTACCGGTGGAATGTACGCCACTTTAACGTCCATCGTTAGCGAAGGTGACGAAGTTTTAATACCAACGCCAATTTTTCCATTGTACTTCCCAATCGTTAAAACTAACCAGGGAAAAATCGTCTACATGAATACGGCTGAAAATAATTTCCTACTTAGCCCTGAACAATTGGAAAATACTCTACAAGCACATCCGCGTGCTAAGGCAATTATTCTCAACTTCCCTTCTAATCCAACGGGGATGACTTACACTAAAGAACAATTGACCGCTTTAGCAGATATTCTGCGAAAGTATGATATTTTCGTAATTAGTGATGAAATCTATAGCGACTTGATTTTTGATCAAAAACACTACTCGATTTCTCATCTATTACCAGATCAAACGATTGTGCTCAACGGCCTTTCTAAGTCACATGCAATGACTGGCTGGCGAGTAGGCATCATTGCCGGACCAGCTCCATTAGTTGAGCAAATTGAAAAAATTCACGAGCTGTCGGTTACCAGCATTACGACAGTTGCCCAATACGCGGCCTTGGAGGCTTTCCAAAACGGGCTCAACGATAGCGAACCGATGCGCGTAGAATACAAAAAACGGCGCGATTATTTGCATGATGCCCTCGTTAAGTTAGGGATTGAATGCAGCAAGCCGCAAGGTACCTTCTACCTGATGGCTAAAATTCCGGGTGACTTAGAACAAGATGACTTCAAATTCAGTATGCAACTTGCTAAGGAAGCTAAAGTCGCCGTTATCCCGGGTTCTAGCTTTGGTCCTGGTGGTGAAGGCTACGTTCGCTTTAGCTATGCAGCAAGTATGGACGATCTAACTAACGCAATTGCGCGGATTGAAAAATTCCTTAAAGCTAAACGAGCATAATTAAAAATCGGGAGCTGAGAAAACACCAAAAATCCTTTTTAAAGATAGAATCTTTTGGAAAACCATTTTGGTGCGTTGTCTCGAATAGAAGCAAACGTACGCCAAAAGTCAGTATATTCCCGCTCAGCCAAAAAGCGATCATTATGCCAAATCCAGGCATAATGGTCGCTTTTTAGTTAATGCTCAAACCATCCAATTTTGGGCCCGTTCCCCTGCCTTTAATTATGGTTTTAAAGCTTACCTTTTTGATATTGCTGTAAATAAAAATCAACTGTCGCTCGTAATCCCGCGCGAAACTCCGTTTGTGGCTGCCATCCTAATTGTTGTTCGAGTAGGCTGGCGTCAATTGCGTACCGAAAATCATGCCCGGGACGATCCTTAACGTGCTGTACTAGCTGCGTATACTGTTCGACCGATTTGCCCGTCATTTCAGCTAAAATAGCTAACAATTCTCCCACTAGTTGTTGGTTGCTCAACGGATGGTCAGCACCCACGTTAAAACGTGCACCCGATTTTGCTTGAAAAACCACCTGCCAAATTGCTTCACAGTGATCACTGACGTAGAGCCAATCGCGCACGTTCTCCCCGGTTCCATATAAGGGGATGGGTTCCCCACGGAGTGCGTTAAAAATAACCTTTGGAATCAATTTTTCCGGATGTTGGTAAGGTCCAAAATTATTACTAGCGTTCGTAATTGAAATGGGCACCCCAAAAGTTCTCCCGTAGGACTGAACTAACAGATCCGCACTTGCCTTAGAAGCCGAATACGGACTACTTGGTTGATAAGGGCTCGCTTCAGTAAAGCTCCCCGTGGCCCCTAAGAAACCATAAACTTCGTCCGTACTTACTTGGTGAAACCGTTTGTGGGTGTAATCCCCTGCCCACAATTCTTTAAACTCTTCAATGAGGTTAAACGTACCATTAACGTTGGTGGTGATAAACTTTGCTGGATCGGCAATACTTTGGTCCACGTGCGACTCGGCGGCAAAATTAATTACCACTTCTGGACGAAAATCCTGGAAGATTTGGCGAACGTGCGACCGGTCGGTAATGTCGCCCCGGCAAAAGTGGTAATTGCTTTCTTGAGAGACGGTAAGGTTATCCAGATTAGCCGCGTAAGTTAGTTTGTCTAAATTCAAAAATTCAAATTTGGGGCGGCGAGGCACCCACATATTCATAAAATTGGCGCCAATAAAGCCTGCGCCCCCGGTAACTAAAATTCTCATTTTTTGCTTCCAGCCTCCAAGTTTAAACCATTTGATTTTGTGGATCTAACACCAAGGATTTCAATAACCTAAATTTATGGCGAATCGTTGGCATCATGCCCTTGCTAATTCTATAAGTAGTTGACTAAAGCATACCGGTCGACTTATCAAGCGTCAACTCTCCTAGTTCATTCTTAATGAAGGGCGTTATCTTTAATTTAGTAAAGGAGACTTCCCACGCCATTCTTTTATCCGTATGGAACTCCTTAATACGGCGTGTAAAAAATTTTATTAATTATATTAAACGGGCGTTGTCAGAAAAAATGATAACGCCCGCATTTATGCATAATTGTTTTGAATAATCCGGTTATTTCACTAGTTCATCAACCCATGCAGCTAAGTCTTCTTCGCCACCATGTCCAGCTTTCACTTGCAAATCTCCAGCCCATTCTTTGAAGGTCTTTTCAAAAATCCCCGGATCACCGCCGAACGTGTAGAATGGCGCTACCACTCCTTGATAGCCTTGTAAATCCGTTAGGAAGGAATGGATGGGGGTTGCTGGGGCTCCGTTCCAAACTGGACTACCTACCAAGATTAAATCATACGAGCTCACATTTGGAATCGCTTTCGAAAGTGGCGGGAAATTTCCGGTTTCCGTTTGCTTAGTTGCCTGCTCTGAAACTTCCGTCATTTCTTCACTAAAGGTCCCAGGAGCCACTTCAATGGTGAACCGATCCGCAGCTGGAAGCAATTCGTACAGTGCTTTCGCTACTTTGGCAGTCGTGCCTGTCCGTGAATACGTTGCAATCAAAACTTTCTTAGCCATTTAAAAACCATCCTTTCTTTGTTTAGCATTTCACACCTATACTATAACGCTTTTTAGGTACTTTGCGGAGTACTTTTGTAAAACACTTTACAAACTTTCGGTCATTCCAAAACCATGTCTAGGTGCGGGATGTTATCTTCTAAATAGACATCTGAAACGGGTTTAAAGCCAAATTGCGCATAAAAATTTTGTAAGTAACTTTGCGCAGCGATTTTAACCGGTCGAATGCCTGCCACTCGTTTAATTTCATCCAGGGTTACTTGAACCAAACGTTGTGCTAAATGCTGCCCCCGAAACTCTTTAACCACAAGCACTCGGCCAAAACTAATATAATTTGGATCGTCATGCGGAACAATTCGAGCATATGCCACCAGCCGACCGTTTCTTTTGATCATTACATGGCGCGCGTTCTGATCTTTCTCGTCAACTTCTTGATACGGACAATTTTGTTCCACGACAAAAACTTTAACTCGTTCTTGAAAAACTTCCCATAATTCGGTGGAGGTCATTTCCGCCGTTGTTTTGATTGATAACGTTAAATCGTCTGCCATTGAGTTCCCCTCTTCCGCAAATTTTTATTATTCAAGTCCAGTATACTCTTTCTACATCGACTACCAGAATTTTAACAAATTTTACCCGACCTTTTGGCAAAATTAAACGTTCGGCTGCGTAACTTTAACTAACTGACCCGCGTCAATTTCTAAAATTGCGTCGTATAAATGCGCGTCAGCCTCGCTAAGTTTATGAGTAACGTGAATGCAAATCTGCTCTTTAAGTGTCATAATCTCTTTTTCAATTGTCTGTGCGGTAAATTGATCTAGCGCACTCGTAAATTCGTCAAGCAACAATACTGGTGCTTGACGAATTAACACCCGGGCAATCGAAATCCGTTGTCGTTCTCCTCCTGATAAAGAGTTTCCAGCTTCTTTAATGGGAGTATCTAATCCTTGGGGAAGTTTTTCAAGTAGGAATTGAAGCCCCGCACTCTTTGCCGCAGCGACAATTTCTTGTTCCGGAAAATCTTTAAACAGGGTGATGTTTTCCCGGATCGTCCCTGAAAAAATAAATACGTTTTGGTGGATCATGGAAAATAAATTTAAAAAACTTGCATCGCTCATCTCCCGATAATTATGGTCGTCTACCCACATTTCACCGTCATAATTAGGATAACAATTTTGAATTAACCGTAGTAACGTGGATTTACCACACCCGCTTTTGCCAATTATTGCGTACTTTTTTCCCTTTTGAAATGCAAAACTAAAATTTTGAATTACCGTCTTTGCCCCATCATAACTAAAATTAAGCTTCGCTAACGAAATTTCTTGGTTAAATGTCCCGTGAGTTGCTTGATTGGCATCATTTTTAATTGTGGTATTCTGAAGCATTTCCGTGATTTGGTTACGCATGGTTTTAGTAGAATTACTATTATTTACCGCTACCAACATCATGTTGATTGGATTCATCACGCTGTTTAACAATTGGACAATGGCAATTAACGAGCCCATTACTAATGCGCCAGTGATCACAAACCAGCCCCCAAGAATCATAATAGAAAATATAATCAAGAGTACTAAATTTTCGTTAATTACCTTGGTGATTCCCTGACGAACGCTAAACTTTAGCTTCATTTCCTCTAAATTATGATTGTAACGATCAAACTGCTCTTGCATTTTATCTTGCGCATTAAAAGAACGGACCACCTCATATCCGGCAATCAAATCTTTAGTCTTACTAGTAAATTTCACCATGTCCTTTTGAATACTAGTTCGTAAATCATTCAATCCCATCCCAGTAAACGACGCGGTCGCTAAGAAAAAGCCAGCAATTGCTAACACCCCGATCGAGAATTGCCAGTTAATCACCACTAGTGAAAGAATCGCAATCACAAACGTTACTACGGCTTGTACAATCAAAAAGTAAGCTTTATAGTAGTTATCTTCGATCGTGGTCATGTCATTAGTCAAAGCGGAAATGTACTCGCCGTTGCTTTTGCTAAAGTAACTTTGATAATCCCGTTCCATAATGGTACGGTAGACGCTCCGCCGTAAGTCCTCCATTTCATTCTTAATATACCGGGCTACTAAGACCTCCTTCAAATAATTAATTAAAAAATACGTTGCTATGTAAAGTATCGAAATGCCTATTGAACGTTTCAGAGCCCCAAAGTCCTTATTCATCGCACAATCTAAAATCATCTTCATTAAAAATGCAACTAAAACTACCATTATTGAAGAAAGAGCCGTCATTACGGTTGCCAAAAACTTTAAAATTCGATGCCTTTCGATTTCCATGGTATTCCTCCTATGATGTTTGCTACTTTAGCCGACAACCACTACTTGGACACATTGCCAAGTTACACTTAATTCAGTTTCGAGTATATTTGGTAACGTAAGGTAATTAGCAAGCTTTGAATAGCAAAAGAGGCTGAAAAAAACTTTTCAAGGATAAAAAAGTCCTTAAAAAGTTATTTTGGTATTTTGACTTCAATAGAGTCAAAACGTGTGCCAAAAGTCAGTTGGTTCCGCTTAACCAAAAATTGACCATCATGCCCAATTCAGGCATCATGGTCAATTTTCAGTTAATGCTCGCAAATTATCCGACTTTTGTCCCACTCTCTAATTATTTTAATTTAGCGTAAAGCCCTGTTCTAATAAAAATGGGGCAACATCAGTACGTCGCGGTTCAGCAAAAAAATCGGTCATTTTCCGTATCCAGTCGGTCTCTTGGGCATGCGAAGTCCGGTTCGCATAATAAGCTTGCGTAATTTTTTGGTATTCACTCAAATCTTGCGCCGCTTGCCGATCGTAACCATTTTTGAAAGTATTATTATGCAGCGGCATCCGGGGCTTAACCGCATTTTTACGCGTAGGTTTTCCAACTGTTATCCCAAATAACGGCACCGTAAATTTAGGAAGGTTTAGCAAATCGCGTACGGTTGTTAAATCGTTGCGAATTCCGCCAATATAGCAGATTCCTAAGTCTAAAGACTCTGCGGCAACTGCCAGATTTTCCCCCGCAATGGCGGTATCCACGATCGCTACCGTTAGCGCCTCCATGTTTTTAATTCCGGCTAAGTCTAGACCCTGTTGTTGCAAGATTTGGGATTGCCGATACAGATCCGCCACAAACACAAAAAAGGCTCCGCTTTGCTTTACGTAGGCAGCACTCTTTGAAATTTCAGCAAGTTGTCCCCGGATGGACGGATCCGTCACGTCAATAATCGAGGTAGCTTGTACAAAGTTCGACGAAGCACCCGCATGCGCAGCAATTATCAGTTGTTCCTTAACCTCATCCGTAAGTGATGTGTCCGCAAAATTTCTTACAGAGGTATGTTTTTTCATTAATTCAATTACGTCTTCCAATAGCTTTCCCTCAATCCATGCTTACTATTTGTCAATAAAAAACGACAATCCATTATAGCACTACCCTTTCAAAAAAATATACCCAATCTTATAAGACACAAAAAACCTGATGATTAAAAGTGTTCGTGACTACTCTTAATCATCAGGTCTGGTTTGTAGAAAAAAACTTGTATTTTTTTAAAAATGTTTTATACTGAATGCAAGATTATAATTAATCGTCGTCGGAGTTAGCTCTTCCACCTTTTTTACCAATTTCTTGGTAAAAGTCCTTGCCATGGGATTTGGAAGTTGCTTCTCCGCCTTTTTTTCCATTTTTTTGGTAGAATTCTTCATCATGAGCTTCTGAAGTTGCTTCTCCGCCCTTTTCGCCGATGTCTTGGTAGAAATCCTTGTCGTGAGTTTCAGAAGTTGCCTCCCCGCCTTTTTCACCAATGTCTTGGTAGAAATCCTTGTCATGCGAGTCTGCAGTTGCTTCGCCACCCTTTTTACCAATGTCTTGGTAGAAATCCTTGTCGTGTGATTTAGCGGTTGCTTCTCCGCCCTTCTTGCCTGCTTCTTCCCGAGTCATCTTTTCTTCTTCTTTAGCCATGTTTCATTCCTCCTTGAGTTAGTTTTTTTCTACGAGTGTTATGTTAAATGCTTTTTAAAACGATTACAAATTTAACGCTTGCAGATGCTCAGAAAAAATAGTTAGGAAAATGATAGTTTCTTACAAGTTGCTAAACTAGTTGAAATACCAGTATTTTTGGACAAGCTACACCCATTTTAATTGAATGAATTTGGGATCGTTCGTTAAAAATTGGGGCATTCTACCTATATTTTACATAATTAGCTATCATTTTATTTGCTTAATATATTTTGCCTATTAATTTATCACGTCAGTCTGATACATGGACGGCGTGTGCACATATAAAATTTTAAATTTACTAGACAAGTCCGCATTTGTGGGCTTTTTTATATTGGTAACATAAGAAATAATTAATCAAAATCAGTTAACTTTTCTTTTTTTATTTATTATTTGCTTGTATAATACGGTTAAAATTAAATCAAGAACCATCAGTCTAAAAGGTAATGGATCCGGGATAAAATTTATTCTGGAAGTAATTTTTATATCCTTATCTACTCGATGACCAACAATCTGACGTCTATAAAAGCTGTACATTAATTTGGGAGGAATTTTACATGAATAAGTTATTAGACAGATTTGATCCATTCATGTTTGTCGTCGGAATCTTAAGCATTTTCGTTGCGGTTATTTCTCTAAGAAATCCTCTAGCAACCTTTAGTGCGGTAGTCGTTATTGCGGCAATTACCGCGATTTTGTCCGGGATTTACAAATTAACCGTCCTTAGAAATGCTTTAGAAAACTCTGGATGGGTGGTTTTTAACGCAGTTATTGATATTATTATCGGGATTTTAATGTTGTTTAACGGAAAATTTGGAATTTTGTTTGTCGCAATTTCGTTTGCAATTATGTTTTTGATGGATTCGATAATATCATTGTGGCTCTCTAACGTTATTAAATTAGTTAACGAAAAGTATTTTATGGTTGACGTTATTTTATCCGTAATTGGTATTATTTTGGGCGTTCTTTTACTAATTTATCCAGCCTTTTCAATCCTATCAATCTATTACCTAGTAGGATTATTCTTTATGATTACTGGGATTGGTGCGATTATTCATTCGATTTAATTTGTTATTTAAATAGCCTTTCCCGCTCTGGTGACCGGACACAGTTCGATTCTGTGTGCGGGAATAAGTCCAAAAATTGATGACTCTAAAAGCTAAGTTATTTTAGGAGATGATTTCTTGCAAGAAGAAACTAAAGTTATTCGAATTATTGGCCGGATGGCTTCCGTACTCTCCGTATTGATGTACGTTTCATACATCCCCCAAATAATCTCCAATATGCATGGTGATTACGGGAATCCTATCCAACCGCTAGTTGCTGGGATTAACTGCACCGTTTGGACAATATACGGTTATTTCAAGGCTGAGCGCGATTGGCCAATTATTGTAGCCAACGTCCCAGGGATCTTTCTTGGATTCTTTACGTTCTATACAGCATTACATTAATTCTTAAATATTTTATCAGTTAAATAAAAAGTGACTAATCCCCAGTGGTGGTATTAGTCACTTTTTTGAGTTTTAATTTGGAACAAACAATTGTTTTTATGAACTAAAATTTCTATAATTTTCTAACACCTTTGTTCACACTTAAAATAGAAAATAAACTTCCAAGATGTTATCATTTAACTATTTCGCCTTAGTTATGCTCAAATAAATTTCATACTACTCCTATTAATTTTTTACTATATTATTAGTAATAATAACTAAATTTTGAAATACTAACTAGTTATTACTAAGTTTTGGCTCATCCTAACTTTTCAAGCTAACAGTTTAAAAAAGTCCACTATCATGTGCTAAACCAGCTACAAACACTATGCGAACAATGATACAATATTATGAGTAGTGTCTTGAAATGAGCATCTTTCTAATATAAAAATTTAACAAGGGGTTTTTTTAAAATGAAAACTAAAACTAATATTTGGTCTGCCATATCTGATATTGTAAATATACATTTTTTATTTATTTCCGAATCAATCTTGATTAATACGCTTTTAACTAAAAATAACATTTTAGGCCAAAATCATGGTTCTGTTAATGATTTCTTAGAATTTGTTTCATTCATTTTCAATATTCCCTCTATCAATGTAACTAAAATTATTTCCTTTTGCATCTTTTTGCTTGTAATAATAGGCTTACTCTTGAACACAAAGGCTATGTTTGAAAATAAAGAATCCGGTATATCTATTGTTGGTCCTATTTTAGGAATTATTGGAAATATCGACTGTTTCCTTGGTGGAACCTTGCGAGCTACTTCTATTGTAACTTTTATTGTTGCAGCCGTATTCTCTTCTCTACAACGTCCAATAAGACAGCATAATTAACTTTATTGTAAGTTCATATATAGCTTTAAATAAATGCTTATAAAACATAAAAAGTAGTTAATATCAGTATATAGAGCCCTCTAACAATTAAATAGAAAGCAAATCCTAAAAAATTTTCTTTATTTGGCCTCTGTAAAACATCCTAGCAAGAGTAATCAAAATGTATTTTTGATTACTTTTTTTATATAATTCAGTTAAATATAGGTCAATCATACAAGTAAGATAAAAATTTCATATATATATTAAATCAGGCAGATAGTGTATGGGTTTAATTATGCTGAGAACACTGCTCTTAAAGATTGTATTTAAAAAAGAATCCACCCCTATAATTATCATCTCAATACTAAATAGAAGGTGACGACACAAACCTTATTGGCATTACGGTTACAAAAGTAAAAGTCAATATATAGTTGTTACTAATAATAATCGTAGATAAACATCTTGAAATCGAACCTAATCAAATTAGGTTATTTAAGTTATATACAACCATTAGGACAACAGAGTCACTTATTGTATTTGAAATTTCTGAAATTTATTCTTCACAATTTGCCTAACTTTATACCCATAAGAATATAGATTTTTTATAACTTAATTCACTACAAACTCCAATTAAAATATCTGGACTAAGAGTAAACAAAACTAACCAAGTAATTGGTAATCGATAAACTAGCTTCTGGGGCTTTCTTAAAGTTCATACTTCTCGATGCTCCGACCATTCAAATTTTGTAACGCTCGATTATTAGGAGCGGCAAATACGGCAGTATATCGGTTGAGTTGTTGTAGGTCAATCGTTGGCGCATTTTCAAATACCAGCCATTCCACCCCCTCGGTCAACGGAGGGGTCGTCAGGGAACCGATGTACCGATAAAAATTTCCGTCTTGGGGGATTAATTCCTCTAAAATTAACGGCTGGGTCACCGCTCCGTCCTCCATAGCATCTAATATCTTCTCAAACTCTTCATTTTTAGGACCTATTTTAAATGTAACGCTAACCACCAGCGGTTGTTTCAAACTGCCATAATGAACAAAATGCGCTTCTAAAACTCGTGGCTCGGCTTCACCCTCAAAACGATGTTCCGCCGGATGGTGAAAGTGGACCTCCATTAATTGAAAGCGACGTCGGTCAGACTTAATTTCCCCATTAGCCGTCAAAGACAGGTTATTAAGGTTGTTATGCACCTCCGTAGCGGCGTATGGTTTGGTTCTACTAATTACTTGGTTTTGTTTGCCTTCTAACTCGGCTTTTTCAATCAAGATTGGTGATTGTGTCGTCCGGTCTTCTTTTTCCCACTGGTCTTGGTGATTATAATTTAATTTTCGCATCGTTAATCCCTTCTTCAAATCAATTGCATGGCGCTATTTTTTGGTAATTAAAAGGGAGAATTGCTCCCCCACTTTTAATTTAGCTTAATGCTATCAATTGTAATAATCGACTACAAACAACCAAAAAGCCGATTTGGTCGAAACCACCAAATCGGCTGAGATATTTCTTGATATTGAGCTATTCAAAAATTGCTGTACTTGTTAGCGTTGCGTTGCATTATCAACCTCTTAGTCACTTAGCCAGGCTACCAGATTATCGAGGTCGCCGATCATGAAAACTAAAATACTAATTCTTCATCTTAGCGAAAAGCTGCGGTAAAATCGTTGAACACGCACTCAGTAAGCTGATTTATTAATTACATATTCTTCTGATTATTAAGCCTGAAATGGGAAATTTTACAGTCTAATATTTGATATTCAACAAACTATTATTTTTAACGTCTTCAATTGTCTTCGTGCCTGCTAGTTGCATAACAATCTCCAATTCGTGGTTTAGGTGTTCGAATACCGACTGCACTCCCTTAGCTCCGCCTAAAGCTAATCCGTAAATTACTGGACGGCCTAAAGCAACTAAATCTGCTCCGCTGGCCAAAGCTTTAAACACATCTGAACCCCGGCGCACGCCGCTATCAAAGATAATTGGTACTTGTTTGTTAACCGCGGTAGCAATGTCTTCTAGGACGTCAAAAGAAGCGGGTCCCCCATTTAATTGGCGGCCTCCATGGTTGGATACGTAAATTCCGGCAGCTCCAGCATCGATTGCTCGAATGGCATCTTCAGGAGTTTGAATTCCCTTAACGATTACCGGTAAATTCGTATAATCAGCAATTCGCTTAACATCTTCCGGCCGAATGTTTTGCGCGGCAGAAGCATATATTTCTTCAATTCCCTTTCCCTGACCGTTTCCTTCAGAAAACTTAATTAAGTTCGCCATTGGCAAAGGGAACGTGAACTTATTTTTTATGTCAGCTTCCCGATATCCGTCCACGGTGGCGTCAACCGTCAAAATAATTGCCTTAACGTTAGCCTTTTTTGCTTCATCTAACAGACTCTCGTTAAAATTCCAATCCTTGCTCATGTACAGCTGGAAAAATTGGGGAGCGTCTCCGCCAGCGGCAGCAGTTTCAGCAATAGATACTGATGAATAGGTACTTTGCGCCATTAGTCCACCAACGGCTGCAAGCCCGCGCGCAGTATCCTTTTCTCCTTGAGAATGTGCTAGCCCCTGGGCAGCAGCTGGAGCCATCATTACCGGAGTATTCAAAGGAATTCCAAAAATTTCAGTGTTTAGCTCTGGTTTTTCAATCCCGCTTAAGGCCTTTGGGGCAATTTGTCGGTGATGAAACGCCATTCTATTTTGTTTAAGGGTCCACTCATCTTCAGAGCCACCAGCAATGTAACCAAATCCACCTGCTGGAATTATCTCCTCAGCCCGTTTTTCTAAGGATTCCAAATTCAAAATATCTATTTTTTCTTCCCGATCACTTTGTTCATAACCATTAATCATTGTCATGGTATCTTCCCCCCGATTAAAAATCTAACTATTCTAAAATGGCTTCATAACAAAGAATACGCTAATAATTCATTGCCGTTGTCATTTCGCTTACTTATTGTAAGTAGATTGGCGGTTAAATGCAAGTGTTAATTTGATATTGATCTCCTAACCATATTTTTTAGGCAAAAAATGGGAAAGATGACATTAAGTGTGAGAACGAAACATCCGCAACACGAACATACTAAAAATGGTTTGGTATCGACGAAAACAAAAATCAGCTCTATGCAGCAAAATTTGTGCAAAATCATTTATTTTTTAGCGTTTTTTCTAAACATAAAAAAATAGAAACGCCGATATAACGGCATTTCTATTTTTGGATATTATTCTAATGGTGCTAATAAGGAGAGTACAGGATTTGAACCTGCGCGCCGGTATTAACCGGTTCGCCGGATTTCGAGTCCGGTGCATTACCACTCTGCCAACTCTCCATAACAGAATTTATTATATCAGATGAATTATTAACCCGCAACACCAATCAAGTATTTTTTTAAATTTTATCATGAACTTTACCCATGAATATTAACACCCTTTTAATTATTTTAAAATCGCTTAATTCTAGTTAATTAAACTCTTTAGCGGTTTCATCAAATCAATACAATCGCACCTCCTTCTTCAAGTAAGATTAGCTGACCTTTATGCCTATATAAAGTTTATTTAGTACTATTTTTAAAACATTTTACCGAATGACGTAAATATAGCACTCCTAAAATATCCGTTATCGAAAACATTTCTCGTTGATAAAGCATTTATCGTGTATAATTATATATAACAGTAAGTATTAAGGAGGAGCTAACCATAGATTCTACCAAATTAATGAACAAGCGCGATTTGCTTGCGTATCAATTACTCCAATTTTTTAGTCAGAATAACGTAAAACCAATTAGTACCTCCTCGTTAGCTGAAATCTTCAACACGACTCCGTACAAAATTGAGGCTTCCATCGCTACTCTGAACGCTGATTTACAAACAATTACTGCTAATGACCACAGTGTTTACGTAAGTGAAAAATCATATAAGGGAATTTGGAGCGGACATAACCTTTTTCAAATCATTGTCGACAAAGTCAAATTATATTATATTGAACGGTCGACTGCTTTTCGTGCCATGGAATATTTATTGTTTTATAACGACTTGGTTACCCCCAAAAAATATATTCCCAGGGCTTTCTCAAGCCGCGCCGTTTTTTATCGTCAACTAACTTTAGTTAAACAATTACTAACTGATGAGTTTAACAACTTAACAATCCAAACTGATAAAGACCGGGAATTTCAGATTCGATTAGAAATTATTGAATTATACGAACAAATTTATAAGGGATTAAAAGAGCCCTTTCCCGAACTAGATCCATTAATAAACGGGATTTTTGGTAGCTTAACGCCCTTTTTTAAACATCAATTACAACATGGTGAAAAATTTAAATTATCAATATTTCTACGGATTTGGATATTACGCCATAATAACCACAAGTATGTTCGTTTTTCAGCACCTCATCCGCTTGATGATAAACGCTATGATAAAATTTATCACGTCTTAAAGCAGACCCTAGGCTGGCACTTTAAGCTAACCCATTCGGAAATGCTTTTTTTGTACGGTTTTTTATTAAATCAAGATTACTTGGATTATGCGGGGATCCCAGAGGATACGTGCAACTATCAATTAATTAATAAAATTACGGATGATTTTCTAAATTGGATCAAATCGTTTAACATTTTAGCGGACTTTCCGTTGGAAGTTGAACAATCTTTAAGAAAAGACATTACTAACGTCAATTTAAAATTATTTTCGTACTACGCGGAACTACTAGACGCAACTTACAAAAATTCAATCCATACCTTACGAGAAAACTATCCTACGTTTGATATTTTAATTCAGCAATTTTGGCAAAAACTTGCTGCTCAACCCGAGCTTAAAAAATACCATCTTAATAAGTACAACTTGTACTATGGTTACATGTTGGCATTAGCTAATAACATTCCCGCTAAATACAGTCGCGACCGAGTTAGAGTGGTGATTGATTTTTCAAAGGGCAGCCTGTATTCCCAGTACGTTGATAATACGCTAAAATCCTTATATGGAAATAACGTAATTTTGACTAATCATTTAGAACCACAATCCGATCTCTTCTTATCAGATACGTATTCTTACAAAATTAAAATTCCACAGCTGATTTGGAAATCATTTCCAACAGTTGCAGATTGGACCAACTTAATTACCCTAATCAAGGAAACTCGATCAGCAAAAGCTCGGCAATTTTTTAAATAACAAATTAAAAGCGTGTAAGACAAAAATCGGCTAGTTTGCGAGAATTAACTAAAAAGCGACCGTTATGAATTGGCATAACGGTCGCTTTTTGATTAAGCAAAACTAACTGATTTTTAGCACATATTTTGCCTCTATTGGAGCCAAAATACCAAAATAGCTTTTTGAGAATCCTTGAAAAATATTTCTTTAACTTTGTTCAAGCCCCTCTCCAGCTCATCAGTTAAAAACATCCTTAATCGATATTCAAAATTTTACGTACCTTGTTAGGCACCTTGTCCTTGCTGATCTCGTTAGGTCCCTTTATTACCCGTTTTTTCGAAATCTCAGCCTTAATGACCGCGTTAGGAGTAAACGGCTTAACCTTTTCTCCCGATAGTTCGTAATCTAGCGTACGCTTTTCACCATTTTTTAAAACGAACTTAAATTTATAATCGTAAGCGTGTTCGCCAGTGATTGCTTTTCCATCGTCATCAGTAGCTTGTTTTTTAACGGGAACTTCGGCAGGAACCACCGCGTACGCCGTTTTTGCTTGGTAGGTGTCTTCGTAATACTTCCATCCAAAAATAATCACTACTGCTGCAACTAGAATTGCTAAAATTCGTCCCGCATCTCTCATTTTGCATTCTCCTATCTAATAAGTCATTACCAACATCTAATGTTTGTAATGAGGATATCATTTCTCGGTTTGCCATTACAAAAATAATGGCTTCTGACATCCAGAATGATTGTCGGATTAATCAAAAACTTACTGGCCAAATTTAAAATTGTGAATGTAGTCTTTTCGAACACAAAAAAGGACGACCTTACAGATCGTCCTTCCTTAAATATTAATAACTAAAAATTGCTAATTCTTACGGCTTTGAATAAACCATGATACAACAGCTACTAAGATTACCGCTCCGATAATCGAAGGAATTAGTGCCATTCCAGCTAAGGATGGTCCCCATGTTCCTAATAAGCTTTGGCCTAACCAAGCACCAATTAAACCAGCAACGATGTTACCTAACCAACCTGCTGGTAAATCACGACTAGTAAGTGCACCTGCAATTGCACCAATAATAGCTCCTACAATTAATGTCCAAATAATTCCCATTATTACGCCCCCCCTTCATTGCACTAATAATAACAAATGTTCATTTTATACACAAACAATATGCACTAATAACGTATTTTGTAAAAAAATCTGCTGAGTTCCCCTAAAGTTTCATGCTTATTTTTCTGGGAGTTTGCTACTTCAAACGGTCTTAATAGTAAAATCTTTCCAGTGCTGTATAATTTTATTAGAAAAGAAAGGAAATTATTATGAATAAATCAAGAGTTGAAGCCTTTACTGATGCTGTATTGGCAATAATTTTGACAATTATGGTCTTAGAACTTAAAGTTCCCGATTCTAGTCAATTAAGTGCGATTTTAAGCGAGTTGCCATACCTTTTTTCATACACGGTTGGCTACCTCCTGATTGGAGTGGCCTGGTATAGTCATCATTACATGTTTAGCAAGACTGCCGGCATTTCCAAAAGAGTTTATTGGGCAAACAATTTTTGGATGTTCACGACTTCTTTCATCCCCATGGCAACTGCCTGGATTGGGCGAGATTTGAAAGCACAGGGACCGGAAATTTTTTACGCCATTATCTTTTCTATATGGACCGCGGCTTACTTGGTTCTAAGCTACGTAATTTCAAATGACGACATAAAAAGAAAACAGTATAAAAAAGCCCATGACATAAGAAAAATGAAGATATATCGGTATTTGACAAACATAAAATATATGACAATCCAAACCACTGTCCTGGTTATCATCTTAGTTTTTAAGCCTGAATTTTTACTAGTGGTAGTTTTATGGCAAATATTGGCATTCGCCATCTGGAATAATGATGATAGTGACAAATTATTTTAAAGAATGTCATGCCTACCTTCAAAGCAAAACCTAGCATTTTCATGGATGAAAACTTACATTGCTCCTTTTTTAATTAACCCATAAAAAAGAAACTGCAAAAGCTAAATCTGCTGGTGTTTTGCCCTTAATAAAGTCAAAACGTGCGCCAAAAGTCAGTTGGTTCTGTTTAACAAAAAAACGATCGTTACGCCAAATTCAGGCATAACGGTCGTTTTTCAGTTAATCCTCACAAACTAACCGACTTTTGTCGCACTCTCGTTTTCGTTTTAACCTACTTTATCTAAAGTAGCTGTTTATTAGTATTTTATTGTAGTTTTCTAGGCTGCAGAACGTTTTGCGTTGATATAGTTAACGATAAACGTCAAGCCCATCAAGACCACTGGGTAAACCATGTAACGAATCAAGTCTAAGTAGTTCGTACTCTTCCCCGCAAGTTGAAGGGTCATCATCATCGCGGAATCTTGAGGAATGACCATCGAAGCCGTAACCGCAAAAATGGAAATCACTCCGGCGAGCACCTTCTTATCAACTTGGTATTGGTCACCTAATTCCTTAGCAATCGGTGAAGTAATCAAAACCGAAATATTGTTATTAACGATTGCCCCGGTAACACAGAAACTCAAAATTCCAATGAGGGCTTCACAACTTGCCTTGCTCTTGATATGCCGGGTGAACACGTGGACCATCCAATCAATTCCGCCATAGTGCCGCATTAATGCAACCATTCCGTTAACCATCATCGCAAAGATTGCTAGCCAGAACATGCTTTCCATTCCGTTACCAATCGCCTTTGCGCACGCAAACAGGGAAGCTTTACCCAACGCCATCCCTATTGCACTGGCCATTACGGTGCCTAAAGCTAGTACTAGTACCACGTCCATTCCCATGACAGCCAAAATTAAAACTACTAAGTAAGGCAAAATGGTAATTATGTTATAACTGCCAGCATGAATATTGCTAGCACTGCTATTATTTAAACTCATTAAAGTATAAATAATAATCGTGATTACCGCTGCTGGAACGGCGATTTTAATTTGCCATAAAAACTTATCACGCATTCTTGCGCCCACTCCCGCTGCCGCTGAAATGGTAGTTCCACCGATCATTGAGAGTCCGTCTCCAAAGTACGAACCGGTAATTACCGCTGCCCCAGCCATTCCTGCGTTTAAGTGTGCAGCTGCTACTAGCGAAAAGGTCACTGGCGCCATGGTTACGATCGTCCCCGTAGAAGTTCCGATACACAGTGAAATGATTGCCGCAATCAAGAAGATTCCTGGTACCAGAAATTGGCTTGGAATCAACGAAGTTCCTAAATTAACGATTGAAGACTGTCCTCCCGAAATTGCTACGGCTGAAGAAAAGCCCCCCGCCATCATTACAATCAAAGAAAGGTTCATTACTCCTGCATTTCCGGCGTTGTTTAGGTAGATGTTCATTTTCTTGGCAAACTTTGCCCGCGGTTCGAAGAAAATTAAAGCAAACAACAACGCCACTAAAATTGCTACCTGTCGTGGCATGTACGAAGACGGATCCTTGGCACCTTTAATCGTAAAGACCGCTAAGCAGCCTACGTACAGCACCAAAAAAATCAGTAATGGTAACAAACCAGCCGCGCCATAATCTTTGCGCGTTTTCTTTTCCATTCTCAAATCCCCTTAAACATTTATTGGTCTAGCACTTATCTATAATACCAAAATCCCGTTCAATTAACATAACTACTAAACTAAAGTTAGAGGTTACCATTAATAAGTAAATTTTTCAAATAAAAACCCTCTGTAACAGGTAGTTCCGAGAAAGGCGCTCTTTTCTCCTGAATCGTCACGTAATTTTTTCAATAAAAAGAGGCTGAGAAAAAATAAAGTAATCCTTTTTAAGGATGGATTTTTTGGAAAATCAGGCTGGAATGTTGCCTTTACTATCATAGAAGCAAAAGTCAATTTTTCGGTTCAATCCAAAAACGACCATTAAACCAAATTCAGGCTTAATGGTCAGTTTTCAGTAAATGTTCCTAAACTACCCAACTTTTGTCTTCCTCTTTACTTAATTGGCTAGTCTTTTTGGGCATTTAGATACTGCGTAAATACTGTAATATACATCTTAATAAAGTTTAAATATAAGTCCTTTTCAACGTATTCATCAACTTGGTGAACTCCGTCACCGGTCGGCCCCCAAATCGCAAATGGAAAACCTTCATCCTTATCCCTTAGCAAATTAGAAGCATCGGTGACCGCCGGAATCACCCCTGGTTTAATTGGCGCACCACGAAATTCGCTACCGACTTGTTGAATTAATTCCATCAGCCGGCTTTTTCCAGTTGTTTCCACCGCATCCTGAGTCATGTAGGCTTCCAATTTAACTTGCGCGCCCGCGTCGTTTTGCTGATCGACTAATTTTTGAAGGTCAGCAATCACCTGTTGATTGGTAAAATTTGGAATCGTTCGCACGTTAATTTCAGCTTTGGCCATTGCCGGAATCGAATTAACCTGGTTCCCACCCTTAAAAATTGTGGTATGGAAGGTTAACGGCCCAAGTAATTCATTTTCAACTGCGGAATCACGGAAATGGTGATTAGCCGCGTGCAAAATTTCAATTAACGGATCAATAGCGTTTTTACCGTCTTCGGGCATCGAACTGTGTGCGGACTTCCCCTTAGAAGTTAACCTAATATCTAAGGAACCCTTATGTGAAAATGCTGGATCATAGCCACTTGGTTCGCCAATCACTAAAGCATCCACGTCGTCCATCAGTCCCATTTCAGCAATTTTTTGCGATCCTTCTTCACCCACTTCTTCACCAAAGGTGGCCATTAGCCGAATGGTGCCCTTCTTCAGCAGGCGGTTGTGCTTAATTTCAATCAAAGCGATTACCATAGCTGCTAAGCCAGATTTCATATCAGCCGCGCCACGTCCATACAAACGGCCATCACGTTCCGTTAGTTCAAACGGATTACTGGTCCATTCAGTTGGGTCACCTGCATCAACCACGTCCATGTGTCCCGAAATTCCTAGAACCGGGCTGCCTGAACCAATTTCCGCTAACAAATCTGCCCGAGTGTCACTATAGCGAAGAACTTTAGCATCAATCCCATTTTCCTTTAATAATTTTTGTAAGTACTTTGCCACCGTAATTTCGTGATCGTTAGTAGAATTAATCGCAATTAAATCCCCTAAAATCGCTATACAATCCTCATTTGTAAATACCGGTCGTTTTAATTCAATGTCCATTTTATTCCTCCTTGCGTGCACATCTTAGTGAAAACGTCTTCATCATTAATTGAATGCATTTTATCACTAATACTCGTTAATTTACAAGAAAGACCCTCTAAAGGATTAATTTCTGGAATGTGGTGCGTTAAGTTGCTGAATTAGTTTTTGATTTTGGTAATTACGATAATAATAGAACGTGAGGATATGCAGTATTAAAGTAAGTATCAAGATTTCCCACCAGAAAGGCAAAACCATTTTAAGAATTTTACTAGAAAAAAGCCCTAGTCCACCAAGAAGTGCGCCAAAATTTATTAATGTTGTGCAGCCAATATTTCTAAGCGCCCCCCATGTTGTGTAGTTCCATATGTACGGATAGATAACGCCAAATACACTCCCGCCAATAATGGCGATTAATAAGAGATGCCATAGGTAACTAGGTGTCATTTCCAAATGCGGGCAAAATAGTTCAATTACTACTATCAACCACCCCATGAACAGAAAGCTCGTCTGAAAAAAGGTATGTTTTAGTTGAGTTATCAAATTAACCCCTCCTTCACTTTTTTAGCATAATGCCGGCTAACGATGAAACTTTCCGCATTTTTAGTATGTACTTCTATACGTGCATACGTCGCTTTCTTAAATTCGGTAACCTGGTCCATATTCAGTATCGTTGAATTATTAATCCGCATTAAATTTTTCAACGCTAATTTTTCTAAATCTTTCAACCTTCCCCTGATATAGTAGACTTGGTTATTTACCGTATAAAGTTTCGAAAGATGATCCATCGCTTCAATTAGATAAATCTGAGAAATATCAATCTTAAGCCTTCGTTCATTTTTGGGATTAATTACTTCCACCTGATCTTTGAAGTTAAAACTTCTTGTTATTTTGCTAGCGTACTTTTTATTATCGGGGTGTAGAGTAATGGTAGCTTTGTCAATTGCTTGTTTTAAATCCCATTTAAACTCAAGGTAAATCATTAAAAGCCTCCCTTCATTGACCAAGGTTACCGTCTTTTAGGGGAATCCACAATATTTCTAATTTTTGTTGCAAAAACGCTTCCTAAGTTGCCACCTTGCCTTACTAGTACGGTTTAAGACAGAGTGCTCGAAAAAGAGGCTTTACCACATGGTGATTAAAGCCCCTTCAATCTTTGTTATTTATATTTTTAAATTTGAGCGTCGGTTTTGCTTTATCGTTCTGCTTCACCAACAATTTTATTGATGTCCATGCCTAAAGCTCTCGCAACTCGGGTGCCGTAATCATGATCAGCGTCATAAAATTGACTAATTTCCAGCCGTTTAATTTCGTCAGATTTAACCTGGCCTAAAGCTCCCTTAATTGTATCGATTAACCGATCTTTTTCAGCTGCTGACATTAGGCGATAAAGGTCGCCTGCTTGAGTCGTATAATCAACCTGGTATTCATAAGGTTGTGCCATCGCTTCCCCGTCCACCTTGAAAGGTTTAATGGAAGCATCCCGCTCTTCAGTAGGTCCGTCAAAGGAGTTGGGTTCATAATTTACTTCCGGTCCCTGCGTGGCCTTCATAGCACCATCACGTTCATAATTGTGTACCGGGACTACCGGACGATTAATCGGCAAGTCTTCAAAATTTGCTCCCAAACGATATCTTTGCGTGTCTTTATATGAAAATAGCCGACCTTGCAATAATTTATCTGGCGAAGCTTCAATTCCAGGAACTAAGTTAGCAGGTGACATTGCCGCTTCTTCCACGTCCGTGAAGTTATTAGTTGGATTTTCATTTAGCACCATCTTTCCAACCTTAATCAATGGGTAATCTTTATGAGAAATCACCTTGGTTACGTCAAAGATGTCCCACTTATAGTGTAGGCCTGCTTCGTACGGCAAAATCTGAACGCAGAGCGTCCACGATGGGTTCTCCCCTTGAGCAATGGCGTCATATAAATCATCTTGTAGATAGTCAGTGTCTTTAACCGTGGCTTCGGCTGCAGCTTCATTCGTCATGTTTTTAACGCCTTGATCTGAAATGAAGTGGTACTTGACCCAGAAGGCTTCGCCCTTTTGGTTAACCCATTTAAAAGTATGGGAGCCATAACCGTTCATCGTTCGATAAGATGCTGGGAGCCCCCGGTCACCCATTAAATAAGTAACTTGATGCAACGATTCTGGGGAATGGGCCCAAAAGTCCCACTGCATATCTTGAGTACGTCGGTTAGTTTGGGGATCCCGCTTTTGAGAATGGATGAAATCAGGAAACTTGAGCGGATCGTTTACAAAGAATACCGGAGTATTATTTCCAACAATGTCGTAATTACCTTCCTGAGTATAAAATTTCACCGCAAATCCGCGCACATCGCGAACCGTGTCTGGGTAGCCCTTTTCTCCAGCCACTTGGGAAAAGCGCACAATCAAGGGGGTTTGTTTGCCAATTCCGTTGAAAAGGTCCGCCTTAGTATACGGACTCATGTCATTTTCTAGCTTGAAATACCCCTTCGCACCAGCGCCTTTGGCGTGCACAACCCGTTCGGGAATCCGTTCCCGATCGAAATGGGCCAACTTCTCCAGCAAATTGTAGTCTTGCATTAATACCGGACCGCGACTTCCAGCAGTCTGCGTATGTTGGTTATTGGCCCACGGTTGTCCAGCCTCCGTTGTTAATTTTTCTGACATCTCTATTCGACCCTTCTCTAAAAATTTTAGTAGATCTACTATTCAATAAAACTAATAACGTTATTTGCCACGAATTATAACACCCGTCCTCCTAATAAAGAAGCAATATGCCTTCCGTTCTCACCTTTGACCCGCAATGGATATGCATTATCAAACTGCTTGTATACCTAGCGTTACAGTAATTTATTCCGCAATTGCTTCAACTCGTCGAACCGCATGTTGGTTACGTAATGGTTTAACCATTATCAAAATTAAACATCCTACAATTAGAATTCCAATAAGTACCAGAGGTCGCCATAAATCAGTCCAACTAACCGGATGAATTAACCAATTTGTCGGGTTCAAAAGGTTGGTGGGCGACCATTTCATAAATCCTTCAAGCTGGCTAAACAAACTGCTAATTAAAACGCCAATTTCAATTACTCCCGCAGCTAAAAATGGTGCGCCAGAATATATGGCAATCGTACTTGCCAAAATAACACTCGTTACAATGCCTAACGCTTGTAACAGTAAACTTGGCCATACTAAGTCGAAACGAATGGTGCTGCTAAAGAAAGCCCAATCCACATAAACTGCCCAACCAGCCCCCATTACCGTGCCTAAAACCACACAAATTAATCCTGCCGCCATTTTTGGAAAATAAATTGGCCCAGCCTTTTTGGCACGCGTTAAATAAAAAAGTTGTTGTGCGGGATTTTTTCCTAAAGTACAGGCATCCGCAACCAAATATGCCATGATAAAAAGTACTACTTGCTCCGTACTTTGGAAGTAAGAAGTCATCAAACTATCCCAAGTCGGAGATGGAAGCTGAATACTGGCAGCACTGCCGCCACCAAATTTTTCTACCAGTTGATCACTATAATATGCCGATAATGGTGTTACAATCCCCATTAATGCAGCAATGAGTAATATTAAAAACATCCGCTGTTTTCGAATCCACTGTCGTAATTCTAATTTCATTTAACTTTCTCCTTATCTTTTGCGTGAATCCACCGCTCAAAAGCATGGTTAAGGTCTTGACTACTTCGATTAATCATTACCACATCATCAGCTAACCTACTTAATTCGCCTAGCCCTTTTTCAAAATCTTGTGCTGGAAACTCAATTTGATGTCGTTGAATCTCCTTTACCACAATTTGACATTGCTGTAAGGCAGCCACTACCCGATCCTTAGCGTTAACCGATTTAACTAATATTTCAACCGAATCATCCGTTCCTGCGATAAAATCTGTCAACGCTCCTGAAAAAATCATTTCTCCACGATTAAGTACGAGCAATCGTTCGGCAATTTGCTGGATATCATTAAGTAGATGGCTCGAAATTACCACCGTCGTAGTTTGTGCTATTTCATTAATTAGACCCAACATTGCCTGTCGACCGAACGGGTCCAGTGCACTGGTAGGTTCATCTAAAAATAGTAGTTGGGGTTTTAAGATGTTGGCAGCGGCGATTCCTAATCGTTGCTTCATTCCTCGAGAAAATCCACCTACTAACCGGTTTTGGTGTTCCGGTAAGCCAACTTGTTGCAACGCAGTTAAAATTTGTTTCTCATTTATGCGTTGATTATCCAAGCGAAGTGACTGTTGTAAAATTTCACGAGCAGTTAAATATTTTTCAAACTCGGGAGTATCTGGGCAATATGCCAACTTTGCCGTCTGGTCGATTAAGATTTGTCCATACTCTACTGGTTCTTGACCAAAAATAGCGTGGATGAGAGTTGTTTTTCCTGCTCCATTTGGCCCAATCAGACCCACCACTCCCGGTCGGTTAGTAATTTTACCGTTCACCTTTTTTAAAGCTGCGAAATCCTTGAAGCGGACCGTTAAATCATGAATTTCTACTAAATTACCCATTTTACCAACTTCCTTCCCGTCGTTCTAATAGATAATATGCGATCCCGCCTACCGGAATTGCTAACAATGTCACCACTATCCAACCCCATTTAGGTAAGTAATGCGTTCGTGAAATCCGACAAATATCATTAATTGTCCAAAACAGATAAATCCCACCAACTAAAATTAGCGGAACAATAATCTTTAAATAAGCCATTATTGGTTCTCCTTTTCCTAAAACTAATTGCCTACCTCCTTTATAAATGATGACGTTGGGTCGTTAGCAAACATTTTTACTCAAAAAATACTATTCAACTGTTTTTCCTCCAAAAAAGACGTTAAGTTATTCTTAAACCAAACCAGAGAGTGCGCCAAAAGGTAGCTCGTTTTTGGGTATTAACTAAAAAAGACCACTATGCCCGAATTTGGCATAATGGTCTTTTCGGTTTGAACGGCGTGATTAGTTATTCATTTTTAACTCTACGTGTAAGGGACCAGAAAATATCATTAATAAGCGAAGCACTAATTATTTTTGATTCGTAATCAAATTAGATGCGTAAATAAATTACTCTTCGCCATCACGCTTCCGTTTTCTACCCCATCCGAAGAATCCAAGCAAAATTGTCAGCAAACTAAGTACCCCAACTTCACTCATAATATTAGAATCTACTTCGTTAGTTTGTGGTAACCGACCACGTTTCACAAGCGTCGTCCGTTCCTTAGCCGATATCTGGTTATCCTCATTGGTTCTCACCGCGCTGACTGGTTCACCTGGAAATTGATTACTCTTATTATATCCATTCGAAGTGTCTGGAGTAGTTGCTGTCCCGTCAACTTCTCCGCTGTTATCCGCGGGAAGCACTGGATCTTCCGAGCCCTGGTTTTCATTATGATCACCATTTGGAATTTCTGGCTGATTTGGCACTGAATTTCCATTATCACCGTTTGGAACTTCTGGGTTAGCTGGAACCTGGTTATTATTGTCATCATCTGGAGTTTCCGGATCGACTGGAACTTGGCTATCGTTGTCATTATCATCCGGAGTTTCTGGATGATCTGGTGTCGGATTATCATGATCATCGTCTGGTGGTGTCACTTGATGATCGTCGTCAGTTACGTGATAAATAACGTTGACAACAAAATCATTTCCAAAACTATTAGCATCCATCGCTGGAACTTCTGGCTGATCTGGTTCGTAGCCATCAACCACTGGCGAATCCACTTCAGGGAAGTTTCCATCCGCTACCCAAGGATCATAGGTTATCGTTGTCGTACCGTCTTGATTGTAGTGAACGTGGCCTTTCCGGGTGTAATGAACCGTCGCCGTCTGATCCGGAGCCACTTGCTTACCATCTTCATCCACGTAATGGATGGTTTCGGTGACGTCCCTATTCAAATCGTTTACGTCCACTCCCGCTGGATAGTCGGGGCTATCTGGGTCAGATGGATCCACTGGCGTATCCGGTGATGCCGGATTTGATGGATCTATATCATAATTAGAATCGTGGTAAATAACCGTAATTTCAAAATCAGCACTCACGCTGTCCCCGTCAACTTCGGCAACTGTTGACTCATCAGGTACCATGCCATCAACTACCGGCGAATCCACTGCCGGATAATCACCATCCGCTTTCCACGGATCGTAAGTTACTTCTGCCGTGCCATCTTGGTTAAAGTTCACGTGGCCCTTCCGGGTGTAATGCACCGTAACCGTCTTATCTGGGGCAACTTGCTTACCGTTCTTATCCACGTAATGAATTGTTTCGGTGACGTCCTTGTTTAAGTCATCCACATCCACACCGCTTGGATAACTTGGACTGTTAGGATCATCTGGATCGATCGGAGTATCTGGAGATATTGGATCCGATGGGTCGACATCAATATCGGAACCATGGTAAATTACTGTGACTTCAAAATCAGCACTCACACTGTCTCCGTCAACTTCTTTAACCGTTGGCGTATCTGGAACCATGCCATCAACTACTGGTGAATCTACTGAAGGATAATTGCCATCGGCTACCCACGGATCGTAGGTTACTTCTGCCGTACCATCCTGGTTAAAGTGGACATGTGCTTTCCGAGTGTAATGCACTGTGACCTTCTGATCGGGTGCTACTTGGTTACCATCCTTATCCACGTAGTGAATCGTTTCCGTAAGATCTTTATTCAAATCATTTACGTCTACACCACTTGGATAATCTGGACTATATGGATTAGACGGATCGACCGGTGTATCTGGAGATACTGGATGATCCGGTTCGACATCCACGTCAGATGGATAGTAAGTTACCGTTGCCTCAAAATCACCCTTCACGCTGTTTCCATCGACTTCTTTAACCGTTGGTTTATCGGGAACCATCCCATCGATTACCGGCGAGTCTACCGCTGGATAATTGCTATCAGCCTTCCACGGTTCGTAAGTTACCGTTGCCGTACCATCTTGGTTGAAGTGCACGTGCGCTTTCCGGGTGTAATGGATCGTAACCGTCTTATCAGGTGCTACCTGTTTGCCGTCTTTATCCACGTAATGGATTGTTTCAGTGACGTCCTTGTTCAAGTCATCCACATCTATGCCACTTGGATAATCTGGACTATCTGGATCTGATGGATCGACTGGTGTATCCGGTGCAATCGGATGATCTGGGTCGACATCCACGTCAGATGGATAGTAAGTTACTTTTACTTCAAAGTCGTCATTCTTACTATTACCGTCGACTTCCGCAACCGTTGGCTTATCCGGAACCATACCGTCAATTACCGGTGAGTCTACCGCTGGATAGTTTCCGTCAGCTTTCCATGGATCATAGGTTACTTCTGCCGTCCCATCCTGGTTAAAGTGTACATGGCCCTTCCGCGTGTAATGCACTGTGACCGTTTGATCTGGAGCGATTTGCTTACCGTTTTTATCCACATAATGAATCGTTTCGGTAACATCCTTATTCAAGTCGTTAACGTCCACACCAGCCGGATAATCCGGACTATCTGGATCTGTTGGATCAACCGGCGTATCCGGTGCGATCGGATGATCTGGATTGACATCCACGTCAGATGGATAGTAA
>ERZ506113.28-NODE-28-length-51560-cov-6.06153_pt1 | contig 51560 bp, 41 predicted proteins | sample MGYA00513573_ERZ506113 | MGnify/ENA metagenome assembly ERZ506113
GAACGGCGGAGTTGAAAAAAGGTTTTTGAGTTTTGTATATGCGGTTTTGAAGGTACATAAAAGATATGTACATGATATCCTATGAACATGATTTGATGTTTATAGGATTTTTTATTTTACAGAAATAATGAACAGAAATATATCCGGCAGCAAAGGGCAGAATACGAAAAAATCCACAGTACACCAGTATTACAAGTGTACTGTGGATTTTTTTGTCTGCTCATAAATCAGATCAATGTTTTTCCCGCTTCAGATCTTTGGAGAAGGACAGAAGCGCCAGCCCTAAAAGGAAAATACAGATATTGAAATAGAAGGGATAGGCCGGATTCAGGTCATAGAACCATCCGATCAGGCTGCCGAAGGGAACGGAAAGGGCAATCATCAGCATGTTATAGAGTGCATATATTCTGGAACGTTCCTTTTCATCTACGAACAGTGCCATAAGCGCGTCTTTCCTGGGAATGACAATAGCGTAAGCGGAGGATTCCAGGATTGTGTACAGCATAACCAGCAGGAGGTTTTTCTGCGGACAGAGAATCAGGAGTATATGGCTGGCTATGTAGATAAAAAATCCGATGATCATGGAGTTTCTGATCCTGAGCCGGTGAAACAGATTCTGCAGGAACACCACGAAGAGAATCATGATCATAGTCCTTATGAGCGGAAATACAGCCACCAGTTCTTCTGAAATATGCAGGCTCTCTGTTATGTAGAGTGAAAAAAAGTTAGTAGTCGCAATCAGAAGTATATTGGTTAAAGTCATAATGTAGACCACAAGGCGCATCCTGGATGAGCGCAGGATCTGCATGAAGATTTCCTTATATCCGGTCAGCATGGAAAAATAGGACATATTCTTAGTCTCTTCCATTCGTTGCCGGCCAATCTTGGTTTCACCTCCGAATTTGTAAAGAAGAACAAATTTGGCTGTCATGGATATTCCTGACAGGAAGAAGATTACGCGAAATACAGGTACCAGATCATATATTTTCAGCAGCCAGATGGAAAGTGGTGCGAAGAATACAGAGAGCATACCGCATATCTGTATCAGGGTAAATGCATTGGTAATATGCTCCGGGGGACAGTCCTCAATAAACAGGCAGTTCCAGGAAGTATTGGTGATCTGAAAGGAGGCGTTGATGGCAGCCGCAATCAGAAAATGCCAGAAATTCTGGGAGAAGGCCCATATAAAACAGGGGATACTCCAGGAGATGGTGTCAAAGATCACAGTTGCCCTGCGCCGCCCCATTTTGTCAGTCAGGGCGCCTCCGATAAATGCAAAGAAAACCTGCAGCAGAAAACCAAGTGAGAGGGTAGTCCCGATCTCCAGGCTGGAAAGCCCGATCTTCCGCATATAAAGTGCCTGATACGGGGAAAAGAGAGAATAAGGGATGAACCAAAGAGGCTCTGTGCAGATAGACCATTTAGGGTTCCCTTTCAGCTGGAGGAAGGTCTGTACCAGAACATGGTTTCGGATTCTGTTTCTTAAGGGGTAAGATTTCATAATGAGTAAGCGTTCCTTTTCATCGTAATATTATAGAGAATCTTTTTTCATTATAAGGAAAGGCAGCCTTTAAGTAAAGCAGATAATCTCTTAAAATTCAACAAAATTTCACCATGGAAACAGTCGTTATGCTCAGAAAATCAGGCGTTTCTAAAAAAATGACACCAGATTAAAATTTGGGCCATTATGTGAGGAAAAGGCCGGAGATATAATAAAGCCATCTCAAAAGGAAGCAGCACCATAAAGCGTGCAGAATAAGAAACAGGAGGAATGAAAAGTATGAGAATGAAAAGAGCAGCGGCATTTACACTGGCCGGTCTGATGGCGGTTTCCATGACGGCATGTGGTTCAGGAAACGGGGGAAGTGCAAAGGGCAGTACATCTGACAGCACAGAGGAGACGAAAAATGAGGCGGCGGCTACAGCGGGGAAAAAGGATGCCTCTGAAAAGCTGGTCGTGTGGACACTGGCGGATGACCTGAAACAGTTTGCTGAGCGCTACTGTGAAAAGAACCCGGATGTACAGATAGAAACAGTGACCATCGCACCTGCAGATTATCCCACAAAGATACAGACAGCCATGCGCGGAAAACAGACCACTCCGGATATCATTGTAGGGGAACCGCAGATGCTGGAGGATATGTACGAGGCGGGATATTTCGAGGATTTGGATCAGGAGCCTTACAATGCCCAGGACTATGCAGATAAGATCGTAGACTATGTGTGGGATGTGGGAAAAGACGCAGACGGCGTGCAGAGAGCAATCTCCTATCAGATCACTCCCTGCGGTGTTTTTTACAGAAGGGATATTGCAGAGAAAGTGTTTGGGACGGATGACCCGGAGGAAATCGGTAACCTGCTCCAGGATTATGACACGATTCTCTCAACAGGGGAGACACTCAGGGATGCCGGCTACAAAATATTTGCCTCTGACATGGAGATGACATATTTTTCCGGTGACAGCGCTTGGGTGGAGGACGGAAAGCTGAAGATAGATCAGGCCAGAATGGACTATCTTGACTCCTGCGTGAAGCTCTACCAGAACGATATGACAGCATACGTTGCCCAGTGGTCCACAACCTGGTATCAGGCTATGGGCGGTTCTGTGCCGGTGATCGACAAAGAAACAAACGTATGGGATGAGACCGAGATGGAGGAAGCTGCTGAGAACGGAAAGACAACAGAAATCTTTGCCTACGGCCTTCCCGCCTGGGGTGTGGTGACCATGCGAGACCATGTGGGCGACTTATCCGGAAAATGGGGCGTATGCGCAGGTCCTGCTTACGGATTCAGCGGCGGTACCTACATAGGCATCAGCGCTCTCAGTGAAAAGAAAGAGCTGGCCTGGGATTTCCTGAAATTCTGTACCTTGACGGAAGAGACACTGGACTGGTGGATCGAGGCTTCACAGGGAGACGTGGTATCTTATCTTCCATGTCTGGAAAAGCATAAAGAGGATGAAAATACGGTATACGGCGGTGAGAAATTATACCAGTTCTTCCTGGAACAGGCAGAGGGGATTGACTATTCTAAAGTCACCAAGTACGACAAGAAGATAAATGATGCATGGGCAGCGGCCATCGATTCCATCAAGACAGGAGAAAAGTCAAAAGAGGATGCAGTGGATGAATTTTACGATGTAGTAGCATCCACATATCCGGAGATTGAAATCCAGCGCTGAGTGTAACTGTGCAGACAGTTCTGTGTATAGAAAAGAGGGAAAAAATGGGAGAAAAGGCTGTGCCCGGAAAAAAGAAAAGAAACATTGAGTCAACCGGTTATTTCTTTGTTGCTCCGTTTGTGATTGCATTTATCATTTTCAGCGTCTATCCGGTGCTTCGGACATTTTATCTGAGCTTTACCGATTATAAGGGATTCGGGGATGCGGCGCTGACGGGAGGTGTGAATTATCTGCGTGTTCTTCAGGATAAATTTTTCTGGAGATCCCTGTGGAACACCGCGAAGATCTGGAGCGTAAATATTGTCCTGCAATTGGGACTGGCTTTGGCACTGACGATTGTGTTCAGTGATATCAAATATAAGATAAGAGGACTGGCAGTTTTCAGAGCCTTATATTACCTGCCGAATCTGATCGCGGCAACATCTGTTGCATTTCTCTTCAAAACACTGCTGGACTGGAGATACGGAACCCTGAACCAGATCCTTGTGGGTTCCGGCGCTGTGGGCAGCCCGGTCAACTGGCTTGGCTCCACGGCCACAGCCCCCTATGTGATCTCCGTCATCAGCGCGTGGATGTGGTTTGGCAACTCCTTTATCATGCTGATGGCAGGGGTACAGGGTATTTCCAAAGATTATTTTGAAGCAGCGGCCATCGACGGGGCAGGGAGGATGAAAACTTTTACGAGAATTACACTGCCGCTACTAAAGCCTATTATGTTGTATGTGGGAATCACATCACTGATCGGCGGACTGCAGATGTTTGACCTTCCGTTCCTTATCAGCGGCGGTACGGCGGGAAATCCAAGCGGCAGTACCCAGACAGTTGTTATGTATCTCTACAAATTCGGATTTGAGACAAATCAGGTGGGATATGCATCTGCTATTGCCTATGTATTGTTTATCATCATATTCCTGTTTTCCGCACTGCAGTTTAAAGTGATGTACGGCAGGAAAAAGGGAGGGAACTGATATGGCAGCAAAAGCGAAAAAGAGTATATTGTACATCATTCTGATCCTTCTGGCTGTTATATGCCTGATGCCTTTTGCGCTCATGATGGTAAATGCCACCAGAAGCGGTTCCGAGATCGTACATTCCTTTACACTGATCCCAAGCAATGCTCTGGCGCAGAACTGGGAGACCGTGTCCGGATACTTTGACCTGTTCAAGGGAATCTTAAACAGTCTTATAGTATCTGTTCCGGCCACACTGTTATCTTCTTATTTCTCTGCCATGGCAGCTTACGGGCTTGTGATGTATAAATTTAAGGGAAACAAATTCATCAGCGGCGTCATCATTATTTTCATGATGATACCGGGCCAGCTCAGTATGATAGGATTTTACGACCTGATCACAAAAATGCATATGATCGATACCTACTGGCCGCTCATCCTCCCTGCCATTGCCGCTCCCGGCACCGTGTTTTTCCTGAGGCAGTATTGTGAGGGCGCTCTGCAGCCTGCCCTTATTGAGGCGGCCAGAATGGATGGGGCGAAGGAAATCTATATTTTCCATAAAATTATCCTTCCCCTCATGTCACCCGGCATAGCTACTATGGCGATCGGTGCTTTCATCGGAAGCTGGAACAGTTACCTGATACCCCTTATCTTACTGAACACACCGGAAAAATTCACGCTTCCTGTCATGATCGCATCCCTGAATGCATCCACGGATATCACGGCAAACCAGGGAGCCATTTATCTGGCGGTTGCTATTTCCGTGATCCCGATTCTCATTGTGTTCGCATTCTGTTCCAAATACATTATCGGCAGTATATCAGCCGGAGGTGTCAAAGAGTAGGAACTGTGATATAATAAACAAAAGCTTGCTCATATTTGGAGGCTGCGGTTTCTGCCGCAGCCCCGGTCAAAAGAGAAGGAGCGGATAAAATGAGAAAGAAAAGGTATCTGCCCATGCTTGCGGCTTCCCTGGCCCTTGCAGGTCTTATGGGCGGCTGCGGGGATACCGGCCTTATGCCGGCCGGACGGGAAGAGGAGAAGACAGAGAGCAAAACGGCGGATCTGGACTGGTATATTAATTTTTCCTGGTTTACCACCACCTGGGGGAAAAGTGAGGTTTCCAAAGCTGTCACGGATCTTACAGGGGTCAATGTCCATTTTCTCTCCCCAAAAGGGGACGAGTCTGAAAAATTAAATGCCATGATCGCCGCTGATACCCTGCCGGATCTGGTCACTCTTGAATGGTCAGCAGCGCAGAACAGTGAAATGATAAAAAACGGACAGGTATATGCCCTGAATGAGCTTGCGGATCAATATGACCCGGGCTTTTATGACGTTCTGGATCAGGATGTACTGGATTGGTACAAACAGTCGGACGGAAATCTGTATGCCTATTACAACTCTTTCTATACCCCGCAGGATTATGAGGAGAACGAAGAGATTCCGTCCAATCAGGTATTTCTTGTGAGAAAGGATATCTACGAGGCATTGGGAGAACCGGATATGACAACGCCGGAGGGCTTTTCGGAAGCTGTAAAAAGAGCGGCGGAATTATTTCCGGAAGTAAACGGGGAACCTCTGATTCCCATCGGTGCGGATGAATTTACAGACAGGGGAAACGTTTCTTTTGGTCTGTATCTGCAGTCATTTCTGGCGGTACCTTATGAAAAAGACGGAATATATTATGACAGGAACACTGACCCGGATTATCTGGCATGGCTGAAGACGTTCCGGGAGCTTGCCGGTGAAGGGTATCTAAAGGACGAGATATTTGTGGACAAAAGGCTGCAGCTAAAAGAAAAATTTGAAAAGGGCCAGTATTTCTGTCTGCTTTACCAGTCTACAGATATTATTGACCAGCAGAGGAAGCTGGGAGAGACGAACCCGGACTGTGTGTATATTGCGGTGGAGGGACCGCGCAATCTGGCAGGGGATGATCCGCAGCTTCCGGTGGGCGGGATCTACGGATGGACAGCCACCTATATACCCAAAAACTGCAGTGATCCAAAGAAAGCACTGGAGTTATTAAAATACCTGATCAGCGAGGAAGGCCAGAAAATGACTTTCCTGGGTGTTGAGGGGAGTATGTACGATATGAAGGATGGCGTGCCTGTGGTGAGGCCGGAAGTAAAAGAACTGCTGTCCTCTGACAGGCAGGCCTATGACGAGCGCTACGGGGCAGACAATACCTACTGGATGATGCAGAATAATGTGATGCAGATGAAGTGGAAAAATGAGACAGATCCTGTGATCCGCCAGCTTCAGGAGTGGACCTATCCTTATACGATATATACATCCCAGTACAGTACAAATTTTAACGGGGACGCCGTGTTGGCTGCGCTGGAGGAAAAGCAGCAGAAAATATGGGGAGATACCCTGCCAAAACTGCTTCTTGCGGACAGTGATCAGGAATTTGACAGGATACTGCAGGACTATCTGGAGCTGAGAGCGGAAAACGGATATGACACCTATGCGGAGAACATGACGGAGGCTTACAGACAGAACAAGGAAAAACTGGGATTTTCAGAGGATTAGGCTATGGATAGAGTGGGGAATGTATTTGCGAATCTGAAACTGAATCAAAAGTTTACACTTGCCATCATGCTGATTGTTGTCATGCCCATGGTGGGCTTTTCCATTTTTCTGTATCAGAACATATCCAAGAATACCTTGCAGCAGTCTGCCTCGGAGCTGGGCAATCAGGTGAAAGAGGATTATGGAACCATGCAGAGTATTGTGGAGTTCTCCAATATGTCTGCTCAGTCCTTTTTGGGAAACCAGGCATTAAAGGATATGCTGCTGCGCTTAAAAGACCATGAGGAGATCAGAACAGAAGATTACATAGCATTCAACAGGGATGATATCGCCCTGCTGGAACGCCTGGTGAACAGCAACCCCTATCTGTATCAGGTGCGTGTCTATGCGGACAGCAATACATTTCCGGAGATGATACCCATCCTCTATCACGGGGACAGAGTCTATGATTTTCCCTGGGGAGAGGATTACGAACCCGGCAAATGGCAGATCGACTATGCAGACGATTCCGTCACACATCTGATGGCGCTGATCAATGACGCGGAGGATGATTACGGGAACAAAATAGGGACCATTGAGACAGCGGTTTCCATGGATGAATTTTTTCCTGACATGTACCGGGGCGGTGAGCGCGTCTGGTCTTGTTTTGTGTCTGCGGACGGACAGGTAGCTGCGGATGACAGGGCAGCTTCAGAGAGCCCCTGGAAAGAGGCGGCAGCTAGAATGGCTGCCCGGACAGAGCAGCCCCCAAAGGAGATGGAGATGAAGAACATTACCCTTGAGGGGGAACCCGTCATATGGGTGAGCCAGCCTGTAAAGGAGCTGTCAGGAACCTATATTCGGGTTGCCAGCATTAAAGACCAGATGAATCGGCTTGCAGCTTATAAAAACCAGCTTCTGCTTATTCTGCTGGTTATTTTTCTATGTCTGGCGCTGGTCGTGAACAGCGTTGTGAAGGTACTTCTGCGGAAATTCTATCACATGCTCCTGGTGGTCCGGAAGGTACAGGAGGGGGACCTGGCACAGCGTGTATCCAACCCCGGCAGTGATGAGATGGGGGAGATGAGCACCCAGTTCAATAAGATGCTGGACCACATCCAGATTCTGATGAAGGAGAACATAAACAGGGAGGTCCTGATCAAGAACACAGAGATCAAGGCACTTCAAAACCAGATCAATGCGCATTTTATCTACAATGTTCTGGAGGCTGTCAAAATGATGGCTGAGATCAACGAGGAATATGAGATCTCGGACTCTGTGACAGCACTGGGCGAACTGCTCCGGTACGGTATGAAATGGACATCCAGCGATGTGACGATCCGCCAGGAGGTGGAGTATATAAAGAACTATATACAGCTTATGAACCTCCGTTATGACTACACCATCGGACTTTCCATCAATATACCGGATCATATCTATGAGCAGCAAATACCGAAGATGTCCCTGCAGCCCATTGTGGAAAATGCCATCTGCCATGGAATTGAGGAGACGGAAGAGGACTCTGTTATCTATATCAAAGCAGTCTGTCATGAGAAGGACTATGATATAGAGATCACGGATTCCGGAAAGGGAATGGATGAGCAGCAGATCGCGCTGCTGAAACGTAAGGTGAGTGGGGAGATTGAAGTGAGCGGCGGCTCAGGAAACGGAATCGGGCTTAAAAATGTACAGGACAGAATCCATATCCGTTTCGGGGAAAGCTATGGCCTGCATTTTGCGTCCAGGGAGGGGTGCTATACAAAGGTGAGTGTGCGCCTGCCGTATTCAGCGGCTCACATTCCGGAGGACAGCGGTACGTTTGGCGGTACAGAGAAAGAAAAGGGGATTGAGGAAAAAAGAGATGAAGACGCTGTTGATTGTGGAAGATGAAAAAATGATCCGCCAGGGAATCGCTGTTATGTCAAAGCGCAGCAAGGTGGAGATTCAGGAGATCCTTGAGTGCAGAAACGGCCTGGAGGCAATGAAGCTTCTGGAGGAGCGGGACATAGATGTAATGTTCACAGATATCCGCATGCCGAAGATGGATGGGATCGACCTGGTAAAGGAGACGGAGAAATTAAGCCGCAGGCCAAAAATAGTGGTCATCAGCGGATATGATGATTTTAATTATGCGGTGGAAATGCTGAAGCACGGTGTCCAGGACTATATCCTGAAACCTGTGAAAAGAGATAAAATAGAGGAGCTGCTGCAGAAGCTGGACGCGCAGATCATGGAGGAAAAGAAATGTGCGGGATTTGACAGACAGGCGTTTTCCAGGCAGATGATGTACTATCTGGAAAATCCCCAGGTTTCAGAGGAGGACCTGGCAGCGCTTAAGTGGAAATTTGAGCAGTATATGGGGCAGGAGTCCTATTACGCGGTGGCAGCGGGCAGAACCGGCGGGGGAAGACCCACCGGTGCTCTGTGTATGGAAAACGAGGGGCAGTGTATATTCTTCTGCCCCGGCAGTGCTGTCTATGAGGAGGAGCCGGATATGTGCGTGGGGATAAGCGGCCCGCATATCTCCTTTGAGGAGGTTGCAGATGCTTACAGGGAAGCCATGGAGGCCAGAATACAGGCCTTTTTGTACGGCAGCTCCCGGCGCTGCCGGTGCGGGGAGGAGAGCAGGAAAATCCCCGGTGATTTTGTGGAACGTTTTGTTCAGCAGTTTCCGACAGAACATTTAGACCAGGCATTGATTTCCTTTCAGAATTATTTTTTTGAGGCAGAGCATGGGAAGATAGACGGGAGAGATATGACAGACACTGCCCGGAACCTGCAGAGAGCGCTGGAGGAGACCTATAAAAAGCTGCTCCCGGAAGAAGAACAGGATATTTTTCAAAGGGAACACCCCCTGGCATGGAGATGTGCAGAGGAATACCTGGAGGATTTTGTATCCTGGGTCAGACAGGCAGGGAGCTGCCTTGACCGGGTCTGTGACAGCAACCTGAACCACAGCAGAATCAGGGCAGCAGTGCGCTTTGTGGAGGAGAATTTCAGGAAGGATGTGAATATGGCTATGGTTTCCAATCACGTCTCCATGAACTATTCCCTGTTCTCCATTGCTTTCAAAGAATATACAGGCGTGAATTTTGTCAGCTATCTGAAAAAACTGAGGATTGAGGAGGCGAAACGTCTTCTGGAGACTACAGAGGAAAAGGTCCAGGATATCGGCCGGATGGCCGGATTTGAGAATGATAAGAATTTCCTGAAGTGTTTCAAGGCAGCCTGTGGGGTCTCACCTTCAGAATACAGGAAAAATACGGCAATGAGAAAGTAAAAGTCAAAAGTCCGGGGACATAAAAAGCCGCACGTTCGATCATAAGATCGTCTGTGCGGCTTTTTCTATTGCTCTTAGATATGCATCCTTTTTCTGACCTCATTTCTCAGGCCGCTTCTTCTCAGGATGGTGATCAGTGCCCCGTCAATTATAACAGAACAGGTTAGCACTACAGCAGACCAGGACAGGGCCAGGGGTTCCTGATAGTAGTGCTGGATCAGCAGCTCAATACAGATTGTCAGAACCGCGATCTCCGCCAGAACCACTGCAGCCAGGGACAATATGGAGCGGTGCCTGTACCTGAGGCAGAAAGCAAAGATGAGGAAGAGCACTGTGATAATACCGATTATGGGAACGGCAAGCTGCACGTACCATCCTCTGCCCGGATGCAGCCAGGCAATGATGCCGAAATACATGGCAATGCTCAGACCGTCCAGAAAAAGGCTCACATAAGGATTTAATTTCGCCGAAAAAAACAGGGGCAGGAAAAAAATCCACAGAACTACACAGATCCCGATCACATAGAGGGACCAGCTTCCGAACTGAAAGAAAAACAAATTTAACAGACCGCAGACCACCGCAGTGGTGGCCAGTATAACGGTCATGAGAATGGTGATATCACGCCGCGGCACCTGCTCGGCATGGCCTTCTAAGGAGGGGAAGGGTTTAGGCGCGGAAGTATCCGGCGGCTGTTTTGGATTGATGACTTTTGTATTGCACAGGGGACAGACTTTACAGGTCTTGTCAAGTTCCACCCCGCAGTTCACACAGTATGACATAAAGGATTCCTCCGAATTTATTTAATCCTCGGTTTCTCGGTTGCTCTCTATTTTGACCGAAATTCCGTCTGATACCAGTTTGCGGAAGAATATGCGTTCCACATCGGCTTCCACAATACTGCTGGCAAAACTTATGGTCAGGGTATTCTCGTAGCTGACTACCGCACAGTTGGTCCTGGCTGAAAACGGCTGGCCCATGAGAACATCAAAGCGCTCCACATAGGGTTTCATCTCCTCCGGGACCTGTACAATGCCAAGGTTGGTAAGCCCTGCCGTGGACTGCCGGTCCTGTACCCGGATGTAGAACTGTCTGACCACAAAATCCTTTAAAAAAAGAGGGACAATGCGGATGAAAGGGCTTTGCTGGGTGGCGGCATTGGTGGTGATGTCAGCATTTAAGAATTTGTTGTTGATATAATACCGCATATAGTGGTGTACCTGCACCAGGATTTCCTCAAAGGTGTATTCCCCCATTCTGGGATCAATGGAAGGATAGACCATGGTGATAAAATTCCGCAGCGTGATGGATGGAAAGAATTTGCGCAGGTTCACAGGCAGCGCAAGCTTCACGGGTTTTTCGCGGAATACGTGGTCAGCCTTTTGTTTTTCCAGAAGGGAGTAGAGAAGCACGGCATTTAAATATTCGGTTATGGATGCCTTATAGCTTCTGGCAACCTTAAGGATTTTATCCACGGGCATGATGCCGCTGATAATATTCAGGGTATAGAAGGGTTCCTTGGTTCCCCTGACCCGGTAGGCACTGCCCTGTGTGCGGGCCGGCTTTACCCTTGAGGAGGCATAGCGGATATAGGCGTCTTCCAGTTCCTCGGGGTCCGGCTCCTCATGGATATCCAGAACGCCGTCCCGGTTTGGTATCTCATGGCCCTGCAGGCGCAGATATACGGCTGTGATGGTCCGCAGCAGGTACAGGGCGCCGTTACCGTCGGAAAGGGAATGGAACATTTCCAGGGATATCTTGTTATGGTAATAGTATATCCGGATCAGATACCGGTTATTGGCCTTAAAGGACATAGGCATACAGGGATTCACAATGTCAGGCTGGACGAAGGGCCCGGGTCTGTCATTGGGCTCCAGATATCTCCAAAACAGCCCTTTTCTCAGTGCCACCTTGAAGGCAGGGAAACGGGGCAGTGCCAGGTCCACGGCTTTCTGCAGAAGGGGAGGGTCCACCTCCTCTTTCATGATAATGGTGATCCGATACACGCTGGAAAAGTTTTTTCGCTGCAGCGTGGGATATACATTTGCGGATAGATCTAATTTGTACCATGTAGCACGGTTTTTGTTTGTTTTTTTCTCCATAGGTTTATTATAAGGGGATGCGGGAAAATTATCAATAAAAACAGAAAAGAAACCGGAATGTTACTGTTCACGCAGTGAACAGTAACACCGGAATAGACGGATGGGAGGGACTGTGTTAGAATGAAACTATATTGCCAGGCCACTAAAAGCAGAAGGAGAATCCTATGGAAATAAATCTAAAGAGCAGCCAGAGCCTCATGAAAGCCATCAAAAAGATGCATACACTGGTAGAAAGCCCCGATGTGGAGAAGCAGAGGGCATCACAGGAAAATATAAGCGGCATTTTCTCAAAGAGCAAAGACATGAAATATGAAAATTTTGAGATAGAGGGAATTCCCGCCGAATGGGTCAGTGTGGACCGAAGGCATATGAAAAAATATGTGATCCTCTACTGCCACGGCGGCGGCTACAACACGGGGAGCTTCCGCTATGCCAGAAGTGTTACCAACAAGCTGGCCAGCACCACATCCATGGATGTACTCAGCTTTGATTACCGCCTTGCGCCGGAGTGTCCTTATCCGGCGGCTTTGGAGGACGCGGTCAAGGTCTGGGATCACCTCATGCATGTAGGTTATGGGGCCAGGGACGTGATCGTGGCAGGTGACTCCGCCGGGGGGAATCTGGCGCTTACTCTTGTGCAGAAATTAAAGGAACAGGGCCGTATTCTTCCAAGGGGCATCATCCTCTTCTCTCCCTGGACGGACCTTACAAAGAGCGGAAGATCCCATGAATTGAAAGCGGAGATCGACCCGATCCTTTCCGAGGAATATATCGATAAGGCAATCCGTGACTATGCGGACGGAGAGGATCTGAGAAATCCCTTTATCTCCCCGCTTTTTGCGGATTTCACGGGATTTCCGCCCACCTATATCCAGGTGGGTGAGAATGAGATCCTGCTCTCCGATTCCCTGAATCTGCAGAAACGGCTGAGAAAGTTTCATGTGCAGGTACAGCTTGATTATTACAGCGGCATGTGGCATGTGTTTCAGATGTCACCTTTTAAGGCTGCTTATGATGCCATGGACCAGATGGCAGAATTTATCTTTGACATCTGCAGATAGTGTGGTCAGATGTAGTCCAGGATATAGAAGCCCATCATCAGGTAAAGCCGGGTCATAAAATCATCCAGGTTTGCCCCTGTAAGCTGGGTGATGCGGTTCAGCCGGTGGGGTAGGGTGCTTCTGTTTATTTTGAGGAGCTGAGCGGTGAGTGTGCTGTTCCGCTCATTCATGAGATAAGTCTTCAGGGTCTCGTACAGCTCCGTGCCGTGCTCTTTGTCGTAGTGGAGAAGCTGGTGCAGGGTATCCGGGGCAATGCTCTCCTTTGTGAACTCGCCTGTGCCCTCCAGCAGCCAGTATTTCAGCACATAGTCCTGGAATTCATTATACCAGTGGGGGACACGCTCCATCTGGCTGTAGCTCAGGGCGATCTGGGACTGTTTTAAGTGGATGGGCAGTGTTGAGAAGCCGTGGAAGGGAAAGGATACGCCCATGCGCAGAAGCCCCTCCCTTATGATATAGGACATCTTCATGCGCAGGTCCTGAGGGGTGACCCGGCTTTTGCTGAGGTTGACCAGCAGATAAATATGGCCTTTATAGTAGCATGCATGGCATGCCTGGATGCGCTCCTCGATCTCATTGCAGATGCTGTACACGGACAGCTTCGTCACGTCTGTGCTCTCAAAGGAGATGATACCGCACAGGTACCGGTCTTCCTCCTCCCAACCCAGAATCTCCAGTTTGCGGCTGATATCAAGCCGGTCGGTCTCTGTGCCGCTTATAGTGTCTATGATTAGCTTTTCCAGCGGATGACGCTCGTCGTCCCCGGTATCGTTGCGCCGCAGAAGCGCCAGCTTAATGATCTCCGCAAAATAGGAAGCTATATAGAGCTGGCCGCGTGTCAGCGGTGTCTCCATCTCTGAGATGATAAATCTTCCCCTGTAACTCCCGTTCATCCACAGATTCACATAGATACAGCGGTCATTGTTGAAGTCGCTGTCCCAGAACTGTCCCCCAATGGTACTCAGTGTCTTTTTGTACGCCGGACTTGTCCGGAAGAAATTGATGGTGTTCAGATCCTGCATATACCGTTTGGTCTGTTCATTATAGGTAAAATTAAGTGCTCCCTCAAAATGGCGGGGACAGGCGAGAATATGGAAATACTCGTCGTGGATAAACACCGGATTGTGAAAATGCTCCAGCGCGGCAACGGTTATATCATACAGGCTTCCGTCCCGGTTCAAAATGTCGTTTAATTTTCGCTCAAGAAGGGCAAAGCACGCAAATATCTGCTGCAGAGTATTGAAGATTTCCGGCAGGGACATGGCATCGGGAAATATAAGGAGGCTGCAGGATGCGTGGAAGGTTCCTTTTTCGGGTTCCCCGGCCACGGCCAGAAAACCGTCAGGCAGCAAAAAAGGATGGGAGGACAGGGTTTTACAGTCAGCAAGATAAAGAAAGGCCCGGGACAGATCCTGCTGTCCGGTATAGAACTGTATGCCGGTCAGGCATGGTTCCTCGTTTGGCGGCAGCAGGGAAACCGGTATTTCACGTTCCTTCAGTTTTTCATATAAGATCTGCATGCTCAGCAGAAGGCCTGCGGACGCGTTGTAGTTTTCACTCATGGTATTCCCTCCAAATCTCAGATAACATGGCAAAATCCATCCGGATTCCGGCAAAGGCTGCGCAGCCCGCCGGAAAATGGACGGATTTTGAAAATCTTTACTTGATTCTTATTTTATCGTATGGGAGGGCATTTTACCAGTGCTGATTTCACGTATCCTGGTCTAATTTGTAGCCAAACGCCAGAATTACGGCGCCCAGCAGGATCACAACAGCCGGAATGATCATAAATCCCATGCTGATACCTCTCTGAAGCTGCAAAGAAGCCATGGAGGGGTCTGTCTCTGAACTGAACTGCGCGAGCGCCAGACAGGCAGAAATCAAAATGCCTCTTGACACAATACCGATTTTGATCGGTACCGTTAAAAGTCCCATGACCGTTCCGGTCACATCGTAGCCCAGTTTTTTTCCGCTGTAGGCCGCGCAGTTGGAGAAGAGCTCCGGGTCACAGGCATTGGTCAGTACAAGTATGAACATGACTGCACACATGGCGGCCATAACCACCCAGGTCTGACTGTAAGCAAAGAACGCGCCTGTGGCGATAACTGCCATCAGAAAGTAGGAACAGACCACGGTCTTCTTCGCGGTGAATCTGCCAACGATGAATTTTGATATGTAGGAAGCCACAACGCCAAGCAGGTTGGCGGCAAATACAAAGGTGGTCAGCAGCGCGGCATTCTGGCCCACATATGTAAAATAGTAGATAGCCAGCCCGTTCACCAGGAAGAGCACAATGTATTTTGTGATGCAGGACAGGAACAGCCACAGCAGGTGCGGATTACACCGGATGGCATCCAGCGCCCGGACTTTCTGGGCATTTGGTGCCGTTTGGGCAGAACGGGCCTGTCCGGCCATCCTCTGCAGTTCTTCCTCTTTGGTCATCTCATAGCCCTTGAACATGTTGAAATGGGCGTAAAATCCCGCTGCCATCAATGCGGAAAAAGCAAATGCAGTGGCAGCATAGGCATTCTTCTCCCCAAGCCACGCGGCAAAGACAGAGACAGCGGCAGGCCCGGCGTAGGAATATACCACAGAGGCCAGGGATGTCCACACCATCCTGGTAGAGGACAGGGTCATTCTCTCTTTTGGAGTCTTACCTGCAATGTTGATCATGGAAACATTGGCAATGAATGGAATGTTCCAGGCAATTCGGCTGGTGATCATAGCCACCGTGACGAAGATGGCGGCAGCCAGCCCGTTGCCTATTTTTATAAACTGCATGGCATACAGGAAGGGGACCATCCAGGGCGTCAGGATCAGCCAGGAGCGGTAGCGCCCCCATCTCTTGGGTTTTATCTTGTTCAGAAATGGACCATACAAGCAGGAGAGGATAGCATCCACCACTGCGGAGATGGTCGTCATCACAGTGATGACACCCAGGGAAAACTTTGCAATATTCGTAAAGAAGTAGGTTGCGTAAAACGTATCAATATTGGACATCAGCGTAAAGCCGAAATCGCCCACGCCGAAGAACCGTTTTAAGGGGGTACTCAGACCGTTTCGCTCTTTTTTATCCGGCATAAATCTGTCTCCTTTTCGGGGGTGTATTTATGTCAGAAGAGTTTAGCGCTGACTTTGGCGATCTCTTCCGTGATCGTGTCATATACGCCCGGGAAGATAGATTCCGGGCCGCCCATGGTATTGCAGGGGATAAAGAATTTTGTGCCGTTTTCTCTGCAGACACGTTCTACTTCCTGAGCAATGTGTTCTCTGCTCCAGTCTTCCCTGTCCACTTCGCCGCTGTCAATGCCGCCCATGAATGTGATCTGTCCGCCGTATTTTTCAATCAGCTCGGGGATATTGTTTGTACTCATAACGCCCTGCCAGATATCTATGCCCATCTCGATCATAGAAGGAACCAGATTGGCTGCATAGGAATCGGAGTGATGGATCACAACCTCAACACCGTGCTCCTTGTAATATCCGTAAACCTTCTTATAAGCCGGCTCATAGAATTCCTTGAACATCTGCGGGGAGATGAAGGAGCTGCTCCTGGAACCCCAGTCATCGTGATGGAAGAGGGCATTCGGTTTTAAGTATTTGCAGATCTCTTCCGCATATGCCAGCTCCCAGTCTGTGATGTAGTCGATCAGCTCATGCATATATTCCGGTTCTTCATAGAACTGGATCAGACAGTTCTGGATTTCCAGAAGATAATGGCACTGCTCAAAGATACCCGGTGCTACAAAGGGAGCTACAAAATATTCGTCACGGTCAATTTTCTCAGCCTCTGCGACAAAAGGAGCCCATTCTTCTGCGGAGAATTTTACGTTAGGTGCTTTCACATAATCTCTCCAGTGTGTGATGTCCTTGCAGACAATATGCTCCTCATCGTGAACCGGGAAAGGCCCCGGCATTCCTTCCGGGAAGGAAATGGTGACACCCCATGCGTTTTTAACATTGGGGCCGCCCTTTGTGGGCATGGCATTCCTTACGGAGTAAGGGGTACCGAAAAGAAGGGCAATGGCTTCGTACTGATTCACATATCTGTCAGGATGGCCTCCGCGGATGGTTTCTAATAAATTCTGTCTTTTTGATAACATAGTATAAACTCCTTTCTCTATTTTGTATGTCCGTTGGTTTATACTAATATTATAGGGGATGGGGCTTATGTGCACAATTAATCAAATATGGGAAATTATGAGGCAAATATTAGACATAATGGTGGTTTTACTTTATAAGAAGTTTCTCCTTTATTGTCTGATATAACTGATCAAAGTCAACTGGTTTTGCCAGATGACCGTTCATTCCGGCTTCATAAGATTTCACCACATCTTCGTGGAAGGCATTGGCTGTCATTGCTATGATGGGTATGGTTTTTGCCATGGGGTGACCTGATTTTCTTATAATTTCAGTGGCCTGATAACCATTCAATACAGGCATCTGTACATCCATTAGAATAATATCGAAGGCATCGGGAGCAGACAGGAAATTGTCTACAGCCTCCTGTCCGTTGCAGGCACAGGTGACATCCAGCTTCATTATGTTTAACAGTTCCACTGCGATCTCCCTGTTGAGCTCATTATCTTCTGCCAGCAGCACGCGGCGGCCTTCTGTTTCAGGATTTTTGAAATCATGTTTCTTATGGCAGGGAGCTTTGCCGGCGCCTGTGACAGACAGCAGTGTATTGTAGAGTGTGGAGGAGAAAATTGGTTTGGAAAGGAAGGCATTGGCACCGGCCTCACGTGCACTTTTCTCAATGGAGCTCCAGTCATAGGCTGTGATTATGATGATCGTGGTTTCCGGGCCTACATATTCCCTTACCCGGCGTGTTACTTCTATGCCGTCCATATCAGGCATTCTCCAGTCAATGAGACATACATCATAATCATCACCAATTTTATGGGCAGCGATCACCTTGTCCACACACTCTGTGCCGCTCAGTACCCAGCAGGATGATATACCCAGATTTTTCAGCGTCAGTGAGGTATGAAGACAGCTGTCCTGGTCATCGTCTGCAATGAGGACATGCAGAGATTGAATGGCCTGGGGAGAGTGGCTGACCCGGTTCGTTTCCGCGGGAGTATCAAAATCCAGTTCCACCCGAAAGGTGCTTCCTTTACCCGGTTCACTTTCTACGGCAATCGTGCCTCCCATTAATGTGATCAGATTTTTGGTGATAGACATGCCCAGGCCTGTACCTTTGTATGTCTGTCCTGCAGATACATTTTCCTGTTCAAATGGCAGAAACAGACGGTCCAGGAATTCTCTGTTCATGCCAATACCTGTATCACGCACAGTGAAACGGAGACGGACCCGGCCTTTCTTTTTCTGAAGCTGCCGGATCTCCAGGGTAATGGTCCCGCCTTCCGGTGTGAACTTAAGTGAATTGGAAAGGAGGTTGATCAGTATTTGATTTAACCGCAGAGAATCACCAATCAGATCCGTGTCAGAGAGATCTGCCAGAGGGATACTGAAATTCAGGTGTTTTTCCACAGCCTGGGGATATATGATGGAAGTAATGGATTCCACCACGCTTTCCAGATTAAAGGGTTCCTTTGTCAGGGTCATTTTACCCTCGTCGATCTTGGACATGTCCAGAATATCATTGATGAGGGTCATCAGATGTTTGGAAGCGTAGCCTATTTTTTCAAGGCAGCTCTCCACACGGCTGCGGTCTGTTATATAGGTGGCGGCAATGGTGGTCATGCCGATAATAGCGTTCATTGGAGTACGGATCTCATGGCTCATTCTGGAAAGAAAATTCTGTTTGGCAGCATTGGCATTCTGGGCATTTACCAGGGCATCGTTTAAGGTCTGCCTGATACGCATATCTTCAGAACGGTCGAAAACAGTTACAATGCAGCGGATGGTCTTGCCATGAACTGTCTCCGGGAATATCTGAAGGCGCATCCAGTGTATTTCTCCGTTAGGAAACTGCATCCTAAAGTCTATACTCCTTCCGTCTGCATGTTCCTTCAGATGTACAAATTCATCGAATGAGACCTTATCTTCCTCCAGGACCCGTTCACGAAGCGCATCCAGTTCTTTTGTAAATGCATCTTCTTTTATTCCCAGTACACGCTCACAATTTGTACTGATATACTCCAGTGAATCATTGTTCAGATTGTGAATCAGAAAGACTTCATCTACGTTTGCTGAAAGTATATTAAACAGATGTTCCCGGTAATGAATCTCCCTTACATTTTTCTTCTCACGCCAGAATGCAATTAAAAAATAGGAAGGAAGAAATACAGTGAGGAGAACTGATGAAACCGTTGCTTTGACAGCCATAATCCTTGAGTTTTTTTCCAGACTCTGTACCTTCTGGTCCGCAAAGGCAATGACTGCGGTAAGGGCGTCATTCACGGCATCGTATTTGGGATACAGAATTTTTTCCACATATTCTGAAATGGCGGCATTGTCTAATGTGATAACAATGGGCAGTGCTTCGTTCTGTGTCGTTTCCAGATCCTGCATAGCTTTCAGGAGATTTTCACTGTCTTCTTTCGGTCCAAGGTATTGTCTGGTGATCACCTGAATGGCATCATACTGCATAGTATAACGTTCCTGCAGCGTCTGCTGCAGATCATCCATATCCAGGTCATCCTGCGAAAACATGCTCATGATAAAGAAACGCATATCCAAAAGACGTGAACGTGTGGCTCTTGCTTCGTTGGAGACTGAGTAGGGATGTTCGTATATCTCAGACGCCATTTTCTGCATATGAAGGGTCGTAAATATGCTGGAACCAGATACAATGACAGCCAGTATACAAACTACAAGTATCCCTATCTCGGAAAGTGCAGGGCGTTTTTTTCCTGTTTTCATTGGTTCTTTCTCCTTTTGACATGAATGATACGGAAACGGAAAGGTCTTCTATTCTGCAGGGCTTCTTAATCTGAAATGAGCAACAAGCTGGCTCAGGAGTTGTGCCTGAGAGGAAAGTTCCTCACTGGCAGCAGCGCTTTCTTCAGCAGTAGCGGAATTTGACTGCACCACATCTGAAATCTGATTCATTTCCTGGGTGATCTGATGGACGGATTCTTCCTGTTTGACAGAAGCTTCTGTTATGTAATTGATAGATTCTGTTATACTCCCAACACCCCTTACGACTTCCTGCAGAGAATCCGCGGTAAGGTCAGCGCTCTTTATTCCCCGCTCGATGTTTTCCAGAGATTTTTTGATCAGCACTGCTGTATTTTTGGAAGCATCAGCGGAATTGTTTGCCAGATTACGAATCTCTTTGGCGACAACAGCAAACCCTTTTCCATGTTCGCCTGCCCGTGCGGCTTCGACTCCGGCGTTCAATGCAAGGATGTTTGTTTGAAAGGCAATGTCTTCAATGGTCTTGATGATCATCTCAATGGCTTTTGAACTTTCACCAATATCCGCCATGACAGAAAGCATATCCTGCATTTGCTGTTGGCTTGCCTCAGCGCTTTTCCTCACTGTTTTTATATTTTCATGGACAGCTTTTGCACTTTTAACATTATTTTCAACCTGATCATATATGTCATGGATCGCAGATACAAGAGTATCTATAGAGGCTGTTTGTTCGGCGGCTCCCTGTGCCTGTATCTGTGCCCCGGATGATACCTGCTCAGAACCGGCGGCAACCTGCTCTGCAGACTGATTGATCTGCAGTAAGGTCTCACTCAGACTGGTGTTGATCTTAAGCAAAGAGGAGAGTACCGAATCTAATTCCCCCACATAGCTGTCCCCTGCCCGGCTGCTGACGTCAAAATTCCCCTCTGCCATTTCATTCAGCAGATAGGTTTCGTCCCGGATCACCGCTGTCAGCGTCATCACCATGCTGCGCATATCTTCTGCAAGGCATCCCATCTCATCTTTGGAATAGTAATTGATCCTGGTGGATGAAAGCTTTCCTTGTGCAATGTTTCTGGCTGCCTGTTCCAGCTCGCGGATGCCGGAGGATATCCCTTTTGAAATGTAAATACCAAAAAGAACGCTGATCACTAAGCTTGCAGCCCCTAAAAATACCAGCATCTCAATGGCAAATCTCTGTTTTTCCTGTAAATCGTTTATCAGTTGCTTTCCTGTGGAATTACCGCTTTCTATCAGTTTGTCCAGCTCTTTCTGGGCTTCTTTGATCACAAGAATATTATTATTTTCCATGTAAGTGGCGGCTTCTTCCGTTTTGTTTTCTGCAGCCAGGGACAGAACGTGTTCCCGCATGGGCGTAAGTCTTGTGAGGCAATCTTCCAATCGTTCTATGATCTGGCTGTCCCCCTGAAAGTGTTCTTTGATAACAGGAAGCTCGTTCTGGATGAGGTTTGCGGAATCCAGAGAATTGGCAGTAGCTTCGCGGGTGATCTTGGTGTCTGAATTTGCTATAGAACGATAGGTAGCTTTCTGCATTCTCTCGAAATTAGCGTTGATCAGACTGGCACTGTCGTTAACAATAAACGGTCCATTGTAAAAAACTTTGACCTTAGAGTTCAGATTAACCAGATTTACAATGCTGACAGAAAATCCTATGACCATAAAAATTAAAATTACCGCATAGGAAATTAATAATTTTTTCCTTATTTTGATATTTTTCATCCCCCAACCTCCATTGTTTTATGTTTTTGTTTTTTTCCCCTGTAATGTGTGAATTTAACTCTGCTCACATACTTATTGTATTTTACCATACCCTTAATTTATAAGCAATTGATTTATTCAGTCTTATGCGGGAAAGCCAAAATCAGTAGCAGGTATACACAAAATGTGGTAGAATAAATTGATAAAATTAAGAGGTGAATGAATGAAAACCCAAAGTGAACTGAACTGTCTTGTTTATGATTTCTATGTAACCAGAATTCTCTTTGGTTATTATTCTTACGGGGATAGCCTTCCGCCTATGCAGAAGATCAGTGAGTATTTTCGGCTGGCTGTGCCAACTGTCAGGACTGCGCTGAAGCTTCTGGAGAAAGAAGGATATATTGAGATTTCCGCTCCGAAAGCGGCCAGAGTGATTTATAAGGCTTCCAGAAAGGACTATCTCAGGAATATCGCACGCTATCGGTCTGCCCGCAAGGAAGGACTCCTGGATATGCGGCAGGTGAACCGGCTGCTGCTTGCTCCATTGTTAAATGCGGGAATATCAGCAGGAGACGAGTCTTCCCTGAAGGACCGCTGGAAGAAAATGAAAGATAATGAATTTGACGGAATGTCCGTCTCCATAGGGTTATATACGTCTGCACTTGCCAATCTGGATAATAATATGGTCATGAATTTTTACTGGGAAATGAACCGCTATACTCGTATGCCATATATGTTAGGTAAACTTGAGGCATTGGAAGAGATTATTGAAAAGTTAGATACACTGCCAAAGGAGGAGATGGGAGCATTTCTCACAGAGGAATTAGAGTCTGTTTATGTGAATGTAGATAAGATATTGAATAAGAAGATTCAGAGCGAATATCCCAAACTCCTGGACGGCCAGTATCCGGGGATTCCCTTTGAATGGAATTTTTATTATAAGCGTTCCCAGATTCGCTATACACTTGGGGCTAAAATGATACAGGAAATATTGTATGGATATTATCCCATCGGAAGTTATCTGCCGTCTCTTCCGAAACTGGCAGAACATTATGGAGTATCGGTTGCCACTATCCGTCGTACAATTGACTTTGTGGCAGGTTACAATATAGTGAAAAGTTTCCAGGGAAAGGGCACACAGGTTTGTCTGGGAAAAGAGGATGTAACGGCATCACAGGAGGTGGTCCGGCTTGCACTGAAATATTTTCTGGACGGTATGCAGTTTGTGGCGCTGACGGTTCGTCCGGTCTGCCGGTATACATTAAATCGTATTTCCGCTGAGGAGTTAGATAAGCTGGGACAGTTTCTTTTGACGATCTGTGAAAGGAAAAAGGAGTATCTGCTTTTGGATATCTTTTTAACATTCATTGCGGAGCGCTGTCCATCCCCCGCTGTCGGACATTGTTATCTCAAGATATTGAAATGCCTGGTCATGGCGTATCCGTTTACACTGTTTCAAATGGAACAGGCAGAATTTGACAGGATCTATGGTGAGATGATCCGGCAGACCATTCATAATATAGAAGGAAGAGAGATTGATAAGATCACAGATGGATGGGGTGTTTTTTTTGAGGAGCAGGAGCGGTATTTCAGGGAGGCTGCCCGTAATCTAACATATGACAGATATAACTGGAAAGTAAAGCTGCCAATCCATTGATCCTCAGGTATATGACAAGAAAAAAAGTCCTGGAAAATGAATTTCCAGGACTTTTCAGAGGCGCCAACCAGATTTGAACTGGTGATAGAGGTGTTGCAGACCTTTGCCTTACCACTTGGCTATGGCGCCATATCTATATTATTCTGTTTGAAGAAGTGTTACACTATATTATATTACCACATTTTCAAAAATATGCAAGTAAAAAATGACTCCAAGGGGATTTGAACCCCTGTTACCGCCGTGAAAGGGCGGTGTCTTAACCGCTTGACCATGGAGCCGTTAAGATAAATAGATAAAAGAGGCGCCAACCAGATTTGAACTGGTGATAGAGGTGTTGCAGACCTTTGCCTTACCACTTGGCTATGGCGCCTAAGTGACTCCAAGGGGATTTGAACCCCTGTTACCGCCGTGAAAGGGCGGTGTCTTAACCGCTTGACCATGGAGCCGTGTTTTATCGGAGCGACCATGGACTATAATAGCATAAGGAAATACAAATTGCAAGCATTTTTTTCAAAAATTTACACTACTTACATTGTTTCCATGGGTTGTATGGTGTATACTGAAATTGACTGTAGTACACTGCATAGGAAAAGCACTTTTTATGGCACATGTTGACGGGAATGCATGAGAAAGGTGGTTTTATATGAAATTTAAGGGGAAAATAGCAGTATGGTTCTGGATGATACTTCTGGCGGGAAATGCTGCGATGGCTTACGGACTGCTGGTATCCAGCGATGTATCCGCTGAGATCGTGGCTGCCCTGGTCGTCTACAATGCCATATTCATTCCCATTGTTGTGAGGAATTATGTAGTGGTTGACGGAGACAGGATGGCAATTTACTTTGGGATCATGAAGGATTCCATGGAAATTTCAGAGATCAGGGAGATACGCAGGACCTGTAACCCCATTTCTGCCACAGCGGCGTCACTGGACAGGATTGAGATCAGGGGCAGAAGGCAGGAAATGATATGTGCGGTCCGGGACAGGGAGCGGCTGATCGAGGAGCTGGTAAAGTGCAATCCGCAGATAAAGGTGTGAAAAGTGATTGGCAGAAAAAGTTCTGAATCTGAAAATTCAGAGCTTTTTTTCTGTCTGCACCATAAAAATAATAAATTTGTATTTTTCTGCAAACCAGTGTAACTTTTGGATAATACATTCGATTAATAATCAGAAAGTAAACGATTCCGTAACTGTGTTGAGACTGCACGGTTACAGATTTTTGTGCACACTTCGTTTCTTTACTTTCAGAAACAGAGAGGAAACCATATGACCCGGGAAGAACTCAGCGGTATGACAGATGACCAGCTTATGGAAATGGTCAGGGAGAAAAATTTAAGACAGGCATATGATGTGCTGGTCCTCAGGCATTACCGGGAGGCTATGCGCTTCTGTATGAAAATGCTGAAAGATGAGCAGTCCGCCCTGGATATTGTGCAGGACAGTTTTGCTGACATCTATGTGCAGAGAGCACGCGTTACCGTGTCCTGCGCATTCAGAACGTATCTGTTTGCAGTGGTGAAGCACAAGGCACTGGATGAGATCAGAAAAAATGCCAGGCATAAGACAGAGGAGCTGGACGCGTCAAGGACAGAGGTGCCGGGGCAGTCACCGCCCTCACCGGAGGAACTTTATGTGAAAAAGGAAGAATACGCAGAACTTCTGCAGTGGATCGAAGAGCTGCCGGAGGATTACAGACAGGCGCTCATATTATTCTGTGTGGACGGAATGTCTTATGAGGAAATAGCGGCAGCCATGGGGAAAAACCTTGCCCAGGTCAGGATACTGCTGCACAGGGCGCGGAAAAAATTACAGAGACAGAGGAGGGAACAGGGATGATGCAGCCGGAAAATGAATTTTTAGAAACCATGTGGGAAAAAGCAGAGCGAAAAGAAGAGAATCTGAAACTGGCCGGGGAGCTGAGCCGGATGCCCGTGCAGGAGGGACTGGATTCCTTTTTATGGGATATGTTCTGTGGAATCGGCATCCGGCAGTTATATGCGCATATGACGGATATTCTGCTGCTGTCCTTCAGCCTTACGGTGCTCTTATTCTATATCGGGCTGAAGGTGGTTGGGGTTGGCTCTGTCACTGCTTCCGGCGCTGTTTTTGCCGCGGCTCCGGTTCTCTACGCAGCTATTTTTTACCTCTCACTGGTGAAAGAGAAGCAGAACCGGACTTACGAACAGCTTATGAGCTGCAAATACACTTTTTTCCATCTGATGACAGCGCGTATGTTTTTCAACAGCCTGATCGGGCTTGGGTTTAATCTGGGGTATGCAGTCATTCTGGCAGTCAGATTTCGCGCGGATATTCCCAGGCTTCTGGCAACGGCCTTTGCGTCCCTGATGATCTTCTCCCTTCTTCTTGTTCTGGGAATTGAGAGAGGAAAGAAAATAGCCTGGGGGGCAGCGTTGAGCAGTGTCTGGATCATCGGGAACCTTCTTCTCATGGAGATAACAGCAGGCTGGTATCCTGCGCTGCTGGAACAGATTCCGGTGGTCCTGTTGGCAGCGGCAGGCATGGCAGCCGCGTTCATTTATATCCGTCATCTGCCCCTGTTATGCGGGCAGACATTTAGAAAGGAGTATACAAATGCTGCAAATTAATCATGTGACAAAGAAATACCAGAATTTTACCGCATTAAAGGATATAGATCTGGAATTGGAGTATGGGATATACGGCCTCCTTGCGCCAAACGGAGCGGGAAAGACCACACTTATGAAACTGCTGGCAACACTCCTCTATCCCACAGAGGGCAGTATCCTGTGGGAGGGGAGGGAGATTCAGAAGCTGGATGAACGGTACAGGGAGAAACTGGGATTTCTCCCGCAGGATTTCGGCTACTACCGGGATTATACACCGGAGCGGTATCTGCGCTATATCGGTATTTTGAAAGGGCTTAAGAAGGAACAGCTTAAAAAGGAGGTTCCGCAGCTCATTGACCGGGTGGGGCTTTCAGAGGCAGCGAAAAAGAAGATGAAGAAGTTTTCCGGCGGCATGATACAGCGGGTGGGAATCGCCCAGGCTCTGCTTGGAAACCCGGAGATACTGATTCTGGATGAACCCACAGCAGGGCTGGACCCGAAGGAGAGGGTGCGGTTCAGGAAAATCCTGACTTCTCTTTCCAGGGATAAGATTGTGATCATCTCCACCCATATTGTCTCGGATGTGGAATTTATCGCAAACCATATTATCATGCTGAAGGATAAGCAGGTATACGCCAATGACAGTGTGGAAAATCTGTGCAGGTCACTGGAAGGGAAAATCTTCAGTACAGCAGTCAGAACAGAGGAGCTGCCGGAGTTTGAGCGGAAATATCAGGTGGTATCCCAAAGGCAGGAAGGGCCGAACTGTGAGCTGCGTTTTATCGCAGAGAAGAAAAAAGAGGGGTGGAACCTCTGTGCAGCCAGTCTGGAGGATGTATTTTTATACACCTATCAGGAATGAGGTGAAAAGGATGAGAGAAGAATGGAAGCACCAGATATGCAGCCCCCTGTTCTGGGGGATTCTCATAGGAAGTATTCTGGTGAACACGTGGATCCTGGCGAATTTCAGAGGACAGAGGGATCTTGTAAAGAGAAGTCGGGAAGTCTGGGAACAGGTGCAGCTTCCGGTCAGTGAGGAAACTGCCCGAATATATCTGGATATGCTGGAACCCACAGAAAAAAAAGAGACAGGGGTACCCACGTTTCGGCAGATGATGGAGGGAACGCTGTATATGCTGCGGGAATTGGACGGAGAGAGTCTGGCAGATGCATTTTCCTCTTCTTTGATGCTGGACGGCAGAGCTGAGGACTATGTTAGGGAGGAGTATGGAAAATTGGAGACAGTTCTGGAAAAGAACCGGGAGAACGGGACGGCTGCCGGCTTTTTTGTACCCTGCAGCCGGAGCTTTTTTGAACTGTTTTCCAGATGGATTCCCCTGTCTTGTACACTGGAGAGTATACTTGCGGGGATTCTGCTCATGATGCACAGTGTCAGTGAAACCTTTACGACTGGGACAGCGGCGGTGGTGTACGCCACAAAGGCGGGAAGGAGAATCCAGGACAGCAGGAGAAGGGCTGCCGCTGCTTTGGGGATACTGTTTACCGTATGCATCTGGAGTGTGACATTACTGGGGGCATGTGCCGTATTTCCTCTGGGGAGTCTTTGGAAAACGCTGGTAGGAAGTATGATGCTGCTGGATTCCTTTTTCCCCATGATAAGCAGAATCCCACTGACTGCGGCCGGGTACTTGGGAGCGGAATTTCTGATTTCCCTGTTTACGGCACTGCTGTTTTCCTATATGAGTTTCAGTCCGGTGACCAGGAATAAGAACAGTTTTGCGTCCTTTGTACAGTTGGGAATGGGGTGCGCAGTTGTCTACACCGTGACCTCGTTGTTTCCAAAAGACAGCAGGTTTTATTTTACCATGCAGTATAATCCCGTGGATCTGGCAGGAAAGGCAGGCCACTGGATGGTAAGCGGCGGGACCTTTTTTTCACCGCAGCATTATGAAGTGCTTGTGCTTCTTCTGTGGGGAGTTGTGGCGGGGGCGGCCGCGTACGCTGCCAGAAGAAAATTTTTAGCGGAGGATTTGTAGGAGGTGAAGTTATGTTATTGGAAGAGATCAAAAAGATGTGGAGTCTGAAAAAATGTCTGTGTCTGCTGGTATTTGGAATCCTGTATTTTCTTCTCTTTATCAGGCCGTATGTGTCTGTACATGAGGGCAGTTACCAGCAGGCCGCGGATATGGCGGTTTCCATGGCTGAAAAATACGGGGATTCTATATCAGAGGATGCATACAGGAAGATGAAGGCAGATGCACCGGCAAAAGGTGTCAGCAGGATAGATAAGATAATAGCAGAAAATGCCATGTTTCAGAGCTATGGCTTTCACACATTCCAGGAGTTCAACAACAAAGAGGAGAGTTTAACAGAGGCGGAGGACACTGCGCTTTGGATGGAGATTTACGATGTGTGCAGTGATAAGGAGGTAAGCGAAGAATTCACCCGGTCCATAGAACTGAATCTGTACGACATGTATCTGGAACGGTATCAGGCCGAGGCACAGAGCGGGGCGGATGCCACGTCATATTATGAGAATCTGAATGAGGAGCAGAGGCAGCGGGTCATAAGCAGGAACGAGAGAGAAGTCTTCGGTGTCCTGCCGCCTCTGGTGACTGCCGATAACTTTGAAGTGCTGCAGTTCTGGGCGGCCTTTGTGATCATCAGTGCAGCCTTCATGATCCTGCCGTATATGGTGCAGGAAAACAGGAACCGGATGCCCCTGCTGCAGTACAGCACCAGAAAGGGAAGAAAATACTATCTGTATAAACTGGGGGCCTGTCTCCTGTCTGTATTTCTCCTGATCGCAGCGGAGTTTTTGTTTTACATGCTGACAGCAAAGATAAACCGTGTGACGGATTTCTGGAATGCGCCGGCAGCTTCTTTTTCCAGCGGTTATATCGGATGGTTCCCCTGGTCTCTGGGCACCATGACGCTGATGAATGTACTGTTCTGCGCCATGACGGCAGTGGGGGCGGGGCTGGTGGTTTTCGCGGTCACAAGGTACTGCAGAAATTATATCACGGCAATTGCCTGGGCGCTTCCGCTGGTCGTTCTGGCAGGGTGTTACGGCTCGTTTCTTGCCCGTGATTTTATGGAGATCACAAGGTGGAAATATCTGGTGCCGACAGCGGCCTTGATCGTTCTGGGAAGCGGAATTCTGGCTGTGGGCCTGCAGTTTGCTGCGGAGAGAAGGCGAAATATCGATTAGAAGGGCCTTAAAATGTATGAATTGTATCAATTATGTTAAAAATGCTTTTATAGAGCAAGCGCGTGTACGCGGCAGCAAGGAGGAACAAAAGTGCTGGAAGAAAACATGATGATACAGTTCTTGAAAAAATTTGATGAATATCCGTTTCTGGTGAAGGCATCGGGAAAAGAGTACCTGATTGGGGAGGGGAATCCCCTGTTTACAGTCAACTGCCGTAAAATGATCCCCATGAAGGAGCTGGTCACCAGTACCTCCCTGGCATTGGGGGAGGCATACATGAATGATGACCTGGAAATAGAGGGAGATTTATATGAGGCGCTGGACCATTTTCTGGGGCAGATGGATAAGTTTTCCATGGACCGGAAGGCGCTGAAAAAGCTTATCTTCTCCTCCACGGCAAAAAAGAACCAGCAGAGAGAAGTCAGAAGCCATTATGATATCGGAAATGATTTTTATAAGCTCTGGCTGGATGAGACGATGAGCTATTCCTGCGGATATTTTCTTCACGAGGATGACACGCTGTACCAGGCCCAGGTCAATAAGGTGGATTATATTTTGCAGAAGCTGTATCTGAAAGAGGGGATGAGCCTGCTGGACATTGGATGCGGCTGGGGATTTCTTCTCATAGAGGCAGCGAAAAAGTACAAGATCAGAGGAACGGGAATCACGCTGAGCGAAGAACAGCACAGGGAATTCCGGAAACGCATCAAAAAAGAAGGGCTGGAGGACCTGCTCACAGTGGAGCTGATGGATTACAGGGAGCTTGAGAAAAGCGGGCTTAAGTTTGACCGTGTTGTGAGTGTGGGCATGGCGGAACATGTGGGGCGTGAGAATTACCAGATGTTCATTGACTGCATCAGCAGCGTTCTGCAGCCGGGAGGCCTGCTTTTACTGCATTTTATCAGTGAATTAAAAGAGCATCCCGGTGACCCCTGGATCAAGAAGTATATCTTTCCCGGCGGTGTTGTGCCGAGCCTCAGGGAAATGGTCTCCTGTCTGGCGGAGGACGGCTTTCATGTGATGGATGTGGAGAATCTGCGGAATCACTATAACCGCACACTTCTGTGCTGGGAGAAGAATTTTAAAGAACACGCAGATGAAGTGAGAGAAATGTTTGATGAGAAATTTGTCCGCATGTGGGAATTATATCTTGCATCCTGCGCGGCTACTTTTCACAATGGTGTGATAGATATCCATCAGATACTGGCATCAAAGGGAATCAATAATGAACTGCCGATGGTACGGTGGTACTGAGAAGAAGAGAAAAAGCCCTCCGGGCAGGATGCGCACTTCACGCAAGAGGAAAATGGCCGCAAATGGCCGCGCTTCGGCGCGAGAGTCCGGTAAGCCGGGCTCTTTCTTACATACATGTCTCTGCCATCCCTGCCAGTGACAGCATCTTTTCCTGAGTAAGGTGATTGAAAACAGCGATTACCCGCCCCACACCGATCACAGCGATCACGGTGCCGAGACCAATGCCTGTGAGATGTCCGGCAAACAGCAGGCTGACCGCAATGGTGAAGGAGATATTCAGAAGGTCAAAACAGTTTTTGGTAAATCCCACTTTCCAGCCGGTGCAGTCCGCGATCGCCTGGACAATACCGTCTCCCGGGTTGGGGATCACGCGCATGTTCAGGGACATAGCAGCCCCGGCTCCGGTCAGCGCTATGGCAAAGAGTAAAATAAGGATCCTTCCGGCAAAACTGCCCAAAAAGCTGCCTGCGTAAGCCGTCTCAAATTCAGGGATCCTGTCTGAGAAAAGATTGAGAAACCGGGTAAAGACAAGGCTCAGGGGAAGCTGCAGCACATCCATCAGAAGTACCAGCTTCAGATTCGTCCGGTTGGCATGAGCCAGGACCTGCCCTCCTCTGGCAGAGTATTTTTTATTGCGGACAATGTGGAGGCACATTTCCACCAGGACAAAAATACTGTAAAGGATAAATGTCATGTCTCCGAAGTTCAGATTCCAGATGGAGGAGATGCTGTAAGAGACGGATATGATGGGAGAGACACCAAGTCCGGATTTGGTGTTCAGGGAAATCCCCAGGGCCAGCAGCAAAAGTCCTGCCGCGTAATACAGCCCCCGGTAAAAAAATGGTTTTTTCATAATGCTTATGTACACTTCCTGTTTTCTTTTATTTACACGTTCTTATCTTACCACACAATAAAATAAAAATGAAGAACATTTCGTCCCACTTCCGAATATGTTATAGGAGGCAAAAACCGAAACATAAGCGGGAGGTATGAGGATGGCAGAAAAAAACAGCGGTGCAGAGGGGCGGACAGCACTCGGTGCGCCGTTTCCATGTGATTCTAAAATGATATTGTTTTCCGGGAGGCCCACAAGCTGGTATGAGGTAGAGATGGTGACCGGCAGGGCAAAGCTTCGGGGAACCCTGGTTCCTGAGAGAGAGATAAACGCCATTGGCTACAATGTGCTGGATTCTTATATTTACGGATATGACCAGAAAAGCGGCCAGTTTGTCCGGGTGGACAGCAGCGGCGCGGCGGAGGTCCTGACACCCAGGCCCCGGGGACTGCCTGCGGCTTTTTATGATGTGGGGACCCTGGATCTGAACGGGTATTATTATCTGTATGCGTCAGGGGAGCAGAGATTTTATACCGTGGATCTGAGGCCGGGTTCCCCCACGTATTTAAGACTGGTTGAACCGGCTGCCGGTTATGGGGAGCAGACGGAGAACTACGGCACAGCGCTCACACAGCCCCTTAAGATCGGAGACTGGGTGTGGCAGTCACAGGAAAATGTTCTGTATGGGGTAGCGGATGACGGAACCGTGTACCGGATTTTTACTGATGGTCAGGTGACAGCCCTTGATACTACAGGGCCTGATCCGGGCAGTACTTTCGGGGCAGCGGTCATGGACCGGAATGGGGTGCTCTATGCGGTGGCAGGCGGGGACGGAACCATTTACCGGTACCTGATCGAACAGGACAGGGCGCAGGCAGCCCGGTTTTCCGCAACCGTGCAGAATGCATACCAGGATGGTACCATGTGTCCGTATGCGGCTTTGGAGGTGGATTTTGGTGATGCGCCTGATATCGGAGGCACAGCGGGAAGCGGGAATTATAATACGCTGCTTGCCAGTGACGGGCCGCGCCACAGAATTGTTGACGGGCTGACTCTGGGACTTCTGGTAACCGGGGAGACAGAAGCACATCAGAATGCTGCAGCGGATGGGGATGATCTGGAGCGCCGGATACAGGATGATGCCCTGACGGTTCCTCTGGCTTCCCTGCATGTGACAGACAGCACATATCATGTACTTGCGGGGGTCAGAAACCTTACGGGCACCCCTGCGAATCTGTACGGGTGGATCGATTTTAACAACAACGGGCTGTTTGAGGAGGAGGAATCGGTACACCGGGTCGTGCCGGCCAGTTCCCAGACCCAGATGATCTCCCTGGATTTTACGGTTCCGCCTTCCGCCAGGCTTCGGCCGGGGCATACATTTTTAAGACTCCGCCTGACCACGGATGATCTGCCGGAGGGGACATTGCTGGGACAGGACACGAGAAGCGTAGGGCCTGCGTCTGACGGGGAGGTGGAGGACTATATCATAGAAATCCAGGCGCTGGCAGATCTATCTGTGGAGAAAACGGCTGAACCGGATTCTCTCAATGAGGGGGAACGGATCACCTACCGCATTGTGATCAGAAACCAGGGTCCTCATCCTGCTCTTGCAGTGCGTCTGACGGATGATATCCCGGAAGAGATTTTTGAGCCTGAATACAGCACAGACAACGGAGGAACATGGAATCCGTGGACGGGAAGCCTGGAGATTGGAGAGATGCAGGCCGGCGAGGAGCGGGTGGTTCTTATTCGCGGCATCTTCCGCAGCGGCACAGCCACTGAGGTGGAGAACACGGCCCGCATCACAACAGGCTCCCAGGATGACAATCCGGATAACAACACGTCCACAGTGGTAACTCCGGTTAACCGTTCGGCTGATCTGTCTGTCACTAAGAAAGCAATCCCTTCTCCGGCTGTTGCAGGGGAACAGGTGGAATTCCTGATAGAAGTCACAAATCATGGGCCGGATGACGCGCTGAATGCCAGGATGACGGATAATATTCCGGCGGTACTGGAAAGACCTGAGATATCTTATGACCAGGGCGCGTCCTGGCAGGTATTCAGCGGGCAGACCGATGTATTTCGTGTGCCTTCCGGCAGCAGTGTGACATTCCATATAAGAGGAATGCTTTCGGCGTCGGCCGCAGGCAGTTTTTCCAACAGAGCTGAGGTGCAGTCTGAGACACCAGACCCGGACCTTTCTAATAATACAGATACCATAGAAGTTCCCATTGACCGGTCCGCAGACCTGTCCGTGATAAAAAGGGCAGTCCAGGCCGCAGTATACGAAGGACAGAGAATCGAATTCATCATAGTGCTTGAAAACAAAGGGCCATCGGATGCGGAAAATGTCACACTGACGGATGCAGTGCCGGCGGAGATCGTGAACGCTGAATTTTCCCTGAATGGGGGAGGCGTGTGGAATATCTGGAGCGGCTCCTATACCTGGCCCGATTTCCCGGTGGGAAGCAGTGTGACGGTACAGCTTCGCGGTACGGCAGCCCACGGATTTACCGGAACAGTGACGAATACGGCGGTGGTGACTTCATCCGTACCGGACCCGAACCCGGATAATAATTCATCCGAGGATACAGTCACAGTGGAACCGGGCGCAGATCTGACAGTGAGCAAGACAGCAGATCCGGACAGCATCACAGCAGGACAGAGAGTTGTGTACACCATAACAACCGGCAACCTGGGACCCGGCAGGGCTGAAAATGTTATCATCCGGGATGCAGCGTCCCCGTATCTGATGGAGACAGAGTATTCCATAGACGACGGAAGGACCTGGCTTCCCTGGAGCGGTTCCTATGCCGTCACATCTCTGGAAGCAGGGGAAAGTGCGGAAATCTCCCTGAGAGGCAGGACAGAGCCGTCCTTTACGGGCACACTTCGCAACACAGTGTCTGTCAGTTCGGATACACCGGACCCGAACCCGGGCAATAACACAGATGAGACGGAAGTGGTGGTGGATGTGTCGGCAGACCTGTCTGTGAGAAAGACGGCAAAACCGAATCCCGCCAAACCCGGCGTACCGGTCACCTATGAAGTTACGGTAAAGAATCTGGGACCGTCGGATGCCGTGCAGGTGACTCTGGAGGATGCCATGCCGGCCGTTCTGGTGAACCTGGAGGTCTCCGCAGATGACGGGGAGAACTGGGAACCCTTCAGCGGCTCATGGACAACGGAATTTCTGGCTGCGGGTACTTTTGTAAGGCTGCTGCTCAGGGGATTTGTGCCCCATAATGCCACGGGACAGTTGGTAAATACCGTGGAGGTAAGCAGCAGTACCAGGGACCCCTATCCTGACAACAACAGGTTCGAGCTTGTGACCCCCATCGCGCCCATGCCGGAGTTATTTATCACCAAGACCGCGTATCCGGACTGCGCCATACCCTGTGAATATCTGATCTACACCATCCTGGTGGAGAACAGCGGTTCCGCAGACGCGGAAGAGGTAGTGCTCACGGATTACATTCCGCGGGAACTTTGTAATCTGCAGTTTTCCGCAGACGGAGGCAGGACCTGGTCAGAGTGGAATGGGTCAGAAGCGATCGGAACGATCAGGAAGGGAGAAACTGTGACCATACTCATTGCGGGGATGGTCCATGGCAGAGCCTGCGGGGTTATCACCAACACCGCATCCGTATTCCGCGCAGGTTCGGAGGAATACTATCCGGATGACAGCGTTACCATAACCACGCCGGTAAAACAGTGCTGTTGCTGTGAACCGGGAAGGCCGATCCCTCTGGAAAAGAGCAGGGTGTACCGGGATTTCTTCCATAACATGTGATAAAAGACACATCCCCCGGGCTGTCCGGCATATCCCTGTGCGGGAAATACCGGGCAGCCCGGCATAATGTAACAAAATGTTCACGTGACAGAATGGGAAGTTCTGGTATAATAGACATATCACTTTATAATTGTCTATTATTTCAAGGCATAAGGGCAGAGCAGGAGAGGAGAAACAGCATGAATTTTGTCATAGAACATCTTTCAAAAGCCTTTGAGAAAAAGCAGGTACTAAAGGATATTACATTTACTTTTGACAGTGGAAAGATCTACGGACTTCTGGGAAGAAACGGGGCAGGCAAGACCACACTTTTTAACTGTCTGAACCGGGACCTGAAGACAGACGGAGGGGATTTCTTCCTGCAGGAGAACGGGGAGAGATCGGAGTTAGCGGCGGAGGATATCGGTTATGTCCTGTCAACGCCCACTGTCCCGGAATTTCTCACAGGAAGGGAATTTCTGAAATTTTTTATTGATATCAATGAAAAGAGTATTGCGGATATAAAAGCTTTGGATGAGTATTTTTCCATTATGAACATTGATGAGGAGGACAGGGATAGGCTTCTCAAAGACTATTCCCATGGTATGAAAAATAAGATGCAGATGCTGATCAATATCATCGCACAGCCAAAGCTTCTGCTTCTGGATGAGCCGCTCACATCCCTGGATGTGGTGGTGGCTGAGGAGATGAAGCAGCTTCTGCGCTCATTGAAAAAGGACAGGATCATTATTTTTTCCACACATATTATGGAGCTGGCTCTTGACCTGTGTGATGAGATCGTGATCCTCAACCATGGAGAGCTGGAAGTGGTAGATCCGTCTAATCTGGATAATGGCGGATTTAAGGACAAGATCATACGGGCACTGAAGGAGGAAGAGAATGATTAGGACGTTTCGTATTTCTTTTTCGCTGAAAAATACATACCGTGTGAACACGATCCTCTATTCCCTGAAGCAGATTCCCCTTATCAGGAAGATTCTGCCCCAGAGCCTCTACAGGAGCCAGGGGCTGAAGATATTTGCCAATATACTGTCCGGCCTGTGGGAAATCGCGGGAACTTTTCTGGGGAAGGTTTTATATCTTCTGATCATGGTATTCGGGTTGGGGATGCTCTATGAGAACACAGGGGACGGAAGACTGTTTGTACATATTTTGTTCTTTCTGAGTCTGGTCGGGTCTTATATGAATACCTATATGTTCAATCCCAGTAATGATAAGTATTATGCCATGATCTTAATGCGTATGGATGCCAGGTCCTATACACTGACGAACTATGCCTATGCGGTGGGAAAGTGCATCCTGGGATTTCTGCCTTTTACCATTTGGTTTGGGGTGGAGAGAAATATTCCGCTGTGGTGCTGCCTGCTTTTTCCGTTTTTTATCGCGTCAGTGAAGATGCTGATAGCCTGGAACTATCTGGTTGATTTTAAAAGGACAGGGGAGAGCAGGGATGAGAATCTTCCCGGTAAGCTGGGATGGATACTGACAGCAGTCCTGCTTGCGGCGGCTTATGGGCTTCCTTATCTGGGAGTGCTTCTGCCCATGTGGCTTATGGCAGCGTTCATGGTGCTTTCCGTGGCGGCGGCCTGCGGGGCAGCAGTTTATATGGGGCGGTTCGATGAGTACAGAACCCTGTATCAGCAGCTTCTGGCAAAATTCAGAAACGGTATGGATTATAAAGCAACAGTAAAGGCCGCGGTTGAGGAGCAGAACCGTAAGCTTATCAGCCAGGACACCGGAATTACCAGCAGCAGAAAGGGATTTGAGTATTTTAATGAGCTTTTCGTGCGCAGGCATCAGAAAATCCTCTGGAAATCGGTGAAGAGGCAGGCGGTTATCTGTCTGTTTCTGTTTGTGGGGATTCTGTTCCTGTTTCAGGTAAACGAGGATATCAGGAAACAGATCAACAGGATGCTTATGGTGTTTCTGCCGTACTTTGTGTTTATTATGTATATGATAAACCGGGGGACAAGTTTTACGCAGGCGCTGTTTATGAATTGTGACCACAGTATGCTCACATACTCTTTTTATAAGAAGCCGGAATTTATTCTGAAGCTGTTCCGCATCCGGCTCAGAGAGATCGTGAAGGTGAATCTGCTGCCCGCGTCGGTGATCGGTGTGGGGCTGCCGGTGCTGCTGTACTTCTCCGGGGGGACGGATAATCCTGTGAATTATTTGCTGCTGTTTGTGTCAGTGATGGCTATGAGTGCGTTCTTTTCCGTGCATTACCTGACCTGTTATTATCTGCTGCAGCCTTATAATGCGGGGACAGAGGTGGTCGGGGGGACTTACAAAATTGTCACCTGGGCGACCTACATTGTCTGCTTTATGTTCATGAACTTAAGGATGAGTACGCTGGTATTCGGAACGGTCGTTACCTGCTTTTGTCTGATTTACTGTGTGGTGGCCTGTATTGTGGTTTACCGGGTAGCCGGGAGGACATTTCGGATTAGGAATTAGGGTGTTTATGACTCCGGTTCGCTGTTGTCTGTGGGACAATCAAAGCGGCAGCACTCCAGCGCTTCCAGCTTGGCATAGAGTACCTGTTCCAGGAAAGTGACTTTGGTGACAGTCTGTTGGACGGATTGATTGACTTTCAGAAGGTCACAGATGTTGTCGGCCAGTTCGATGGCTTTCTGTAGTTTTTCACCTTCTGCATTCAGGATGTGGGCCAAAGCATTTTCCGTCTTGGCGATTGACTTCAGGATGGCACAGGCAGCGTCGGAACAGGAATTGCAGTTGCAGTCACAGTCGGAATCACAGTCACAGTTACAATCATAGTCGGGTCTGCAGGAGCATTTGGAGCTGCAGTTGCAGTCAGGGTTGCAGCAGCATTTGGAACTGCAGCACTTGGGGCAGCAATCGCAGTCACAGTCGGTTTTGCAATTGCTGCCTGATTTGCAGCAACCCTTAGAATCACAGTCACAGTCGGGCTTGCAGCATACTTTAGAATCACAATTGCAGTCAGATATGCAGCAGCCCTTAGAATTACAGTCCCGATCGGTTTTGCACCTGCAATTCATTTCAGAAATATTCATTTCACTTATATTCATTTTACAGATATCTGCAGCGGATATATCCGTGCCATATATTTCCTCAGCCAAACTGGCTATAGTTAGAGGTTCTATTTTTTGATTCATATATTTCTCCCTGATTAAAAAAAGCCAGAGCGTATTAGAAAATCATTCTCCGCAGACAGTGATAAACTGCGGGCAGGATTAAAGTTTCAAATTCACTCTAAAGTCCGTTTCCATGCAGATGCACATCGGAAAACAGCAGGACAGTTACCGGACAGCACCGGAATGGCAGCATATTTGTATTTAATATATGCGGGTTTTCGGATGACGGTACAGGATGTATTATTGTCCAATATCCTGTCCTATTAACTGGAGGCAAGTACCTGCATATATATAAATAATGAGCAGATATTTGCTCAGAATATGAATATTTAGGGGGATATTTTATGGGTATGCCCATTATTATGCCGGGGGACACTACGCTGGACCAGGCCGTAACAGATTTGATAATATCAGTTGCGATGCAGGAAACTTCACTTTCCCACATTCTGAACGCGGAGGGGGAAAAGATGGAGGCAATTATTTCCATGGAGGGAACATCTCCGGAGGACCTGATGAGGATGAACCAGTCTGCGGAACTCATAACAGGCGCGGTCACAAGGCTGGAGCTGATACTTCAGAGTAAATTAGAGCTGTTTGTCCGTTGTCCTTCTGTGACGAGCAGCAGTATGAATGGAACAGGAGGGGAAAGCTGATGGCAGTAGTAGCAGGCAGAGTGATATTTGACCGGGACAGAAGTGCAACTGTCAACAGCGTAGATTCCGGAATTGCCAATATTCCGGTTGTTTTGCAGAATGTAGACACCAATGAAAGGCTTACCGTTCTCACGGATGCAAATGGAAGTTATTCTTTTATCAATGTACCCCCGGGAAATTACAGGGTGGTAGAATCCTACGGAACACAGGGAGGCGTTCCATCACCGGGGAATTTTGCCGATGCGGAGACAGGAAGCATACCGCAGGGTGTGAACCCGCCCATCAGTACGGTGACGAATCCGCCTGTCGGTTCAACCAATCTTGACTCAGTGACGCCGGATACTCTGTTTGTGACAGTGGACATGGCAGATGTGATGAATCAGAACTTTCTGAACGGCCCGGTGATCTATACGCCTATTGGGGCACTTGTAGATCTGTGTGCGGTGGTATCAGGGGAAAATCTCATTGAAGCCGCGGATAACGGCACTTTCGGCAGTTTCCCGGCGGGGACGCCTGCCAATACAGGAGTACCGGTTGAGCCATATCCTGATGTGACGCCGGATTTCACTTATGTGCTGCCGAATCCGGATGTTTTTGCGCCTATGGGCGGGGAATATACAGTAGAAAATATTATGAATGATGCCAGAAGTGAGCAGATTGGCGCATGGTGGCGGATCGCAGACCATACGGAAGGCAATGAAACAGGACGAATGATGGTGGTAAACGGATACAACCCCGGCGCTGTATTTTTCCGTGCCGCGGTGGATGTTGAGGAAAACACCAGCTATCTGTTTACTGCATGGATACTGAATCTGTTCAGGGTTACAGGTTATCCCAATCCGGAATTGGGCGTGCGGGTTCTGGACAGAAACGGTAATATTTTATACAGCGCAACGCTGGGCCTGCTGATTCCGCCAAATGTAAATGCACCGGAATGGAAGCAGTTCGGTACAGTCCTCAACTCCGGGAACAATACCAGTCTCACAGTGGAATTTTTGAGTGAAGGCCCCGAGGTGATCGGGAATGATTATGCCATTGATGATGTAGCATTCCAGGAAATAGAGGTACGCCAATTTGTTCCGGTGAAGACTGCCAGTACCTCGGCTGCAGGTATCGGAGAAATTTTTGATTATACCGTCACATTGACAAATACCTGTGAGAATCCGCTTACAGATGTATTCTTCCGTGATTTGGTACCCCAGGGACTGACATTCGTTCCGGGCAGTGTGACCATCAATGGGACCACATTTCCGCAGGCAGACCCGGCGGAGGGATTTTCACTGCCCGATATTGCCGGCGGCCAGACCACAGCGGTCAGATTTTCTGTAGTGGCCAATGCGGTACCGGAAGAGAATCCCACGATCAACCGGGCAACTATTAATTACTCTTATACGCCTGTGGAGGGCGGAATCCCTGCTGCTTTCCAGGTGGAATCCAATGAGGTCCCGGTATTGATATCGGGGGCGCTGGCGGATCTGTCTGTGGTAAAGACAGCCAGTGAAAGCACTGCGGGACAGGGGGCACAACTAACCTATACCATTACTGTGTCAAATGCAGGCCCGTCTCCGGCTGAAGATGTTCTTTTAACAGATGCAGTACCCCCATCCCTTACAGATGCGGAATATTCCGTAAATGGTGGTACTGTTTTCAATCCGTGGAGCGGAAGATTGAGTCTTGGCACCCTTGAAGCGGGTGAAAACCGGATTATCCTCATCCGGGGAATCGTAAGCCCTCAGGCAGCGGGAACTATTGTAAACACCGCTGTTGTGACCTCTTCCACACCGGACCCCAATCCGGACAATAACTCATCCACCGTAACGATAAGCATTCTGACACCCAGATGCCGGGCCCTTGTAGATTTGGTAGAATCCGTTGCGCTGCAGGAAGCCGCCCTTGCCCGCATTCTAAATGCAGAGGGACAGAAAATGCAGGCGTTTATCAATTTGGAAGACGTGACCAATGAGGAATTATTCAAGCTCAATAGCTCTGTGACAAGTATGATCGGGACGGTTTCCAGACTGGAGATCGTACTTCAGGCAAAATTACAGAATGTGTCCTGTCAGCTTAATGACTGCCTGGATGCATAAACGATGTTGGCTTTGATGTAAAGACCGGGGCAGAAAGTGTTTTTTTCTGCCCCCTGATGTTTTCTATTGACTTTGAGGCCATATAAGTGTAAGCTTTAGACAAGTATACAGAAAATCGTGCCGGAATAGGCATGATTTTTCTTTGAATTTTAATCTTACAAATGTAATAATAAGGAGGATAGTATATGAGAAACAGAACAACCGAAGGGCGCCGGATGTTTTTCATTCTTATTTTATGCGTAAGTTTGGCGGGGTGCGGGAAGCTTTTGGTGGATGACAATGTCAGGGGGCAGAAGAATGAGAAGGCTGAATTTCTCCCTGAAAACGTACTGGAAGAGTATAGGGAAATATACACAGAGGCAGAAAACGCAGATGAATGGATGGAGATAGGGACAAGAGAGAAGATGGCAGCGTGTATAGGAAGCGCAGGATTTGCAGTCGTGGATATGGAGAATCAGATCAATATGGAGAATCCGGAAATTATGGAAGAATTTTGTGAGAAGGCAGAGAATGGGGAAAAGGTGTCTGCTTTTTTGATCCAGATCCGGAAAAGCGGAGAACTGCTGCGTATAGATTTTGCCGCGGAGGAGAAAAAGCTTGAAGTGAGAAAGACAGCACTCGACTGGCAGGGGGAGAAGCCGGAGATAAAAGAAGCGGATTCTTATGAGGCGGCATTTTGGGCGTATACACAGAAGGGATATCTGCTCTATGAGAAAGATCTTCCGGAGGGGTATGACGGTCCCCTGGGACACGATGCGGTACGGATAAAGCCGCTGGATGAAAAATGCAGGGCATACGGTCTGAAATATCTGATGCCCATAGGATATAAGGGAAATAATATGTTCCTGACAGAATGGAGTGAGGAGGACTATGGGGAGCTGGATTTTTTTGATTTGTATGAGCCGCTGTATCAGTTGAAATATGGAGAGCTGTTGAATGTCTCACTGGATACCCGCAGGGTACCGGCGGAGTCATTGGAAAATGTGATTGTGTCTTATTTCAGGATACCGGCGGATGTGCTCAGGGAGAGGGAACCGTTTGACCGTGAGACAGAGGAATATTTATGGCATAAGAGGGGATGGTATGAGTATTCTTTCAGCGATATGCCATATCCTGAGGTGACAGCGTATCGGGAAAATGAGGACGGGACGCTGACGCTTGTGACGGACGCGGTATGGGCGGAAGAGAACCTGGACCGGGCCTATTCCCATGAAGTCACTGTGCGGCTGCTGGAAGACGGGCAGTGGCAGTATGTATCCAATCATATTCTTCCGTCAGAGGAGAATAGGATTCCCGCATATACGGCCAGGTTTACGGAGGAGGAATGGGAGAAGTATTATGGGGATGTGCAGAAGGGGCAGTAAAATGCAGCAGTCTTTTTGAACATGACAGATAGATGTCGCGTTTGCGTGCTATACTTGTAATATAGATGCAGGAAACAGAAAAAGGCAGCCGGACAATCGGCGGAACGCAGAAGCAGTCCAGGAGGAAAAGTCATGAAATATGATTGGAGAAAACAGGAAAAGAAATTATACAGCCCGGGGGAAATGCCGGAGGAAGTTTGTGTTCCGGCACAGAGATTCCTTATGATAAGCGGAAAAGGAAATCCGAACCATGAGGACTTTTCAAATCGTGTGGGAGCTCTTTATTCTCTGGCTTACAGTATAAAAATGCGGTATAAGGCGGAGCATAAAGGCATGGAAAACAGGGATGCAGATATGGAAGAATTTGCCGTATACCCGCTTGAGGGAGTCTGGGATATGGAGGAAGAGACGGGAGCGGACGCACATGTGCTGGAGGACAAGGAGCATTTGCGCTACACGATCATGATACGGCAGCCGGACTGCATTACAGAGGAGATGTATGAGGCGGCTCTTGCGGCGGTGAAAAAGAAGAAACCAAATCCGCTGCTGGATGAGATCACCTGGGAAATCTGTGAGGAGGGCAGGTGCGTACAGATCCTTCACACGGGTTTGTTTGATGATGAGCCGGAGTCTTTCCGAAAGATGGACCTTTTTCTGGAGGAAATGCATTTAAAAAGGCGCAGTAAGACACACAGGGAAATCTATTTGAAAGATATGAGCCGTACAGCGCCGGAAAAAATGAAAACAATTCTGCGGTATACGGTATAAATCAAAACCGTCTCATTGCATATTTATCCGGAAGCGGGTATCCTTAGAGCATAAAGGAGGTGTTTTATATGGCGAATGAAGACAAGAAGGATTTCAATGCCATGCTTCACAAAGACACAGATATGCCGAAGGTACAGATCGTGACGGATGAAAAAACCATACAGAAGTACGGAGGCAGCAGAATGTATTTTGCACCGCCGGTTCATTACGATGAAGTTATGAAACGGATACCGGAGGGAAGGCTGACCACAGTGGGGGAGATCCGCAGTTACTTTGCGAGGAGCAATGGTGCTGATTTTACAGACCCTATCACAGCCGGCATCTTCGTATCCATAGCGGCCTGGGCCAGCCATCAGAGAACAGAGGATATCACGCCTTACTGGCGGACGCTGAAGGCAGGCGGTGAACTGAATCCCAAGTATCCGGGAGGCGTGGAGGCACAGAAAATAAAACTGGAAGCGGAAGGGCATGTCATTGCCCGGAAGGGGAGAACGAACATAAAATATTATGTGAGAGACTTTGAAATGTCATTGTTTCCCCTGACATAGAAGAATCGAAGTTACTATTCACGGCCACTGTTCCGCGAGGTGTTTTCAGGCCAAAGGCATGAAAAGCCCGAGGCAGCCAGCGCGATATGGGGCAGAATGCTCCATATCTGTGCATCGCGAAGCGTGTTACTGTTCACAGAACTGCGCTTTTTGCAGGGCTGTGAATAAGTAACGAATCGAAAGACGCACCCTCTGCGGTGCGTTTTTTGTGTTGACAAATCTCCGGAAGTGTATTATTATCAAAAATGAGAATATTATATAAATTGAAAACGTTAAGCCGCAGTATAGAATAACAGGAGGTGTGGCAAATGGAAGGAACAGACCTGGCGAAGATCGTCATGAATCCGGTGAGAATACGGATCGCCCAGTACCTCATTCTTCATGAGCAGGGGACGACAGCGCAGATTGGGGAGGAACTGAGTGATGTGCCGAAGGCCAGCCTGTACAGGCATATGAAAATGTTGGAGGACGCGGGCCTGATACAGGTAGTGCAGGAAAATAAAAAACGGGGAACCGTGGAGAAGGTCTATAAGCTCAATCAGGAGAATCCCATGGGCGGCAGAGAGCCGGGGAAAGAGGAGATAGCGCAGCTCATACACAGCTCTCTTCTGAGTATTATGGGAGAATTTCAGCGGTATCTGAAGCGGGAGGATGCGGACCCGCAGAAGGATATGATATCACTGACATCCGCGGTTTTTCTCCTGTCAGACGAAGAATTTCAGGAGTTTTTCGGGAAACTGGGTGAGCTGTACAGCAGCGTCATGAATAACCAGCCGGATGGAAAAAGGAAGCCGAGAAAGCTCACCCTGATTTCATCCCCGGTAACAGAGGAAAAGAAAAAGTAAGAAGGCTCAGGCCGGGAGGAAAGAAAATGTTAGAGATCAGAAATTTTACAAAAACCTACAAAGGCGGAAAACGTGCAGTCAGCGGTCTGAATCTGCATGTGGAAGCCGGAGATATCTATGGATTTATCGGCCATAACGGAGCCGGCAAGAGTACCACTATAAAAGCAGTCGTAGGGGTTCTGGAGTTTGAGGAAGGGCAGATCCTCATTGACGGCAGGGATATCAGAAAGTCTCCGGTGGAGTGTAAGCAGATATTGGCATATATTCCGGATAATCCGGATCTGTACGAACACCTGACAGGCATCCAGTATCTGAATTTCATCGGTGATATCTACGGGGTCCCTGCAGCAGAGAGGAAGGAACTAATCCAGAAATACGGTGATATGCTGGAGATCACCAGCAGCCTAGGGGATTTGATCTCTTCCTATTCCCATGGTATGAAACAGAAGACTGCCATCATCTCCGCTCTGATCCACAAACCAAAGCTTATGGTACTGGATGAGCCTTTCGTAGGTCTTGACCCCAAGGCAACCCATACATTAAAGGAAGTCATGCATGAGATGTGTGAGAACGGCAGTGCCATCTTTTTCTCCACCCATGTCCTGGATGTGGCGGAAAAACTCTGTAATAAGATCGCTATCATCAAAAACGGAAATCTGATGGTTGCAGGCAGCACTGCCGAGCTGACCCAGGATGAATCTCTGGAAAGCCTGTTCCTGGAGGTGATCGACCATGACAAAGAGTAAATGCTGGCTACTTTTTAAGACGCAGATGAGAAATGAGTTCGGAAGGAGCCTGAAGTCCAGAGGAAGAAAAATGACTTCCTTTGCCATTGGGATTGTCCTGCTCATGCTTGTCTTCTATGCCTATATGCTTTCCTACGGGTTGGGAAGCATGGGAATGGCTGAGGTGATCCCAAGCTACGGCCTTGCCATTACCGGGCTGATCACTCTGTTTTTTACGGCACTCAAGACAAACGGCGTACTGTTTGCCTATAAAGAATATGATATGGTGATGTCCCTGCCGGTTAAGACCAGCACGGTGATCGCCAGCCGGTTTATGACCATGTATGTCCTGAATCTGATGCTGACAGCCGTTATTCTGATTCCCATGGGGATTGGGTATGCGGTTTGGGCAGCACCGGGGATAATATTTTATCCGGAGTGGATACTGGGAATCCTGGCGGCTCCGCTGATCCCCACCACACTTGCGGCTCTTTTGGGAACGCTCATCATACTTTTTTCATCCAGGTTTAAGTATGCAAATGCCGTGGTCACGGTGGTTTCCGTGATCGGAACACTGGCAGTGCTGGTGCTGTCTGTGGGAATGGGACAGTTTGCAGAGACTATTGATATGCCTGAAATACATTCCATCAGTGAAATGATACTTACGCAGGTGCACAGGATTTACCCACCGGCAGCCCTGTTTTTCCAGGGCATAGCCAGGGGAAATGCGGCAGCCATGGCAGCTTTTCTGGCGGGGTCCCTGTTATGGTTTTATCTCTTTGTAAAGCTCATATCCCCGGTTTACAAAAAGCTGAACACCTCACTGGTGACATACCATACCCGTTCCAATTATAAACTAACGGAGCTGAAGGCATCATCTCAGATCCACGCCCTCTATAAAAAAGAGCTGAAACGCTTCTTTTCCTCCACGATCTACTGCCTGAATATGGGGATGGGGTGCCTGATGACTCTTGTTTTGGCCATTGCCCTGATCTTTGTAAGGTTTGACCAGCTTGACCAGATGACGGGAATTCCCAACATGGCAGAAATGGCAGCCAGGATTCTGCCCTTTGCCATCAGTGCCCTGATATCCATGAGCTGTACTACCTGTGTTTCTCTTTCACTGGAAGGGAAAAATCTATGGATACTGAAATCCATGCCCATTGAGGATATCACCATATGCAAGAGCAAGATCCTGATGAACCTTACACTGCAGATTCCGGCAGCGCTTCTGGCAGCACTGATCATCAATATCCGCTTCCCCATGGCATTATCCATGAGGATTCTGATGTTTGTCACCCCTGTGGTGTGCGCGCTTTTTAATTCCCTTTGGGGAATGTTCATCAATCTGAAGATGCCGGATTATAACTGGACATCCGAGACCGCACTGGTGAAGCAGAGCCTGCCGGCCATGGCGGGAACGCTGGGCGGCCTTGTGGGAGGCATGATCCCTATTCTGGCTGTTCTGGCACTGCATCAGATAGACGCAGGCCTGCTTACCGGTGTTATGACTGCGGTGATCCTGCTGGGAGCCTGGGGGCTCTGGGGACAGATCAGGAAAGCAAAGATTTAACGGTCATGCTTTTACATCTCTCTTTTTCAGCAGCAGAATGCTGATGCCGGAAAAGGCCAGGAAAAAGAGAAGGACGCTCAGGAAGAAGGAGAGGGAATGACCTGCCAGTGTATCTTCATTTTTATTGGAGTTCATTCCCATGAGCATCAGGGCATACGGCCAGTACAGGCCAAGCCCCTTGTTGCTGATCACAAGTCCTGCTACGCCTCCTGCCAAGGCGATCCCGATGGGGACCGAGAAGCTTCGGATACACATGGAAAGCAGCAGCTGCAGAGCGCCGATCGCCATAGCCGCCAGAGTTCCGCGCAGGATCCAGACGAGGATCTGGGAGGGAACCCACCCGGGAAGCCCGATAAGTTTTCCGCAGAGAAGAAAGAGCACAGCCAGCCATATCTGGGTGATGAGTGTCACCTTAAAGATGACTGCCAGCTTGGAAAAGAAGATATTAGGAATGGAGACCGGCGCGGTCATAAGTACATTCCAGTTGTGATTCAGGTGTTCCAGACGCCAGAGATAGGAACAGTACAGGGCGATCAGGGGCGCATAGAAGAAACAGGCATAAAACAGGGAAAGCTGGGACCACAGGGAATACCATTTACCGGTGAGGATGCCCAGGTTCTGCTGATAATTGAAGGTTCCCATAATAGCCGGAATGATGGGAATCAGAATACAGGCTGCCCATATAACAGAATGGCGCAGCTTTTTATTTTCCGCTTTGACGCACAATCGTAACATATCTTACACCTCCTTTTTTACAAAGACAGTCCGGCAGACCACAAAGAATAACAGGCCGAACAATAAAAACAGCACAAAGGTTTCCGTCGGAAAGGGATTTCTGTAAAAAGACATCACACGGGTCTGGCTGTCGTAATCCATGCCGTAGGGGGAAAAGGCCGAGAAATACCCCCAGAGGATAAACCGCGCCGCTCTGGGCGGAAAAAACATGGAGAACAGCCCCAGAAACGATCCGATAAGCCCCACAAGCAGGGGTAAAATCTGGTTGGACGACATCAGGGACAGAAAATGCTGCAGCGTCAGAAGTACAAGGCTCACCAGTGTGGTGGTTCCCACATGCAGAAATACCAGGGGCAGAGGCAGTTTCTGTGTAAAATGGCAGAACATGCCTATGAGGGGAACCAGGATTCCTTCGCCTATGGTGAAGATCAGCAGATATTTCAGTTCGTGGATGAATTTCCAGTCGTAAAAGCTGCTTCGCTTCTGAAGGGTGCAGAGCAGTTTCAGTGTATTTCCCTTGATCTCCATATCACACAGCCGGCTGGCAATAACGGCTGTCATAACCGGTACCAGCACTACATTCAGCAGCGGAAACTGATACAGGGTATAGGAATACCCCCTAGCCAGGTCTTCTGCGGATAAAGAGCGTTTCCCTATAAAGGCCCATAGAAACAGAATGACAAGAAAACCCAGGGGGACAATCCAGATTCTGCGGCGGCGCTGTTTTTGCTGTTCAGCAGTAAAGGAACTGCTGATACCACTTTTTATTTTACTCATAGACTGATGCTCCTTCCCGTAAGATTGAGGAAAATATCCTCCAGGCTTTTCTGCTGCTCCTCCAGACGAAGAATCCCCAGTTTGTTTTCAGACAGAATAGTTCCGGCGTGAAGAATATCCTCGTCTCTGTCAGATAAGAGATACAGATTCTCTTTTTCAATCTCCACCGGAAGTCCGGAATGCTTCAGGGACAGGAAGGACTGCCGGTCATCTGTGGTGCGCAGCTTCATGCGGGCCTTGCTGTGTTCGTGGAGGCTGGCCAGTTTATCCTGAAAGACCAGGGAGCCTTTGCTGATGATACCCACATAGGTTGCCATCTGGTCAATTTCCGAGAGGAGATGGCTGGATACAAGGACGGTCATGCCGTAACGTGACGGGAGGGTACAGATCAGCTCACGCATCTCCTGGATGCCGGCCGGGTCAAGGCCGTTCGTGGGTTCATCCAGAAGCAGGATGCGGGGATGGCCCAGCAGGGCGGCTGCCAGTCCCAGACGCTGTTTCATGCCCAGGGAATACTGACCCACTTTTTTGTTCTGCTGTTTTTCCATGCGCACTGTCTGCAGAACCTCGTCGATGGCACTTTCCGGGACCTGTTTCAGAGTGCAGATGACCTGCAGATTTTCTCTGCCGCTCAGATGTCCGTAATAGGAAGGGGATTCTATGAGGGAGCCTGTATCCTTCAGGATTGAGAGGCGGTTCCTGCTGTTCACCGTTTTTCCAAGGACTGTGACCGTGCCGGATGTGGGCTTTGCCAGGCCCAGGATCATTTTCATGGTGGTGGATTTGCCGGCGCCGTTTGGGCCGAGGAATCCGTAGATACTGCCCCCGGGGACTTTTAAGTCCAGGTCTTTTACCACCTGTTTTTTACCATATTGTTTTGTAAGGGATGATGTTTCAATGACAATTCCCATATTTCTGCCTCCTTTTTATCTTTTCTGATTTCTGCATTCATGTTACAGCAGGGAACTTAATCAGGACTGAAGGCTGCCTTATTTTTACCTTAAATTTTCCGGTCTCTGTGGATATCAGGCGGGAAATGTTTTATCATAAAGGCAGAAGGAGGGAAGACGGATGAATTTGTATGACTGTAAAATTTTATTGATAGATGACAACGCAGAGCTGGTATCCATGATCAGCGGAATCCTGACAAAGAGCGGGTTTGAGAGCATATATACAGCAGGAAGCTGCAGCAGCGGGCTGGAGGTTTTCTTAAAGGAGGAGCCGCAGCTTGTGATCCTGGATATCATGCTTCCGGACGGGGACGGATTTACCCTGTTCCGCAGACTCAGGGAGCAGTCCCAGGTGCCCATTCTGTTTCTCTCCGCCAGGGATGAGGACAATGACCGCCTGTTCGGGCTGGGCCTGGGGGCGGATGATTATATTACCAAACCCTTTCTGCCTCAGGAACTGCTATTGAGGATACATGCCATCTTAAAGCGTGTCTATTTCTCTTCGGTACAGCTTCCGAAAGAGGAAAAGGTTCTGATTCTGGGAAAACGTGAGATTTCTTTTGAAAATGCCCAGGTGACGGCAGAAGGAATAAGCGTTTCCCTCACGGCAAAGGAACTGCTTCTGCTGAAAAAGCTGAATCAGAATCGGGGGAAGATCGTAACATTTGACGCGATCTGCCAGGCTGTATGGGAGGATTCCTATTACGGATATGAAAATACGCTGATGGTGCATATCCGCCATCTGCGGGAGAAGATAGAGGAAGACCCGTCCCATCCTGTCTGGATCCAGACAGCCAGGGGCCTTGGTTACAGGCTGAAAAAGGAGGAGGGGCAGAGATGAAAAGTCTATGGAAGATCAGCCGCAGGTATATCCTGACGGCTGTATTTATTACCGTGTTTGTCATTTTTGTCAATCTGGCAGTATTTATATATATGGCATATACCAGTATAACAGAGGGGGAGAACCAAAACAGCGGAATGACCGTACGGCAGAATATGGAGAAGATAAGCAGCCGGATCCACAGGCAGGGGGAGGGTTACGGGCTGTCACAGGAGGGGTATGACATATTAAAAGAGACATCGTTTCAGTGGGCAATGCTTCTTGACCGGGACGGGAAAGCTGTGTGGGAGTATGCACTTCCGAAAGAAATACCAAGGCAGTTCGGCATACTGGATGTGGCCTCATTCAGCCGCTGGTATCTGGAAGATTATCCGGTCTATGTCTGGCGGCATGGGGACGGGCTTCTGGTATTTGGCTGCAGCAAGGGCAGCATTGTGAGGCTGAGCACAATCTGGGACGGCACGCTGATGAGAAATGCAAAATGGAATGCAGGGATATTCTGTATTTTGAATCTGCTGCTGCTCCTTTGCCTGGCACTGGCATTCGGGTACCGTTTTTACAAAGCCTTAAAACCTGTTGCGGGAGGGATTGAGGCGCTTTCCAAGAAAGAGAAGGTGGAGATTCCGGAAAAAGGGATGATTGATGAGCTGGCGGCGAAACTGAATCAGGCGTCAGAGATACTCTGTCTGCAGAACAGCAAGCTGGAGCAGAGGGACAATGCCAGAACGGATTGGATCGCAGGGGTTTCCCATGATATCAGGACACCGCTTGCACTGATCGTGGGTTATGCGGATGAACTGGAGAAGGAAGAAGGGCTGTCGGATGCGCAGCGGGAGAAAGCGGCTGTGATACAGCAGCAGAGCCTTGTGATACGGCAGCTCATATCAGACCTGAACCTGACCTCCAAGCTGGAGTACCATGCCCAGCCGCTGTCCGTTGCAGAATATGCACCGGCAGAGCTATTGCGGGAATGTGCGGCGGATTATTATAATCAGGGACTGGATGATAAATACGAGATAGAACTGCAAATCGGGCCAAAGGAGGAGCGCCTGCGTCTGACCGGAGACAGGGGGCTTCTCATGCGCGCCTTTCGGAATCTGGTGGGAAACAGCATCCGGCATAACCCGGGGGGATGTACCGTCTATGTGAAAATGAAAATTGCGGGGGACAGGGCCGGTATTTTATTTTCAGACAGCGGCCCCGGGATTCCGGAATCCATCCTCCGGGCGCTGAAACATCCGGATTCACCGGAAAGTTCCCGTGTGCATATTATGGGACTGCGCATTGTGAGACAGATCGTGGAGGCCCATAACGGCAGGGTGGAATTTGTGAAAAAGGAATGGGAAGAGGGGTATGCCGTGCGGATTTATCTGTAAGGTGCATCCTATGCTTCTTCTTTATCCTCTTTATCCCCGTTCTTCCGGCTGTCCGGGTAATTGTTCCCGTTGTTGTTGCCGCAGCTGACGCCCTTTTTTATGGGAGCTAACAGGAAACCTTTGATAATGCCCAGATAAAAGAAACAGAGAAGGATGAGGAGCTTCTCCGCAAGTGACCAGTCCCTTTTGAAAAATTCCTTGATTTTTTCTAACGTGGCATCTCCTTTGCTGAGTTTTTTGTTAGATCGGAAGAGCGTCGTG
>ERZ506113.40-NODE-40-length-45900-cov-5.43754_pt1 | contig 45900 bp, 47 predicted proteins | sample MGYA00513573_ERZ506113 | MGnify/ENA metagenome assembly ERZ506113
GGTGTAGAGTGGGGGAAAATTCGGAGATAATATCAAAGAATTACCTATCACTATTGGCAGCTCCGGAGGAAGAATTTCGATTTGCTATGAACAGGCAGATGGAGCGATTCAAAGATCAAAATATTGCAGCAGCTCTGTTTGGCGACCTGTATTTGGAGGAATTGAGAAAGCGCAGAGAGGATAACTGCAGATTACAAGGTATTCGGGCAGAGTTTCCGCTATGGGGAATGGACACGAGAGAACTGCTTTATGAATTTATAAAGCAGGGATTTAAAAGCATTGTCACATGTGTTGACGGCTCGGTGTTAGATGAAACTTTTGTCGGGAGGATCATTGATGAAAGTTTTATACATGATCTGCCGCCCAATGCAGATATCTGTGGTGAAAACGGGGAGTATCATTCTTTTGTATTTGACGGACCAATATTCAGTAAACCTGTTGACTTTGAAATAGGCCGAAAGTATTACAGGGATTATCCGAAGGATGATGATATCTCTAAACAAAATAGGTACTGGTATCTTGAATTAAAGTGACCGGTCATCCAGTGCCCTGTGGGTATAACCGCCGGCAGACCCGCATAAAAAATCCGCAAATGCCCATACTAAAAGGAAAAAAGAAAGAAGGGCATGAAACGTGGAGACACATACCAAGAAGCTTTTAGAGGAATGTAACTCAGGATGCAAGATGGGAATCAACAGTATGAAGCAGATCAGCGATTATATCAAAGATGAGAAGCTGAAGGATCTGGTAAATGAATATATCCGCAAACATCAGGATTTGGAGAAAGAAACCTCCAGGCTGCTGGAACAATCAGGCGAGGAGGAAAAAGAGCCGGGTCCTGTGGCTACCGCATTTTCCTGGGTTACGACGGAGATGAAGCTTATGATAAAGGATGACAGCGGACAAATAGCAAAGATTTTAACGGATGGCAGCAACATGGGAATCCAGAGCATCAGCAAGGCTGTCAACCAATACAGCCATGCGTCCACAGACAGCGTGGCACTGGCAAAGCGACTTGTCAAATCAGAAGAGAATTTTATGAGAGATTTAAAACCTTTTCTTTAAAGGATTGGGGCTGCCGGACGGAGAAATCCGTGAGGGGCCCTTTTTTGTATCGTATTTCCATGCAGCAGGTATTCGCTTCATCGCAAAGCGATTTTTAACGGGCCAATACCCGTAGGGATTCAGTTGGCTGAAAGCTGTGATATTTATGAAAACAGGAGTTTGGAGGTTTTTGTATGCTGAAAATGAAAGCCGGAAAATATTTGGCAGTGGCTCTGAAAACAGCCATAGGAAGCTGTATTGCCATACTTGCGGCAGAGCAGTTTCACCTGGAATTTGCCAGTTCCGCAGGGATCATTGCCCTGCTGACTTTAATCAATACGAGATGGGACACACTCAGGCTGTCTGGGGTGCGGCTTGTCTCTTTCTTTGCCACCGTGCTTCTGGCCTGGATGATCTTCAGCCATATGAGCCGGGAATGGACCACATATGGTGTGTTTGTATTTTTACTGGTGGGGATCAGTCTTTTTGTGGGGTGGCAGAATACCATGTCTGTCAATGCAGTCATAGGGACACATTTCTGGACCACCCATGATTTCGGGGCAGCTACTATCTGGAATGAATTCTGTCTTGTCTTTATCGGCATTACGGTTGCTGTCCTGCTGAACCTGTTCCAGCGCAACCAGAGCAGAAGAAAGCAGATTATGCTGGATATGCGGTATGTGGAGGCCAGACTGCAGGATATCCTTAAGATGCTGGCAGACTACCTTATGCAGAGAGAAAATGAGGCGGATGTATGGGAGGAGATCGCCCATCTGGAAGATCATCTGTCCCATTCCATGGAACGGGCCTATGAGTACGACAGAAATACGTTTCTTCCGTACACGGAATATTACAACCACTACATTGAAATGCGGACCCGGCAGTGCAGTATGCTGCAGAGTCTTCACTTGGAAATACAGAAGATTCGTACCATGCCAAGCCAGGCGGAGACCATCGCAGAGTATATTACCTACATGAAGAATTATGTGGAGGAGAAAAATATACCGAAAAAGCAGATAGAGCGGCTCCGCCAGGTGGAGGATGCTTTTCACAGGGCACCTCTTCCCGTGACGAGAGAGGAGTTTGAGGGAAGGGCAGTCTTATATCATATTATGATGGATTTAGAGGAATTTCTCCTCTACAAAAAACGATTTATCGAATCCCTCAGTGAAAAGCAGAAGCGGATTTACTGGGAAACGGAAAAAAAGGAATGAATTGGGGTCTTGCGCTGGAGTTAGGTCCACCATTTATGATAGAATAGAGATATGCATAAATATACGCAGAAAGGATGGACAAATATGAAAAAAATCATACCTGTGACCATATGTTTCCTGATTGCTTCCCTGTCCCTGTCCTCCTGCGGTAAGGAAAAAGCAGAAGATACAGCAAGGCAGCAGGCAGAAGGGGATACCGGAAAGGTTCTGGTTGCCTTTTTCTCATACGGCGGAAACACAAGAAAATTGGCAGAAAATGCTGCCCGGTACACGGGTGGTGATCTGTTCCGGATAGAAACGGAAAAATCCTATGCGGAAGACTATGATACATGTCTGGAAGAGACAGCCCGGGAGATGGAACAGAATGCCCGTCCGGCACTCACCACCCATGTGGAAAATATGGAAGAGTACGACGTGGTGCTGCTCGGTTTCCCAATCTGGTGGGGAAGTATGCCTATGGCCGTAAATACATTTCTGGAGGAATATGATTTTGAAGGAAAAATTATTGCGCCCTTCTGTACCCACGGAGGCAGCGGGCTTGGCAGCAGTGTAACGGATATAGAAAAATTATGTCCGGATGCGGAGACCGCAGATGGACTGGCAGTCTATGGCTCAAGAGCTGACCAGGCAGGGGAGCAGGTGGCAGAATGGCTGGAAAAGCTGGGCCTGTACGGGGAGAATCAGGACAGGGAAGAAGAAATACAGGAATAGGGGGGATATCATCTTATGAAATCAAACAGAGAAGCTGCGTGGGAGGTGCTCGCACAGATCAATCAGGTAATATTGGGAAAAGAGACATTGACGGCAGAGGTTCTGGCAGCGATGCTGGCGGGAGGCCACGTCCTTTTGGAGGACCTGCCGGGATCGGGGAAGACGACTTTAGCGCTGGCGCTGTCCAGGCTTCTGGGATTGGACTGGAAACGTGTACAGTTTACGCCGGATGTGCTGCCGTCGGATCTGACGGGGTTTTCCATATACAGAAAGGACCTGCAGAGATTCGTCTATCAGCCGGGCGCTGTGTTCTGTAATCTGCTCCTTGCAGATGAGATCAACCGCACATCGCCGAAGACGCAGTCTGCCCTTTTGGAAGTCATGGAGGAGGAGCAGGTGACCGTGGAGGGAGTGACCAGAAAGGTGCCCGCTCCATTTTTTGTTATAGCCACTCAGAATCCTGCCGGAACTGCCGGCACACAGATGCTGCCGCCGGCGCAGATGGACCGGTTTATGATATGCACCAGCATGGGGTATCCTGATTTTGCCAGTGAGGTGGAGATGGCAAAGGGAACGGGGATTGAGAGAAGGACAGACCATCTGAAATCCATGCTGAATGCCCAGGTGCTCCAGAATATCAGACAGGAAGTGGAGCAGGTATTTGTCCATGATTCTGTCTACCACTATATCGTGAAACTCATTACCGCGACCAGGCGGAATCCTCATTTTGAAGCCGGTGCCAGCCCGAGGGGGACGATTTCTCTTGTTCGCATGGCAAAAGTCACTGCCTGGATCGCCGGAAATGATTTTGTTTCCCCTGCGGATGTGTCCGCCCAGTTTATTCCTGTGACCGGCCACAGAGTCAGGCTGAGCACCAGGGCGCGTATGGATGGTGTGGAAAAAGAAAGCGTGCTGGCTGAGATACTGGAACGTGAGGAGAGGCCGTTTTTTAAGGGGAGATGACAGATGAGGAAATTCCTGATAACATTGGTACTTGTTTTGTTTTTTTATCTGGCAGGTCTTTACCGTTCTTCTTCGGTGATGATTTTTATCTCAGCTTTTCTTGTGTTTCTGACAATTCTGGGGATTTTATCCAAATATTTGGCCCGCAGGCTTGAGATCGGTGTGGAGCCGGAGAGAAATAAGGTGTCTAAGGGCAGCACTCTGACAGTGGCTCTGACTGCAGCTAACCGCTCCCGGGTGCCTGTCATGCGGTTTGAGGTCCGTCTTAAAATATGGAACCGGGGAACATCCAAAGCTGAAGTGAAAAAGATACAGGGATATGTTCCGGGAAGGGGGACTGCAAGGATAGAGGCGGAAATTTCTCCAAAGCACTGTGGAGTATTGGAAATCTGCACAGAAAAAGCGAAAGTATGGGAGCCGCTGTGCCTTTTCTTCGGACAGAGAAAGACACAGGCTTCCTGTAAAGCGGTGGTATTTCCGAAGGGGTATGAGATGCAGTTTTTCATGGATAGCCTGCCTTTCGGCATGGAGGCGGAAGCAGGGAAAAACAGGCCCGGAGTGCAGCCGCCTGAAATCTATCAGATACAGGCTTACCGCCCCGGAGACGGACTTCGGGATATTCACTGGAAGCTGACTGCCAGAAGCGGGGAGCTGCTCAGCAAGCAGTATTGCACAGAGGTTCAGGCGCCGGTCTTTGTATTCTGGGATACCAGGGTGGAGAAGCCCTTAAGTCCCGGGCAGATGGATGCGTTCTGGGAACTCTGCTATGCGGTGAGCGCAGGCCTTTTGAAGGAAAAAATCAGCCATCAGGTGGGATGCTGGGACAGAATGACCGGGCAGATACAGGTGTATCCCACAGCGTGCTGTGAAGATATTATGAACAATGTATGTGAAATGATCCGCAGGGATGCGCTGACTGTGGAGAATGGATATACAGAGGAAGTATATTTAAGGGAAATGTATCGGAGGCAGGAGGAGGGAGAGATTGTTCTTTGTATGGACACATCCCTCAGACTGCATTTGTATCATAAACTGCTGATTCAGTTTTCAGAGGATGATTATGCGGAAGAAATCAAAAAAGAAAGATTTTTACTTAGCTGATAAAGGAAAAGCAGCGGGAAGAACCGGCGGACCGGTCAGCGGCCTGCTTTTTTTCGTCTGCTATTTTTGCGGTGTTTGCGGATATCTAAGGCTGTGTTCATTGATCTTCAGGCTGAATTACAGTTGGGAGCCGGTGGCTCTTGTCCTGGCTGCAGCCTGTGTGGGATGCTGGTTTCTGCAGGATATCGTGAAATGGAAGCCTGTCTTTGTAATGGGGGTGGGCATCGCAGCGGCCGGAGGCATGTTTCTGGCAAAGCAGGGCATGTATCTTACGAATATGAAAATGTTGTATGCGGCCGGAATGTGGAATATGAAGGCGATTCCTGTCATCAAAGTGACCGGACTTCTGTGTATCTGTATGATTCTGGGGACACTTTTTGTTTACCTGACAGCGAATCTGGCCAGGCAGGGATGGATTTTTTATTTTATTACCTTCCCACTTGTGTTTGCCGCAATGATGGAGCAGGCGGATTTAGATATATGGACACTCTGCCTTCTGGCTGTTTTTCATCTGGGAAACCGGATGGCAGCCGTTGCGGGGAAAACGGGCCGGAAGTCAGGGCAGCCCAGACGAAGCATCTATAAAAATACGGGAAGGGCAGTTCCGGTACTCGTTGTCCTTCTTCTTCTGGCTATGGGCATTGCAGGCAAAGGGCTGTCAAAACATATGGAAAACCTGTACCAGGTCCCCCTGAAGGCAGGTGACAGAGCCTGGCGGATGGCAGCAGGCCTGTGGCTCCCGAAATCCGTCAAAGGCCAGGTGAACAGGGGCGGTCTCTATCCAAGCGGCAGGGAACAGATGGAAGTGATCCTCCGGGAAAAACCGGAAGAGGATCTGTATCTTAAAAGCTTTGTGGGGGATATTTATGAAAACGGTGCCTGGAAGGCAGCGGACCAGAACGCGTTTTATGAGGGGCTGGACGGGCAGTACGCGGCCAGGGAGGGAGCAGATGCCAGAACATATTTTGAAAACAGGCAGTTTTATATGATCCGCTACATTCTTTCCGGTCTTGGAGGGACAGACGGTGATATGAATGTGCCCGGAGAAAAGAACGTGGAGCTGCGGTCTCTGGCGCCGGAGAACAGGACAGTATCGGTACCTTATATTTACGGAGAAGAGTATGGAGACGATAAGGTACACAGGGGAACCATGTATACAGAACAGGATTTTAAAACCGTGCTTGCCATGGCAGACGCAGACACCAGACTTCGGTTTGAGGAGGAGGAGCGCGCCTACAAAACTTTCGTGGAACAATCCTGTCTCGTGGTTCCCTGGGAGGAGGTACCGCAGTTTGTGAATATCTGCAGGTCCAATGATAAATCCGGGACAGAGGAGGTCACCGGATTTATCCGGGCCTGGCTGCAGTCAAAGGCAGCGTATTCTCTGAATCCGGGTGTGGCACCTATCGGAAGAGACCCGGCGGAATATTTTATATGTGAACAGGGAAAAGGATACTGTCAGCATTTTGCAACCGCGGCGGCGCTTATGTACAGAATTTATGGGATTCCATCCCGTTATGCCGTTGGATTCCGGGTGACACCGGATTTGTTTGAGGAGCAGGAGGACGGCAGATATAAGGCGGTTCTCACAGATGAGCAGGCGCATGCCTGGGCGGAGATCTATTTTGACGGTGAAGGGTGGCTTCCTGTGGAGACAACTCCTGCAGCCGGGACACAGTCTGCTGGGATGGATGGGGAAAACGGAGACTATATGCCGGATACAGAGGCAGCAGCCGGAGCTTCCGGGGCGGAAAATGGGACTGGCAGGGAGGACGAGTCAAATCAGGGAAACCAGGATGTTCCGGATCAGGCAGAATATGGGGAGGAACCGGGGAAGGAAGAATCTGCCGACGAGACAGAAAACCGTAAGAAAGATGGGGATGACGGACAGAAGGAGCAGCCGGGAGGCAGTACAAATGAGAACCGTAAACATAATGTGCCGGAGCGTATTCGCATCTTTTTTATCAGGATGGCACCTGTATTTGCCGTTGCGGCAGGGATTATTTTTGTATGGCTTATGATTTCTCTGCGGCGGTATATCATTCTGCGCAGACAGGAAAAATACGGAGCCGGTCAGATCATGGTAAGAATGCTGGAGGTTCTTGGAATGACAGGAGAGATAAAGGACTGTGATCCCATTGATCCCATGGGAGCGGATTTTCCGGAAAGACTGTCTGGTATGGTTCCCGCCATTACAAAAATGGAAGCCGGGCAGATACAGCGGGCTGCCCTGCAGGAAAGCTTTGGAAATGAGGCGCTTTCCGGAATGCAGGGAAGAGAGGCACGCCGTGTTTATAAGAAAGCGTGTTCCTACGTCTATGGAGGACTGCCGTGGTATAAAAAAATTTATTTCCGGTATGGAAAGGTTTATAGATAAAGGAATCCGCAGAACAAATTGACGATGTCGTGTAAATGCGTCATATGTTAAATATAGTTGACGTATCTTTGGGAAAGGAATATAATGAAAGTATCAAAGGAGGTGTGCCGTGAAGAACATGAAGTTAAAAATTGCCAGAATGGAAAAGAATCTCTCACAGATTCAGCTGGCAAAGATGACGGGCGTTACCAGGCAGACCATTGGTATGATCGAGGCCGGCGATTTCAATCCGTCGTTGAAACTGTGTATTGCTATATGCAGAGCACTGGACAAGACATTGGATCAGTTGTTCTGGGAGGAGGATGACCTATGAACAAAAAATTTTATGATGAAAGACAACAGCAGGATGCAGACCGGAATGGAAGGAAAGCGTTTGAAGGTACCTTTTTTGTGCTTGCTGCGGTAATCATTGCGCAGATGATCCTGGCGCAGGGCGATGTGCGGCAGGTACTGGGAGAGACCATAGCGATTCTGGCCGGCGGAGGCATCTATTTGGGGCTGACAGTAAAAGACGGGAATCTGAACAGGCATACGCCGAGAGTGATGGAAAATCTTATCATCAGTCTTAGCTGCGGTGTGTTTTTTGCACTGTTGTTTATAGTGACAATGTATCTGAAGACAGCGGGCAGAACGTCTTTGCAGGTGCTTGGTATATGGGGTGCAGGCTGTATGGTTCTGTTCTTTGTTCTGGGGATGGCAGTGCTGACAATTCTGGCAAAGAGTGCCGAAAGACGGCAGAAGAAAATGGAAGAGAAGTATGACGAATAGTAAAAAGGATAAAAAAGAGGCTGCGCATGGGAATGCGCGGCCTCTTTTATGCAATCAGGAATTATGCTGCACAAACATTAACTGCTTTCAGTTTTCTGCTGTCTTTCGGATCCTGCTCTGTATCGAATGTTACTCTCTGTCCTTCGTCAAGGCTTTTGAAACCATTGGAAACAATAGCGGAAAAATGTACGAATACATCCTCTCCTGTATTGGAATCAGTAATAAATCCGTATCCCTTCTGAGCGTTAAACCATTTCACTGTACCGTTATTCATAATCAGTACCTCCATATATAATATTTGGTCGTAATAAAATAGAAAAAAGCCAACACAACAATGAATTAAATGGAATCATTGTCTGGTCGGCTCTAAATTCAAATTAATCACTTTCTATATCATATCATGGAGAATGGGGAATGTCAAGAAAAACTTTTGAGATGTGAAAAATAAGAAAAACACCGGATGCAGTATGCAACAGAAGAGACTTAAACGGACACATATTTAAAAGGATATGCAGGAAGGCGCAGTGTGTTGCGTTAGACAGGGAATGAAGTTATAATGATAGCAGATGGATTTTTCGGGTAAACGGCGGAAAAATAAGAAATGAAAATATAAAATGAGAAACGGAGGAAGAAATATGCTGGAAATCGGCAGTAAGGCACCGGAATTTTGTTTGTTAAATCAGGATGGGGAAGAAACAGCTCTGAGTGATTTCAGGGGAAAGAAAGTGGTGCTGTATTTTTACAGTAAGGATAATACGGCCGGGTGTACGAAGCAGGCCTGTAACTTTGGAGAGCTATATCCGCAGTTTATGGAAAAAGGTGCAGTGGTGCTGGGAGTTAGTAAGGATACGGTGGCTTCCCACAAGAAATTTGCGGAGAAATATCACCTGCCTTTTACTTTGCTCTCGGATACGGAGCTGAATGTGATCCGGGCATATGATGTCTGGAAAGAAAAAAATATGTATGGGAAAAAGGTCATGGGGATGGTGCGGACCACGTACCTGATCGATGAAAACGGAGTGATAGAAAAGGCATTCGGTAAGGTTAAGGCAGCGGATAACCCGGCGCAGATGCTGGGAGAAATCTGAGAGGGATCATGAGAAAGGAAAGGGCTGTTTTAGGGGTGTTTTCGTGTATGCATTTTCTCGTGGACGCAGCCTGCGCCTTTGCCATGTACGGGGTGTTTCGGGGGAGGGATGCCTGGTACTGGCATATATTTTTGTATGATTTCTGTGCGTTTGCGCTGCAGATGCCGCTGGGGGTTGTGCTGGACGGGATATGCAGAGGGAAGAGTGCGGTTGAAAAGTACAGATGCTCTGCGGGGATTGCAGTTTTGGGAGCTGTGCTTACGCTGGCCGGTGGATTTACCCATGTGATAGTTCTGGGAATCGGAAATGCGCTGTTCCACGTGGGAGGCGGCGCAGGCACGATCTGGTCCAGTGAAGAGGAGCGCAGTGTGTGTACACGACTGGGTGTTTTTGTGGCACCCGGAGCACTGGGGTTATTTTTAGGAAATGTGTGGAGTCAGTCTGCTGTCAGGGGATGGATCGCTTTAGCGGGAGCGTTGGCACTGCTGTGTTTTGGGGGGATGCTCCTGTGGCTGGGACGAGGAGAAGGTTTTGGAAGCTGTTTTGGCAGATTTGGAGAGAACAGGTCTGCATCAAAAGGCGGAATGGTGGTTGTCTGTTGTTTCCTGGTGGTGGTACTGAGGTCCTATGTGGGGATGGCAGTTGTTTTTCCGTGGAAGAATACGGTTTTCCTAGGCGTTGTGTGTACCGCGGCTGTGGCGGGAGGAAAAGCGGCGGGAGGATTTCTGTCTGACCGGATTGGAATATACAGGGCAGTGACGGTTTCTCTTGTTTTTGCAGCTTTGATGTATGGATTGGGAAGTTTTTGGGGAGCCGGTATACTGGCGCTTTTATTTTTTAATATGACCATGCCGCTGACGTTATTTCTTATGTGGAAGGAGATGCGGGAACAGCCGGGACTGGCATTTGGTGTGCTGACGTTTGCTTTGTTTTTGGGTTTTTTGCCTGTCTATTTCCAGAATGTACTGCCCATGGATTACCGGCTGACCGGGAGCTTGGGAAGTTTACTTTCCCTTGTGATGCTTATGGGGGTGATAAGGCGGAAAGGAGCGGCGGATGGTTCTGTATCTGATTAAAATGTTTGGTGTTTCGCTGGGACTTACCCTTATGATAGAGGAAGCTGCTGCGTGGATTTATGGGATAAGGCGTGGAAAAGATTTTCTGCTGGTCTGCCTGGTGAACATACTGACCAATCCGGCGGCTGTGTTTCTTGCCTGGGTTTGGAGAATGTATATGCCGGATGGGGGGAAGTTTCTGTTTTATCTTGTGGCAGAGACAGCAGTAGTCGTAACGGAAGGAAAGATTTATAAGGCATATCTGCTGGAGGGGAGACATCCTGTATGGTTTTCACTGGCGGCTAACGGATGTTCCTTTCTTCTGGGGCTTATGATCGGTTAACGGAGGGGTGTGTATGAAAAAGGGAATGGGGCTGTTTTTGCTGTTGATCTGTTTTTATATTCAGGTTATGGAGGTTTCTGCAGATGTTATATTTGAACCGCAGGATATTTTTTACAAGCATCATGCAAATGAATGTGAATACGTGAACCATTTTTTTATAGTCAATGGCTATGAAGGAAAAACAGAACTTTATAAAAGTCCTCTGTCTGGTAAAGTGAAAGCAGTTATGAAAAATAACGAAGAACACTATATTTCATACGTTTATACAGACATTAAGGGGAACGAGTGGGGATTGGTTGAGGATGTAGAGGACACAGAGGGATGGGTTCCCATGGTTTATATGTTTTCTCATTATGGAAGAGATTCTTTTCTGGAGGAATATAAATCACAGATCAAAAAAGAGGAAGGCATTGTTGCGGTTGACAGCAATGAGAAGATGTATTATTGGACGTATCCCGGTTCAGGTGATCCTTATAATGTGAAAACAGAAGGACATCCTCTTAATTACGACCGCGTTTTTATAGATGAGGAGGGGCTTAAATGGGCGTATGTAAATTACTATTATATGGGATGGCATTCATTTTGGATTTGCGTGGATGACCCGTCTAATCTGAATCTTCCTGTCCGGGAGGTTGACGATGAGATGCCGGAACCACCGGAATCCATTGACCGTGTCTATGGAGATGTTACGGTTTTTGTCTGGTTTGCGGCCGGACTTGCTGCAGTGCTTGTGATTGTGACCGGGTGTCTTATTTGGGGAATATATGGGAAAAGAGGAAAGGTATGAAAAAAAGATTACATATATTTTTGTTGGTATTACTGTGCATTGTTTTTCAGACTGCAGCAGTACATGCAGATCTGATTTTTGAGCCCGAAGACAGTTTTTATGAAAAACACGCAGATGCATGTGAATATGTGAACCGTTCATACATTGTCAACGGTTATGATGGGGAAACGGATGTCTATGAAAGTCCGGAATCCGCAGAAAAAGTGATGACTGTTAAAAACAGGGAGAAATACTATATTTCGTTTGTCTATACAGACAGGAATCATGTGAAATGGGGATTTATAGAAGATGGTCAGGAGAACAGCGGCTGGGTGCCCATGGACTATATGTATCCTGTGTATAACAGCCAGTCATTTTATGAAGAGTATAAGGATAAGATCACACCGGATGAAGGCATTATACCAAATGTGACAAAAGGAGATGTCATATATGGATGGACATATCCCGGGTCTGAGACAAAATATAAGATAGAAGTTATGGAGGATACGTTTGATTACGGCTCTACATTTACGGATGAGGAAGGGCATCAGTGGGGAAATGTAGGGTATTATATGGGAAACAGGGATTTCTGGGTGTGCGTTGATGAGCCCCAAAATCCCAATCTGCCGGTCAGGGAAATTGATGAGGAGGTGAAGGAAGCGCCTGAGAAAATTGACGGTGTTCCGGGGACTTCCGCAGAGGCAGATAACGGTACGGATAAGAATATAAGAAATGAAAAGGCAGATAAACAAACTGCAGAAAATGAAAATGCGGCCGGGACCGGTACAGAAAATATATGGACAGCGGCTTTGCTGGTTGTCCTGACAGCGGCGGTTACAGGGATTATCATCAAGAAGTTTTTCGGGAAAAAGAAGTGACGGCGGATTATGAAAAATCAAGGTCGAAGGAATCATTCGATATAATTGTCACTGTTAGTTACAATGTGATAAATGTATTATTTTGTAAATACAAGGACATTTCCAGCGAAATAATCATAGATACTTTGCGAGGAGAAAATATATGGATAAAATCGGATTTGCATTGTCTTTTATTCTGTTTGAAATAGGATGTATATGTCTTTTTATTACTGCGCTTTTTGATAAAACGATTCCGGTCATTGGGAAAATGGCAAGTCAATTATCAGAAACTCAAAGCTATAGCGATACTATGTATTTGACAAATTACATGGGAATTTACATATATTGTGCAGTAATAATGATAATTGGTGTGTACCTATGTGTGTTTTTTTACAGAAAGAAAAATCGAAATTGAAAAGCTTCTCATAACCATAAGCTTTATATAAAATCCAATTAAGGAGACTGTCATAAAAAACGGCAGTCTCTTTTTGTTATACACATACAAAAGCATACCGTTCAGGAAGAGATGTATACCGTTTAGGAATTATGCACTCAGCAGAGGTATGCAATATGCTAAAGTTAGTGCATGGAATAAATGAAAAAATACCACAGCCTTGTTTAGCAAACACTAAAAAATTTGGAGGTAACACACATGAACAGAAAATCAATCGCAAAGGAATATTATATTTTAGCCACAAATGAAAATGGATATATGCCGGTAATGCATCAAGACGAATCTATCGCCGGAATCGTGGCGGCGGGTATTATGGACTTAAAACTTAACGGCGTAATTACAATGGAAAATAAAAAAATCACAGTAATCAAAGACATTCCGAATGAACTCAGTCATATAGAATCTCTCTATACATATTTGAAGCAGAAATCACGCACGATGAATCAGTTAATGAATTATTATATGCTGTCAATTGGCAGCAGTATGAAGAAACTAACAGCAGAGCTGGGGGAGTCTTTGCTCCATGATGAAATGGCGACGAAAGGGAAAGGTGGTTTATTCGGCCATAAAACCATATATATTCCGGAAAAAAACCATAAGGAGGAAATGATTAGTATCTTAAAATCAGCGGCAGCTAAGGAGGAAAATTCTCCTCATGATATGGCGCTCATTTATTTATTGATGGAAACAAAGAATCTGTATCGATATTTTACAAATGAGGAATTCTATGAATTAAAATCTAAACGGAAAAAAATGAAGAAAAATCCTCAATATAAACAATTAGATGATATGTTAAATTATGCGGGGGATTTGATGTTTCTTGTTTTTATAGTGGTTGTTATATTTTTTGTTGTCTTTTAGGTTATGCAATCTTGTATTCTGGTTTGCTGACATTTGATTTATTGTTAAGGAGGGACGTAAATTAACACTTAGATAGATAAACTCCAGTGATAATAGGCTTTCGACGTAAGACTGACAGAAAATTGGAATTGGAACATATAGAAAAGTAAAGTGGAAGGTTTATGACGTTTGTGCTATTATTATATTACAAATGTATGGGAGGAATATCTTGAAAAGTAAAAAAGTGAGAAAAAAGAAGGTTGTGTTAAATTCAGCTTTGGCCGTTATTATTGGCGGGGTATTAATGGGATGCTCTGCGAATTCAGAATCCCCTGAGAAGCTGACAAAAGAAAAAGAAGTTAAAAAAGAAAAAGAAGTCAAAAAAGAAACCACGAAGCTGGAAGACTTGGAATTGTCAGACCGGCAATTAATTTTTAAAACAGATGTGGAAGCACTGACAGAATTAAATATTCCGGAATATGCTTTGAAGAAAACCGTCAAACAATATGAAGTTAATGAAGAAGTCGGAGGTAGAATTTTTACTGAAAGCGGAGGGATGACCAGTATATCATATGGAGAGATTGGAGATGAAACGGTCAGTATGGATAAGGAGCAGGCTATTGCGAAGGCAAATGCGTGGATCCATACAGCATTTAATGAGTTTGATGCAGAACTTCTGGAAAAGAAAGAGCCTGTTGTAGCAGAGATGCTTAAAACAGAATTGGGAGATGAGGTTGAGGAATCTGTTATCGGATATAGGATAGAATACCCAAACGAATATGATGGTATAAAAATACAGTATGAGGGTATTAGTGTAATGTTGGATGATTATGGTGTTATCTATGGTAATATAACATGGAATGAATACGAAAAAATAGATTCACCACACGATTACGGAGCAGCTCAAAAAGTTGATTTTAAACGATCGGAAGAATTAATAGCAGACGTAATAACGAAAGAAAATAAGGAATTAGGATTAGATGAAAATAGCGAGGATGCAAAAGTGGTTAGTAATGTAGAATTAATATTTGCAGAAATCGGTGAGGAATCTTATACACCTGTCTGGTACTATGAAATGGAGGATGGGAGAACATATTACGTAAATTGTATGGATGGTCAAGCCAACAGCCTATGATTTATATATCAACAGAAGTGGTCAATTCTGTATCCCCCTAATTCCGGAAGGGAGACCGAAAGCCCGTCCTTCCGGAATTGGGGACAAATGTTGCAGTCCCGGCTGAGGGTATGCAGAAGACAGCCTTTTTATCCGGTAATTCCAAACCAAATAAGCAGGGCTGTTCCAATGATACCCAGTACGATTCCAATGATGAAATATGTTTTTTCTTTGTATTCATCATACTTATATACAAGTGCAGCAGCACCTCCAAAGAACAGGAGAGAAAGACTTCCCTTCCATGCAGGATTACCCTTTACAATACACAGAATCGTCAAAATCTGTGCAGCGGCTGCTACAAAATCAAGCGCATGGCTTCTTGAACGGGTTTCGATCTGATTATCGCATTCATTCTTTACAGGGCGCTGTATCTTTGTTTTCATTTCTGTCGTTCTCCTTTTCCTGAATCTTTCGTAATGGTACTAAGCGTTATCTGTTTGACAGGCAAACATGGGAGAGGAGACAGGTTTGTCTGAAATACAAAAAACGGACTCCCAAGAGCCCATTTTCTGCTTACCAGTCTTTCATGACCTGAAAGATTTCCTCTTCATAGTCACCGGTGATATCTTCATTGTATCCGCCGTGTTTTACATTCGTCTCCACGCCCCAGCCGTCTTCCTGGTACTCCCAGATATGATAAGGGATACCTCTGTAGTCAAAGTCCAGGCTGCCGCAGCCGTCCACTTCATTATATTGGAATTCCAGGGATTTCTCTTTCAGAAGAGTTTGTATTTTTTCCAGACGCATATGTATTTCCTTCCTTTCCGGTTATCTTCAGATAGTATTGTAACAAAGAGAAAGAAAAATAGCCAGCCCTCATGGTAAAAATACTGGCGGAAATTTTGTATGCCGGATGATATGCAGTAATAAACATCCAACCGATAGGAAAGTATGTATCCTGACAGAAGCCACGTATCCCGGAAGATTCGCGGCTTCTTTTTCCGACATATGGATATGTGGGGATAAGTCGGAAACACTTAGCTGAAATATAATATTTCCATATTCGGCAGTTTTCTGGCAAGCTCTTTGCGGAAAAACAGTTCGCCCTCCTGTCTGGACGGTTGATTGTAGCCGTATTTGCCGCGGCCTCTGACCTGCATTTTATCTTTGTCGTAAAGGTCAGGGGCATCCGGGAATGCCTCCTCATTGATCTTGCGGTGGACAAAGCTGTAGCTCATGAAAATGATTTCTATAAATGCTGTTTTCTTGATCTTTTCCGAAAGCTTTTCCGATAGGACCGTGATCAATCCGCTGTACATATCCTGCCATCCGGACAGGAAAATAACAGGGGCAATGAGGATTCCGCAGGGGTATCCTGCTTCACACATCTGGTTCAGGGCTTCGATGCGTTTGTTTAAAGGGGAGGTGCCGAGTTCAATCTGCCGGATGATTTTTTCCGGATTTACGCTCATGCGGAATATGACCCTGCCGCCGTGATGCAGGGAGAGAAGAGGCGCTACATTTGCAAATTTGGTCGGAAAGGTCAGGCGGCCTTTTTCATTTTCGGCAAAGCGTTCTATGGTCCATTCCAGATTGTGTGTGATGGTATTTTCCAGGACCAGATCGCTGTTGCTGCCGATTTCAAAGGTCAGATCTTCTGAAGCGCGGTTCGCTGTTTTCATGATTTTATCAAGCATTTCTTCCCGGTTTACGAAGAGACGCAGATAAGAGCATTTGTTATAGTTGCAGACCAGATAACAGTACAGACAGGCGGCAATGCAGCCGGATGAGGTGTAAGGTACCAGAAAATCAGAGACTTTGGCATTGGGTACATGCCGGTGTGTTTTGCGGATGCCGATAATGAGATACTGCTTCATTTCCCGGAAATCAGAGTTTGGGCGCGTGCGCAGTTCATCTATTTTATTGTGGCTGTCAATGGGAATCCAGGTTTTGTCCTGATATTTCTGCTTCAGGTATTTTCCCAGTTCATAGCCCATGGCTGCTTCTTCATAGTAGATTTTGTCTGGAAACATAATGCGGACCTCCAAGTTAGTATAAACTTAGGATGGCAGTTCCGGTGAAAAATATTCCCTGATCTCGCTTCGTATCTTCTGCGGTGTATCACCATACAATTTTTTAAAGGTGCGCATAAAAACTTTGTAGTTACGGATACCGTTTTTTTCCATGAGTACAGTGATGCTGTCGTCCGTATTTTTTAAATCTTCATATAAATGCATGGTGCGGACAGAGTTCAGGTATTCCAGAAAGGTCTGTCCCGTATACCGTTTAAAAAGACGGCAAAAGTATTCCCGGCTCACTGCCAGACTTGCGGCTGCATCGTCCAGTGTCAGCGGTTTTTGAAAATGATTCCGTACCCAGTCCATGACCTGTGTGACACGTTCCAAGTCCCGGTTGGCCCCCGTTTCCGGTGCGGAAGGGGAGAGCGTACAGAAGTTCCTATACAGATGGTACAGAAATTCATAGAGTTTGGCAGCAAAAAAGAACTGATAACCATTTCCCTGACGGGTATAGGCATCCAGCATATGCTCCAGGCTCTGTCTGAGGCCGGAAAAGACCTCCCCGTTATCCGCAGGAGCGATCATAGTCTGAAAATGCAGTTCGGTGCCGGAAGGCAGAAAATTATGCAGATGCTCAGCGGAAATCTGCAGCAGAATATAACAGACAGAGCCATTGGCACGGGTCATATGGAGTTCTTTGCTGTTGATGATCATCAGATTGCCCGGGGTGAGCAAATAGGAACCCGCCTGTACTACTGCGGTCAGTTCTCCCTCCATCATATACAGAACTTCCAAATAATCATGCCAGTGGGCCGGAATGGTCAGATCTGTACACTGGGAGAGCATGAATTTTGCAGGCAGACCGTTGTTTTCACTGATTTTCTCATAATAGTATGACATGGGCTTTTCTCCTTCCGGTCATGTGGTCTTGTCATGGTGTGTAATTTGAATTTATCAATACTGACAGAGAACCTTCTGGGAACATTCTAGCAAACCAGGTGAAAAATATCAATATCAGCCTATAAATAGTTAAAAAGAACCGTAGAAATTTCCTGTTTTATTCGTCATAATATAAGACAGGATAGCAGCTGGGAGTTACGGAACAGCTGCGGTTAATAAAGACAAGCAGTCTGGGAGGAATACCATGCAGTTAAAAAAGAAAACATTTACAGGAACAACTTCAAATGAAGTAACAGCCAGAGAGACAGAAAACAGAAAAATTGCCCGTCAGGCAGCAGCAGAGGGGTTTGTACTTTTAAAAAATGAGGACCATATTCTGCCCATCAAAAATGGTGCAAAGCTTGGACTTTACGGTGCCGGTGCAGTAAAGACCATCAAAGGCGGCACAGGCTCCGGCGATGTCAATGAAAGAGAATGCATCAATATCTGCCAGGGATTGAAAAACGCGGGATATGAGATCACAAGTGACGCCTGGCTGGAGGCTTACGCATCTCTCTATGAGGAGACACGGCTTAAATGGCGGGATGAGATATTGGGAAAACTGCCGGCATATAACAACAATTTCTTTGAGGCATATTCTACAACCCCGTTTTTCATGCCCTGCGGAAATCCCGTTGATGTGGAAAAGGCTGCTCTGGATGGTGCAGATACAGCCATTTATGTACTGAGCCGTATAGCGGGAGAAAATGCGGACCGTCATGACACGGAAGGTGATTATTATATTTCCGCGGAGGAAAAAGCGCTGATCGCTCAGTTATCAAAGGCTTATGATTCCCTTGTTCTGGTGATCAATACAGGAGGTCTTGTAGACCTGGCGTTTGCAGAGGAGTTTGACAATATTAAAGCTGTGCTGCAGTTTGTGCAGGCAGGGCAGGAGGGCGGCAATGCCTTTGCGGACGTGATATCCGGCAAAGTGACACCAAGCGGCAAACTGGCGGATACCTGGGCCCTTGATTATAAAGACTATCCGAGCAGTGATACGTTCAGCTTTAAAAACGGGGATGTGAATACAGAAAAATACCAGGAAGGCATTTATGTAGGATATCGGTATTTTGATACCTTTGACGTGCCTGTGCGTTATCCGTTCGGTTATGGTCTGTCTTATACGGATTTCTCAGTCAGCACAAAAGGGATTGAGGCTGTGAATACAGAGAGCGGAAAACCGGAAATCGCGGTAACGGTGGAGGTGACCAACACAGGTGATACATACTGCGGCAAAGAAGTAGTGCAGATCTATGTCTCCTGCCCTCAGGGAAAACTGGCTAAAGAATACCGCCGTCTTGCCGGATTTGCCAAAACAGAGGAATTAAAGCCGCAGGAGTCCTGCAGTATGACCATTACATTCCCGGTATACCAGCTTGCCTCTTTCGATGAGGAGAAGGCAGCCTGGATTCTGGAGGGAGGCACTTATGGTATCTGGGTGGGCAGCTCCATTCAGGATGCAGAGCCTGCAGGAAGTCTGTGTCTGAACAAAGATGCCGTTCTGGTACAGTGTGAACATATCTGCCCGCTGAAAGAGGAGCTGAAGGAGCTGACACCGGACCATGGCAGGATGATGGAGAAAGAAGCTGCCTGGCTGGAAAAAACAGCAGGGCTTCCCTGTGTACATATGAGCGCAGAGAATATAGGAAAAGAAATCGTGGTTTACTCAGAACTGCCGGAACATTTTACCGGCAGGGCGGGTGAGATTGTGGAGTCCCTGTCCCGGGAGCAGCTTGTGCTGATGGCGACCGGAGACCCGGGAAAAGGCCAGGATGCTGTACTCGGTTCAGCAGGGATCACTGTGCCGGGAGCTGCGGCTGAGACCTCCTCCGCTGCGTCCGGGGAACCCTGGAATCTGCCGTCCATGGCTCTGGCAGACGGCCCTGCAGGGCTGCGCCTGAACCAGAAATATCAGGTGGTTGACGGAGAGATTGTACCTGAGAATTTCATGAACTCTATAGAAAAAGGATTTTTCGCAGAGTCGGTAAAAGAGGAAGGAACCTCCTATTATCAGTTCTGTACTGCGATTCCGGTGGGAACACTCTTAGCCCAGACTTGGAATGCCGAACTTGTAAAAGAAGTGGGAGAGATGATAGGAAAGGAGATGGAACTTTTCCAGGTGACTTTATGGCTTGCACCGGGCATGAATATTCACAGGAACCCTCTCTGCGGAAGAAACTTTGAGTATTATTCCGAGGACCCTCTGCTGTCAGGTATCATGGCTTCTGCCATGACTCTGGGTGTGCAGAAGGTACCGGGATGCGGAACCACCATCAAACATTTTGCCTGCAATAATCAGGAGGATAACCGTATGGGTTCCGACTCCGTACTCTCCGAGCGCGCGCTGCGCGAAATCTATCTGAAAGGATTTGAGATCGCAGTGAAAAATTCCCAGCCCATGTCCATTATGACCTCTTATAATATGATCAATGGCGTGCATGCTGCCAACTGCTACGACATTTGCACCAGGGCAGCCAGAGATGAATGGGGATTTGCAGGCGCCATCATGACAGACTGGACGACGACCTTTGCGTCCCCCAGAGGCGAGTGTACAGCGGCAGGCTGTATGCGTGCGGGCAATGATATGGTAATGCCGGGCATCCCCCAGGATCATGAGAACATCCGTCAGGAGCTGTCAGAGGGAACGCTTAGCATACAGGAGCTGAGACGCTGCATCTGTAATACCGTAAATCTGATTCTGCAGTCCAACCGTTATGAGGATGCAGTCAGCTATCTGGAGCAATTTACAGGGCTGGATTCATATCTGAAGGTGGAAAAGTAAAAAAATAAAATAAATTTCATATTTTTGAAAGGATTCCTCCGGTCCAATCGTTTTATTAGTATAAAGAGGAATTTCCGGGCGTTCTGCCGGGAAGAAACCGCTGAAAATAAAAGGATGAAGAATCGGAGGAATAAAAAGATGAAGTTTGATAAAAGAAAAGTTTTAGCTGCCGCGGCAGCAGGTGTGCTCCTGGTTGGGACAATGAGTACCGTTGTGATGGCAGGAGGAAAAGGGGATCACAGCCGTCTGTGGTGCCGGGATAGTGTGTGCAGAGAACATGGAGCAGACTGCTCATATCCGGAAACCTGTGCAGGAACAGATTATCAGAAGAGGGAAGACTGTGAACATGGAGCAGGTTGTCAGAACCCGGGCAACTGCGTCTATGGTACTTCCGGACAGAGCCGGGATACTGTCATAAACGGAACAGGCAGCCGGGACCGTACAGGTGTTGTAAATGAAGCGGACAGCCAGAATCGTGCAGACACCGGGAATAAAGCAGGCAATCAGAGTGGTAAAGGCACTGCAAATGAAGCGGGCAGCCAGAAACGTACAGGTACTGCGAATGAAACTGACAGCCAAAACCAGTTCGTCACTGTGAGCTATGAGGACAGTGTGAAACAGACATCTGCCGGGAATAATCCAGACAGTCAGGCAGATGCCGCAGACAGTCAAAACCAGACAGATTCTGCGTATCATGCAGACGGTCAAAACCAGGCTAATACTGTCATCACCGACAGCATAAATAGAACCGACTGTCAGAATCCGGAAATCTGCATGAATGGAACCGACTGCCGGAACCAGGGAGTCTGCATGAACAATGAAGACTGTCAAATCCAGGAGAAGTGTGAGTACGGCGCCAATTGCCAGATTCATGAAGCCTGCAGGAACAGCGCAGCCTGTCAGAATTCGGAAGAGTGTGAGTACGGCGCCAACTGCCAGATCCATGAAGCCTGCAGGAACAGCGCGGCCTGTCAGAATCCGGAAGATTCTGTGAACGGCACAGACACTTTCGGGGGCCATGGGAAACATCACGGCAGCAGTCATGGAAATCATCACGGAAAATAAGACAGCATCAAGGAAAAGAAGACAGATAGTATCATATAAAGCCGAAAGGATTTCATTCACATGATGACAAAATGGGACATCAATGTAATAGTGGAAGAATACGCAGATACCATAACCCGTATCTGCTATTCTTATGGAAAGAATTATGATGACACCCAGGACATTATGCAGAACGTCTTTTTGAAGCTGATGCGCGCCAATCCGGAATTTGACTCTAAGGAACATGAAAAAGCCTGGATCATCCGGGTGACGATTAATGAGTGCAAGGATTTCCTGAAGAATATTTTCCGCAGGCATACTTCCCTGGAGGAAGCACAGGAAATTCCCATAGAGGAGAAGGAGGATTTATCTTACATACGGGAGGCAGTCCTGAAACTGCCGGACAAATACAAATCCGTTATTTATCTCTTCTATTACGAGGGATACACAGCAGTGGAAATAGCGGGAATCCTGCATAAAAAAGAGAATACCGTTTATACCTGGATGAACCGTGCCAGACAGATGCTGAAGGATATGGTAGGAGGTGACGTGGAGTGAGCAGAAAAATCAGAGACGCATTTGATTCTGTAAAAGCAGATGAGCAGATGAAGGAAAAAACAAAGGAAACCCTGATCGCCCAACTGGATTCCTGTTCAAAACGCCGCTTTTACCAAAGACCGGTATTTTACCGGACACTGGCAGGGGCTTTGCTGCTGGTACTGGTGTTTGCGGGGAGTATGAGGGCTTATGAGATAAAAGCCGAGGCAGCATATATCACTATGGAAGGCCCGGTTGAGATTGGTCTGTCCGTAAACGGCAAAGAAACGGTGATTTCAGCGGAGGGTCTGAACGAAGACGGAGAGAGCATAATCTCCCAGGTGGATGTGACGGGAATGCATTACCAGGAAGCGCTGCAGGCCATTATGGAGACAGATTCCTATCAGGAGTGCCAGGGGGATAAGGCGAAGGTGAAGGTTTCCTGCCATGATGACGAGCAGGAGGCAGATATGCAGCAGAGCGCCAATGAGGCCTGCCACTCATACGGTCAGCAGTACCGTGAACATCACAGCCGGGAACATGACACGGAGACAGAAGGCCACAGAGAAAAACACAGCGGCCAGGGCAATGGAAAACACGATGAGAAATCCAGGGGTGACCAGTCGGAAGAGAGTCAGGAAAATCAGCATAGCAGTCATTCTTCCGGCGACTCAGACTATGAAAATACAGAACACGGGCATAGAAACGGGCATCACGGAGAATAAACACAGCATGACAGGACATAAAAACATCACCACAAAAAACGGCATCAGCCATTACGGCTATGCCGTTTTTTCGTCCATTTCCTTCTGCCTTCTGGCATCGGCAGCAAGTTTCTCATGTTCACACCCCTGTAATTGTGGTAAAATAGAGAAAAACCAAAGGAATGGAGGCATAATTATATGCTTATAGAAAATGGCGGTCAGACATTACGGGACTTTACAGAAAAAAATTACAAAGAAACCGTTTCTGAAGTGACAAAAGGGGTGTGGTTCGTATCAGGCTTCGGGCACAGCAACGCTGTCTTTGTTGAGGGGGCTGCCGGCGTTATTTTAATTGATACTCTGGACACCCTGGAGCGCGGGCAAAGATTGTCAGAAATCATTGAAAAGAATACTGGCAAAAAAGTAAAAACCATTCTTTATACACACGGACATCCCGATCACCGGGGCGGCGCAGGGGCATTTCAGGAAAGCGCAGAGGAAATCATAGCCTTTGAACCTGTAACTGCTGTATTGGAAAAAACGGAACTTCTGCAGGATATTCAGAATCTGCGGGGAAAACGGCAGTTTGGATATTCTCTCACAGACGAGGAAGCCATCTCTCAGGGAATCGGACCGCGGGAGGGCGTGGTCTACGGGGAACACAGGGCTTTTGTCCCACCGACCAGGGTTTGTCAGCAGGAGCGCATTGTCAGAGAAATTGACGGGGTACAGGTCGAGATGGTTCGTCTTCCGGGTGAGGCGGAAGAACAGATCATGATATGGTTCCCTGAAAAGGAGGTGCTGTGCTGCGGCGACAATTATTTTGGCTGTTTTCCCAATTTATACGCGATTCGCGGCGGACAGTACCGCAATCTCGCAACGTGGATCCACAGTCTTGATGTGCTCATGTCTTACCCTGCAAAATATCTTCTGCCGGGCCATACAGCGCTGATATCCGGCAATGAAAAAATCCGGGAAGTGCTGGGGAATTTTAAAAATTCTATTGACTATATTCTCACCAAAACATTAGAGGGAATGAATGCAGGCAAAAGCCCGGAAGAATTGGCTTCTGAAATCCGACTGCCCGGGGAATATGCAAATCTTCCGTATTTGGCAGAGCATTATGGATGTGTGGAGTGGACGGTACGAGAGATTTATTCGGCATATTTAGGATGGTTTGACGGAAATCCGACGAATCTCCATCCCCTTGCCCCGAAAGCGCATTCCGAAAAAATGCTGGATCTGATAGGCGGCAAAACGAAAACTTTTGAGGCGGCCAAAAAGGCACTAAAGGAAAAAGAGTACCAGTGGTGCCTGGAGCTCTGTGATCTGCTGCTGGCTGCGGAACCTGACAGCAAAGTGCTGCAGTTAAAAGCCGCAGCTCTGGAAAAAACGGCAGAATACGAAACAAGCGCAAATGGGCGCCATTATTATATGGAATGCGCAAAAGAACTGCTCCGTGCAAACGGAGATATCCAAGGATAAAAATTATATTTCCCCCTTTTAAATTTATTGAAAAACAATATTGACTCTCACGTTCCGTGATAGTGTAAGATGAAATTATCATAGAAAAGAAATATGATACAGAGCTGCAAAAAACACATGGACAGAAGGGAGTGGAATCATATTAAGACAGTAAAACAGGTTTCTGAGCTAACAGGGATCAGCGTAAGGACATTACAGTATTACGACGAGATAGGGCTTCTGGCACCAACGAAGCTGACGGATTCCGGCTACCGCTTATACGATGACGCTGCACTTGGAACCTTGCAGCAGATACTGTTTTTCAAGGAGCTGGATTTCTCTTTAAAAGAGATCAAAGCAATTATCGAAAATCCGGCCTTTGACAAAACAGAGGCGTATAAGCAGCAGAAACAACTATTGGAGACAAAGAGAAAACGGCTGGACAAAATGATTCGTCTGTTGGGAAAATTAGAAAAGGGGGAAACGTGTATGAGTTTTGAAGAATTTGATACAAAAGAATATTTTGACATGCTATCCGAATTCCGGAAGGAGCATGAGGATGCTGTCATAAAAAGCTTTGGAAGCATGGAAGCATTTGATGACTGGGTGAGTAAGTGGAAAGGAAAAGAGTCCTTCCTGGTTGACGCTGCCAAGAAAAATTATGACAGTATGGATGATTTTATATCTGCCATGAGAAAGAATCTGGAACATATGCCCGAATTGATGGAAAAAGGACAGAAACTCAAAGAGGACGGCGGACTGCAGCGGAACAAGGAGCTTACAGAGGCTCTGGTATCCAATCTGACAAGAGACCCGGGCTCGGAGGAAGTGCAGGCGATCATAAAGGAATGTGTGGATATCACGGAAAAACTGTACGAAGGAATGGAAATGGGCAAAAACTTCTGGGAAAACATGATTGACGGCTATCTGCATGAAAAATTTTTGATTGATACTATGGATAAAAACTATGGCAAAGGGGCCTCTGAATTTATAGGAAGAGCCTACCAGTATTTTATTCAGAACAGAAAAGCATAGGGGACAATATCAGGGGGAAGTCCGGTAAACCGGGCTTCCCCTTAAATGTTATTCCACATCAGGCACTTTCTGCGCGGACATGATATTCCGTTTGAATTCAATGTAAGTTGCGATAAAGTAAATTATATACACACCGCCGAACAGCAGCAGTGCAAGCCCGAAGTAAGACCAGGACGGTGCCTGCACACCGGAGTATTTGACGAAATTATGGCTGATAAAGCCCACAATGCCTCCGCTGAGCAGTACCGCTCCTGCAAAGGGGCAGATATAGTAAATGACAAGCTGCCGGAAAATTATCTGGTTCAGTTCCTTTGTCCGCATGCCCAGTTTGCCGAGAAGCTGATAGCGGTATTTGTATTTTCCGGAATCTGAGAGCTGCTGGACTGCCAGCACTGTGAGCGCCACACAGAGGAACACAAGCCCTACATAGATCAGCGGAAAGATCAGGGTGGAGAGCAGAAATTTCATTTCCCTTGCGTCGTTTTCTTTCAGAAATACCAGCTTATCAGACACATAGATGGCATCTGATCCGGTTCCCCGGTCCAGGCTGTCCATATAGTTATCCAGCTCTTCATAGGAATTATTTTTCATATTGATGCCCCACATGGACAGCACCTGGTCGTAGAAATCATCCGGAAGGCTGCCTTTTATACTGGCTGCCATGAGGGAGTAGTAAGGCGTCATGGAGGCCGCCGTTTCATCCGGGACGACCAGTATATAATCAGCACCGTTGTGTCCGCTTTGCTCAAAGGTATCGGTATAGATTCCGGCACAGACATAGTCCTGCCCCTGAATGTGCAAAGGGGTTTCGGAGAACGGCAGCAGTGTTTTTTTCAGCCTCTTTTTTGTCTGTATCAGATACTGGTCCTGCTGAAGGCTGACCGGCTCCAGATGCAGCATCTGCCGCAGGCGGTTGTAATCGCTTAAACGCATATAGGTGTCGTATTTAAAACAGGAGTAATAGTAAGTGTCGTTCTCAGAAAGCGCTTCCGTAAGATAACGATTGCAGGAATTGGTATGATCCTGATAAATCTCATAGGCCAGAAAATCTGTGATTTTCGCGTACTTTTCCGTCAGCGCTTTCTCTTCGGCAAAATCATAATCGGTATGTTCGTTGTATATGCAAACATCAAAGGGATATTTTTCCTGCACCTGTGTGTTTTGAAACTGGTTCAGCATCAGGGCATCCGATACCCCCACCAGGGCCACCATAAAAAGAATCGTGAGTGTGCCCAGCGTAAACTGCATGGTTTTTACTTTGGAGGCAAGCTGCCTGAGAAGGAATATATTGGCTCCGTTATATACGCCGGCTCTTCCTTTCCGGATGTAGCTGATAAGAAAAGCGGAGAGCCCCATGTACAGAAAATAGACGGAGACAATGAGTGCCGCGATCATGGGATATACATTCCATTGATTAAAATGCCCAAAGTACAGCATCCAGCCAAACAATAGAATCGTGAATAGGGAGACAAAAAACATCCACTGTTTTCCCGATTTATTTCCGTTTTTCAATTCCTCATTCTGGCGGTCCAGGTACATCATCTCACGGATATTCATTTTCTTAAAACGCCGGTTGCTCCGGAACATTGCCAGCACATAGGAGCCGAAGAAAATCCCTGCAGTCATAAAAAAAGTCGCTATGTTCCATTGGATATGGATCGTGTAGTCAGCCTGCACAATGGCATAGATCAGGGTTGTGATAACCTGCTGCAGAAAGAGGCCGGGAAGCAGGCCGATGAAGAAAGCAGCCAGGCCCAGAAGCAGCATTTCTTTTAAAAACAGCCTTGCAATCTGCTTTTTGTGAAATCCGAGAAGCAGATAGGTAGCAAATTCCCTGCTTCGCTTTTCCGCCATGAATTTCATCATATAGTGCACCAGCCATATCATGATCAGCACGATAAAGAAGGTGGCCAGACCCAGCATGGCGCCCATCATTCCCGCCTCGGCGCATAGCTTTTTTACATCCTCTGAGAAGATCATGGAGTCAAAGGAGAACATCAGGGCAGCAGTGAATACCATGGTCAGAAGATAGATGAGATAGTCTCGGAAGGAGCGTTTGGCATTGCGAAGAGCCAGCTTATTCAGCATCCCCATCACCTCCTGTCAGGGAGAGCACATCCAGGATCTCATCCAGGAATTCCTTCCTGCTTCTGGAGCCCTTCTGCAGTTCATGAAAGATTTTTCCGTCCTTTAAAAATAAGATGCGCTTGCAGTAACTGGCAGAAAAAGCGTCGTGGGTGACCATTAAAATGGTGGCATTCATCTGCTCGTTCATATGGGTAAAAGTCTCCAGCAGCATCCGGGCAGATTTGGAATCCAGAGCGCCTGTAGGCTCATCCGCGAAAACAATTTTCGGATGGTTGATCAGTGCCCTGGCACAGGCACAGCGCTGCTTTTGTCCGCCGGATACCTGGTAGGGGAATTTGTCGCAAAGGGGCAGGATATCCAGGCGCTCCATGATCTTTTTCGTCCGTTCCTGGATCTCCTTTTTGCTTTTCTTTGTCAGTGACATGGCAAGGGAAATATTCTCCTGAATGGTCAGCGTGTCGAGCAGGTTGAAGTCCTGGAAGACAAATCCCAGATTGTTTTTCCTGAAATCAGCCATTTTATCCTCGCTGAGCCTTGTGATGTCCTCGGGACCGTAATAGATATGGCCTGAGGTAACCATATCCACAGTTGCCAGCAGATTTAAAAGTGTTGTTTTGCCGCTTCCGCTGGCTCCCATGATACCGGTGAACTCCCCCTTGCTGACAGTAAAAGAGATGCGGTCCACAGCTTTTGTGAGATTGTTTTTACTTCCGTAATATTTTTCTATATCCTCCACACGGATTAATTCTTCCATCTTGTTATCCTTCCTTTCCGGCTGTTGTACAGGGGAGTTCCCTGTTCTTGGTTCTATGATACCGGAAAGCGTCTGTGTTTCATATCAATGTAGTCTGCAGTAACCTTACAATTTTGAAAGATTGGCGTTACTGTTCACGGCCAATGTTCCGCGAGGGGTTTTCCCCAAGGGGATGCTGCGCGATGCGAAGCAAAATCCCGAGTTGGCCAGCGCCAAAATGCAATTTATTGCATTTTGTACCCTAAAGGGCAGAACTGTTCTTCGCGAAGCGTGTTACTGGGCACGCAGTGAACAGTAACAGATTGGCTCAGGCTTCTGCATTTTGTCCGTCTCTGGAGAAATGACTGCTGCCGTCAGGAAAATGCAGCAGTATTTTTGTGTATTTTCCTTCCTCAGAACGGGCTTCTATGGAGATTCCCAGTTTTCTGCAGAGCTTTCGGCACAGATACAGTCCGATCCCTGTGGACTGCCGGTTATGTCTGCCGTTGGTTCCGGTAAATCCCTTGTCAAAAATGCGCCCGATCTCACTGTCCTGAATGCCGATACCGTTATCTGAAACAATAAGTGCAGTGCTGTTATTTTCCCTGAGAGTATCAATGGTTATGCGCAGGCTTTCCTCTTTTTTATACTTGACGGCATTGAGAAATATCTGGTTTAAAATAAATTCCAGCCATTTATCATCGCAGTATACCATTTCCTCACAGCCGTGAAGCTCTACCTGCGCCTGATTCTGTATCAAATAAGGGCGGATGCGCTGGATGGCAGTCAGAACCGCGTCTTTCAGCACGATCCGGTGTATGAAGTAGTCCTGATACACCGTGTCAGATCTGGCATAGAAAAGTGCTTTTTCCACATCATTTTCCAGCTCTGAGAGCTGGGCTTTGATCTTTCTCGTCTCTGCTGTTTTGTTGTTGTCACAGATGAGGTTCATGGAGGTGATGGGAAGTTTTACTTCGTGTATCCAGTTCTCTATAAAGTCTTTATACTCTGTGCGCTCGGATTCCAGATGATGGACTGTGTCGATGACGGATTTGTTGGAGCTTCTGAGGATCCTTTTATAGAGCCGGTCCTCCAGGCGGAAGGAATCCGGCATGACCTCTGATATGAGATAGGGCTTGTCCAGCGAGTCTGATATGTGGAACAGCTCTTTAAAGTACCGGCTTCTTCTGTACCAGTCAACGGTGAACCAGACAGCCAGAAGAAAGAGCCAGGCCAGATAAAAAAGCAGAAGCTGGTTCTTTTTCATACCGCAGGTGTACAGGTAGATAAAACTGCCTGTCATGCACAGTATCTGCATCAGTATGGTCAGTATTTTGTCTTTGATATATTCCGGAAAATTCATATGCGGTACCCCTGTCCTCTCCTTGTCTCAATCAGATTTTCCACGCCGATCCTGCGCAGCTTGCCGCGGATACGGGTGATGTTCACACTCAGTGTATTGTCATCAATGAATATCTGATTATCCCACAGATCGTCTATAATGTCTTCCCTGGGTACGATTTCACCGCACCTGGAAAAGAGATTCCAGCAGATGCGCAGCTCGTTTCTGGTAAGCTCCACTGTCTTATCCCCGCAGGCCAGAGTGCTGTTCAGAAGATTGAGCCGGCATCCGCGGCAGGTCAGGATACAGGCATCCGTGGCTGTGTTTTCCCTTCCCGAGCGTTTCAGCACCGCGGCTATTCTGGCAAGCAGAATGGGGGCCACGTAGGGCTTTGTGATGTAGTCATCGCCACCCATCATGATGCCGTTCAATTCATCCATGGAGGAACCCCGGCTGGTCACAAAGATGACAGGCGTGTCTTTTGTTTTGCGGATCTCCCTGCACAGAGACAGACCGTCAACTCCCGGAAGCTGGATGTCCAGCAGGATCAGATCAGGGGAGAGCGCGTCCACCTGAGCGGGAATATGGGTAAAATCCTCTATGACATCTGTCTGATACAATGCGTTTTCCAGCATCAGCTTCAGTTCACTGCGGATATCCGTATCATCTTCAATAATTAATATATGGTACAAATTCAGGCCTCCTGCTGTTTTTCTTATATTATAGTATTCCCGGCGGCGGTTTGCAATGAAAAGGAAAATTCATTGCGTTAATTGACAAAAACGAGTATAATTTTAAATTAAGAGAAAAAATGGAAAAAGGAGAGCATTATCATGGACTTACTGCTGGTCAGACACGGGGAACCGGATTATTCTGACGTTGATAAGAGAGGTTATGCAGGGCACGGCCGTGATCTGGCAAAACTGACAGAGAAGGGAGTGCAGCAGGCAGAACAGGCGGCTGGGGACAAAAGACTTCCGGGTGCGGATCTGATTCTCTCTTCCCCCTATACCAGAGCGCTTCAAACCGCGTCTGTCATATCCCGGGTTACCGGTATTCCCCTGACCGTGGAAACAGACCTGCACGAATGGATGCCTGATTTGACCTTTACATACACGGGGCCGGAGGAAATCCCGGCTATTCTTAAGGAGATGGAACGGTATGAAGGAGAGTGGTGCAGCGAATGTAAATACCACTGGGAAAGTCTTTCAAAGGTTGGAGAAAGGGCCTTTTTGGCAGTGAAAAAATACATGCACTGTAAAAAGATAATTGTGGTTTCCCATGAGACGGTCATACAGCGGTTTATAGAGAGGAAATCTGTAGCCAGTGGCTCTGTGATACAGATGGACTTTCAGCAGGAAAGCAGGTGGCTGGGATTTTACCGTTAAAGCGTGTAAAAGAAAACAACAGCCCCAAAATTGAGGAGAATATGGTTCACTATGAAGTGTAATGACACACACGGATGCATGGACAGAAGAGGGATGGAGACAGTGAAATGACAGGAATACGCAGGACAGAAAACACGAACTTACATATCAAGGTAAATAAAACATTTTATTACAGCTTTTTTTCTATATACGCGGCACTGGTGCTGCAGAACGTTATCACGCTCAGCGTAAATCTGGCGGATAATATGATGCTGGGAGCTTACAGTGAAACATCACTGGCAGGCGTGGCAGCGGTCAATCAGATCCAGTTTGTATTTCAGCAGATCCTTATGGCACTGGGAGACGGGCTTGTGATCTTCTGCAGCCAGTATTGGGGGAAAAAGCAGACGGAACCCATGAAAAAGATTGCAGCCACAGCTATGCATGCAGGGCTTGTGGTGGCGCTCCTTTTGTTTGTGCTGGTCAGTCTGTTTCCCTTCCAGGCAGTGGGTGTTTTTACCACTGACAGACACATCATCGAGGAGGGTGTGCAGTATCTGAATATCATACGGTTCACGTATCTGTTTTTTGCGGTTACCCAGCTTTTGCTGGCAGCGCTGAGAAGCGTGGAGGTGGTAAAGATTGCGTTTGGCCTCTCCATTATGACATTTTTTATCAACTGCGGAATCAATTATGTCCTCATATACGGACACTTCGGCGCACCGGAAATGGGAACCGCAGGCGCAGCGGTGGGAACGCTGACAGCCAGAATCGCAGAGTGCGCTGTGCTGATCCTATACATAGCAAAAAAGGAAAAGAACCTGAATCTCAGATTAAAAGATTATCTGTCATTCGACAAAGTTCTGTGCAGGGACTACTTTAAGATCACAGCACCCATGGTGGTGGTACAGAGCCTCTGGGGTGTCAATACTGCTCTGCAGACAGTGATCCTGGGGCATATGACATCCGCGGCGATTGCCGCCAACAGCGCGGCGTCCACACTGTTTTTGATGGTGAAATCCACAGCAGTGGGAGCAGCCTCCACGGCATCAATCATCATAGGAAAGACCATCGGAACAGGAGACATAGCGCTGACGAAGGTGTACGCAAAGGTGATGCAGAGAATGTTCCTGGTGATTGGAATCTTATCGGGAATCCTTTTATTCTTTATCCGCATTCCAATTCTGAATCTTTATGATCTGTCGTCTGCAACTAAAGATATGGCCAACACATTCCTGATCATTTTGAGTGTAGTCTGTGTGGGCATGTCCTACCAGATGCCCACCAACAACGGGATCATCCGGGGCGGCGGCAATGCTATGTTTGTAGTGAAAATGGACCTGATCAGTATCTGGGGCATTGTCATACCTCTGTCATTTTTTATGGCGTTTGTGATGAAAGCATCCCCGGCAGTTGTGGTTTGCTGCCTGAACGCGGACCAGATATTCAAATGTGTACCGGCGTTTCTGGAATCCCATTATGGGAACTGGATACGGAAGCTGACAAGGGAGGAGAACACATGAAATTTCAACCAAACAGTACCTTTTTGTTTACCCTGGCAGGACTGGTGATCCTGTTCGTTATTGCCCAGTCCATATTTTTCCTGGTGCGGGCTTACAGGCGGGGAAAAAGCCTGGGAATCGAGACAGCGCAGATGAAGAAGACCATTCTGTCTACCGCAGTATTTACCTTGGCCCCGGCTGTGTCCATACTGCTGGGCGTCATCACACTGTCTAAGTTTTTGGGGCTGCCTCTGCCGTGGCTGAGGCTCAGTGTCATCGGAGCCATTACATATGAACTTCCGGCAGCCACGTCCACAGCCAATGCCCTGCATATCTCCCTGTCGGAGACCGTGACAGACCCGAAAGTCTATACAGCCATCTGCTGGGTCATGACACTCGGCATCTTTCCGGGGCTTATCTGGGTGCCCCTCTTTATCAAAAAGATTCAGGGAGGCCTGCTGAAGATCAAGAATAAGGACAGCAAATGGGGCGATATTTTTATGACAGCCATGTTTTTGGGCATGATATCCGCATTTCTGGGAATGGTGTTCTCTGATATCCGCAATGGACTGAAGGGCTGGATCCCAATCTTTGTCCTGCTGTTTTCCGCTCTTCTTATGGGTATCTGCGGGATTCTCATAAAAAAGTGCGGCTGGAAATGGCTGGAGAATTATGCGCTTCCTGTCAGTATGCTGGGAGCTATGATCTTTGCGGCGGTTATCACACCCATGATAGGAGGTTGACAGGATGAAGAAAAACGGCAGAACATATGAAGACATGACACACATTTACGGGCGCATCTGGATTCTCTGCGCGCTGGGCATGATTTTCGCCTATCCCATTGTCACCTGTATCTATTATCAGGCGTGGCCGGGCTGGAAACCGGTACTCAAAGGACTTCTGGGTGTGGCGCCTATTTTCTGGACGGTTGGCTTGATCGAGGTGGTGACCTTTGTTCCCATGCTGGGGACAGCCGGGTCTTATCTGGCCTTTGTCACCGGTAATCTGACCAACCTGAAGGTTCCGGCAGCCCTCACCGCCATGGAGAATGCAAGGGTAAAACCGGGAACAGAGAAGGGAGAGGTGATTTCCACCATAGCGGTTGCCACCTCCTCCATTGTCACCACCATAGTCATTGCCCTGGGCGTGGCGCTTCTTGTACCGCTGACCCCAATACTGAATAATCCGGCAGTAAAGCCTGCCTTTGACAATATACTTCCGTCCTTATTCGGCGGTCTGGCGGTGGTGTATGTGAGTAAAAACTGGAAGATTTCCGTGGCGCCGCTGCTTTTTATGGTCATACTGTTTCTTCTGGTACCGTCCCTTTCCGGGTCTGTGGGCGTGCTGGTACCTGTTGGGGCGCTGATCGCCATTGGCTCGGCAAGATTTTTATATAAGAATGGAAAGTTATAGGAGGGATTTGAAATGCTGCAGATGATATTGTGGATTCTATTGGCGGCAGTCATTGCATTTTTGGCTGTTATCTTAGTGCGGGCGGCGATGTTCAAGCCAAAGCCGGGGCCAAAGCCCTCCGGGGAGCAGGTCACAGTAGATGAAGAAAAGACGGTACAGGACATGGCAGAGATGATACGCTGCAAAACCGTATCGTATAATGACGAAAGTCTCATAGACAAGGCTGAATTTAAAAAATTCCAGGAACTGCTTCCGAGAATCTATCCTGAGATCCACAGCCGTCTGACCCGCCAGTTTATCGGGGTTAACGGCATGCTGTACCACTGGAAAGGAAAAGAGGAGGGGCGCCCGGTTGTCCTTATGTCCCATTATGATGTGGTGCCTGTGGAGGAATCACAGTGGGAGAAGCCGGCGTTTGCAGGCATTGTGGAGGATGGTGTGCTCTGGGGCAGGGGAACACTGGATACCAAAGGAACCCTCTGCGGAATCATGGAGGCTGCGGAGCAGCTTCTAAAAGAGGGATTTGTGCCGGAACATGACATTTACTTTGCCTTTTCCGGACAGGAAGAGATCAATGGGCCGAGCTGTCCGTCCATTGTGGACTGGTTTGAACAAAACGGCATTTCCCCGGCTATGGTAGTAGACGAGGGCGGCGCCGTGGTGGAAAATGTATTTCCCGGCGTTTCACGGGAATGTGCCCTCATCGGTATCGCTGAGAAGGGTCTTACAAACATTGAATTCCACGCAAAAAGCAACGGCGGCCATGCCTCCATGCCTCCGGTCCATACCATTGTTGGAGAGCTTGCCAAGGCAGTGACAGAGGTGGAAAACCATCCCTTCCCCCGCCAGCTTACCAAACCCGTGAGGGAAATGCTGGACATACTGGGGCGCCACTCCGGTTTTCTGTATAGAGTGATTTTTGCAAATCTCTGGTGCTTTGAGGGGCTGTTTGACAAGGTGTGCAAAAAGTCCGGCGGTGAGCTGAATGCCATGATGCGGACCACCTGTGCCATGACAAAAATGGAGGGCGGAAAGGCCTACAATGTGATTCCGCCCATGGCCTCTGTGGGTATGAACCTGAGGCTGATTGGCAGAGATACCGTGGAGTCTGCCAGGGATTATCTGTCCCGCACCATACAGAATCCGGATATAGAAGTGCGTGTGGTGGAGGGAAGAAATCCTTCCGCAGAGTCGGATACTTCCTGCAGGGAATGGGAACTTTTATCCCAGGCAGTATGCGACACCTGGACAGAGGCACTGGTTTCCCCGTATCTCATGATGGCATGCAGCGATTCCTGGCATTACTGCAGGATCACGGACAGGGTGTACAAATTTTCTGCGATGAAGCTGTCTAAAGAGGAGCGAGGTATGATTCATGGAAACAATGAAAGAGTTCCCGTGAAAACCCTGGTAAAGACCGTTGAGTTTTATATTCGCCTTATGAAGCGCTGTTAGAAGAACGGCGGAGTATGGGCACTATTGGTGAAAGAAAAAAGCTGCCGTGAATGGATGGAATCTTCCATTTGCAGCAGCTTTTTTATCCCCGTTTTCGATCATGAACCGGGAAATAAATATCAATCTCAGCATTTTCATCTTCCGGTCCTGTAAACCGTTCTGTATAACATTCAAAATCATCCCGGGCGGCAAGCTCAAACCCGCTTTTGGGAAACCAGACACCCCAGATATAATGATAGGTTCTAAGCAGAGTATCCACAGTTCCTTTATGCGTGAACTTTGCGTATGTGCCCCCGCAGAGCTTTTTCTTTTTCATATGGTCGGGCACAGGATACGCATTCGGAATTTCAACCCCCACAAAGGCGGAAGTTTTGCTGTCTATGTGAAATCCGTCAGAAGAGCAGGTTTCCCCTGCCTCGTATACGCCAAACCGTCTGTTTGAGAGAAGCGAGGCGGGAATCTGTCGGTTAAACTGCTCCCACATGGCAATTGATTCATTGCCGCTGACCGTTGTATTGAACCGAAATCCCATAATATTTATGGCAGGCATGGAGACAAATTCCGGGGTTAATCCGGCATGGGTGACAATGGTCTCATCAGGGAGCCGCGCTGACTGGCGGTTTCCGATCAGAACATCAATTCCATGTTTTCTGTATTCGGAGGGTGTCATGGAATACCTGTCTTTAAACGCCCGGGTAAAGCTCTCTGCTGATTCAAAATAAAGAGAAAGTCCGATGTCAATAATCTTTTTATCGCTGTGGGTCAAGTCCCACGCAGCCTGTGTCAGGCGTCTGCTTCGTATGTAATTTCCGATGGTTTCCCCCATGACAGCGCTGAAATAGCGGTGGAAGTGATAATAAGAGTAGGAGACCGCTTCTGCGGCGTCACGTGCTGTAATCGTTTCATACAAATGATTCTCAATGAATACAATAGCCTGTCCGATGATTTGATGGTCGTTCACAGTCTCCTCCCTCCTTTTATGGTTCGGTCAAAGTATATTATAGAATTCCGGGCCTGCTTTTTCCTGAGGCAGCAGTGCCGGTATTTCCCAGGCATCCAGCATGCCGACGGAAAATGTCTGCCATGTATTTACCTGCGGTGAGCCGAATGTCATCTCTATGGTCTTATCTGTCACATCAAATACCATGGAGCGCAGTGTTCCGAAAAATTCTTTATAGTAGTGGCAGCAGAGGCCTTCAGGATAGGGAGCGGACAACAGATGTTTCATGTCTTCCTTGGAAATACGCCTGTCCTGTTCAAAGAGTTTTTCTATATTGCGGTTACGGATCAGGGAATTTTCGATAACCATTTTTTCGTAGGGCTTGATTTCCTCAAACAGGGTGTGGTTTGTGGACGTGAGATATGTTTTTTCACTGCTGCTGTCCAGGATTTCATATGCCTTGTGGCCATCTATGCATTGTAATAATGCTATTCTATCATAGCTGTCAGCCAACATCAAATTGATATTAAAACCAATAGGGGCATCCATGGTCCACCGGATTGCTTCCTCCACGGTTCTGCAGTTTTCCAGAATACTGCGCACAACGATCCAGAGCTGGAATCCCGTTACCCCCGGCTTTTGTGCACCCTCAAAATTGCCGACGGGAAGTCCGTTCCCCGCCTGGCACACTGCGAGGCCATGCTCATTTATTCCGTCACCTCTGCCGAACAGATGCAGGGTGGAGCCGATATAGCGGTATTTTCCCTTGATATCAGTATAGGCAAAGCACATCTCCTCCATTTCATCGTGGAAGTCATAATTTCTGGCCATCATGGTGTGGCGGTTTTCTGTTTTGGATGGAAGGGCTGCCATCAGGCTGCATCCGCGTTCCAGATAGGTCATTGCGTAGAAGAGGATCTGTTCCGCATGAACGCCGACGGTGTCTGAAAAGCCCAGAATCTCCTCGTTGATACCGGGACAGTATTCATCCAGCAGAGCGGTGATCTGCGCAAATTTATCATGGGGATAGGTATCGGGCGGCAGCAAGGCCCTCTGCAGCAGAACCGGCGCAGATAATATCCAGTTCCCAATCTGTATTCCCACTTCATAGCTTGTGCCTGTAAAATTTTTCAGATATACGTTTGTTTTTTCCATATTTCACATCATTCCTTTCTGTTATAAAAAGATTATAATTTGAAAGAAAGAGAGAAACTTGATATTTTTTGCTGTCCGGCAGATCAGTCTGTTTGGCGTGCGTGGTAACTTGGTACCCGAATAGGGCAACTGGGGCCCCATGCTATTGCGCATTTAAACAGAGTCTGTTAAGGTTTAGGCAGAAGGGAAAGGAGATGGCTGCGTGAAGATAACCGTGCACACGGACACAGATGAAAAAGAGACTCACATCCACGTAACATGCCCGGAAATGACACCGGAGATCGAAAGAATACTCTCCATGCTGCATATGCTGAACAAACAGCTTGCCGGGTATAAAGCAGGGGAGATGTATCTCATCGAGGCAGTGGATGTGCTGTATATTGATACCGCGGATAAAAAAACATTTCTCTATACAAAAAGTGAGGTGTATGAGACGGATCTGAAGCTTTATGAGCTGGAGGAACAACTGGAGGACGCTGATTTTTTCAGGGCAAACAAGTCCTGCATCATTAATTTCCGGCACATTGCTTCTCTGAAGTCAGAGCTGAACCGGCGTCTTCTTGTGACTATGACAAACGGGGAAAAACTGATTGTATCCAGACAATATGCAGAGTATATGAAAGAAAAACTGGGGGTTCGGTAGAGTATGGAAAGAGAGAAAACGATATTTGATTTTTTGGGAAATGTGTTTTGTATTTACGGGATCACTGCCACTATACTGATTCTGATCGCCTTTTTTTTCGGCGAAACGGCAAAGGAAATTTCCGGCATATTCAGGCTTGGAAGGCAGGGGATTCCTCTGGAGGTCATGGCGGAGTTTTTGCTGACTTCTTTTCTGGTGACCTGTATGCAGTACCTGTTCTTCTCGGAAAAGTTGTTCAAACGCTTGTCAGGGACCGGGCGGACCGTATGTATGCTGCTGTCCATTCTGACGATCACCTGTATGGCAATCTGGGGATTCGGCTGGTTTCCCGTAAATATGTGGGAACCGTGGGTATGTTTCATTGTCTGCTTTGCCATCAGTGTTGCTGTGAGCATAGGTGTTATGCGCCTGAAAATGAAGGCTGAGGACCGGAAACTGGAAGAGGGTCTGAACCGCATGAAGAAAAAATGGGAAGGGGAAGAGAAATAAAATGGATTGTGAAAACAGTATAAAAATAATGGAAATCACCCAAAGGTTCGGAGACAAAACAGTTCTGGAGGACATCAGCCTGACACTGAAAAAAGGTGAAATTTTCGGCCTGCTTGGCCCGTCCGGAGCCGGGAAAACAACACTGATCAAGATACTTACGGGACAGCTTGTACAGACAGGAGGAAGGGCGGAAGTATTGGGAACGGATACCAGAAAACTTACCAGCAGTATTTACACAAAGATGGGCATGGTGCTGGATAACACCGGACTGTATGACCGTCTGAGCTGCCGTGATAATCTGGCATTATTCGCGGAAATCTACAGGATACCAAAGGCAAAAATACGGGAAATCCTAAGCGCTGTGGGACTTTTGGAGGCAGAGAAGCGTCCGGTCAGCAAGCTTTCCAAGGGAATGCGGCAGCGCCTGGTCATGGCAAGAGCCCTGATGCACAGCCCGGAAATCCTTTTTCTGGATGAACCCGGCAGTGCGCTGGACCCCTCCACAGTAAGCGAGATCCATAACCTGATCCGTCAGGAGCAGGCAAAAGGAGCCACAGTCTTTCTCACCACCCACAATATGGAGGAGGCAGAAAAATTATGTGACCATGTTGCGCTCTTAAACCAGGGGAAAATCGTGGAATACGGAAAACCGGAGGAAATCTGCAGGAAATATAATGAGCAGAACCAGGTCAGGATTCTGCTGAAGGACGGCCGGGAGATCGATCTTCGAAACAGCAGGGAATCTGCCGGAAAGATTCAGGAGCTTTTTGCATCGGAACAGGTGGAGAGTATCCACTCTACAGAGCCAAATCTGGAAACGGTATTTCTGGAATTGACCGGAAGGAGGTTTGAGTAGCATGGATGGAAGAAAGATATATGCCGTATGGAAAAAACAGGTAAAAGATACCCTGAAAAATAAAGTGATACTGATTCAGTTTGTTATGTTCCCGCTGCTGACGGCTGTGATGCAGAATACCATAGATATGCAGGGAATGCAGGATAATTTCTTTGTGATTTTATTTGCCACCATGTATATCGGCATGGCTCCTCTCACCTCCATGGCGGCAATTATATCAGAGGAAAAAGAATGCAACACTTTGCGCGTACTGCTTATGTCCAATGTAAAGGCAGGGGAATATCTGCTCGGAACAGGCGGTTATGTGTTCATGATATGCACCATTGGCGCACTGTTTTTCGGGATCATGGGAAATTTCAGGGGAGAGGAACTGGCCGGTTTTGTGCTTGCCATGTGTGTGGGAATCGTGCTCTCCCTGCTTCTGGGAGCAGCGATCGGGGTGAAGAGCAGAGGGCAGATGGCTGCCACTTCCATAGCAGTTCCTGTCATGATGGTGCTCTCGTTTCTTCCCATGCTGGCGGCCTTCAATGAGAAAATCGCAAAGGTGTCAAAGTACATCTTTTCCCAGCAGGTCAGCAAAATCATGGAGGGGATCGGAACCCATGGAGCAGGGACTGAGAGTATGGTGATCATAGGAATCAATTTCTTTGCTGTTGTTTTGTTTTTTACGTTTTGTTACAGGAGATATGGTTTGGAATAAGTGTTGTGATCACAGAAGAGACTCTCCGGGCAGGATGTGCATTTCATACAGCCGGAAGATGGCTGCATGCAGTTCCGTGTCAGTAAAATGCGGAAGGCCGGGATGGGTTTTGTTTGAGGAGGAGAAGGTATGAAGCTGAATATGACCATAATTTCCGATTATCTGGACAGTCAGGACATAAAAAGAAAGCAGACGAACCGCCCCTTTTCTTTTTACCTGGAAAGCGTGGAGGTCTGCACAGGAGAAAGGTTCCGGGAATCCTGTCTTTACATTGCAGATGCAGAAGATCTTCCGGATGTTCCGGAGGCAGAAAACAGTATATCACTGATCTGTATAGGAAAACTGCCGGAAATTTACAGGCAGATACCCTGCGAATACCTCTGTGTGGAAGAGGGGACAGATATCACCCGACTGTTCCAGAAAGCAGCAGAAATCTTCCGGCGGTTTCAGGACATTGAGGTGAGGATTCTGAGATGTCTTGTGGACCATGCACCCATGAACGAGATAGGGAGGATTCTCTTTGAGGTATTGGAAAATCCCGTCTCTTTCGCGACCCCTGTATTCCGGATCATGATGTACGTGCCGGGAAAGAAAAACCATGATAAGAACTTTTCCCTGGCTGAGAATGCTTATCTTCCGGAAGATGAATACATGGTTGTTGTCTCTGACCCGGAGTACAAGGAGACGTTAAAGACAAAAATTCCCGGTATCTTTTCAGAGAAAATGTACGGGTTTCGGAAAATCTACTATAACATTTTTCACCGTCAGGAATATCTGGGAAGGCTTGTGGCAGATGAAGTTTACCGCCCCTGCAGGGAAAGTGATCTGTCATTTCTGATGCTCATATCCGATTATGTGAAGATGGCGTATCTGGACATCTGTCCCGTCAATCTGGGAGAGACAAAGGAGTTTGACCACATGGTGAAGGCGCTTACCGTTTCGGAACGGCCTTATCTGGACGTCTATGATTCCATACTCCGGTCTTACGGATGGGAAAAATCAGATACATATCTCTATGTCTATCTGTCCAGTTTTTCAGAGAATAACCGGCATTCCAGGCTGGCGGAACACATGTTGTATCTGCACCGGATCCTGGACAGTAATTATACGTTTGTCCATGGAAATCATATTCATCTCATTCTGCGATATCCATCCGGGAAAAATAAGAAAATATATGAAATACTGGAGAGCTTTGCCGGCCGTCATGACTTTTATATCGGATGCAGCGGCTGGTTTTCTGATTTTGAAAAAGTAGGCATGTATTACCATCAGGCAGTTATCGCTTTTGAAACAGGCAATCAGACGGACAGCACTGAAAGAGTGTATCTGTTTGAAAAATATATTCTGGAATATATGGTAAGGACAGCCTGCCTGAAACATAACAAAGAGTTTTATATTGCCCCGCCCCTGGCTGCACTGATGGATTACGACAAAAAGCATGGGACAGAGCTGCTGTATACCCTGAAAATATGTCTGGAAAACAGCGGCAGGGCAGTTATTGCCCAGGAAATCCTTCACGTGCACCGGACCACCTATCTGTACAGGATAAAAAGGATTGAGGAGATCACCGGCTGGCAGTTAAGCGATTATCGGACAAGACTGTATCTCATGCTTGTCTTTGAGATGATAGATACATGAGGGCCTGCCGGTTCCTACAAAATAGAGTAAAGAACCGGAAAAGCTTTCGGTGTTATGAGCATATTTTTTTACACTTGCCGGTGCTATGATGAAAGCATAAAAGAAGATCTTCTTTCAGGCCAAGAGATTACAGCGTGTTTAAAAATGGAGAAAGGGAGGATTCACATGGTAAGTGTAATAGGAATCGTGGCAGCCATTGCTCTGCTGGTATTCCTGGCTTTTAAACAGTGGAATATGCTTCTTGTCAGCCTGATCTGTGCTGTTATTGTGGGGCTGACAAGCGGTATCGGACTGTGGGCGGTTTTCAGTGATTACTACATGCCCGGTCTGGTGGGATTTTTCGGTTCGTGGTTTTTGATCTTTACCATCGGTGCCGTGTATTCAGAGTTCATGTCACGTTCCGGTTCGGTCTCAGCCATTGCGTATAAGCTGGTGGATGTATTTGGAAAAGAAAAGATACTGCTGGTCATGTTCATTGTGTGCTGTCTGCTGAATTTGGGCGGGGTAAATCCTTATGTACAGATATTTATTGTATGGCCAATGGCAGTGGTTCTGTCAAAGGAATTTAATATAAACAGAGGAATCTGGCTCTCTGTATTTTATCTGGGATTGTTCACAGCACAGCTCTTTCCGGGAAATCCCAGTATGGTGAATACCGTGGTATCCCAGATGCTGCAGGTGTCTGCCGGGACGGTGCCGGTGATCTGTCTGGCAATGTTTGTCCTCTATGCAGCAGCGGGATATTTCATCATCAGAAGGACGGAAAAAAGATGGGAAGAAAAAGGACGCAGATACGTGGAGACGGAGTCTGACAGGCAGATGGTGAAGCCTGACAGGGAAAATCTGCCGGGTCTGGCAGCAGCGCTTGCTCCCATGGTACTGGTGATTCTTTTGTATACAGGACTGACATCGGGCTGGTTTTCTTTTATGGGAATCGGGAGACTGGAAGCGTCCAATAGTATACTGGCCTCCATGGGAATCGCGTGTATTGTATGTTATCTTCTGAACCTGAAGACGCTTCGGGGCAGTGAAAAGGATATTCTGTTCAAAGGAATGGCCGGAGGATTAAATCCCACCTTTGCCGCTGCTGTTATTGCGGGTTTTCTGGGTGTTATTACAGGTTCCCACGGTTATCAGCTTTTCACCGAAGCGGTTCAGAATGTAGGAGGAAACCCGTATATGCAGTGCCTTATAGCGGGAAGTGTAACGGGATTTATAACCGGGGGCGGAGCTGTGACCGCGCAGACGGTCCTTGGAACTTTTGGGGCAGGATGGCTGGCGAATCCGTCAGTAAATACGGGGCTGCTGCGGCAGATAACCGTTGCGAATACAGCAGGCGGCATCACCTTATCCCCACATTCGGGCGGACTTCACGGGGTAATGGGATTTGCGGGAACGGATTTGAAGGAATCATATCCGGTGTGTATCACCAGCGTGATCCTTCCATCTATTGTGATCAATATTATTTTTTCTGCTATTGCAGTATTGATGTAACGGTTCAGACAGGTGTGCGCATTCACTGCGCTGACCGCATGAATGCGTGGCAGCAGTGAGCATCCGGCCCATGGCAAAGCGATTTTAAATGGCCGGATGCATGTAACTGTTCAGTTATCTGAAGGATTACGTTTTTGTAGAAGGAGGAATGGATTATGGCAGATAATATGGTACTGGACTGGATGAAATTCAGCAGCTCCGTAGGCGGTGAGGCAGACGAGAAGGAAAATTATCTGAAGGTTATCCGGGGAGAGGAACCGGACTGGGTACCCCTGTATTTTGACGCCTGCGACTGGGTATTTACGGGTTTTATGCTGGACTATGTAAATAAAGAGAGAAAGTTTGATATTTTCAACGTGGAGTGGGAAATTAACGATGCGGGCAAGATGCCAAAACCGGACAGAAAGCTGTTGGAAGACGTGACAAAATGGAGGGAGTTTGTGAATTTCCCGGATACCTCCAAAATTGACTGGGAGCAGATGGCAGCAGAGGCTCTGCGCATGCATAACCCCAATAAGGCCATGGGCTACCGGACAGACGGCTGCGGGGGTAACTTTTTCATTCCTCTGATGAACATGATGGGATTTGAGGAGGGTTTATGCGCGCTTCTGGAGGAACCGGAGGCGGTGGATGGGCTGTTTGATGCAGTCACTGTGCTGACCGAGGAGGCTATGCGGCATCTGATCCCCATCTATAAACCGGATGTGGTGATCATTGATGATGATATGGCTGCTGCCACGAATCTTTTTATTTCCACAGAAACCTTCCGGAACAGGTTCCGTCCTTTTTATCAGAGGCTTATTGATGTGGCAAAGGAATTTGGGCTGCCGGTTGAACTCCATATGTGCGGGTGCTGTGAAAAGATCATACCTGATTTTGTGGAAATGGGTGTCAATATCTGGCAGCCGGCCCAGGTCATGAATGATCTTAAGGGAATCAAGGCCAGATATGGAAACTGTCTTGTATTAAACGGCGGCTGGGATTCCCAGGGAAAGGCCGGAATGCCCGGAGCGTCCGAGGAGGTAGTGCGGCAGTCTGCGAGAACTGCCATAGATAACTTCGCAGCGGGCGGCGGCTATGTATTCTGGGATTTGAGCCCTGTAGGCAATTCGGATGATATGCTGAGAAAAATAGCCTGGGTGGAGGATGAGGCCAGAAAGTACGGCAGGCAGTATTACCGCAGGAAAGATTAGGAGTGAGCCTGTCTTTGTCATTGCCCCGTGGGGATACCGGAACCTGCGATTTTTAAAAACTCCTCCATGGCTCTTGTCACATACCGGGAGCGTTTGTGGTAGAAATAAATATTCCGCTGGGAGATGTCCGGCGGCAGCTTATAAAAAACAATCCTGGAGTCATCAGGCACATGCCGGATCAGGGTGTCTGTTACAAAGGCGATCCCCATGCCGTAACAGGCAAGATGATAGGCCGTGACCTGCTGGTCCAGCTTCAGAGGCACATGGGGCGCAAGACCTGCGCTTTTTAAAAGCAGGTCAGAGCGCTCACGTGTGTCATTTCCTGCTCTGAGAAGCAGGAAAGGGTCATGGGCAAAATGCTGCAGGATATCAGGGCAGACACAGCACTCTTCATAAGAACCGTTTTTTATGGAGGCAGCGTCCAGACAGCAGGTATCCGGTCCTTTTTCGCGGGCCAGTCCTGCGGGGACTGCAAGAAGAAGCTGTTCCTTGCAGAAAAAATGGCGGTCATAAATGGTATCTGAGAAAGGATAGTTGTCAATCACCAGATCCAGACTGCCGGAAAAGAGTTGTTTTTCCAGATCGCCTGTGGTGGACTCCGTCATTTTCACCTCTATGGAGGGATATTTTCCCATAAAGCCGGAGAGCAGGGGCGGCAGGACGTAGGAGGCAAAGAGATTGCTTCCCCCTACAGAAAGATGTCCGGTCCTGAGGGCCTCAAAGTCATTCAGATAATTTTCAAATTCATTTTCCATATCCATGAGATGTTCCACGTAATGTATGTATTTTTCCCCGCACTCTGTAAGCATGATAGGGCTGGTGCTTCTGTCAAAAATGGGGGTTCCGAGACGGGCCTCAATCTTTTTTATGGTAGCGCTTAAGGACGGCTGGGAGATATAGAGGTTAGCGGCAGCTTTTGAAAAGCTCCTTGTTTTATAAACTTCATAAACGTATTTTTTTCCTTCAAACATGAAATCCACCTGCATTTCTGGTAAGCGTTCAGCCGGGTGAATACTTACCGCTTCTTTTTTTATCTTATCATGAATTCCCCTGTATATAAACAATTATTTATAATAAATATATACATATATGTATTAGCTTCTAATAACAGGCGAACTTATAATATAGATAGCAAAAGACTGTGGTATACAGAACTGCTTTATGCGGCAGTATATTAACAGTAAAAAGAAGAGGCAGGCAGTGGCGAAAAACGCTGTAAAATACATGTAAGGCGGCAAGAACGGCCTGCAGGAAAAAGAGGTAAGGAAAAGATATGGATACAAAAGAAAAAATGGTAAAGACAAGACTGGAACATGATTCTATCGGCACAAAAGAAGTACCGGCGGAAGCCTACTACGGAGTACAGACCCTCCGCGCTGCAGAGAATTTTTACATAACAGGCATGAATATGCACCCGGAACTGATCAACAGCGTGGCGCAGATAAAAAAGGCGGCAGCCATCACGAATTTTGAGGTGGGACGGCTGGATAAAAAAAGAACGGACGCCATCGTGCGGGCCTGTGACGAGATCATATCCGGCAGACTTCACGACCAGTTTATTGTGGACCCAATCCAGGGCGGTGCAGGGACATCCCTGAACATGAACGCCAACGAGGTGATCGCCAACAGGGCAGCCTTTAAACTAGAGGAACTAGTGGAATTTTTGCGTGC
>ERZ506113.83-NODE-83-length-33468-cov-5.22228_pt1 | contig 33468 bp, 30 predicted proteins | sample MGYA00513573_ERZ506113 | MGnify/ENA metagenome assembly ERZ506113
GTTCAGACGTGTGCTCTTCCGATCTAAGACTGCCATGGAAAAAGCATTTTTCATGGCCGGGTTTACTGCACTGCACATGGAAATGATCTCATCCATGGTCATGCCAAACAACCGCACATAAAACGGAATGATCAGATACAGGTTCGTAAAGATCGCCACAACTCCAACCAGCACTGTGCTGACGCCCATACCAGCCAATGCGGTCTTCTTCGTCTTATGTCTGTGATAGATCAGCAGCGCAGGCATGACATAGCAGCAGCTTAAAATAAAATTCTGTAACTCACCGGTTCCCAGAGAAAAGCTGCCCTGCATGACAAGCTGCAGCAGTATTTTGACCACAATGATCATAAGTGCTGCCCCGGGGCCGAACATAAATCCCCCCAGCATCTCCATCAGCCCCGACAGATCAAAGGACATAAATGGCGGCATAAAGGGAAGCGGAAACCTGAGAAGCATAAGAACAGCGCTCACTGCCCCCATAAGGCCGATGAAAGCAATCTTTTTCACCCGCATTTTAGCGCCGGTCCCGGCCCTCATACCCTTGTCAAAAGCTGCATTGGTTGTTTCGTTTGTCTGGTTCATAGTTTGTATCCTCCTTCAAAAAAATGAGCCCGGAACAAAAAATATGCTCCGGGCGTAGTTTCACAGAAAATGTCTTTTCTCATCCGGACTATACCGTCGGTGCTGGAATTCCCCTCTTCTATTAAGGAGTCACCAGCTCAGCCGCCAAAAGCGGGTCATGGACTATACCATCGGTAGGGACTTACACCCTGCCACAAAGACTTCAATATTCATTTTTTGAAATCAGAAATGCAGTAAACATCATCTGTTGTATCTGATTATATACCATAGTCTTCCATATGTAAACAAAAACAGGAAATAAAATGTTTATATCTCTTCCAGACAGATTTTTCTTAACTCCTCCTCCTTTTTCCGATAAAGCAGAGCTTCACTATATTGAAAATACGCATCACTTCCATTGCTGTTTATAAATTCCATGGCTCTTTCGCTTTTGGATAGTCCGGTTACAAAGAGCACCATCTCCTGCTCCTCACCAAAAGCATCCGCCAGAAACTGAAATGCATGTTCCAGATTTTCTCCCGCCTGTTTTACGATTTTCTGCCTCTTTTTCACTTCCTGCCCGAAAAGCTCCCGTACACAGGCCATACCCTCTTCTTTATCCGCAATATGTCTCTCCTTCAGATATACAGCAAAGGACTCCAGCCGTCCCACTGCCCACGCCTGTACTGCTGCCTCTTTTCCGGTAATCTTCTCCTCCAGTATCCGCTGTTCCAGTTCTCTTCTTCTGTTCTCCGCAAAAGTCTGAAGCACCTGCATATCTGCACTGTCATGCAAAATCTTCTTAAAATCATCCAGCGCCTCGTAGAGAGCACAGACATTCCCGTCTGCCCTGATATATGTAGCAAAGGACTGATCCAAATAGGCAAGCAGAAGGCCGGCCACTGTAAATCTCTCCTCAAAAGCAGCCTGGCGGGCCATATCCCTCCGCTTATCATAGTCCTCCTTTGACAAAGTACCTGCCGCTATTTCCGGAATGGCATAATCAGTCCCGTATTTTTGGTACAACCGGTAATACACGGCAAAGTCCCTGGCGATTTCCTCTTTCTGCAGATACTGGATCACCAGTTTCTCCGTGACAGGTATCTGAAATCTCTCATAGCTTTTCAATATTTCAGATAGATCCTCCCATCCTCTTGCAGTCACAAAAAATTTACCGTCCACCGTATTTTCCACAAGATAAAAATTTTCTTTCCTGATATTCAGATAGGAAAGCACAGCCCCGTGTATCTGCTGTGACCAGGCGTATTCCATCCAGACATCACAGTCCACTTCAATATCAATTTTCCTGACCCGGTCAAGCGTGACAATGTCAAATTCTCGGACCGATTTATTGTATTCCGGAGGATTTCCCGCTGCCGCGATCAGCCAGCCTTCCGGCACTTTATGACTTCCAAATGTCTTGTTCTGCAGGAACTGCAGCATGGTGGGTGCCAGGGTTTCGGATACGCAGTTGATTTCATCAATAAACAGAATCCCCTCTTTTTTTCCCGTGCGCTCCATGCACTCATAGACAGAAGCTATGATCTCACTGAGGGTATACTCTGTTACACTCACAGACCGGCCCTGGTATATTCTGTTTTTGATACTCGGCAGCCCCACAGCACTCTGCCTCGTATGATGTGTAATGGTATAAGAGACCAGACCCACACCGCACTCCTCTGCCACCTGCTCCATGACAGCGGTCTTGCCGATGCCCGGCGGCCCCATGAGCAGTATGGGCCTCTGCCTGACCATAGGAAATACATAATTGCCCTGTTCGTCCTTCTCATGATAGGCCTTCAGTGTACTGCTGATCTCCGTCTTTGCCTCTTTGATGTTCATTTCTTCCTCCTTGTAGGGTATAAATTCATATCCGGGAATCCCCGACTCTCTTCTTTTCATGAGATACCACCAGCTTCATGGCCCATGGCGGCACTCTGTCCATACCGGCACCTTCCTCCAAAAAGACGAATGCTGTCTCATACGCAGGCCTGCACTTCGGATAAATCCCATCGCCGTCTGTAAAATAAACCAGTGCTTTTAACTGCCTGATCTCTCTCTTCTCCTTCTGCTCTGCCACATACTGAAATACAGGCCGAAAATCCGTCCCGCCCCGTCCCTGAATTTTTATCTCCCTGCTGTATGCTTTCCACTCCTCCTCCGAATGGATGACCACCGCTTCCTGTATCCTGCAGTCACACTGAACAAGGTGCACTTTCATCTTTTTGAAGAAATTCTCCCGCTCACTGAGTATACTGTAGGTCTCTGCCAGAAACTGCTGCACCGTCTCCCTGGAACATGACCCCGATGTATCCACTGCGATCACCAGCTCCTCCAGACGATTTACCTCTTTGTATTCCAAGGGTTCTATAAGCGGCATATCTCCGTAATGCTCCATCCCGAAATGATACATAATATAATCAAAACTCTCGGTATCAAGCTCCACTTCTTCCCTGGGGACAGCAAATTTTTTCAGGAATTTCCTGTAATCATAACGGCTTTTCCCGACGGTCACTGTCTCCTCCTCACCGTCACCTTCCCGGGTTCCTGTTTTTTGTTTCTTCTGATGCCTGTTTTGTCCTGTGTAGGCCAGAATCTTCTCCCACTTGCTTTTTGTCCTGGCTGTCCTCTCCGCATCCTGCTGCGCCGTCCAGAGACTGTGGTCATCAAAACAAAAGGCAGTCTGCATCTCCTCCAGACTGTCCGAAAATACGCCCTGCACCAGCATCCGGCAGATTCTCTCCGCGGAAAGGCTGCGCCCTCCCAGTTTTTCCAAACATCTCTTTCTGACCGGATGGTCCGACAGGCGAAGCCCCGGCAGCGCCTCCCTCTCAATCACTTGTTCCACGGAAATATCACAGGCCAGATTCCAGATATCCTGCCTCTGCTCCTTGTTGGAAAACAGATGCAGGTACAAACAGTGCAGCATCATGTGCAGATATCCCCTGCGGATTACCTCCGGATTATTCCCGTAGCCTGCCAGCAGAAATACAGGGTCAAAATAAAATACATTTCCCTCCGTACCGATTCCCTTTACCCCTTTACCTGCCTCATATGAAACACTGGCAAAGGCGCCGTCCAGATATGGGAAATAACTGTAAAGCTCATTTCTGCAGTTTTTCAGGATCTCCACTCCCAGAGCTGCTTTTTCTTCGTTTGATCTCATTTTCTTTACCCTATGACATATTTGTATTTTTCCGGTAATGATATCTCCGGGGTTCCCGGAATATCTACGGCCGGATGTTTTTTATTGTCATTATAATTATATAAGAAAGCTCTTTTCCGTATATCCGTACTTCTTATCTTTCAAATGCATCAGCCACACAAGAGAGGTGGTCTTTTGACGCTCTCGTGCTGTCCGGATGAAGATTTCCAACTGCTCCTCCCGAAACCAGCCCAGGCTTTCCAGATACGCCATTTTTTCCACCGCATCCTCCTCGATCAGCTCCTGCACTGCGGGCACGATCCAATCTTGTATACAGCGTCCAAAATCATCTCTCTGCTCCTTTGAAACGCCGCCTTTCAGAAAGAAGCCGCGAAGAGCCACGGCCAGACGCACGGCATCCTTTTTCGTCTCCCTGTATTTCCGGTACAGCTTTTCTCCTTCCTCCCAAGGGTCATCTCTCTTCTGTCTCTCCAGAGCCTGTACTACCACTTCCACATCTTTCCGGAAGTCACTTATCTCTCCCATGGTATTCCTCCGCGTTACGATTGCCAAATATTGTTAAACATCTATTTTAAATATACCACACCCCCTCTGTGTCAGGCAATCCAAACGCCCAAAGAATTCCCGGCGGAATCTATTTTTTCCTGAAATCCTTTTGGAAACATGACCGGACGGACTGGCGTATGTTTCTGCTCAGTGGATTTATCGGCCTGTGTATCAACGGGATAAATAACCTTTTTACCTACGAAACCGACTTTCTTCTGCAGTGTATTGTGGGAATGCTGATTGTCCTGCTCTGTGAACGCATTTTCATCTGCCGATGGAATATTGTGGAGGGACCGGGCCTGTCTGCCGTGTGTATTCTGCCGGATGACTGAATCTGATATTTCATCCTGAAACACAGGGAGGAAAAGCCTTACTATCAGATATTCGGGAAAACGCTGACCACCTATGAGAAAAAGGACTGAAGACCGCTTCGTCGAAAAAAACCACACTTTATACCAAAAACATCTTCTCATCTTCCATTCTGATATACTAAGAACACATGGTTTATAAGCTTTATGCCCCTTTTTACCACATGGAGGCATCTTACGATAAAAAGCACACATTTTACCAAAATAAAGACACCGGAAAGAAAAGAATCTCTGTTATAATATAACCACAATTTATCAGCGGACAGTATCATCCGCATGACCGTAACCGACAAAAAGAAAAAATTAGGAGGACACATTATGACAAAGTATACCCTGCACGACATCCACATTGATCCGGAAAAGACCTGGCTTATGGACTTTGATGAATACTACGGAGGGAAGAAAACCTACTCCAAATACCTGATTGAACCTTATGGGCCATACCAGCACAATGAACTGCTGGACACTGTTTACGTGGACCCCAACCATGAAATGTGCTACCACGAACATACCCGCGGTGTGGAAACTTTTCTGGTGGACGGCGGCTCTGTGCTGACGGAAATCTGCGGCAAAAAAGCAGTGTGCACCAAAGGTGATATCGTACATATCTCAGCCTATACCCCGCATAAATTTACCTGGATCGATGCGGGAACCATATGGAGGGAGCTGTTCCAGGAAACCCAGATGGGGGAAGACTGTATTGCCAATCTGCGTTTTAAAGAATATAATAAAACTGAATTCGACATGGCAAAGGACGGACAGAGCACAGACAGCCTCTACTATACCTATACCCCTGTCACAGAGGAGGTTCCAAAGGAACAGATTTACCAGATCCGCCCGTACAACAGCGGCCTGTGTATCTACAGATTCGAGGGCTGCGAGCTGAGGCAGAAGGTAGCCCGCTGGGAGACAAAGGGACACAAGGAGATCTGGCAGCTCTGCATGGAGCCCGGTTTCCAGTTGAGCTGGAGTGCCCAGAATCCTTTCTACAGTCTGTTTATTGTGCAGGAGGGATTTGTGGAGGTCCGCATTGACGGCATGGAGAAGTTTACAGCAAAAGAACGTGACGTGCTGCACATTCCTACCCACCTCTCAGGCGAGATCACAGCACCCGACGGCGCCGTACTTTTTGACTATAACTGTGAAGGCTTCGGTCTTCGTGCCATCGAGGAACTGTATTCCCTGTATGCAGCCGACCCGAAAAAGGCTGAAGCTGAAGCTGAGAATATTCTTTCCAAACATAAATGTTATGTACGCGGACGTCTCATAAAATAACAGGCAGCATAAACAGGCCGGAACCGGGAAGATTTCCCGGAGTTCCGGCCGTTTAGTTATGCTGAAAACCAAATGGAAAAAAGGAGATGGAAAAACAGGCATATGAAAATATTAGTTTACGGCAGTAGAGAATTTAAAGCAGGCTTTATGAAGGCACAAAGCCAGTGCGGTCACCAGGTTTTGTTCACCGACCGTCTTCCGTCTGCGGAAGATGCCATATCTTTCTCCCCGGATGCAGTAATCCTGATGGTCCAGAGGCCGGCATCCCGCATACAGGACTGCCTGGCTGTGCTCTATGAATCCTGCTCTGCGCGCCGTTTTCTGCTGTTTGAACCGCATCCGAACGGAAATTGCTTTTTTGCAGAAACCACGCAGCAGGATGATTCCCTGCACGATTTCTTCCGCGAAGCAGCCGGATGGAAACACACCATACCGCTGCAGTATCCGGCACAGAGCTGGCAGCTCCGCTTTCCGGATGCCTTTGAAAACCTGCAGCGCAGAGAAGCCATGAAGACGATGCTGTACGGTGTCACCCGGGAAGAATTTGAAAAATACAAGAGGCAGTACCGTCTCCACATAAACACTTCGGATTTTTATCTTTTTATGTGGGAGCTTGACAAAACCGTGTTGGTTGACTATCCGGTAAACAAATCCATCCATTATTTTCTGCACGCTCTGCGCCTGGAGGATTTCAGTATGATACTGGAAGAAAACCAGGGAGGGGAAATCGTATTTTCTGATATTTCCTTTGCCTATATCCTTGTAAATGCTTCCCATCCTTCCTGCATCCGTACAAGAAGGCAGCAGGCAGACCATTTTGCCCTGGAATTTTCCAAAGCTGCCGGACAGATTTCCTCCCACTGTTTTATCAGTGACCTTTTACTGGGACCGGAAGATATCAGCCGCGGACATCAGGATTTTAAACGGACCTGCGCATACCGCTTTTTCTGCCGGGAAGCAGTGGCAATTTCCAATGATTATATCAAATCTCATCAGCGCTGGTTTAGCAGAGATGAGATTCAGAACACTATTGATGCCATTGAACATTATCTCAGCTTTGATATCAGCAGCAAGGAGCTTCCGGAGTTGATCCGGCGTCTGTATCTCAAGATCGTAAAGCCCAGTATGAGCTATAAGCTGTATTACCTGATAAGTGAATCCATTCTGAAATCTCTAAAAAGTGAACTGTCCGTCAAACTGCTGATGGAGACTATAGACAGCCCCTGGCTTGTTCTGACCACGCAGTTAGGCACCATAGAGGAAAGCTGTACCCGTGTCCTGGACTGCATCCATACTCTGGCAAAACAGCAGGTAAAGACACACAATATCAGCAACCGTGTCGTCCGCCAGGTGCTCCGTTATATGGAAGAGCACTATGCAGAGCCCCTGTCTGTAAGCGATATTGCCAGAGACTTTAATGTAAGCCCTTCTTATTTGAGCCAGTGTTTTAAAAAAGAAACAGGCGCAAGTATGAAACATTATCTGACCATGCTGCGCATGCAGCAGGCAAAAAAGCTTCTTCTCACAACAGACGATTCCGTAAGTTCCATCGCCATAGCGGTTGGCTATGACGATTACCGCCAGTTTTCCAAAATGTTCAAAGTCTATACAGGCGTAACGCCGGTGCAGTGCAGGAAAGGGGTCATGTGATGGCATCCCCCTTACCTGCCATCTCTCATAAGAAGCCATACGGGTTCTCTGTAAACACCCCTTTATCAGCCAGGCTGACCGGCTTTATCTTCCCCTCCCCGGGCAGACCGAACTGGAGACAAATGTCCAGGTTTTCTGTCCCGAGGTCGTCCCCAAAACGGCCGTCCGATATCAAAGAGGCATGCATCTATTGTCAATTCTTTTACAACATTTTCTCCCACTGCATAGTCCGAAACATAAATTTTCTTCCCTCCGTTGAACAAAATGGTTACGGTTTCCATTAGAAACTCCAATTTTTCTCTTCTATCCTCCTCCTCGCTTTTTTCAGTACCCAGATTTGTGTCAGACCTGAAAAAACCGTCTTTATATCCCCAAGTATCCCGGAGCCAGATTGTATTCTGGCACCTGTTCAAGAAATCGGAATTTTCTCACTTCCACAGGGATATCTACATCCAGATATACTTTGAAAATATGGGATATGCTCTCACTGTTATATGGAAAGACGTTTGTCTGATATCAATCGACACTTCCGCGAAGGAAGTGACAAAACGGTTATGTAACTGGGAAGATGTAAGAAAAATTTCAATCCACACTTCCGCGAAGGAAGTGACACAAGAAAGTAATCATACTTCCGGCACAGAGCAAATTCCAATCCACACTTCCGCGAAGGAAGTGACGACCTGCTCCAGATACTGTCGAACAAAGCTAGCAGATTTCAATCCACACTTCCGCGAAGGAAGTGACCCCCGGAGGGGAATACAACCCGTACCCGTTTACAATTTCAATCCACACTTCCGCGAAGGAAGTGACATCGAGGGGGTCAAGATAACTCTTATGCTCGGGATATTTCAATCCACACTTCCGCGAAGGAAGTGACTTGAACAAGCATCAGCTTGAATTGAATGTAGGAATTTCAATCCACACTTCCGCGAAGGAAGTGACCCTTTGTTGTAGCTTTTCCCTGCTTCCATTGATAATTTCAATCCACACTTCCGCGAAGGAAGTGACCAGGGCATACCGTCACACATTGGCTGGTAACCTCAATTTCAATCCACACTTCCGCGAAGGAAGTGACAAAAGAAATATTAGTCAATGGAAGGAACTGGAAATTTCAATCCACACTTCCGCGAAGGAAGTGACCGTATTCCAACTGCTCGATCAATCCACTATATGAATTTCAATCCACACTTCCGCGAAGGAAGTGACTTACAAGACGAAATTTAAGAAGATTCATTAAAAGATTTCAATCCACACTTCCGCGAAGGAAGTGACTGCCGTATGTATCTTTTCATACTCATTATCAGGCATTTCAATCCACACTTCCGCGAAGGAAGTGACCCTACAGCGTTTAAAACTGACTGTGCAACACTTAATTTCAATCCACACTTCCGCGAAGGAAGTGACAGGTATAAAGGCAGGACAAGCGGGAACTGCACTTAATTTCAATCCACACTTCCGCGAAGGAAGTGACAGCTTTCATCCCTGATTTCCGGGGAGTATACATTATTTCAATCCACACTTCCGCGAAGGAAGTGACGATAAATTCTCTTGCTGTATCCATAGAGCATGTGATTTCAATCCACACTTCCGCGAAGGAAGTGACAATACATGAGGAGAAAGTGTACAAATGTACATTGATTTCAATCCACACTTCCGCGAAGGAAGTGACAGTCGATGGAGAGATCATCATAGACACAGAGCGGATTTCAATCCACACTTCCGCGAAGGAAGTGACGTATCGGTTGTTTAAGCTCAATGTCAGTTTATTTATTTCAATCCACACTTCCGCGAAGGAAGTGACGGCTGCTTTGGCATAATGACATGACGGAGACAAAATTTCAATCCACACTTCCGCGAAGGAAGTGACTTATCTTCGCGTTAGAAACAAGGCCTATTATGAATTTCAATCCACACTTCCGCGAAGGAAGTGACAAATTGGATCATACGGAATAGTCGCCTTACTAGAATTTCAATCCACACTTCCGCGAAGGAAGTGACCTAACAGTTCCACTTGTGCCGCTTGCAGTAACTATTTCAATCCACACTTCCGCGAAGGAAGTGACAAATCAATTAATTCAAAGGAGGATGTACTATGAAATTTCAATCCACACTTCCGCGAAGGAAGTGACTAATGGCGGATCAGGTGCCCCATCAAATCAGACATTTCAATCCACACTTCCGCGAAGGAAGTGACGATGACAAGTCCCTTTATCGGATTTGTTACTACTATTTCAATCCACACTTCCGCGAAGGAAGTGACTGCGATAGAAGTGATACCACTCACTAAACTTGTAATTTCAATCCACACTTCCGCGAAGGAAGTGACTGGGATCTGCACTCCTGTTGTATCTCCGCCTACAATTTCAATCCACACTTCCGCGAAGGAAGTGACTACAATGACTTCCTTCAAAGATTGGACAGGAGGTATTTCAATCCACACTTCCGCGAAGGAAGTGACTGTCCTATTTGATGGGATATAATGCTGGAGGCGTAATTTCAATCCACACTTCCGCGAAGGAAGTGACATCCGATGCAATCGGCTGATCATAATCTTTGCAATATTTCAATCCACACTTCCGCGAAGGAAGTGACGAAGGTAAGATAAAAGGTAAGCTGTATGTTGGAGATTTCAATCCACACTTCCGCGAAGGAAGTGACTTTACAGAGGTTTACATAATCACAAATATCTCGCTATTTCAATCCACACTTCCGCGAAGGAAGTGACCTGGAGTAGGAGGAGAAGATGGTACACCTGATAATTTCAATCCACACTTCCGCGAAGGAAGTGACCCAGAAAACAGCCTGATTTTATCCCCGGAAACAATTTCAATCCACACTTCCGCGAAGGAAGTGACATTCCAGGGAACCCTATATCCCCTTTTCTGTCCGGATTTCAATCCACACTTCCGCGAAGGAAGTGACGGTGGCTGGTTTTTATCAAGTGATTAGGAGGACATTTCAATCCACACTTCCGCGAAGGAAGTGACCAGCATCCAGTTAAATTTCCACCAGTGCAAATACGATTTCAATCCACACTTCCGCGAAGGAAGTGACCGATTAGATCGAGGAGCGCGTCTGGATCACGGGCATTTCAATCCACACTTCCGCGAAGGAAGTGACCAGCTCGCCGTCTTTGACTGACAGCTCTGGCAGAGATTTCAATCCACACTTCCGCGAAGGAAGTGACCCAGACTTTTTTCTTTTTTCCGTATATGTTCAGCATTTCAATCCACACTTCCGCGAAGGAAGTGACGCAGAGTTTATCAAATTCACTGTCAAACTTTACATTTCAATCCACACTTCCGCGAAGGAAGTGACTTGAGACATTCAACTATTTTAATGTTACTATGTCATTTCAATCCACACTTCCGCGAAGGAAGTGACAGACATAGCATTTATAACCAATCTGATGCGAGACTATTTCAATCCACACTTCCGCGAAGGAAGTGACATGGTGTGGAAGGATTCTTCAAAGAATTGCCGGATTTCAATCCACACTTCCGCGAAGGAAGTGACGGAGGGAGCCGGGTGGGCAAATCATCGGTGAACTATTTCAATCCACACTTCCGCGAAGGAAGTGACCTGAAACCGTGGAATGCGAAACGCCTGTCAAGATAATTTCAATCCACACTTCCGCGAAGGAAGTGACAGAAATGGATGGGTACTGTGACAAAACCAGTAAAATTTCAATCCACACTTCCGCGAAGGAAGTGACAGCAAACATGCACAATATTCCCAATAAATATTGTTTCTTTCTACCAAATTTTAACCCTTTTTGATTAATAATGCAACCTTTCCTACAAATATATCTTAAAAAAATCACTCCATCATCAATTTTTAACCATTTTTTCAAGTGCGAATCTCCCCGGCAAACTATGTTCACTCCACATTCGCACTTTATAAAATAAGCTTAGTAATCATCTTCTGAACAAATATTATATCATCTGCATTTTCTACAAAAAATTCAAGGCCGATTTTTATCACAATTTCTCTCAATCCAACTGTTTCCAGCCTTTTATTTCCCCATTATTTATCATAAGAAATATCATAATGTCCAAATCCAATGGTAGCACCTTTTCCTACCCGCAGATACTTACCCGCTTCCAAAATTGGCACAAAACCAGATAGATCCCCTTCATATAAAATCCAGCCAGTCCTGGATGAAAGTTTTAACTTTCCATCTTTCTGATTCATAGAATACCTGATGAACGGAACTTCTCTCCAATACTCATCTAAAGTCTTGATTTTCCTGGCCTGGTTCAGAAGTTCCTCCTCTTTCCATTCTAATTGAAAATCGGTGTAAGCCTTTGTCAACAGCGATATTCTGCGGATAAGAAACTGTATAAACGTATCAAAGGGAAGTTTATCAAATAGTTTATCCCCTGATACGATTCTAAGCGGTGTATCAAAAAAAAGGCTTGCATAAGAGGCATTTCGTCCTGTCGTCTGAAGCGGCTTTGGAGAAAGATTGCGAAACCAGCATTTTCCCCCTGCATAGATCACATTGCCCGAATCTGAGTCGATAACCTGCATCAAACGAAAGGACAGCCTTGCCGCCCCCCATCCCCTTTTCTCTGCTGCCTGCAGTGCATCCAAATATATGCCTGCTCTTTCTGTTCCACTGCCAAGCAGAGTAAGGTCAAATACACATAAATCTCCTTTCTTCCATCTTTCTCTGCCTTCTCCATGTACATATAACACATATGGATTCACTGCACCTGCTTCTCCACCCGTATTGCTAAAACATTGCACATAGAGACAATTATCCTTTTTCTCACACTGAAAACATCTTTTATCAGGAAAATCACAGCAAAAATCCCGGATGCAATGGCCTAAAATTCCTCTTATTGTAGATCCCAAATATGAAGGCAGCCTTCCTTCTTCCTGACATTCATATGTTGCACGCAATGTTAATATTTTTATGAACTCGAACATATATCCTCCCTGACCTGACTATGATTTATTTTATTACATTATATCCTATATTTTTCCAAATAAAAACCTCTTTTCATTTCATCAAGTCATAATATATTAGTCACTTCAATCATAAAAATAAAATAAATCACCATAATCTGTTGCGCGCCCTCCATTGGCTTAGATATACCAAAAGCCCTCCCTTAATCGTCCCTATACCCGGCTGCAAAAACAATCTCTTTATAATACTAAGTATCTTTCCCAAAACATAAAATAAAAAGTACCTCTCAAACCATTATTATGCTATAATTTACCTGAAAACAGGAAAGGAAACAGAAAATGAAAATAGCTGTTATACATGGTCAAAGCCATAAAGGTTCAACCTATCATATCGCTAAAATGCTAACAGAAAAATTAAATGGCGAAGTCACAGAATTTTTTCTGCCAAAGGATTTTCATTCTTTTTGTATCGGATGTACAAATTGTTTTGAAAAATCAGAAACACTATGTCCTCACTTTAAGGACTTAAAGCCTATCACAGAAGCTATCGACCGTGCCGACGTAATCATTCTGGCAAGTCCTGTATACGTTTATCATACAACAGGAGCAATGAAAGCTTTTTTAGACCATTATGGATACCGGTGGATGGTGCATCGACCGGAAGAAAAAATGTTCCGCAAACAGGCTGTCTGCATATCCACAGCCGCTGGCGGAGGCATGAAAAGTACAAATAAAGATATGGCTGACAGCACATTCTTCTGGGGTGTTGCCAGAACTTATAAATATGGCGTAGGCGTTGCCGCAGTTTCATGGGATGCCGTGAATCCTGATCTGAAAAAACGTATAGATAAAAAAATCACTGTAATAGCTGATAAAATTAATGAGAATATAGGGCACGTATCTCCTTCCATAAAAACCAGAGCATTTTTTAATATTATGCGATTGTTACAGCGGAGAGGATGGAATGAAGCGGATGTAAAATACTGGAAGGAAAAAGGATGGGCAGAAAAAGCCCGCCCATGGAAGCCTTGACTATCTCCCATAGGCAGCTCCGTTCATCTAACCTATTTTACCGATTATTTAACAAAAACTCTTTAATGACCACACTATCGGACAGATGCATCATATGATGACGAGTTATCGGCAGCAAAATAAGCCCTGCAAAAGTGTGCCGGCCCCAAAAATTTTTAAGCCATATGGACCCTTTTACTTCCAGCAAACCACCTTCGCTGACCAGCCGCGCTAAATATTCTTCTCCGGGTTTCCGTTTCAAATCAAGTGGTGACAAGGATTTTAATATTTTGCGGGTCTGACAGCCTACCGCGTTTCTGTACTTTATCAGCTCCTGTTTATTTACCTGTTCACTAAAATCAATGATCTGCATGTCCGTCATTACGTTACCGGTATCTCTTACGGACACACTCATTTTTTCCATCCATTCTTCATTGAAAATTTGGGGCTGTTCTGCTATAAGAAGATTTCCCACCAAATCTTCTATTCTCGCTATATGCCATAAATGCCAGGCTATTGTTTCGTCTTTCTCAGTCGGCATTATGCTGTAATCCTCATTCTCCAATCCCTCCAATAAATCATCACAAAATGTAGGACTGTCACTTAATGAAACCTTACCTGTGTGCGTCACTGCATGAATTTCCAATGCTAATTCAATTGCCTGGTCAAAACGCCTGGACGATTTCAGCAGCTTTCGTAATTCATCAATCTTTAAATTGTAATCCTTTTCGATATCAAACATAAATAGCCTCTCCTTACGTTAATTTTCTTACCGCTCCAAAGTCTATATTGGAATAGAACTACCTCGAACTTTTCATGATTTTGAAACAAGAAATAATTACTAAAATACTTTAGTATATCAGATATAATTCCACCCAAACTTATGACTATAGATGCGAACGGTTATTCTTTTGAAACTTTGAATCTATATTAAGATTTAGATTATAAATATTATAACATTTTAAATGTGACATATGTCTGTCATAATAAAAATTCCGTTATTACTATTTCAATCATTTCATACTGGAGTAATTATAATAACCAGTATTCCAGGTTTCACGAGGCTCTAAAAAATGGAGCTCTGTTCAAAATCATACTCTCCCTGGCTGTTCAGGCTGCAATATTCTCATATAATTTCATTTCCGTTTGACACGCTCCTCTCTGCCCCTTACAATAAAAGTAGTTACAAATTTTATCACAATGGAGGTGTTTTTATGCTGCATGAAGTAAATTTTCTGTCTTACAACAAACGTGACCAGGTGCAGGGATGGATATACGTTCCGGCTGCCAGGCCGAAAGGAATCGTACAGATTATCCACGGATTCGGTGAGCATTCCAGAAGGTATCTGCATATGATCGTAAAATTCATGGACGCCGGTTATATTGTAGCGGCTGATGACCATGTGGGGCACGGAAAAACAGCCATGGTCAGCGGTGTATGGGGTGATTGGGGCGATGCGGGATTCCACACCATGATGGAGGATGAACACAGCCTGAAAAAACTGGTCTGTGAAAAATATCCTAATCTGCCGTATTTTATTTTCGGTCACAGCATGGGGTCCTTTATAGCCAGAGATTATGCGGCAAAATATGGAGAAGACCTGGCAGGTGTCACGATCTGCGGTACAACGGGAGTCTTCCGGGGAGCGGATAAAGCCGCAGAGCTTCTCAAAAAAGCCATTGACGACGGACTGGGAATGGATTCCAATCCGGAATTTACAGGTGCCTTGATGGGATGGATGTGCGAACGGTGTGATGATGTTACCATCGGAAATGAATGGATCTGTTCAGACCCTTATGTACAGCGTGACCACGCGGAAGATCCTTTTGATGCCTTTACCAAACCAACCAGCAACCGGTCACTCTATGACTTTACCCAGATGATGCTGGCAATTGAAGGAACACAGTGGGCCGAGAGAGTTCCAAAGGACCTACCGTTTTATAATATCGGCGGTGACCAGGACCCTGTTGGCGAATACGGAAAAGGTATCTATGAGGTCTCGAACTGGCTTTGTGATACCGGACATGACGTGAAAACCCGCGTATATTCCGGATATCGTCATGAAATACATAACTACAGTGAGATCAAGAATGATGTCGAGGAGGGAATTATCGCATTTATGGACGGAATTCTTGGAATTTAACTGCAATAGAGAACCCGCTTAAACATTGCGGGTTCTCCGTAACAGAATCACACTTCCATGAAAGTTCCCTTTCAGTAAAAATAAATTGTAAGTTTACTACACAGATGATATGATAGTGGTACAGGGACAATAGCATATCTGGATCTGTCTGAAATAGGACAGCGTATCCAGCCGGATGGCGAGTCGCCGTCCGGTATAGAAAAAGAGACCAAAAGACTTCCAGATGCTCCGAGGTACTTCAGCACACTGCCGTGTGCAGGCGGCTTACGCCTGTGTACGTCTGCGCATCTTACAGAATCACCTTCTTGTATTGTCCCTGTATACGAGGTGAAAAAGAATCATATGACAACTACTTTATCAAACTATGACAATGATTTATGGAAATATTGTACAAAAGAACAGATCAAAGACATGCTGCTGTCCTTCCGGCTTCTACAGGGAGCACCTGTACGAGAGGAAAAAGAACTTGCATGTCTCTATGCTGTCAGTAATCATATAAAGAAACACTACCATACTGCCCAGATCCCAAAGCGAAACGGCAGTGTGCGCCGTCTGCTGGTACCGGACGCGTTACTGAATACCATACAGAAAAATCTGCTTCATCATGTTCTAGACGGACTTTCCGTTTCCGTCTATGCCACTGCCTACAAAAAGAAAACCACAGTGCTGGACAATGCACTTTCCCATGTAGGACAGGAACAGGTCATGAAATTGGATATAGAAAACTTCTTTGAAAACATAACATTTCCTCTGGTTTACCAATCAGCCTTTCCGGCCATCTACTTTCCGCCTGCAGTAAGACGGATACTGGCAGAACTTTGCTGTTATGAAGATTATCTTCCGCAGGGCGCACCTACTTCTCCGACAGTTTCCAATCTGGTCATGAAGTCGTTTGACAACTATATGGGAGCATGGTGCGAGGAAAGGGGGATTCATTATACACGTTACAGTGACGATATGACATTTTCCGGTGTATTCGATGAAGTCGAACTGAAAAATAAGGTCAAAAACTACCTTTTAACCATGGGATTTGTGCTGAATGAAAAGAAAACTAAGCTGCTTGGAAAACATACCAGACAAACCGTGACGGGAATCGTTGTGAACGAGAAGGCAGATGTTGGGCGTGCGTATAAAAGAGAGGTACGGGCAGAGGTATATTACTGTAAAAAATACGGGGTAATGGAGCATTTACGGCGTTGTAACAAGAAAGAATGGATGACCGAGGGGGAGTCGGATACGGTCCGTTATCTGCGGCATCTGCTGGGGAAAATTCAGTTTATTCTGCAGATTTCGCCGGAAGATGTACAGTTTCGAGAAGCAAGGGAAGATATCCGCAGACTGCTAAGGGACATATAATACAAGCCCTTTTGCGCCTGGACCCGGTTCTGGATTGTTGTAATCCTTTTTCCCGGTCCCTAAGATTGCTAAATATAACACTTTCAGCCGTGTTTATCGCTTAGGAGGAATATGGTTCTCCGGGGTTTAGCTTTTGATAAGGCGTAATTTTCAGCACTGCATAGAATTCGGATCTTTTGCTGTCCTTTTTCTATTACCTATTCAAGTGCATCTTGAATGCCTTTATCCGTCTGAATATCATATTTTTCCCAAAATTAAAGAATTATGTTCCGGTTTCTTTCCATCATTTGCAATTCATGTACCGGTTTCTTTTGTCCGACTATAATTAAGGAGCTTTTCTATAATTTTATTGTATTATAGAAGATCTTATAAACTCTATTTTACCGAAAATGTATTATACGCTCACTAAAACCGCAAAAAACCCTTGAAACGCTGTAAATTCAACATTTTCAAGGGATTTAACCATTCTAATTTGTCGCTTTGCTAATCAACTTCACGCTTAATCACTGTTACCTGTAAATCCTTTACGTCAATCAAACTTTCTTGTCTGCACTTCGGGCAATAAAGAGGAAAGTTTTTTAGTTCTGTATCTTCCCGTATCTGTAACCTTGTTTTATTGCCACAAACAGGACAACGTACCCATTTTATTTCCTGCTTTAGAATATTACCTTTCTGCAATTAAATTTGACACGCATATTTTCATATGGCTATTCACCGTTAGAACACCCCAAGTTTTTTTGTTGGCAGGTGAAGCGGGTGGTATAAAAACAGCTTCTGCAATTATATTACTTTCGATTTTCCCTAAGTTGGTAATGCTATAACCATTTTGAGAACCATATCCAAACATATTTCTTCCTATAAATGATCCTGCTTTACTTCCGAAATCTCCCAATGTAGATATTGTAACAGCGTCAATCAGCTCCGGCTGCATATGTATATAACAGGCAAGCACAAGCATTTCTTTCCGTGGGTGATGACATATGTTTATGACTTGTGACGCTACGCGCTTTGCAAGGATAATAACATTTTCCCCGTTCTTTTTCACGGAAACACTAAAAGCAGTCGAATAATTCCCCATTGCTCCCTGTCTGTAACATTTTGCCTGATTACGAATATCGGCTGCGATAACCACCTTATTTGTATTCTCTTCCAACATCATCTTTGCAATCAGCCAGTCGTTTACAGTAACACTATGTTGTTTGCATAAAGTCAATATTTCTTCTAACTCCTGATTACAAATGGTGAAAATTTCCCGTTTCATTTTGTGTTTTTGAATATAGGCTCTTTCAAATGCGCTATATTCCTCATACATAACTTGATGCCCCTCTTTTTTCCATCTTCTGTTTGCGTCGCCTATTATCAATTTACTGATAAGAGGTAAATCGCTGTTTGAGGGAAGATCGTTTAAGCATTGAATTAAGCGTTCCGGGGCAAATTGCGGTATTACTCCGTTAGCATAATGCTCTGCAAATTCTTCTGCCAGTTGTAGAAGCCCTCTACCATCACACAAAAGATGGTGGGCGATAAAAAGTATTTGAAATTCATTTTCCTTTGGATAAACTACTACTTTTAGCAGACATTCATTCATGACATTCCACCCACGGACAGATATTTCCTCATAATCTTGTTGCCACAAAGCGGCTTCTTCTTTTACCATTACAGGAATATTCAAATAATCTTGTATTTGATAATAAAATCTGCCAGTGTCCGTTTCCTCTGCAATTAAACTTTGCAGAAACGGGTGCGCTTTTTGAAGAGTGTCTATGCTTTGTTTTAGCTGCCCTTCATCATAATTGCTTTCTATTTTTGCCATAATCCCAAAGTGCATATTAGGACACATAAAATGCGCACGTTCTGTATACACATAATTTTTAATCGATTTCATATTTTTTCTCCAATTCATTATTTTCCCGCATAGCAATATCATTCAACACCTTGTCCTGATGTGCTTCAATGGCTAACAAGATTAACAAAACAGCAAATACGGCTCCTGCCAAAAACAAAGTTATTGAAGAAAGCCAATGCCACCCTGCCGCCCAAAATAAAATACTGGTTACAAATAATACGCCGATGAGTTTCATCATAGTAAGCCCCAGTTCAAGCATATTCAGTTTATATTTATAGCGGTTATTATAGTTCATTTTCTTATGTTTCATTTGCCGAACCTCCCTTGTTTTCATTGTGATATAATTTGAAGCTGGTACATGCTTCAATAAGTAACTGCCTTATTTCTTCGGGCGCAATGTTCGTTGTGTTCGTAGAAACAATCGTTGCTATACCATGCGTAAATATCCATGTTTTCACAAACACTTCCGGTTCAATCGAAATAGGAACGTGCTTAGCCAAATCATAAAGGCTTTCAAGTCTTGTTCCGCTATCTGACATACATAGAAGATGGAACAGATTTTTTTCATTTTGAGCCAGCTCCACATACTTTAATCCCATGCTTAAAAAATAGGGAGTTTCTGTATCAAAAGGCTGTTGCAGCATAGTTTCTTCAAATAGTTTTTGCGTTTTTTTGTAAACTTCTTCCTTTAGTTCTTCCATATTATGAAAAGCATGAAACACTGGTTGAGTAGAGCATTTTAATTCACTGGCAAGCAAACGTGCGGTTACTTTTTCAAAACCATATACTTTTGTCAACTCAAATGCTTTTTCAATAATAGCTTCTCTGGGTATCTTAACTTTTGGTGGCATAACGTCCTCCTTTTGATAACTAAGATATATATCATTGTTATTATACGTTGTAAAAAGATTTTTGTCAATTCCTCCGGTTGGTAGTTCATAAAAACCATACATATCATGCTCTATTACTATCAAAGCTATGCTATGTGTAATCATATCCAAAGCAGAAAGGTGAACGGCAAAATGTAGTAGGGTGAAAAATATGAAGCAGGACAAAGTGAAGTATAATTTTAAGGCTTTCGTGCAAGCCATAAAAGAAGCAAGAAAGGCAAAGGGTATCTCGCGCAACCAGTTAGCAGACAGGCTGAATATTACGCCGCGCTATATCGCGTCCATTGAGAACAGCCGGCAGCACCCAAGCCTACAAATCTTTTATGAGCTTGTCACCTTTTTAGATGTGTCAGTAGACCAGTTCTTTTTCCCGAACGAGGAAACGGACAACTCTACCGGGCGGCGGCAGTTCGACAGTCTGCTTGCCGATATGAACACGAAGCCTCTATAATTTTAACCTTAATTTAATTGAAAAATTCGCTTAGTTGCCCATCTGCTTTGCCAACTTTTCCTTACTGTTTTCTCAAATGCCCATTTTATAAGGCTTTCTACGCTTTACTTAATTCTGCTCTTCCATTTTACCCAATTTCCCTTTGGGTAGAAACTTTTCATTCCCATTGAAAGCAATTTTCTCTTATTTTGCTATGTTGGGTACTCATTTGTGCACACTGGGTAGAGTTTTTATTTTTCTGAACTTTCTGTTTTTCACTCACACTGCCAAACTTTGCTATTTCTTCTTCAAATTTTGTTTCTGTCACATGAGTGTATATGTCAATCGTTGTACTGTAATGCTGATGTCCCATAAGCATTTGAACCACTTTAGCGTCCATTCCTTTTTCAAAACACCTACTACAAAATGTATGTCGGATTGCATGAGGATAAAGGTCTTTAAATTCTATCGGCTCTCTTTTTTCCTTTACCGCTTCTATTGCTTCTTGAAAATTGATTGCTTTTACTACTTTCTTAATTTCTTTTTCTGCTACATTCCGAATAACTGGACTTCCTAAAGAAGTAGTAAACACCAAATTATCAAATTCTCCACTTGAACGCCAACGATTTCCATAGGCTTTTTTCTGTCTGTTCTGTTTTTCTTTTTGAGATAATAGAATTTCTTCTGTTTCTGCCATAAACGGAATACTTCTGTATGAATTATGTGTTTTAGGCTTTGTTAGTCGCATAGTCTTTACTCCATTTTCATATTGACAGGATAAAGACCTTTGAATGTTAATACATTTCTTATTCCAGTCTATATCTTCCCATTTCAAACCACCAACTTCTCCAATTCGCATACCTGTCAGAAACATAATGTAAAACATTTCTTTATACCAGTTATGCTCTACTTCCTGCAAAAATCTTGTTTGCTCTGCCATTGATAAGAACCGTCTTTCTGCTGTTTTATTTTCCCAAGGTACATTGATTTCAAAACATGGATTGATGTCTATAATACGATTATTCTTTGCAGACTCCAAACACTCCCGAACTCTGCCTAAAGCATCTCGCATACTGGAAGACGCTCTCCCCTGCTTATTCATATCGTTAATAACACGCTGAATATCTAAGTTCCGTATATCCGTCACTTTCATATTCCCTATTGCTTTTCCAAACGTATTATAATATTTGCTACGCATAGGGAACACGCTTGTTTCCTTGATATTAGGAATTTTATAATTTGCAAACCATTCCTCAAACCATTCATTCAGCGTTATTTTCTGACGTTTCATATCAATATTATTTCTTGCTTCTTCTTTTGCCTTTTCAAACAATATTTTTAATTTCTTCAAATCATTATCATACAAGTTAATGTCTATTCCGTTTATCTTTGCTCTTGCTTCGTATCTACCGTCCTTTCTTTGACGCAAACCTGTTCCTAATTCTTTTCCTTTTAAATCTTTACCCATAATCTCTACCCTTTCTATCAATCAAATATCTTGATAAATAAAAAGGGAACTTCTGTGATTTTAACCATATACTACTATAAGTTCGCCTCCTTTTCAATCAGAACTTCAATAACTTTTTGCTTGTTGCTCTAGCCATGTGTCTAATAATCTTCTGTTCGCATACCACCGATACCCAATCTTCATGGAAAACGGACAGTTTCTGCTTTTCAAGAGTTCTCTTGTCTTTGTTTCCCCAATTCCAAGATACTCGCTTACTTCCTTTAAATTCAATAATGCTTTTTCTATACGATTATCTCCTTTCCTGTAATTTTCTTGCTTTTATGTAATCATCATACAACTGTTTCTGTGTGATATTCATTTCTCCATTTGCTACAAGATTACCTATATAATCTCTCTGCTCTATCTTCCCAACCTCTGCAAACAGTTTCAAAGACGGGGCAACATACTTTTCCAACCATTCCCACACCTTTTGTAAACTTTTCTTCTGTGGTTGCATGGTAAGTTTAACCTTGTCTATATCTTTCATCAGTTCCGCCCATGCTTGATAGGTTGGATAAAGCCTTTTTCGTGTTGTCATGCTCTCTGTCGGCTTTTCTAAAAATCGTATTTTGCTGTTCAATACTTCCATTGCCAGTCCTGCCACATCTCTATATCTCAATAATTCCTGTACTACACTTACTGCCATTTCCTGCCGAAATCTTAATTCATATCTATTCCAATTTTCATCTAATTCTGTTCCATACTTTTTATTCTGTTCATATCCCTTTTCATAAAATACCAATCTCAAATTACTGGCTGAACTGCCAAGATAAAGACTGCCACCCTTACTCTGAAACACTTCCTCTTTCAGTTCTCCCGAGTCGTGAAAATCTATCTCCCGTAACTTTGAAGAAAGTAATCCCTCTTTTGTCCGTACAATCAAATCGGGAATACTCAAATACGGTTTTCTGTCGTCGATCGCCAAATCAATCCGAGGAACATTGATATGATACTGGCAAACTCTGTTTAAGAAGTCAAACCATGTTTCCTCATTGAGTTGTAAAAAATTCTCATAGTTGCGACAGCCTTTCCCACTCATCAAAATCTGAAAGCCTTGATACTGTGCATTTCCTGTTGGCTTTAGCACCTTGATATTATCGAAGATTGCCACAACCTCATGTCCTGCAATCCCCTTTTCATAGCCTGTTACCGTCATAAGTTCCAAAGGTATTCTCAGTACATCTTCTATAACTGCTTCTAACGGAACTTCCTTAATGGTTATCTGACACCAGTCTATCAAGGCACTTAATGCTTCTTTCTGTCGTATTACTCCCCTGTTAGTGTAGGGGAGTTCTGGAAGAAAACTTCCGCTTCTTTCTTCCAAATTTATCAAACCTCCTTATCTGCAATGGCGTTGCCATTGCCCTGCCCTCAACCTGCCGTTTGGTACGTCAGAACGAGGACAGGAACTTTGACCGCCTACATATTTTTGTTTGCAACAGGGCGGATACCCTTACAGGTAATCTTCTCCACTAATACAGGGAAGTTTCCTCTCTGCACATAAGGGGCATATACTGGTTCTTCCAGTTCCACCACAGCATAAGGCTCAATCTTTGGAAGTTCCGTTGCTTCCAAGCGAATATCCACGCTATTCCCAAGCTTCATGCTTCCAAGATGAAGTTTTAATGCTTCCACTTCCTCTGTTTTCTTCTTACTGTCTTTATCATAGCGATAACAGTTATCCGCACCCATGAAACGAAGTTCTCCAAAGGCTTCTTTTACCTGTTCTTTTGTCAATGTAATCTGCATACACGTTCCTTTCTCCCCGTTGAACCGATAGGGCAGTTTCTCATATTTTCATTTTCCTATTACGACGCCGTTTTTAGTTCAGTTATTTCTGAACTTAATTGTATATTAGCACAGACATATTTGTTTTGCAATAGGAAGTTTAGTTTTTTATAAACTTTTTGTTTTCTTTTTTCTGAACTTGTGGTATAGTGTCCTTAGACGATAAGATATGAAAAGTTATAACAGGATATGGAAAGAGAGGGTTTTCAGATGAATACAATCGCAGAACGGATTAAATTTGCCATGAAAGCAAAAAATAAAAAACAAGTAGATATAGTCAAAGATACTGGTATCAGCAAAGGAGCGTTCAGTTCCTATCTTTCGGGACAGTACAATCCGAAAGCCGATAAACTAGAACTGATTGCCGACTCTTTAGATGTAGATTTGCGTTGGCTTTACGGGGAAAATGTACCTATGGAAAATGCTCAAAAAGATGATACTGCTCCACAATATGTCTTTTACAACAACTCCTGCTCCGAGTATCTTCTTGATGATTTAGATGATATGTATATCGCAATGAAAACACAGTATTCCGCCCTCATTCCACGCTTTTATGTTCTTGTCAACCGAAGCGGAAATGAAGTACACATACTGCCATTATTTTTAAGAGAAGATAGTTCCGAGTTCTACGAATGTCCGTCTGATTTTTTCCATGCAGACAAGCACAGCGTTTTCACAAGAGATTTTGACAGTATCAGCGTGGAACTTTCAACTGCCACCGTCTATTATTATGGAATTGATACAAAGAATTATGAACCGAAAGTTTCCACGCTGTCCTACTCACAAGCTGACGATTGCTTTTATATCGACAATGGAATACAGAGCGGTCACATAAAGGCATTTGAAAAAGAACTGATGAAAGAAGCACTTTACTTAAAACATAACGCCCAGTAACAAACAAGAGGACTTGCAAGGTTTCCGACCTTTCAAGTCCTCTGCTGTATCATGGTGCTGTTGGCTGTGTCCGTTCCGTCAAGGACTGCCCTACGGCGTATCGGCTTCGCCTTGTTCCTTGACCTCACTACGTTTTCTCTTTTTCTTGACATAACAAAAGCCTGCACGAATTTTCTTCAATCCGACAGGCTCTCATTCTTTCACATACTCTATCAATTCTTCTATTCCACAATCCAAGTAACTGCACAGTTTACAGATTAGTTGTGCGTCTAATCTTTGAAATTCATTTCTGCAATAACGATTAAAGTTAGACCTCGGTATATCCAATTCCTTACAAATGGTATTCTTACTAATTCCTTTTTCTTTCAACAGTTCCTCTATGTGAAGTTCCAAATGTCCATACTTCATTTCCTCACCTCTACATAAAAGTATATTCAATAAATCTTTATGTAGTAATTCACTATATAGTGAGGTACTATATAGTTATCCCTATAACTATATAGAAACAGAGGTATGTCAAAATGAAAAAGAAATTGTTATTTGTCGCTATTATTCTAATCTTGCTTGCAGGTATTCTCTATTACATTAGCTTGCCCGATTATCTTGTATTTAACAGTATGTCATTCAGCAATGGAGCTAATCGTGATACCGAATTGCAAGTTATCGTATATCAATACTGGAATACCGATGAAGTGGTAGCGGAAATCGAAGCAGAACATAACCAAATCAACGGAACTCCTACTACTCTTACAATCAATCTATATCACTCTAAATGGTCTTTTCACAATGGATATGAACCATTTTATACTACTACTATCAATTATGATTGAAAAGGAAAAGCAGACAGTCCTATCAAAAAACTGTCTGCTACAAACTGGAAGTTACTGTGTCAGCATATCAACCGCTTCTTCCTTTGTAGCAACAAAAAATACATCCTTGCCATTATTACTTTCATACATGAAGTCCTTTAGTGGCTTACTTGTATAGTGCGAATAATCTCCAAAAATTGCAATACGACCACCATAATTCACATATTTCTGCAAAATCTCTCCCGCAAGACCCTTACTGAGAATAAAGAAATCTTCAATAATCAGTTTTTTATCAATAATAATGTTTTCTGTTCCGACATCATATTTTGCAGTCATAAGTACATCTAAAGCAGATTGCGTGTCCGTAATAACCAAGTCATCACTATCAATAAGCGCACAAATAGTGCCATTTCTTTCAATTTTAGTAACTTTCATTTTTCTACCTCCGAAATTCTTATTTGTTTATTTCTGCCATTCTATCATATTTCCTAGTCTTTAGCATTACTTTTCTCAAAAATTTAAGGACATATTGTACTTACACAATATGCCCCCATCATTCACAGCGTTCCCTTTCTATTTTTAAACAACAAGTAAATTCCTCGTTAAGAGGTTGGGTAAATTTCTTTACCCAATACTCTACCCAATCTGTACCCAAAATAGCACGATATTTTGTGAGATTTTACAGTAGTTTATAACACTTGTCAAAATAGCTAGAAACCGCTTAAATACGCTATTTAATTCGCTTTTTATCAGTCCTACGATTGATAAATTACTGTCCCATCTGCTTAGCAACTTCCTCAGCAAAATTCTCTTCTTTCTTCTCAATACCTTCTCCGGTCTCGAAACGAACGAAGCCTTTTACTGTAATCTTAGCGTTGTTAGCTTTTGCAACTTCCTCAACGTATTTGGCAACGGTCTGTTTTCCGTCTTCTGCTTTTACATAAACCTGGTCTAACAGACAGATTTCTTTCAGCTCTTTGTTGATACGGCCCATAACCATACCGCTGATGATCTTGTCGTTAGCGTCCGGTTTCTCGTTCTTAGCTGCTGCTGTCAGGATTTCTTTCTCATGCTCAATGTATTCCTGAGACACTTCACTTCTGTTTGTGTATACAGGTTTCAGAGCTGCTGCCTGCATGGCAATGTTTTTAGCCATTTCTTTTACAGCATCGTTGATGACATCTGTCTCAACATCAACCAGAACACCGATTTTGCCGCCCATGTGTGTGTAGGATGCAACAAATCCGTTTTCTTCGGATACCTTTGTAAATCTTCTGATGTTCATGTTCTCACCGATAACAGCAATCTGGCCTGCCAGAGCTTCCTGAACGGTTTTTGTTGTATCGAATTTCCATGCTTCAGCTAAGAAAGCTTCCACATCGGCTGCTTCTGTATCCATAGCCTGCTCTGCAACCTGTGCAACATAGCCCTGGAATTTTTCGTTTTTAGCAACGAAGTCTGTCTCTGCGTTAACCTCTACAACAACTGCTTTCTTCTCGTCAGCAGATACCAGAGTTTTGCACAGACCTTCTGCTGCAACACGGCTTGCTTTTTTCTGTGCAGTAGCAAGTCCTTTTTCTCTCAGGAATTCAACTGCTTTATCCATATCGCCTTCTGTTGCTGCAAGAGCTTTCTTACAGTCCATCATGCCGGCGCCGGTCATCTCTCTTAATTCTTTTACCATTCCTGCTGTAATAGCCATCGTGATATTCCTCCTGAATTCTATTGGTTTTTTCTAAAGAACCGCCTTGGCAGTACAGCCAAGGCGCTTTGAATTATTCCTCTGTTGCTTCCTCTTCTGCTGCTTCCTCGAAGATTTCGCTGTCTTCAGCAACACCCTGGTTAGCTTCAATGACAGCATCTGCCATTTTGGAAACGATTAATTTTACGGCTCTGATGGCATCATCATTGCCCGGGATAACATAATCCAGTTCTTCCGGATCACAGTTTGTATCACAGATACCGATTAACGGAATACCTAATGTATGTGCTTCCTGAACGCAGATTCTTTCTTTTTTCGGATCTACAATGAAGATGGCATCCGGGAGTTTCTTCATTTCTTTGATACCGCCCAGGTTCTTCTCTAATTTGGCCTGCTCTTTTTTCAGCTCGATAACTTCTTTTTTCGGCAGTACGTCGAAAGTTCCGTCAGCTTCCATAGCTTCGATTTCTTTCAGTCTTGCGATTCTGCTCTGGATGGTCTTGAAGTTTGTCAGCATTCCGCCTAACCATCTTTCGTTTACATAGAACATTCCGCAGCGCTCTGCTTCCACTTTGATAGCATCCTGAGCCTGTTTTTTAGTTCCTACGAACAGGATTGTGCCGCCGTCAGCTGCGATGTCTGCAACTGCTTTGTAAGCATCGTCAACCATTCCTACAGATTTCTGCAGGTCGATGATGTAGATGCCGTTTCTCTCTGTGTAGATGTAGGGAGCCATTTTAGGGTTCCATCTTCTGGTCTGATGTCCGAAATGAACACCTGCTTCCAGTAACTGTTTCATTGAAATAACGCTCATGTTTTTTCTCCTTTTTGGTTGTTTTCTTCCGTCTATTTCCTCTCCGCAGGGACACTGTCGGACGCTTGTCCGCAGGCACCGTCCTTTGGTATTCATAGACGTGGTTATTTTGCAACGTTGGTATTATAGCATAGCTGAGGTGTATGTTGCAAGCTGTTTTTAAGATTTTTTCCTGTTTTTACAAGGTTTATACTACTTATTTTCTTTTGCAGGCATTCTTAAGCCAAATGTTAAGCAGCGGCATCCAACTCTGGCACTCTTTCTGTACACCGGTGCCGTCTGCACGCATCAGTGTCTCATTTGCCAGGGAGAGGCCATGACTGCCCTTGGGATAGAGATGGTATTCAGCCGGAACGCCCGCTTTTCCCATTGCCTCCACAAATAACAGGGAGTTCTGAAACGGCACGCTCTGGTCCTCAAAGGTATGCCAGAGAAAAGCCTGGGGCACATGGACATCTACCTGGGTTTCCAGTGCCATCTCCGCTTTTTTCTCTTCATAATCACTGCCCAGCAGATTATGGATGCTTTCCAGATGCCCGTAATCCTCCCTGGATGTGATCACCGGATAGCAGAGAATCAGACCTTTTACTTTTAAAATCTCCCTGCTGCATCCCACAGCCTCAGAAAGAAAATCCCTGTTCCAGAAAACACCGTAGCTGGCTGCCAGATGGCCTCCCGCTGAAAATCCCATAACAAAGATATTTTCCGTATCCACATGCCACGCCTCCGCCTTCTCATGTATCATCTGCACAGAGCGGGCCACCTCGGTCAGGGCTGCGGGAAATACACTGGGAGCACAGGAATAGCGCAGAACTGCCGCGTGATATCCCATGCTGTTAAACTGCAGAGCCACCATCTCCGCCTCTCTGTCAGCCGTAAAACGGTATGCGCCTCCGGGACAGATCAGTATCAGAGGCCGCGTTAAATCTTCCGGCAGCTCCTCATACGCATCCAAAATATAAGTTGTCAAATGTGTCTCTTTGGAAGACCCTGACATTTGAATCGGAATATTTTCATGTATCATGTTTCTGCTCTCCTTTTATTCCTTCTCAATAATCTGGCCGTTTCTGTAGGCCTTCAGAAGTTGTCTCAGCTCATCAATGCTCTCCTGCAGGTGATGTCCGTTATCCGTATCCCCCACTGTTTTCCTAAGAGAGGTGCGTTTTACTAAAATACTGTCAGAGAGAATATCGCTCTCCCTTGTGATGGCATCCTCTGCAGAGGTAAATGGTTCATGGGCTGCCAGGATCATTCCCCAGGAATTATAAATCAACGTATATCCCGCAATCCCGGTCTCCTTCTGATATGCTTTTGAAAATCCACCGTCAATGACCAGCACTTTGCCGCCGCATTTGATGGGACTTTCCCCTGAGGTATGGTGTACCGGGACATGACCGTTTATAATATGGCAGCAGTCCCCTTCGATTCCGAACTCCCGGAAAATATTATCCACTACGCTTTCATCCTCCAAAAGTCTGTAGTAAGGATTCTTATTCTCCACATGGGTTTCCTTCTCGGCAAGGAAATACCGCTCAAAGGTAGCCATCTTATCCTTGCCGAACAGCGGAGACGAGGGACTGCTCCAGATAAACCACAGAATATCCCTGCCGCGCTGTTTTTCCTCCTTGTCCAGAGCAAAGAAAGCTTTCCGCACATAGGCTTCCAGCACGTCATAGAGCTCTCTTCCTTTATAAGTCCTACCGTACACTTCAACCTCTTTAAAGCTGCCGTCCTCATTCAGAGGGACACAGCCGTGATAAAGCAGGTTGTTGTTATATACCTTGTACAAACTTCCCTTCTTCAAAAGAAGCTGCATATGGCGCTGGAGCTTCTCACAGTTGGCAAAGGCGGAGACGAGGCGTTCCATAACCTCCTCCTCCTCTTTTGAAAGCTCATAGGGATTTTCCGGGTCCACGGTCGGGAAGACATGATCCAGAAGGTTGTATTCTTTTCCGTATAAACGGATGGTCCCCTCCTCATAATTAATATCATCCAGAAGCGCCCGGTCTGCCATATGAAATTCTTTTCTCCTGATCAAAAGCTGCCCTTCCAGTTTGAACTGGATAACGGAAATGGCCTTGTGCATCTTCATGTTCAGCACAGTCTCTGCCGGATTGAGGGTATTTCCCCCTTTTATTTTAAAGCACTCACAGGGGTCATCCTGATAATACGTCAGGGCAAAGGTAGCCAATGGCAGCAGATTAATGCCATATCCGTCTTCCAGAAGGTCCAGATTCGCATAGCGGGCACAGATACGGATCACATTGGCAATACAGGAACGCTGGCCTGCTGCCGCACCCATCCAGACAATGTCATGGTTGCCCCACTGGATATCCAGAGAGTGGTATTCCTCCAGCTTCTCCATGATATGGTGCGGCCCCGGCCCCCTGTCATAAATATCTCCCAGAATATGCAGATGGTCCACAACCAGACGCTGGATCAGCTCCGAAAGAGCGATGATAAACACTTCCGCCCTGCCTATGGCTATAATGGTCTCAATAATCTGCTCATAGTAAGCCTCTTTGTCATTGAGCTCCGGTTTCTCGGTGATAAGCTCCTCGATAACATATGCAAAATCAGGCGGCAGGGCTTTACGAACTTTGGATCGGGTGTATTTGGATGCAACACGTTTACACACCTCGATCAGACGGTATAAGGTGATCTTGTACCAGTCCTCCATGTTTTCCTCCGTCTTTTTGATCAGCTCCATCTTTTCCTTCGGATAATAGATCAGTGTTGCCAGAAAACGCTTGTCCTGCTCATTGAGTGTATGGCCGAATACTTCGTTGATCTTTCGTCTCACAGAACCGGAACCATTTTTCAGCACATGGGAAAATGCCTCATATTCCCCGTGGATATCTGTCAGGAAATGTTCTGTTCCCTTGGGAAGGTTGAGAATCGACTGCAGGTTGATGATCTCCGTGGACGCCTTGGCGATCGTCGGATATAGTTCGGAAAGGCGTTCCAGATACTTTTGTTCCAGTTTTTCCATTTGGTCTCCCCCAATATTTATAGATTAATTTATGTTGCCATTGTAACACATTTTCCTCTCCCAGAAAACAAGAACACTGCCAATCAGTAAAAAAATAATTCCGGCCGGATTTTCTTTCTGCATTTTTACAGCCTCCGGTACGGGCTCTGTGTCCGTTTCGGCATTTTCATTGGCAGGCATGGTAAAATCCCATGGTTCCATATCACTTATGTTTCCTGCTGTATCCTTAACAGACAGGGTTATTCTGTTTTTACCGTTTTTCAGGTATTTACTTGGGATTCTTAGTTTTCCTTCCTTCCACTCATAGAGAACCGGTTCCCCGTTCACCGAACAGGAAACAATCCGGACGGCGTCCACATTGTCCAGGGTTATTTCCGGTGTAAAGCCGCCGTTGTGGGCAATCTCCTCCCTGTCGTATACAAAGCTTGTACCTGATTGATTGACGGAAAAGAGAAAGTGCTGTTCTGTCCGGTTGCCGTACAGGTCACATGCCTCGCAGATAAGCACATACTCATCATCCTCTGTCACCGGGTCCAGGGTCAGGGTCAGACAATTCCGGTTCTCCTCTTTCCGGAAGGAAATCGTTCTCTCACCTGTACGTTTCCCGGTAAGACGGATTTTTACACTGTCCTTGTCCAGATTCTCATCCTGTACTGTGATACATGGCGATACCTGCGTGTTGCTGGATGAAAGATTTTTCAGATTCACAAGGGCGATAACAGGATACACGCGGTCGGGGATTTCGATTTCTGTCATAGCCGTAGGAGTATCGTCCTCTTTCTCTTTTGAAGGCTGTCGGGCAGATTCGTTTTTTTCTGCCTCCTCTGAAGGCTGCCGGGCGGTTTCAATTCTCCCTGCCTCCTCATGTCCGTTACTATTTTCGGTTTCCTCCATATCTTTTATACCGTCTTCTGTGTTCTGCTTCTCATCTGCTGTACCTCCTTGAATTTCTTCTGCATCTTTATCTGTGTATGTATCACCTGTCTGTGTTTTCTCTAAATCCGCAGTATCCTTTCCGTTTTTATCAGATTTCATTTCGTCTGTATTTTCTTTTGAATCAGTCTTTTTCACCCTGATCTTATACCGAACCACCACTTCTGTTTCCCCTTCTTCAAGGGCCTCTATATTTCCGTTTCTTCCCGCGCAGGCAATGCGCTCATCTGCTATCTGTACCATGCCATTGCCGGGCAAAAAAAGCGCTTCTCCCTTCTGCAGTTCTATGATCTGTGTCATTTCCGGCAGAGTCTTGTCCGTATTTCCAAAATCTTCCTCGGCTGAAGCAAATACCGGAACCGCACTGCCTAAACATAAAAATATCACTGTCACTATAAAGAACATCCTTTTACGATTCATTCTGTTTCCTCCGTTTCCAAAGCCTTGATTTTATTTTTGATTTTTTCGCTGTTAAACCCATCCTTTTTTGCTCCTCTTTTTTCCATGAGAGAAAGCAGACTCTCTGCCTTTTTCTGGTTTTCCCGTTCTGCTGCTTCCATAAGGGCATAGGCGCAGTAGGCTTCTGCATCCTGGGGAAAATCGCTCAGATAACGTTCATAGAATTTTTCCGCTTCCATATACTCCTGCATCTGTCGGTACATGGCTGCAATTGACAGACGTGCTTCCTGTTCCAGGTTTACAGGGATTTTTTCTTCCAGAAGCAGTTCATAATACCGGATGCTTTTTACCGGATTATCCAGTTTTCCGTAAATCACGGCGAGCTGATAGTAAATTTCTACACGGTATACCGGTGCATATGTCTCCCGGCTGTTTTCCTTTACATTCTTTTCCGCCTGCAAAAGAAGACCCTGTGCCTTTTCCGCGCTTTCCTGATTGGAGAATCCCAGCTCGCTTTCATATGCCTGTACAATATTTGCCAGAAATATCTGTTCGCCCGCCTTCTCCCAGGAGGTGCCTGCGCTTTTTTCCAATGTTTCTATGGCAGCTCCGGCTTCTACCCAGTTTCTTTTTGACGGCGCCTCTTCTATGGCATCCAGGATTTTTCGGTACAGCTCTCCTTTTTCTGTCCCTTCCTGTTCTTTCAGGAAATACCGGCGTGCCTCCCTGTAATCCGCTGTATCCGCAAGACCGATGTCTTTGCGAAAGCCCAGCAGCCTTCCCGCATCAAGCAGCAGCTCCTGCCGCCTGACCTGCGCGCCTAAAAGGAGCAGAAAACCCACTGCCAGAAAAACGGAACCTGCGTAAACACGCTGCCTGGTGTGCATCCACTCTTCCAGATTCTGCAGTTCTCTCTTGACCGCACGGATGTTCCTGTAGCGTTTTCCCGGAGAGGTTTCCATACATTTGTCTGCAATGTGTCTCCACTTTTTATATATCTTGGATCTGTGTTCATCCTTCTGTTCCATGTAACGCAGGACAGCTCCCAATCCATAGATGTCCGTTCGTTCCTCTGCACTACCGGAAAACTGTTCCGGTGCGGCAAAACCGGGTGTTCCGTACCCGCTGCCGCTCTTATTGGCCAGGGACGCAATGCCGAAATCAAGAATCCGTATATCCCCTGAAATGTGTACCAGCAGATTGGAAGGTTTCATATCCTGGTAGATAATCCCTTTTGCCGGACCATGGAGGTATTCCAGCAGACTGCAGAGCTGTATGGCCCATCGGATCCGTTTGCTCCAGGGTATCTTTTTTCCGCTTTTCTTTATCTCCTCCAAAGTGAATCCTTCCAGATAGTCCATGACAAGATAACAGTATCCATCTGTCCTTAGTGTATCAACGATTCTGGGCAGCGCCGGATGTTCCAGGTACCGCATGATCTCAGCTTCTCTGCTGCTGCCAGCGGGAATCCTT